>RCMY010001266.1_pt1 | contig 24107 bp, 18 predicted proteins | sample 2041341 | NCBI WGS metagenome assembly RCMY01 (sample SAMN09708234, study PRJNA481090) | Marine sediment metagenome, whole genome shotgun sequencing project.
GAATCACCGCGCGGAACGGCCCAGCTCGTGGACCACCATCGAAGCCCCATTGGAGTTGGCAGCCGCCATATCGCATGCCGATCCGGACGCATTGCTCGTCGTGGATTGCCTCACCATGTGGGTCGCGAATCGGTTCCTCGCAGGCATGCCTTGCGATGCGCAGACCATCAACGCTGCGCTCGGCGCTCGAGCCGGAGGGAGCATCGTGGTCACGAACGAGGTCGGCATGGGCGTTGTACCCGGGACACCGTTGGGCCGCGATTTTCGCGATGAGCTCGGTCGGATCAACCGGGCGGTCTCGTTGGCCGCAGATCGAGCGGTGCTCATCGTCGCCGGACGGCTTCTCGAACTGGAACATCCAGGGGGACCCGGCGAATGACGGACTATCACCGGCTCCTCGCCGACCTTCCCACTCCCGACCACGAGGCCGCAACGAGCGTGCGGGCCCGGGCCGACGACATCCTGCGGCCGCCGGGAGCTCTGGCTCGCCTCGACGACATTGCCGTGTGGCTCGCCGGATGGCAACGAACGGCAGAGCCCGACGTCGTACGCCCGGCCGGCCTGATCTTCGCCGCCGACCATGGCGTGGCAGCTGCGGGGGTCACGGCCTACCCGTCCGAGGTCACCGCGGCGATGGTCGCCGCCTTCGAACAGGGCAAGGCCACGATCTCGGCGATGGCCGAGGTCGCGGGCGCATCGTTGCGGGTGATCGATGTCGGCGTCGGCCGGCCCACCGCGAACCTGGTCGAAGCGCCCGCCATGGATCGCGCCCGGTTTGCCCAAGCGTTCGACGCCGGACGCGCTGCGGTGGCCGAGAGCGACGCCGACCTGCTGGTTCTCGGCGAGATGGGCATCGGCAACACCACGCCGGCGGCGGCGATCGCCGCCAAGCTGCTCGGCGGCGAGGCCGGTGCGTGGGTCGGTCGCGGCACCGGCATCGACGACGCGGGCCTCGAGCGCAAACGATCGGCCGTCGCCGCCGCCGTGCAGAGGATCGATGCCGTCACGGACCCGTTCGAGGTACTGCGCCACGTCGGGGGCGCCGAACTCGTCGCAATCGCCGGGGCGGCACTCGAAGCTCGCCGGCGAAGCATCCCGGTGTTGTTGGATGGCTTCATCGTCACGGCTGCCGTCCTCCCACTATTTGCGGCGAACCCGACGGCGCTGTCGCACTGTCAGGCCGCGCACCGGTCGGCCGAGCCCGGCCACGGCCGACTGCTCGAGCACGTTGGGCTCGCTCCCCTGCTCACGCTCGACCTGCGACTAGGTGAGGGATCCGGAGCAATGGCTGCGGTGCCGCTGGTGAAGATGGCGGCCCGGGCGGTCACGCGAGTGGCGACGTTCACCGAGTGGTTCGCATGAGGGGCTTCGTGGCATGAACGGCCCGACGAACGGCCTCCGCAATGCCATGGTGTTTCTCACGCGCGTTCCCGTCGGCTTGGGGAGCGGTGGGGTCAACCTCGCCGGCGCGGTCCCGTGGTTTCCCGTCGTCGGGGCGATGGTCGGGGTCGCGGTCGGCGGCGTCGCTGCCGGACTCCTCCACGTCGCTCCGCCATTCGTGGCGGCCACGCTCGCCGTCGGCGTTGGCGTGCTCGCCACCGGCGCGTTCCACCACGACGGTCTCGGCGACGTCGCAGACGCCTTTCCCGGTGGCACCACGAGGGAGCGGCGTCTCGAGATCCTGAAGGACTCACGCCTCGGCACCTACGGGGTCGTCGCCCTCGTGATGATCATCCTCCTCCAAGTGAGCGCATTGGCGTCGTTGACCCCGATGCAGGCATTCGTCGCCGCCATCGCCGCCCACACAATCGGACGATCAGCTGCGGTGGCGCTCATGGGCACCATGCGCGCAACGAAGGACGAAGGGCTTGGCGTCGCCTACCTGGAGGGACTCTCACGGTCGGCGGCGCTCGTCGGCGCGCTTCTCGGGCCAGCCATGGCCGCAGCCATCATCGGGCCCTGGGCGGGGGTGCTCATCGCCGCGGCGATTCTTGCGCCGATCTCGATGGGCTGGTGGGCCAACAACAAGATCGGTGGTTTGGTCGGTGACGTCCTGGGCGCAACCGAGCAGCTCGCCGAAACCGCTGTCCTCATCGCCGCCGCCATCCTCACCCACCAAAGCATCGCTTGGCCCTACTAGCCGGGCCACGGGCCAACCTTCAGGGCGTCTTCACTAGCTGTGGATGCCAACGCCCGGATTGACTAGCCAGAACCACTCGTTGAGCAGCACCCTTCACCAGGGCCGATCGCATACTGAATCCGGAAGCAGCCGTCCAAGCAACGAATCCGGCGAACGAATCAGCTGCGCTGCAGCGAAACCAAAGAGCTCGCAAACGGCTGCAGCCGGAGCACCAGAGCAAGATCGCAACGTCCTTCGGAGACGAAACGCCAAGCGGCGCGGGAATCATGAAGGTCGGCGGGGCCGTGTCCCCGCCAGCGTTGGTTCCAGGTTCACCGCTCTTTCGTGACGGGGTATAATCCCGGTGAGCAACGGTTCAGACATCTTCTGACCACAACGCGCCGGTGAGATTGAGTCTGTTTGACGATGATTGGACGTGAACGAGAGCTCGCTGAACTCGAGGCAGCAGCTCTTGACGGCGCAGGTGTCCTTATTGCCGGGCCAGCGGGGGTCGGCAAGAGCTTCCTCGTGGCCGGATTTCTGGAAGCCCTCGAACGCCGCAGATACCGCGTCGAGCGATTCGTCGCCTCTCCGAACATGCAGCGCGTACCGCTGAGCGCAGTTGCCCGAGTAGCGCACACCATCGATGGCGCCGGTGCCACGGATTTGGCGTTGACCGCGGCAGCGATAGCCGCGAGCCTGGCCGAAGATGCACCAAATCGAAGGTCGATCGTGCTCTTCGATGACGCCCACCTGTTGGATGCTTCGTCGCTCCTGGTCGTCCAGGAACTCGCCTTGCAGGCGTCGGTCACCGTTCTGCTCACCGTCCGCACGGGCGAGACAATCCCCGACTCGATCTTGTCGCTTTGGCGGGCCGGGACTCTCAAGCGGATCGATGTTGAGCCACTCGAACGCGACGATGCCGACCAGCTCGCGGAGAGCTGCCTCAGGGGATCAGCAGCCGAGGACCTTCGTTTGGCTCTCTGGGAGCAATCCGCGGGAATCCCGTTGTACATACGCGAGTCGATACATGATGCGATGGCCGAGGGTGTCGTTCTGGCCGATGGTCCAGTTTGGCGACTCTCGGAACCGCTACGGCTGGGCCGACGAATGAACGATCTCCTTCGCCACCGAATCGAACGCCTCGACCCGGACGAACGCGCCCTGGTGGAGCTCGTTGCGACCGCCGAACCAATTCATGTCGAGCTGCTCGCAGCAGCAGAGCAGGCGAGTGCGATCTCGCTAGAGCGGCGAGGCATCCTGCAATGGGACGACCCAGTGGCGCGTCGGATGCTGCGACCGGGTCACCCACTGCTCGGGGAGGTTGCCCGAGCCAATACCACCATGTCGCGGGTCAACGACATCGTTGCGGATCTCGCGGGTCGCCTCCTCGCGAACGAACTACCCCTTCACGGCGCCGCGCTACGTCTTGCTTCGGCTACCCGAGGCCTCCAGCTGCGGCTGCCCGGCAAATTGTTTGTCATGGCGGCCCGCGAGGCGCTCGCCGCATTTGCCCCCGACGAGGCAAGGTGGCTCGCCGAGCGAGCCGTCGAGATCGATCCGTCTGCCGATGCCCATCACGTTCTGGGCGAGGTCTATCAGCTCGGCGGCGACACCGATCGGGGCGAACAGCATCTCATTGCCGCCTCGGTACTCACCACCGATGATTCACAACTCGTGCGCATCGCCCACAACCGGGCCAATATCCACGCCTATATTCGCAGCGACCCGCACGCCGCCATCAGCATTCTCCGTCAAACGGCGCATCGGTTGAAGTCCGCCGACGCTCGGCTTTCGCTACGAGCGGAGACGGCGATGATTGCTGCACTTCTTGGAGACTTCCCGGACGTCCTGAGATTGGGGGTCGAGATTCTGGCAACCGAGGGCCTCCCCGATGAGACGAGATCGACGACCCTTGGCAACATTTGTTACGCGCAATCCATGCTCATCGAGCTCGATCGGTTCGACGAGAACTGGCAGCAAGCGATCGATCTACTCAAGGTGGGACGTCTGGCCGAAAAGCCCACTGAGTTCGATCTGTTGTGGGCAATCCGATCGAGCGTGATGATCGAGCGGGGCGACTTCGTGAGCGGCTACGCAGTGCTCGAGAAGCATCTGCGAGATTGCGAAGCGGGTTCTGTCTACCGAGGCATCGCCGAGCTCGTACGAGGGCATATGTTGATCATCAAGGGCGAGGTTGCCGCACGCGACGCCGTGAGAGCATCGATCGAGCAGTTTGGTCAAATGGATCCGTTTGCCTCAACAGTGCTGGCTCGCGCAGCGGGTGCGCTCACGGCGGCACTCGCAGGCGACGGCGCATCGGCTGATGCCTTTCTCCACGGACTCAATCGTGATGCATTCGTAGACGACCCGCGGATAGTCGCATGGCTCGGCCGCGCCCAGTCGGCTCGGCTCGCTCTCGACGGCAAGCTCGACGAGGGCGCAGAGCTTGCGGCTGAAACAGGCCGGATGGCGGTCAAGCGCACACAGGTTGGTTGGGGAACCCTGGCAATGCACGACGCGGTCAGGCTTGGTCGACCAGAACTTGTGGCCGATGAACTCGTCGATGCACTGGGCGAGACCGGAGCCGACTACATGGAAGCGTTGGCACGCCACGCGAGTGTTTCAGCCGACTCCGACATCGAAGGGTTGCGTGACATTGCCAAGGTGTTTGGTCGAATGGGAGCGTGGCTCCATGCTGGGGAGGCCTGGCTCGATGCATCCCATGTCGCTGACGACACCGCAGGGCAACGGACGGCGATCGTGCACGCGCAGCTCATCGCCCGCCAATGCACCCTTCGGGTGTGGCCCAGGTGGCAAACGGTCGAACCGGTGCTGTCCAAACGCGAGGTTGATGTTGCCGTTCTGGCGATCGACGGGCTCGCTTCCAAAGACATCGCCGATCGCCTCTTCGTCTCGACCCGCACAGTCGAAAATCACCTTGGACGGATCTACCGGAGCCTCGATCTGGACGGCCGGCCGGGGCTTGTCGGAGCGTTCGGCGCGTTCATCCGCCCAGCGCGGCTCCCTAGCGACTAGTTGGCACGGGTTGGCGTCTCAACGTGCTTCCTCGCAAACCAGGGTGATACTGCCAAGCGCCGGTTCGTCCTCGGAGGACAGCGAGTTTGCGAGTTTGCCCTGGACGACGAACCCGTCGCTTGTGAGTTCGACGACGGCTGATTCTGGTCCTCCGCTCTGATCGGCAGGTGCCCAGATATCTGCTGCCGAGGCCTGGGCGACGACGACCGACCCCCGGAACGCAGCGGATCCGTCTTCAAGTTCGTCGACGCTCGCTTGGCTCGCGTCGCCGATGAAGTGGTTGCCGTCGGTTGAGCCCAAGATGCACATTCCCGATTGTTCGGTGGTGGAGCCATCGACCACAAGCGTCAGCACGCCAGGACCCTCTCGAGGTGCGTATACAGCCCGAAGGTCCTCCTCGGACTGGTTGGCGTACTCCCATGAGTACTCGACGAGGCCGGTCCCTTCGTCGGATGTCCGTACGACAATGACGGGTTCGCCATCCTTGGCGAAGTAGGTGGTTTCTCCGAGGCGTTCGTAACCCTGCGCCTCGAGCACCGATGACAGGTGAGCCAGAATGGCGTCGCCGGTCGTATCTCGGACCCTGGCCACGACGACGCGGTCGCCATTGGCCGGATCGTCGATCGCCATCGAGATTTCAGAGCCTTCGGGGAGCACGACCCAATCCTCAAGCCAATCAGGGCGGCCCTGTCCATCGCCTAGTGCCAGATCGGCACCATCGATTTCCACCGAGACGTTGCCGTCGCTGGCGTCGACGCCTAGGTCGTCGGCGCCGCACGCCGAAGACATCAGGAGTACCGGCGCCACAAGTAACGCGACTGCAAAGCCGGGGCGGCGTCGGAGCGACCGAGTCAAGCGACTCCCGTTCGGTGGTGCGGAGTGCGTTTCGACGAGATGCGTCACGGTCTGACCTCTTTGGCGTTGCGGGCTTCGGTCCGAAGGTAGCCAGGAGTAACGCCCGCCAACCTGGCTCGCGCACACGTTGAGTAGTCGCCGAGGGGTATTGAGTAGACCTCCTCGGCTGCCTGCATCTTTGCCGCGTTGCGCAAAAAGGTGGCCCGCCGGTTTTAGCCGTCGAGGTCGTTGAGTGCATCCTCGACGCCCTTGTGGAAGGTCGGGTACGCGTAGATCATCGACCGCAGCGTCGACAGCGGGATCTTGGCGTGCACCGCGAGCGCCAAGAGGCCGAGCACCTCGCCACCCGCGGGGCCGACCGATGTTGCCCCAACCAACACATTCTGCTGCTGGTCGACGACCAGCTTGATGAACCCCTCGTTGCCGACCGAATGCAGCCAGCCCCGAGCGGTATGGGCAACGGGCTTCAACGCAGTAACCACGTCCATTCCCCGGTCTCGGGCCTCCGCCTCGATGAGGCCCACGGCTCCAACCTCCGGATCGGTGAACGTCACCGCCGAGAGCGCGTCGAGGTTCAGCGGCTCGACGGGTTGTCCGAGGATGTCTGCCGCTGCAAGGGCTCCCTGCCGTGTGGCCAGATGCGTGAACAGGCCGTCGCCGGCGATATCGCCAACCGCCCAAACGCCGTCGGTCACCCGCATCCGTTGGTCGACATCCAAGAACCGGAGTCCCGGATCGAGGCCGAGTGATTCGACACCGAGCTCGCGCAGGAACGTCTGTCGGCCCACGGCAACGAGCAACTTTTCCGCCGAAACCGTCGCGCCATCGGGGAATGACAACGTGAACCGACCGTCGGAATAGTCCACCGACGAGGCGAACTGCCCCGTCCGGACGTCGATGCCCTCCGCGGTGAAGACCTCGGCCACCACCTCGCCGGCCTCGGGTTCGTTTCGAAGCAGCAGCCGCTCCTCGCCTTCGACGATCGTCACGGTCACACCGAAGCGGGCCATCACCTGCGCGAGTTCGGTACCGATTGCGCCGCCGCCGAGGACGATCAGCGAGGCGGGCAGCGTCTCGGTCTGGACCATTTCGTGGTTGGTCCAGAAGGGTGTCTCGGCCAGACCCGGAATCGGCGGAACCGCCGCCCGGGTGCCGGTTGCGACAACCAGGCCACGCGAGGCGGTATAGGTCGTGCCATCGACCTCGACGGTGCCCGGGCCGGTGATCCTGGCGTACCCGCGCACGAATGTGCCGCCCTTACCGACAAACCGATCGACCGCGACGGTGTCATCCCAGTTGTCGGTGGCCTGTTCGCGAATACGACGCGCCACTGGAGCCCAGTCGGGTGTGGTGGTCGAGCTGCCCGCAAGCTCGCCGACCCGCCGACTCTCGGCCAACAGGTTCCCGGCGCGGATCATCATCTTGCTGGGGACACATCCCCAGTAAGGGCACTCTCCCCCGACGAGGCCGCCTTCGATGCCGATGACCGTGAGGCCGGCCTCGGCCAACGTTCCTCCGACGACCTCACCCGCCGGGCCCATGCCAATCACGATTACGTCTGCGTCATGCGTGTCTGTACTCATGCGAGTCAGAACCCGATGCACACCGCGTTCGTTCCCGACCGCGAGCCAAACTACGGTCGTCCCATGCGCAGCGCTGTATGTGAGATGTTCGACATCGAGTTTCCGATCCTGGCGTTCAGCCATTGCCGTGATGTCGTTGCTGCCGTGTCGAAGGCCGGTGGCCTGGGCGTTCTCGGGGCGGTGGCGCACACGCCGGAGCAGCTCGACATCGACCTTCGCTGGATCAAAGCCGAGATCGGCGACAAGCCCTTCGGCGTCGACCTGATCATTCCGGCCAAGTACGCCGGCGACGAGGGCGGTGGCCTGCGACGAGAGGACATCGACCAACTCATTCCGCCAGAGCACCGCGAGTTCGTGCAGGACATCCTCGACCGCTACGAGGTGCCGCCGCTGCCCGATGACACGGTGCAAGGACGCAGTGCCTATTCGATGAAGGATGGCAATGCGCCGTTCTCGGCCAACGCTGCCGGCCCGCAGCTCGAGGTCAGCTTGTCGCATGCGCCCGCACTGATTGCGAACGCCCTCGGGCCTCCGCCGCCCGAGATGATCGAAGCCGCCCACGCGGCCGGCGCCAAGGTCGCTGCCCTGGCGGGAAAGGCAAGCCATGCCGAACGCCACGTTGCGGCGGGGGTCGACCTGATCATTGCGCAGGGCTACGAGGCCGGTGGCCACACCGGCGAAATCGGTTCGATGGTGCTCATCCCCGAAGTCGTCGATGCCGTCGCCCCCGTACCGGTCCTCGGTGCCGGCGGCATCGGTCGCGGACGGCAAATGGCCGCTGCGATGGCACTCGGCGCCGAGGGAGTGTGGTGCGGATCCGTGTGGCTCACCACCGACGAAGCCGAGACGCATCCTGTCGTCAAGCAGAAGATGCTCGCCGCCACGTCCGACGACACCGTTCGATCCCGGTCGGTCACGGGGAAGCCGGCCCGTCAGCTCATCTCCGCTTGGACGCAGGAGTGGGACCGCGACGACACACCCGCGCCGCTCGGTATGCCGCTGCAACCGATGCTCACCGCGCGTGCGCAGCTGCAAATCAGTCGAGCCGCAAAGGACACCGAGTCCGGCGCAGGCAAGCTGGTGAACTACTTCGTTGGACAGGTCGTCGGCACGATGAACCAGAGCCGACCGGCGGCCCAAGTGGTCCTCGAAATCATCGACGAATTCATCGACGCCACCCAAGACCTCGCCGCCCGTCTGGACAGCTAGTGGAGCCGATCGGCCTGCTCGACGGCATTGCCACCACACGTGCGATTCGGCGTTACTCCAATCAACCCGTCACGGACGAGCAGTTGGCCACCATCTGCTTTGCTGCGACGCGAGCGCCATCGGGATCGAACCGACAGCCATTTCGATTCGTGGTGCTGCGCGACAGCGATCCCGCCCGCAGGGCCAAGGCCATCGTCGGCAACGCAGCCCGGGACTTTTGGGATCTCAAGCGAAAGAACGATCGGTACGACGACGGCAGCGGCACCGATCCGGACTCGCCGAAGGCCCGGATGGCCCGGACGATGGACGCATACGTCGAGCAGTTCGAAGCCGCACCGGTCCTCATCTTCCCCTGCCTCATCCGCTACCGCGATCCGTCGCCGTACGAGGGGGCATCGGTGTACCCCGCGATGCAGAACCTGTTGTTGGCGGCCCGGGCGATCGGCCTCGGCGGCGTGGTCACCAGCTTCCACGCCGGCGTGGTCGACGAATTGAAGTCGGTCCTCGACATTCCGGAGAACGTCTTCATCGCCTCCTGCCTCACCCTCGGCCATCCCATCGGTGGCCACGGCCCCGTTCGCCGGAAACCCCTCGACCAGCTGATCTTCGAAGACCGTTGGAACCACTCCCCCGAGTGGGCAGTCGACCCACCGGGTACCACGCACACCAGCTGGAAGAAGGGTCGGAGCTGACGTCACCCACTTGACTCCCCGACGAGATCGAACAAGCGTTGGACATGACGTCTCGCATGCTCGCAACCATCGCCGTGATGGCGCTGCTCACCACCATGGTGACCGGCGCCGGTACTGCGGCCGCTCAGGGCGACGCCACGATCACGGTCACGCCGTCATCGCTCACCGAGACCACGCGTGTCCATGTCAGTGCAACCATGACCCTGGAATCCGACCAGTTCATCGTGTTTCAGTGCGCACCCGGCGCTATTGAAGCAGCGCAAGTACCAGAGTTCTGCAGCTACTTCGACCTGATCGAGGGGAACGGTTTGCAGATCGAACACGACTGGCTTGCGAAGAGCGAGTTCACGAGCTTCGACGGCACGAACACCATCGATTGTGTGCCCGTCGTGTGCGAGATCGCCGTGTCCGGCTTCAGTTCCGGCGAGACGGTGAGTGCGCCGATTACGTTCTCGTCCGAACCGACCTTCGCTGCGACGCCCAACCGCGATCTCACAACCAACCAGATCCTCACGGTCAGCACAACAAACTCCTTTCTCGCCAGCGAGCCAGGCGCTGTCGCCTTCACGATGCAATGCGCGTTCAAGAAGCTCGCTCCGGGCGGCTTCGTCTGCGGCCCGACCGGAACGGTGCGACAGAACTTCGCCGGTACGTTTTCGGGCACGTTGACCATCAACGAGGCCTTTGTCGGCGACGACGGGGTCACGGTCACGTGCGACCGCGACGCCGTGTGCGTCGCGGTGGTCGCCGTGATTCGGGCGGATTCGACCTTGATCGGAGGTGCCGGCGTTGTCCTCGACTTCGCCCGCGACCAGACAGTCGGCGACGGAGTCGGGAACGTCATCACGTTCGGCAACGCCGCACCGACGTCGCCCGAGTCCTAGTCGACGATGGTGCTGCCCGGAACGCGCTTGTTGATCAATGCCTCGTGGCGCACCGTGAGCTGTTCGACAAAGCTGGGTTTGGTCGGAATCAAGAACTCGCCGTCCTCGATCGCTGCCAACACGATGTCGGCGGTCTCGCTCGGCTCGATGCCTTCCGAAACCATCATCGCCAAGCCCTGGTTCACGGCGACCGAGGTCGGGGTTTGTTCCACCTGCAACGACTCCGGACGATTCCGGTGGCTCTCGGCGATAGCGGTTCTGGTTGAGCTTGGGCACAACACCGACGCCCCGAGTGGCGCATCGATCGCCTCGAACTCCTTCGCCAGCGTCTCGGTGATGTAGAACGCCGCCGCTTTCGAGACGGTGTAGGGGCCCGCAGTCGCCCCGCTTACCCAAGCGGCAACCGAGGCGGTATTGACCACATGCCCCCAATCGCCACCCTCGAGCATCCGCGGCACGAACGAACGGATGCCGTTGAGGATCCCGTACACGTTCACCCCGAAACACCATTCCCAGTCTTCCGGTGCGGTCTCCCACAGGAAGCCGGCTTGGAAGACACCGGCGTTGTTGCAGAGGATGTGCGTCGCACCGAATCGCTCGTAGGTTGCCGCCGCGAGCGCCTCGACGTCCTCGGCGTTGGCGACATCGCACGCAAGAGCGATCGATTCGGTTCCTCGCTCGGCGGCGCGTTGTGCGGTGGCCGTCGCCCCGGCGAGGTCGACGTCTGCGGCGACCGTCTTCATGCCGGCGGCGGCAAATCTTTCGACGAGCGCAGCGCCGATGCCGCCTGCGGCGCCGGTTACCACGGCGACATTGCCGGTGTGATTCATACCCATCAGCTTTTCTCCTTCAAGAGATGATCTACGTGACCGGCGACATCGGCACCGAGACCGAGTCCGTCGCGGTAGTAATTGTCCCACGAGCCGTGGTGCTCGATGACCGCGTCGAACGCGCCGAGTAGGTACGCCTCGCGCACCTCCATGAACGGCAGCATCCCGTGGCGCATGTCTTCGGGGAGCTCGGCGAGACGCCGCTCGTTCACCTCGGCCCGGCCGGCATTCGAAAGAAGATAGTCGTCCAGCATCGTCGCCTCATCCAACCCGCACATGCGTTGGAGCAGAGCGACGCCGAAGCCGGTGCGGTCCTTGCCTGCGGTGCAATGGATCACGAAAGGGGCACCGTCGGCGTCGACGACCGCCTGCACCATCGCTCCGAAACCTGCGGCGCGTTCGGTCGCAGCGAGTGCCGTACGGCGCGCCATCTCGTCGTGTCCTTGACCATCGCCGAACCGCTCGAGGAACTGCTGTCGATCGGCGAACACGGATCCGAGATCCATCGGATCACCCATCGGCGCGTGGACATGCCGAGCCCCGGGCGGCATTCGATCTATCCCATCGCGGCTGATGTCGAGGTCGGTGCGGAAGTCGACGAACGTGCCGACGCCGAGCTCGGCGAGCAACCCGACGTCGTCGTCGGTGGCGTTGCCGAAATGGCCGGCGCGAAACAAGACGCCGGTGCGAATCCGTCCCCCGGTCGTGGTCTCGTAGCCGCCACCGTCGCGGAAGTTGACCACGCCGTGAAAGCCCAGATCTTGCGGGTGACTTCGCTCCATGTTCCGAAACGTAGTCAAACCAACGCGCCGGCCGGTAACCGCCGCCCTACCATTGTCGCTGTGCGAGCAGACCTTCCTGCCCTGTCGATAGGGCCCATCGAACTCGCGAGCCCGGTGGTGCTGGCCCCGATGGCCGGCGTGACCGACCTTCCTTTCCGAACACTCTGTCGCGAGTTCGGTGCCGGACTCTATGTGAATCAGATGATCACGGCCCGCGGTCTGGTCGAGGGGCATCGCCGCACGCTCAAACTGGCCGAGTTCGGCCCGGACGAAACGCCCCGCAGCCTTCAGCTGTACACGACCGACGCGCACTTCGCCGCAGAGGCGGTGAAGCTGTTGGTCGGCGAGCGCGGTATCGATCACATCGACCTGAATTTCGGCTGCCCCGCCAAGAAGGTCACCAAGAATGGGGGCGGAGCCGCAGTACCGTTCAAGCGCGCGCTCTATGCCGACATTGTCGGGGCCAGCGTGCGCGCCGCCGGTTCGGTCCCCGTCACCGTCAAGTTTCGGGTGGGACTCGACGACTCCACCACGACGTTTCTCGACGCCGGCCGCATTGCCGAAGATCTGGGGTGCGTTGCCGTCGCGCTCCATGGCCGCACGGCCAGACAGCACTATTCCGGCGCCGCCGACTGGTCGAAGATCGCCGATCTGAAGCAGCACGTCACATCGATTCCGGTTCTCGGCAACGGCGATATCTGGGAAGCAGCCGATGCGATTGCCATGGTCGAACAAACCGGCTGCGACGGCGTCGTCATCGGCCGCGGTTGTCTTGGTCGACCGTGGTTGTTCCGCGACCTCGCCGACGCGTTTGCCGGCCGCCCGTTGCAGACCCCGCCGACGATCGGCGAAATCGCCACCACGATTCGCCGCCACGCCGAGCTGGTCGTCGAGTGGGACGGGCTCGGGGCGCTGCGAACCTTCCGCAAACATGCCATCTGGTACGTCACCGGTTACCCGGTGGGTGGTCGGGTGCGCAAGGCGCTCAATCTCATGGAGTCCATCGACGACGTCGACCGCGCGTTTGCCGACCTCGATCCGGCAATGCCGATGCCCGAGGGCGCCATGCGAATACCGCGCAGCCACACGAGCGGCCCCCACGAGGTGGCCTTGCCACCCGGGTGGCTCGACGACCCCGACGAGCTGACGGCCGTTGTTGCCGAACTCACCACCGTGTCCGGCGGCTGATGGCTGCTCCATCGCTTCCGCTCCGTGGTGTGGTGTTGGCATCGCAGTCGCCCCGCCGTATAGAGCTGCTCGGTCAGATCGTCGACCCGTCGCTCGTCGAGGTACGGCCTGCTGATCTCGACGAGGACGCGGTCGCCGAAGGCCTCGCCCCCATCGACGGCCTTCTGCGCGTGTCTCGGGCCAAGGCCGAAGCATCGTGGAAGCTCGGCGACCTCCTCCTCGCGGCCGACACCATCGTGATCCACGACGGTGTCGTCATCGGAAAGCCGGCTGATCGCGACGACGCCTTCGCCCGGATAGCTGCCATGCGCGGCTCGATAGTCGAGGTGGCGACCAACGTCGTGGTCAAGAATGTGCGGGGCGCCCGACGAGATCGACTCATACGCACGAAGCTCCACATGGGCCGTCCCTCCGACGACGAGATCCGGGCGTACGTCGCCACCGGTGCCGCCGACGACAAGGCCGGCGGGCTCGCAGTGCAGGGAGGCGCCCGCAGCTTCGTCGAGCACATCGACGGCTGCTACACGAACGTTCTGGGCCTCCCACTGTGCGCAGCGGCCGATCTCTTGAACGTTCCCGGGGTCTGTCTCGTCGAGGATGGCAGCCCCTGCCCGGAGCCCACCCCCGACCGCTGAGCTCGGCTACGCCGCCCCACGTCGACCGCGGACCGCCACCTCGCAGCCACCGGTACCCCGAAGCCCAACCCGGCTCAAATGCGTCCATGGGCAGACTTGCTCAATCGATCGCACCTGGGGGCCGATCACGGACGCATGCGATCCAGCAAACTCGGACTCATCGTTTTGGCCGCCACGATCGCTTTGTCCGGCTGCGGTGGGTCCGGAGGGAACACCGCAGTGACCGAGAGTTCACCGGACGGGCCACCGCCGACATTCCCAGCGCAGGGCAACGACCGTGAAGCCGACGACCCGGCCATCGACGCGTTGGCGTTCGACAACCCCTCCGGACTAACCGAACTGGTGAGCGACCCTGCGTCAGCGTTTCCGCCGGAAGGTATCGATATCCCCGCGGCGGACTTCGGTACGCGAGTCGTGAAGATCGGCTTCGACATCGGCACCGCGGCGGAAGTGGGCGCCTGGATTGTCGTTCCGACAGCATGGACGTTCGATCCATCGACCACCCAGTTCGCTGACGGCAATGGGCAACACATCGAGTTCTTCACTTCGTGCGGGGGCGAGTGTCGACCCCGGGCATGGTCGACGGTGGTCGGTCTCGACGGGGGGCCACTCGACCAGCAACTCGACCGGTACGGCGCCACCGCCAGCGGCGTCGGTGTTGGCACGGCCGGCAACGGTGGCCACGTGTCGAGCTCGGCGACGTTCGACGACAGGACGCTGCTCGCAACGATGATGTGGAACAACGATGCACCGCTGTTCGTCGGCTGCAACGTCATCGTTGCGCAGGCGAACGCGGACGATGGCTACGACCAGCTCTGCCGATCGGCAGTGATCGACTGGGACACCGTGATCGCCAACGCCCCCGAGCGGGAGCCGCTGCAGATCATCACGACCCCTGAGGTTGCAGCGCTCATCGATGCCGTCGCCGACGGGTCGGTGGCCTCCCCCGGCGAGCCACAGCTCGTCGAAATCGACGATGACGGCGAGCATGTTGTTTCGATATGGCTTCCCGACGGCACCGAAACCAGAACGGGAGGGTTCGCGACGGAGGTCACCCTCGAACAGGCCGAAAGCCTCTTCACCGACATCACATTCTCCTCATCCTGCAACGGCACCTGCGAGCCGAAGGACTGGGCAACCGACCTCAACGGCTTCTCCGATCCGATCGGCGCCCGTCGGGCGGGAATCGACCTCGACAACGATGCCCCGATCGGGTCGCGCGGCTGGATTCTCACCGGCCCAGCGTTGGGCGGCTCGGACTATGAGATCGTGATCATGCTGTGGGACGACGGCGCAGGTCGCTATTTCGAATGCCACGCCGGGCTCGACGACGCCGACCGAGAGCTCGCATCGACGGTGATATCGATGTGTTTGTCGGCCGAACCGCAGTGGTTCGGCTGAGCATCGCGCACGGCGGGCATCGCAATATCTCGTTGCGCAGATGGTCGTTGCGCAGATAGTCGTTACGCCGGAGCCGTCGTTCCCAAGGCTGCGGCCTCTTCGGGCCCGGGGATGTCGTCGCCGGTGAGCGTGGTCAGATCGTCGTTGGTCGGGTCTTGGATGGCGACGACCCGAGCCGCGTGACGGGCGACGGCGGCCTCGAACAAATTGCGGGCCGCTCGGCCGTTGCCGAAACCCCGGCCGCGATCTTGGGCGGCAAAGAAGATTTCGATCTGCGCCCGGGCCGAATCATCGCAGTGGTACTGCTTCTTGTTGCTGATCAGCTCGAAGATTTCGAGAAGTTGCTCGTCGCTGTAGTCATCGAAGGTGATGGTCTTCGGGAACCGTGACTTGAGGCCGGGGTTCGCACCGACGAGTTCGGCCATCTCGGCGGGATAGCCGGCCAGGATGACCACCACACGATCGCGGCGATCTTCGACCAGCTTCACGACGGTATCGATCGCTTCCCGACCGAAGTCCTTCTCGCCACCCCGGGTCAACGAGTACGCCTCGTCGATCAGCAGCATGCCCTCGTCGGCTTCGTCGAACTTCTCGACCACTCGGGCCGCCGTCTGTCCCACGAACCCGGCCACCAAACCCGATCGATCCGTCTCGACCAGGTGACCCCGCTCGACGACACCCAGGGTGCGATAGATCTGCGCCACCAGCCGGGCAACCGTGGTCTTGCCGGTTCCCGGATTACCCACGAACACCAGGTGGCGACTGGGCTCGACGACGATGAGATCGCGCTCGCGTCGGAGGTTTTGCACCTGCAGCATGTTCGCCACCAGTTTCACTTCCTCCTTCACCTTCTCGAGCCCGATCAGCTGATCGAGTTCAGCCAACAACTCATCGAGGGGTCTCGGCGGAGGATCATTGGCCGGGTCGGCACCTTTGCGCGGCGCAGGGACCGGGGGTGCTTGGCCGTCGGCGGTCGCGGCGGTGGCACCATCGAGAAAGTTGAGAACCATCGAGCGGAACTGCTCGACCGCGCTGAGTTCGACGCGAGAGGTGAACGCGTCGATCGAGATGACCGTGTGGGCCACCCGCATCGCGTGTTCGTACCAAACGCTGCCGTAGTCGGACTCGCCCGCGGCGTCTGCCGCAGCCAGCCGGGTCAACATGCCCGACGGCTGGTCCAGCCACGAGCGCTGACCCTTCAGAAGCCCGGACGAACGAACATCTGCGACCGTCGCAGCCGCCTCGTTCAGCGCCGGATAGTGCCGACGCAATGCGGCGAGCAATGCCTTGATCTGCGCTTCGGTGTGGGCATGATCGCAGTCGATGAAGGCGGTCGACAGGTTGAACGCCTCTCGAGCGAGGTCTTCACGAAGCTGGTCGGCCGTGACCCCGAGGACCTTGGTCGACACCGGAGCCAACATCGCATGGAGGCGCTCGATGAACTCGTCAACGGCGACCGCCAGGCCTTCGTCCACCCTCATTGCAACACTTCCGACTCGCCAATCACAACGCGTGACCGTACTCGCTCTACGCTCACACTCGTGCTCCAGGTAGAAGTCACCCGTGTACTTCGGCGCCCCGTGGCGTTGATGGCGGGTCTTCTCGCGGGCGCGACCGCGTTGGGCACGCTTGGCTTGCTCGCCGGCCCTGCGACCAGCAGCGGCTTCGAGACCTCGTTCACCGATGCGCTGTTCACGTCTGCCTCAGCTGCCACATCCACCGGACTCACGGTAGTTGACACCGCAACGCACTGGTCGCTGTTCGGCAAAGCCATCATCGCCCTGCTCTTCGAGCTCTCCGCCCTGGCGGTTTCCTTCATCGCGAGCGCCGCACTCCTGGTGCTGTTTCCCAAGCTGGGAGTACGCCGACGGATCTGCACACTCGGGGCCGATGGCGCCGTTGCGGACCTCGACCTGAAGCAGCTCGCCGTCGTCGTGATCGCCGTGTCGATGGCACTCCAACTACTCGCGGCATTCGCACTCACGCTGCGCTTCTGGATCGTCGGCGAGTTCGGATTCTCGTTTGCGCTGCGCCACGGGGTCTTCGGAGCGATGTCCGCCTTCGCAAATGCCGGCTTCACGCTGAACTCGAATTCGATGATGCAATTCGCAAACGATTGGTGGGTCTCCGTCGTCGTGATGCTTGCGGCGCTGGCCGGCACGCTCGGCGTTCCCCTCTTGCTCGACGTCCTCGACAATCGTCGCAGCATCACCGAATGGACGAGCCACACACGCGCCGGCCTGTTGGGCACCGGGGCGCTGGTGATCGGTGGAGCCGCAGCGTTTCTCGGACTCGAATGGTCCAACGGCGAAACCCTCGGACCGATCAACCTCGCCAACAAGCTTCTCGTCGGCACATACCAAAGCGTCATGGCCCGGGGCACCGGATTCTCGAGCGTCAAGCCGGCAGCCTTCGACGAGGCGACCAGCCTCGTCGCTGACTTCCTCATGGTCGTCGGAGGCACGGCCGGATCGACGGGTGGCGGCGCAACCGTCACCGCGCTGGTCATCGTCGGAGCCGCCGCGTGGGCGAACTCCCGGCGCGGTCGCGATGCGGGACTCGAGAATTTCGTGCCGACCGTTGCGCTTCGTGCGGCCGTAACGTCCTTCGCCGTTGCGCTCGTCACCGTGTTGGTCGCGACAACCGTCCTTCTGCGAGCCAGCGACAATCTGACGGTTGGCAGAGCGCTCTTCGAGGCGTGCTCGGCCTTTGGCACCACCGGTTGGAGCCAAGGCGTCACACCGGCCCTCGACACGGTTGGACGGCTCACCATCATCGTGACGATGTTCATCGGCCGTCTCATCCCACTCGCCTTCGTCGCGAGCCTGCTTCAAGGCAGACGACCCATCGAGGCCCTCCAGAGAAGCGACGCCCCGTGACCCGAACAACGCCGACACCCATGCCGATCGATCTTCGCAGCGACACCGTCACCCGCCCGACCGAGGCCATGCGGGCGGCCATCGCCTCGGCCGATGTCGGCGACGACGTGTACGGCGATGACCCGACGGTCAATCGGCTCGAAGAGATGGTGGCAGAGCTGCTGGGTTTTTCCGCCGCGATGTTCGTGCCGAGCGGCACCGCGTCGAACCTCTGTGCGTTACTCAGCCACTGTCAGCGCGGTGAAGAATACCTCGTGGGCCAAACCGCCCATACCTACAAGTACGAGGGAGGCGGCGCCGCAGTTCTCGGCAGCATCCAACCGCAGCCGGTCACGCTGGTCGATGGCCTCCGGTTCGACCTGGACGAACTCGCCACGTACGTCAAGGCCGACGACGTGCACTTCGCCCGGACGAAGCTCTTGTCGCTCGAAAACACCAAGGATGGCCGGACCCTCCCCCACGACTACGTCGAAGCCGCGCAGCGATTCGCGCGCGAGCGCGGGTTGTCGCTGCACCTCGACGGTGCCCGGCTCTGGAATGCGGCGGTGGCCGATCGGGTCGAGCCCTCACTCATCGCGGACGGATACGACTCGGTGTCGGTCTGCCTCTCGAAGGGCCTCGGTGCCCCTGTCGGATCCGTCCTCGTCGGCGCCGACGACTTCATCCTCGACGCCCGGCGTTGGCGAAAGATGATCGGCGGCGGCATGCGGCAGGCCGGGATGCTGGCTGCGGGCGGAATCTACGCCGTTGAGCATCACATCGATCGGCTGGCCGACGACCACCGTCGGGCCGCCAAGCTCGCAGCTGCGATCGCCGACATCGACGGCATCGAGCTCGTCGACCACGCGACGAATATGGTGTTCGCCCGGTTCACCGGCATTCACCCCGACGCCGCAGCCGAGCACTTCCGATCTCGCGGGATCACCATCTCGCCTGGGCAAACCGTGCGTTTCGTCCTCCATCTGGACATCGACGATGCGGCGCTCGACACCGTCATCGACGAGCTCCGCACCTTGCTGGCGACCGCCGCCACCCCGTAGGTACAACGCCTCATACTGGGGCTTCAGTTTTCGGGCGTTGTTGTCGATACCTCTCGGTACCTGTCCATACCTACCGTTAGAGAAACCGAATGACCGGACCTACCTCCGTCCTTCCGAACATTCCCAGCCGGCGCGATCCGCAGAGCAAACGAGACGGCGAGCCGTCGACGGCGGTTCTTTCGATCGCCATGAGCGTGCTGGCCGCTGGTCTGTTCGGCCTCGTCCTCTTCACCGAGGACGCCAACATCGCGACCGTCGACAACTCCATTCTGGTGGTGTTCCTCGCGGCGATGTTTGCGACGCAGGTCGTTCCGGCGATCACCCATGGCCCGAGCGAGCTCACCCGGGCGTTCTCCTGGGTCTTCGCCTTCGCCCTCGTGCTGGCCGGAGCGCCGGTGGTAGCGATCGTCGCCTTGGGTTTCAGCAGCTTCGTCGGAGCACTGCTCAGCGACCGGGATCATCTCGAGGCGATCTTCGACAGTGGTCGCCACGTGGCCTCGGTGGCGACGGGCGCCCTGCTGTTTCACCAGTCCGATGTCAGCAATGACCTCGTGAACGGCGCCAGCATCAGCGGTGAATGGTTGCGCATCGCGTTCACCGCCACAGCGGCCACGATCCTGCTGAACAGCTTGGCCGTCGGCGTCATGGCCTTCGTGCAACTGCGACGCGGGATGATCGATACGATCGCCAGCGCGGTGCGCGACACGTTCGTCGTCGAGGCGGTCTTCCTCACGCTGGCTCCGATCTCGGTCGTCGTGGCGCAGCGCAGTGTGTGGCTCATCCCCTTGGCACTCGTCAACATCTTGACGGTGCATCGGATGACCGAACGGGCGACGGCCAACGAGCGCGACGCCAAACACGACACGCTCACCGGCCTCCCCAATCGGCGAATGTTCAGGGACGAAGCCGCACGGCGTCTCGACGCCGGGCAGACCGGAGCCGTGGTCATCGTCGACCTCGACGGGTTCAAGCGCATCAACGACCATCTCGGCCACCAAATCGGTGATCAGGTGCTGCGCGTCGCCGCGTCGCGCTTCCAGGACGAGCTCCGACCCGAGGACATGGTCGCGCGGCTCGGCGGCGACGAGTTCGGCATTCTGCTCGACGGCGACATCGACGCCGACCAGGCCGAACGGGTACTCACCGATGTCATGGTTCATCTTCGCAAGCCGATCGAGATCGATGGCGCGGCCCTCGAGGTCGGCGCGAGTTTCGGCGTTGCGCTCGTACCCGAGCACGGGGACGAGCTGGAGGAGCTGCTCGAACGAGCAGATGCTGCGATGTACAACGCGAAGAAGACCCGCGTTGGCGTGTGCACCTTCGACCCCCGCCGCGATTATGAGAAGCGTGGCCGGCTGTCGTTGCTGGCCGAACTGCGCGACGCGATCGAGAGCGACGAGCTCGTCGTGCACTACCAGCCGTGGGTCAATACCTCGACCCGCACCGTCGAAGGCATCGAGTCATTGGTCCGGTGGCCGCACCGTAAGCGGGGCTTGTTGATGCCCGGCGAGTTCGTGCCGCTGGTCCAGGATCCGGAGATCGCCAGCGCGCTCAATCGGTTGGTGATCAAGAAGACCATCACCCAGTGCGCAGCCTGGCACCAGCTCGGCTACAAGGTCCCGGTCGCCATCAACCTGGTTCCGCTGGCACTCGACGATACGTCCCTGCCGGATTTCGTCGCCGAGCTGCTGCGGCGGCACAAGCTCCCGATCGGCTCGATCGAGATCGAGCTCGACGATCGTCTGGTCTCGACCAGCCAGCTCGCCGACACAATGGTCCTCGACGATCTTCGTCAGCTCGGAGCGACCATCACACTCGACGACTTCGGCACAGGCACCGGTTCGTTGGCGCACCTTCGCGCCGCAGCGATCGACACCCTCAAGTTGGACCGGGCCTTGGTCCGGTCGGCCACGTCCGATCCGAAGGCTCGAGCGATTGTGCGGAGCCTCATCTCGCTGGCTGCCGAACTCGATATGCGCCTCGTGGCGAAGGGTATCGAGCACCTCGACACCGTCGACATCTTCGAACAGCTCGGCTGCCCGCTCGTACAGGGCTACCTGATCGCGAAGCCCCAAACCGCGGGTCGACTTCTCGAATGGCTGCCCACATCCCAGTTCGGTTTTGCGGCTACCTCTGTGTCCACCGCAGTCGGCGCGGAGCAAGCCAGCTGAATTGTGTTGGGCCAACCGGTGCACGCAGCAGCGCCGGAAGCGTCTCGACCGGGACTGTCTATACCGCGACCCCTGCGGAGCAAGCCAGCTGATTCTTGTTGGGCGGCCCGGTGCACGCAGCAGCGGCGCTGTCTATACCGCGACCCCTGCGGAGCAAGCCAGCTGAATTGTGTTGGGCCAACCGGTGCACGCAAAATTCACACCGCCACCGACAGGGTTACGCCGCACAATCTGCGGTAAAAACAGCGCATGGAAAGATCTGGTCTCCTCAGTGGCGTGCGCGTCATCGAAAGTTCGCTTCTCGGCCCCGGCATGATCGCCACGTTCTTGGCCGATCTCGGGGCCGACGTCATCAAGGTCGAGCCGCCGCAAGGCGACTACGTCCGCCAGATGACCTGGCCCATCATCAACGGCGTGTCGCTGCTTCACCTGCACACGCATAGAGGCAAGCGCTCGATCACCCTCGACCTCAAAACGCCCGAAGGCGTCGAGACCTACAAGGCACTCGTCGCCGAAGCCGACGTGGTCGTCGAGGCGATGCGGCCGGGTTCTCTCGCCAAGCTGGGCCTCAGCTACGACGAACTCAAAGCCGTGAACGAAAAGATCGTTTTCTGCACCCTCTCCGGCTACGGCAGCACCGGACCGTACCGAGACTTCCCCAGCCACGGCATCGCGTACGACACGTGGGCCGGCATCGTCAACCCGGTCATCGACGACGACGGCTTCGCCCGAATCCCGCCGGACATGCCCAACGTCGGAATCAATCTCGGCCCCATGGTCGGTGCACTCGCAGTGCTGGCGGGCGTGATCAGCGCCCGCGACACCGGAACCGGCTGTCAGATGGAACTCGCGCAATCCGATGCTGCCGCGTACATGGACTGGTACCGAATCGAGACCTACCTGGCCTACAACCGCCCGGAGGACGAAGTCACCGGAAACGCGTCCGACAACTATGAGCGTCGTGAGCCCGGGCTCGCCGGCATGTGGGAGGGCGTGCGCTACCAGATGTACGAAACCTCCGACGCGTACGTGCTGTTCATGGCCAGCGAGCAGGCCTTCTGGAAGAATTTCTGCGAAGGCGTCGGCCGAGCCGACCTTTTCGAAGCCAACCCCGGTTCGAAGTACGCCGATCACGCCAAGGGCAACGTCGAACTACAACGCGAACTGCGCGACATCTTCCGCACCAAGACCACCGCCGAGTGGCTGGCGTTCGGCGACGAGCACAACACCCCGCTTGCGCCGGTGAACACCCCCAAAACCGTGGTCGACGACCCCCAGTTCCAGCACCGCTTCCCGCTGTTCTCCAAAGACGACGTCGGCGCCGAACAAATGCCGCTCCCGGTGAAGGTCGCAGGGATGGAGCAGCCCGTCCCGACCATGGCGCCTGAGGTGGGCGAACACACCGCCGAGGTCATGGCCGACGTTCTCGGTCTCAACCAGGAACAAATCCAAGCGCTCAAGGATCAAGGGGCCTTCGGTCGCCTCGACCCGTCGTAGCGGCAGTTGAGTTTGTCACCATCCACTCACCTGAATCGTTCGCGGTGTTGACTGGCAATCCGCTGCGAGGAGGCCGATGTTCGTGTTGTCAGGTTCGTGTATTGCCAGAAGTATCCGTGTTGTCGCGGTAGCGCTCGTCGTTGCGAGCTGTTCGAGCACATCGGTGCTCACCGAGGACGTCAACACCACCGACGACACGATTTCGACGACCACCGAAGCCGCCACAACCAGCGAAAGCACCGACGACACTGCAACCTCGTCGACCGTTGCCGCCACGACGACGACCGACGCCGAGCTCGACGACGAAGCGTTTGTCGCATCCGTGGCGATCAGGCCCGACGAAGCGTTTGACGACTACGAGTACGAGGTCACCACCGACGAGGAAAGCTCCACAGGTTGCGACGGCGTCGAGGATCCAGGACCGGCCCCCACGACGGCGGAGTACCAGTTCGAGCTGACCGGCGGCCACTTCCTCACAGGGATCGTGCAGGCGTTCGACGACGCCGATGCCGCCTCGTCATTTCTCACCGAACGCCTCGACCTGATCGAGACGTGCAGCGGCCTCCCGAGCACCGACGTGGACGGCAGCATCACGACCACCACAATCGAAGACCTCGCCGAAGCCGACGACGTGAACGCCGACGAAGCGTTTCGGTATGACCTCGTTGTGGGCCAAGGGTCACTCGGCTTCCGAGTGTCGTCGACCGCAGCCCGCGTCGACCGGTTCCTCATCGTCAGTTTCGGAAGCGACCGGGCAACGGAACGGTCCATCTCGGCGCTGATGCTCGCTCGCATCGCCGGCGAGGCCGAACCGCAGCTGGTGATTCCCTCGGGCAGCGTCGAGTTCTTCGACCCGGCGACCGGAGAACCGGACGGCGACTCGTCCTTCAACCCGGGTGGGTACGCACTCCTCCAGGCGCTGACGCCAGAACTCGAGTCGCAGGTCGGGGCCGACCTCATCACCTTCATCACGACGGCCAGCCAGGATGATCTCGATGCGGCAGCCATGCAGGTGTGCCTGATATTCGATGACGCCGAACGCACCGAATCCGGGGCACAGCAAGCCGCGTTGGCAGCTATCGGCGCAATCCGGAACGTCCCCGGCAGCGACGATCTCGACCTGCGGACCAGCGGTGAGGCGATCGGCTTCTTGATCGTCGCGTACTGTCCGAGCAACGGCGACGTGTTCTCAAGCTGACGACGGCCGCATTCACAGCGCTGCATACCAATCGTAGCCGCGTTGGGCCCAGTAGTCGGCTGGTTGTTCATCACTGAAGGCGATTGTGCCAATTCGTTTGATCTG
>RCMY010001267.1_pt1 | contig 24093 bp, 26 predicted proteins | sample 2041341 | NCBI WGS metagenome assembly RCMY01 (sample SAMN09708234, study PRJNA481090) | Marine sediment metagenome, whole genome shotgun sequencing project.
CGGCGTCGGCGGCGGGTTCTTAATGACGCCCTTGTTGTTCTTTATCGGCATTCCCCCCGCTGTGGCTGTGGCCACCGAGGCCAACCAGATTGTCGCGTCGTCGTTTTCGGGCGTTCTGGCGCACCTGAGGCGGAAGTCGGTCGATTTGCGCATGGGGGTTGTGCTTTTGATCGGTGGTTTGATCGGCGCGGCCTTGGGCGTGCAGCTGTTCAACACACTCAAAGCGATGGGGCAGGTCGATCTGCTTGTTAAGCTTTGTTACGTGATTTTCCTCGGCGTCATCGGTGGCTTGATGTTCGTCGAAAGCCTTAACGCAATCATCAAAACGCGCAGTGGCAAGCCGCCCGCACGCAAGCGGCATAATTGGGTGCATAACCTGCCGTTTAAGATGAAATTCCGCACATCCGGGCTTTATATTTCGGTGATCCCGCCGGTTATTGTCGGTGTGCTTGTTGGTATTCTGGCCGCGATCATGGGGGTCGGGGGTGGCTTTATCATGGTTCCGGCGATGATTTATTTGCTGGGCATGCCGACCAAGGTTGTCGTTGGCACATCGCTGTTTCAGATCATCTTCGTCACAGGCTTCACGACGCTTTTGCACGCGACAACGAACTTCACGGTCGACGTTGTGTTGGCGGTTTTGTTGCTTGTGGGTGGCGTGTTCGGGGCGCAGATCGGGACGCGGATCGGGGCGAAGTTGCCGGCAGAGCAGTTGCGGATTTTGTTGGCCGGCATGGTGTTGCTCGTCTGTGGCAAGCTGGCGTTTGATCTGTTGGTCATGCCGGCAGAGCTGTATTCGCTTGGCACGGCGGGCGGTCACTGATGGTGCGTTTCATTGCTTTGCTGTTGCTGCTAGCGCTCCCCGCACAGGCCGAGGAGGTCGTGGCGGGGTTGAGCCAGGACACGGTGCAGATCACAACAAACTTCGACGGCTCGGATATATTGATCTTTGGCGCGGTCAAGCGCGAGGCCGCTTTGCCAGAGGGACCACCGCTTCAGGTGATCGTCACGGTCGAGGGGCCGATCGCTCCGATCACGATTTGGCGCAAGGACAAAAAGTTCGGGATTTGGGTCAACAGTGCCTCGGTCGAAGTGGACGCCGCACCGTCGTATTATGCGGTTGCCACGTCAGCGCCCTGGGCGGATGTCATCCTTGATATCGAAGATTTGCGCCACAATGTTTCGATTGATCGCGCGATCCGTGCCGTCGGGTTGGAGCGCGAAGACCGTGCTGTGTTCATTGAGGCCCTGGTGCGGATCAAGGAATCTCAGGACGCTTATCTGAATGCGTTCGGGTCGGTCGAGGTGTCTGAGGAAACGCTGTTCAAAACGTCGATCCAGCTTCCGGCGAACCTGACCGAGGGCGACTATACGGCGCGATTTTTCATCACGCGCGCCGGGGTTGTATTAGATGTGAGCGAGACGACCATCAATGTGAGCAAGGTCGGATTGGAACAGTTTCTGTTCAATCTGTCGCGCGAACAGCCGTTAATTTATGGATTGATGGCAATTGCGATTGCGATTTTTGCGGGCTGGTTTGCGTCTGCGATCTTCCGGTACATCCGGTTTTAGGATCAATTTTTTGGGGGCTCTGCCCCGCTCGCGTTGCGAGCCCCCGAGGTATTTCAAAAAGGATGAAGCAGTCACCTTTCACACATTGTTCTGCGATGTGTGAAAGGCTGGCGATTGCGAAAAGTAACCGTTAGCCGCGGCCCACATAGGGCATTTTCGTTGCAATGATCGTCATGAACTGGACGTTCGTTTCCAGTGGTAGTTCGGCCATGTGGAGGACAGCGCGGGCGGCGTCATTTACATCCATGACGGGGTTTGGCTCTTCACCACGCGCGACGAGGATGTCGTTCATTTCGGTGACCATAGGCGTGCCCGCGTTGCCAATGTCGATCTGGCCACAAGCGATGTCAAAGGGGCGACCGTCGAGGCTTGTCTGGCGAGTAAGGCCGGTGATCGCGTGTTTGGTTGCCGTGTAACACGTCATTTTCGGGCGCGGCGTGTGTGCCGAAATAGAGCCGTTGTTAATGATCCGTCCGCCTTGCGGCGACTGTGCGCGCATGTGACGAAAGGCGGCGCGGGCGGCGAGGAACATGCCTGTGAGATTGACGTTTACGACCTGCTGGAACTGCTCCAACGTGATCTCGTCGATGGTGGCTTGCGGCCCTGAGATGCCGGCGTTGTTAAACATTGCGTCCAAGCGCCCGGTTTCCTCGGCGAAGGCCGCGAAGGCGGCATCGACTTCGGTTTCATTGGTGATGTCGGCAGGAAGAGCCACGGCCGTCTCGTATCGGCTTGCAATATCTTCAAGGACATCGGCGCGGCGCGCGAGCAACCCCACAGTCCAGCCAGCATTCAGGAATTCGATGGCGGTGGCGTGTCCGATGCCCGATGAAGCACCGGTGATCAGGATAGATTTCGTCATGGGGAAGGCTCCTCGGCTGCGAGTTCAAACGGGGCGGCGGGTTGGATGAGATCGCTGGTTGATAAGGGGTGTGTTGGTCGGGCCAGTCGGTAGCGAGTCACCCAGTGGAGCCGGGTTTCAGCGCGTGTGATGGCGACGTAGGCGAGGCGTTTCCACAAAGGGATGCCCGCTTCGATCCGGCCCGCGCGGCTGGCGGCGTAGAGGTCGGGCGCGAAAACCTGCACTTCAGGCCATTGCGAACCTTGGGCCTTGTGGATGGTGACGGCCGCGCCGTGAAGGAAGGCCGCGCCCATATTGGCGGCGAAGGGGATCGACGGTTCTTCTTCGCCGGGCATTTCGATTTTCACGATGGAGGCGGCAGAGACCTGCGGTTCCGGCGCGCCGATGACGTGAAGGCGCGAAAATCCGGCGCGTTTTCCGGGGCCGAGGTAGATGACTTGCGCGCCTTTAATCAGACCGCGCGCTTCGAGGTCGAGGCGTTTCTTACGGTGCTTCAACGGCAGTTCGATACCGTCGCAGACCAGCGGCTCGCCGGGAAGTAGGCCTTCGGTCGGCGCCTCATAGGCAGCGCGAAAAGCGTGGATCAGACGGATGCGCGTGGCGTTGCGCCACACAAGCGCGGGCGAGCGTGCCATCATGTCGGCGTCGACGCGCTCGGCCACCACGACGCGGTCGTCGCTTTGCGCGGCGGCTTCGATTTGGCGTTCGAAGGCCTCGAAGGTGAGGCTGTCGTCAGCAAGCGAATGGGCGAGATCGAGGATCGGATTGTCAAGATCTTGTCGGTGGATGCGGCTGAGGACCATTTTGCGGGGTTCGGGCAAGTCTTCGAACACCATGGAGCCGGACTGGTTCACAGGGGCCAACTGCGCGGGGTCGCCGAACAGCACCAGAGTGGGGAAGATTTCCTTCAGGTCTTCGAACTGGCGCTTGTCGAGCATCGAGGCTTCGTCGACGAACCCAATGTCGAGAGGGTCTTCGCGGCGTTTCCAGCCGAGGATGAAATCAGACCCTTTGAGGCCTGCCGTCGCCAGTGCGCCGGGGACGGATTTCACCTGTTGGTAGAATGCAAAAGCGCGGTCCAGTGCCAAATCTGTGAGGCCTTCGACGTCCGGGCGTTCGCCGTTTCCGACCAGCCATTCGGCAATTCTTTCGTATTCGGGGTCGTAAAGTGGGGTGTAGAGAATGCGGTGGATCGTGGTCGCCGCGACGCCGCGCGTGCGTAGGACGCTGGCGGCTTTGTTTGTGGGCGCAAGGATGGCAACGGTGCGCCGGTCTTTGCGACGCCGCCCTTCATAATCGCCGGACACCGTGTCGACACCGGCCTCGTTCAGCGCCTCGGCCAGCCGCGCCAGCAGCATCGTTTTGCCAGACCCGGCCTTGCCGATGATCGCCAGCGCATTGTTGCCGCGTTTGGCGAGCGGGGTCGTCATGCCTTCTTCGATGTCGACCCCGGCAGAGCGCAAAACCTCGGCCACGCGATCGAACGCGTCGGCCTGATCTTCAGAGAATTGGACGAGGGGCACGGACATGGGCGGACCCTAGCCCCCTGCCCCTCTTTGCACCAGCGAGATCAGGCGGAAAATGCGGCCTGGGTGGTGGATGTTGGGACGCCAAAGCTGCGGTCGTACCAGTGGCGGCTGATCTCGTCACAGACCCCCGCGCGGGATAGCAAACGGGTGCGCAATTCGGGTTCGAACGCCCAAAGGCCAACACTTGTGGCATCCCGCCCCATGCCCGCTGTGCCAAGGATCGTCGGACCCCAGCCAAGGCGCGCGTAGATGCGCACCATGCGGGCGTCGAACACGCCAACAGAGTGGGAAAGGTAGTTGCCGAGACCAAGCTCCATACCGCCGAGCATGAGTGCCGCGGAGACTTGGGCGGATGCGCCGGGGGCGAGGCAAAACCGGGTGCATTCCCAGATGAAGGGACTGCGAATTTCGACGCCGTCTGTGAGGTGCAGGAAGTGGTCGTTCACCATGGTTTCGCCGGTGGTGGGCAGAAAGCGCATGGAGCCTCCGTGGCGGCCGCCTTTGTCTTCCCAGATAACGTAAAGCGGGTTCAGATCGTCGTAGTCATCTCGTTCGGTTCCATCTTCGCGCAATGTGACATCCCAGCCGAGGCGCTTGTGGAATTGGGCGGCGCGATCGACAAACATCGATCGGGCAAGGCGTGGGAAACGGTGAAGATCGTCGGCGTAAATATAGCGAAGCATTTGGTCCCTCCATCATGCAATGTGGAGGAAGTGCTAAGCTGCGAGTGTTAACGGCCCCGGATCGGGGCGCGCGCTTGGGTTATCAAATGATTAACAATCCCTGACTTAAGGCGCGGGCGACGGCGTGTGTGGTGTTCATTGCCGTCAGTTTGAAGCGCGCGCTTTCTATGTAGACGCGCAGAGTGTGTTCAGAGATCGACAGGCTATCGGAGGCCTGCGCGCGGTTGTAACCCATCGCCAGCATGGTTAACGCATCGGTCTCGCGAGGGCTGAGGCTGACGACCTGTACCTGATCGGTGCCGCGTTCGATTTCGAGCGCTTTTTGGTTGACGAAGTGGGAGACTAAAAGCAAGTCGCGGACGTGTTCTTCGGTGTAGCTTGCCCATTCGTCGTCCGTGGCGTTGCCGGAGACGGTGAACAGGGCGAACTGTCCGGACGGCCCTCGGATCGGGACCGAGAAACCTTGGTTTCCGATACCGCTGTCGATGGCCTCGCCGTGAAAGTTACGAATATTTTTGCCAGTCCAGTCCAACCGCTTCCAATCGACGGGGTGGAACCTTTGGTAACAGGCCTGAACAACGGGATCGATCCGCGCGTAGTCCTGATCGAGATAGTTCTGAACCCATTCGGGCGAATAGGTCAAAGCCGCATATTGTTCACCGGTTGAGTTAATCGAATGGTAGACAACGTGTTCAACGTCCAGTGTGTCGCGCAATGCGACGACTTGGTCGTTCAGCTCATCAAGCGTTTTGACCTCCTGCAGTTGCTCGATGAAAGATTCCAACATGTCCTATGCCCTGTCCTGCTACATGAGGCGACATGCCGTGGCCCTTGCCGATGTCCGTCACTGCAATTTTCGACGCGAGGACCAACTGCTCTTCCAAAGCCGGTAGTCCATTTTCTTCCGCGAAGGTTGTCAGATCCGCTAAAACGTCAAGTATCCATTCGTTCGCCATCTGTGACTCTCTTTTTCAAAGGTTAATCAATCATTAATACAACCTTAGCATGTGGAAGATTTTCTGGGTATTCACTGATTTCAACTCCCCAGAAATAGGGAGGGTGGCGTTTCTAACCCACTGAAATAAAAGAACCCGCCTCATTTTGGCGGGTTCTTGGTTGGCATTTGAGTGTTGTAATTCAGCAGAGCGATTCTTCGGAAACAGACTGTTTCCTATTTCGAAACATTCGCCTCCAACGTGTCCTCAATTGTACGTAATCCGGTCCGAGGGGATTGCACTAGAACGGCCATGTTTCCGGGCTTGTGCTCGTTACGCAGCATTTTCATATGCGCACGGGGGACATCAGCCCAAGCAAAGACTTCGGACATACAGGGATCAAGACGACGTTCGACCATAAGCTTGTTGGCCGCGCTCGCTTGTTTCAGATGGGCGAAGTGGCTGCCTTGAAGCCGCTTTTGATGCATCCACATGTAGCGGACGTCGAAGGTGCAGTTGAAGCCAGACGTGCCCGCACAGATCACGACCATGCCGCCCTTCTTAACCACGAATGTCGAAACTGGAAACGTCGCCTCGCCGGGATGTTCGAATACTATGTCGACGTTGTTTCCCTTACCAGTGATGTCCCAAATTGCCTTGCCAAATTTGCGCGCCTCTTTGAACCACTCTGCGTATTCGGGCGTGTTCACGGTGGGCAATTGGCCCCAGCAACTGAAGTCGCGACGGTTCAAGACGCCCTTGGCGCCAAGGCCCATAACGAAGTCGCGTTTGTCCTCATCTGAGATGACACCAATCGCGTTCGCGCCCGCAGTATTGATGAGCTGGATCGCGTATGATCCCAGGCCCCCAGACGCGCCCCAAACCAGTACATTCTGACCTGGCTTCAAATCATGCGGCTCGTGACCAAACAGCATCCGATAGGCAGTTGCTAAGGTTAATGTGTAACAGGCGCTTTCTTCCCAAGTGAGGTGTTTCGGGCGCTCCATAAGCTGTTGAGCTTGAACGCGCGTGAACTGCGAAAACGAACCGTCCGGCGTCTCGTAACCCCAAATGCGTTGCGACGTCGAGAACATCGGATCGCCGCCGTTACATTCTTCATCGTCGCCGTCGTCCTGATTGCAGTGGATGACGACCTCGTCGCCGACCTTCCAGCGCTTAACTTTGTCGCCAACCGCCCAAACGATGCCGGACGCATCCGACCCTGCGATGTGATAGGGCTGCCCATGGCCGTCAAACGGGCTAATTGGCTGTCCCAAAGCAGCCCAAACACCGTTATAGTTAACGCCTGCGGCCATCACGAGGACCAGCACTTCGTTGCTATCTATCTGGGGCGTTTCGACGACTTCCAACTGCATTGCGGTGTCAGGATCACCGTGGCGTTCACGACGGATTGCCCAAGCATGCATCTGTGCCGGGACATGGCCCATCGGGGGCATTTCGCCGACCTCGTAAAGGTCCTTGATCTGAGCTGTATAGGTCATTGCTGCAGCCTTTTCGTCCAACGCCATGTCTCACTTCCTTACACTACCACGCTGCGCTGCAGAATTCCACAGCATCACAGAACGGCCTAAAGCCCGCAAAGTAACTTTGCAAACAATTTCTGACAGATTTTGTAACTTTATGTCTCTACGGTTTCAATCGCCAACGCATGAGACGCGATTGCCATAGCTGCATCTGCAGCGAGGTACTGCGCGATTGAATTGGCGTAAAAAACCGCAAGGTCCAGTTCCGCGATCATAAAGTGATCGCCATCGCGGGTCAGGATATGTCGCAGAACAAGCGCATTTAACTCACGCAAAAGCGCAGGTTTGTCGTCGACCGAGACGGCGAAATCAGGCGGTGTGCGCACGAGACCGGCACGCAGCGCGCGCATTTCCTCGGCAATCTCGTCAAGTGTAGAGGGCGTGTTACGCAGCAACATCGCAGTCATTAGGATTGGCACCGTCACCAACGGGACGCCTGCGCGGATGTCTTCCTCAAGCCGCGCACCTAAGGTCTGAACAATGTCTTCGTCCGCCGCTATTGAACTGGCAAGGCGGCCAAGCGACACTGGTCGGCCGAAGGTCACGCCAGCCACACCGAAGCGACCGGCCTGCCCCCTTAAACGGCGCCAAACGTAACGAAGTGTAAACTGAATGCCCTCAGGTGCAGACGCCCTGAACCGCCGCGTTCCTGACCGACCAGCGGCGACCAAGACACGGTCTTCGACGACGCGATCATAATTTAGCGAGACCGGCACGAAGACCACATCGGGCCCTTCAGGACGCCATCCTTGAACAATATAGCTGAGGATACCAAGCTTCGGCTGGCCGACAAAACCGGTACGGCTGAGACCTCCCTCGGGAAAGACCGCCTGCGTTACGCCCGCTTCGGTGGCCTTTTTCACATACGATGCCAATACTTTACGGTAAAGTTCTGTATGCAACCTGCGGCGGATGAAATACGCGCCCATGGCCCGAACGATCCGACTTAGCGGCCAGACTTGCGCCCATTCGCCCGCCGCGTAACTCAGCGCCGATTTCTCGCCAGCAAGATAGGTCACTAAGACATAGTCAAAGTTTGACCGGTGATTAATGACAAAAACCAGCGTCGCGGTCTGGTCGACTTCTGACAAGGCAGCATCATCCACCCGGTGCAAACGAACATCAAACAACTTGTTCGAAAGCCAACGTGTGGCGCGGATCGCAATCCCGAAATAGGCTGTTGCACTGAAGGACGGGACGATCTCGCGTGCGTATCGTTGCGCTTTTTCGAAGGCAACGTCCTCGCGAACGCCTTCGGCCTTGGCGTGTTCGGTGACAGCACGCATCACCTCGGGATCATAGACAACGCGTTGGATCATATCCTGGCGACGCAGCAATTTGAACGGTTGAATGGGGCGCTCCAAACGCTTGTTCAACTCGGCCACCAAACGCTCTGCCCGGCGACGGAAATACCAACGCACCGATGGAAACAACAGATGCGTCGAGGCCGTCACAGCCGCGAACACCAAAACAAGGACGAGCAGCCATAGCGGCAGGGTGACCAGTTGTGTCATCGGGAGACAGTGACAGTGCTGGCCGGGAAGGACAATCCCGCGATGCCGCATCGCAGCGAATTGACAGAGATACAAAATGTCGCTATTTCGCATCCTGTTGAAATAAAGTTGCTTAGTATCGCTGAGAGGATCGCCCATGTCGCAGGTGCAGAAAGAAGCCGACCAGAAGCCCACAGATCGGCCGTGGTTGTTCCGAACATATGCGGGTCATTCGACGGCGCAAGCCTCAAATGCGCTTTATCGTGGCAACCTTGCGAAGGGGCAAACTGGGCTTTCGGTGGCATTCGATTTGCCGACGCAGACGGGCTACGACAGCGATCACCGGCTGGCGCGTGGAGAGGTCGGAAAAGTTGGCGTCCCTGTGACGCATCTTGGCGATATGCGGACGCTATTTCGCGACATCCCGCTGGATCAAATGAACACTTCGATGACGATCAATGCGACCGCGCCGTGGCTATTGGCGTTGTATGTCGCGGCGGCTGAAGAACAGGGGGCCGATGTTTCTCGTCTTCAGGGCACAGTTCAGAACGACATAATTAAGGAATATCTGTCTCGCGGAACTTATGTGTGCCCTCCGCGTCCGTCGTTAAGAATGATTACCGACGTGGCGGCTTGGACGCAGGTAAACCTGCCCAAATGGAACCCGATGAACGTCTGCTCATATCACCTCCAAGAGGCCGGAGCGACGCCTGAACAAGAATTAGCATACGCGTTGTCGACCGCTCAGGCCGTGTTGGATGACCTCAAGGGGAAAGTACCTGACACCGATTTCCCAGCGATGGTCGGGCGGATCAGCTTTTTTGTGAATGCGGGCATTCGTTTTGTAACCGAGCTTTGCAAGATGCGCGCGTTTACCGAACTTTGGGACGAGATTTGCCGGGAACGGTATGGTGTCGAGGATCCTAAGTTCAGGCGTTTTCGCTATGGCGTGCAGGTCAATTCGCTAGGCTTGACCGAGCAGCAACCCGAGAACAATGTTTACCGTATCCTGTTGGAAATGCTGGCGGTTACTCTTTCGAAGAGCGCACGCGCGCGTGCGGTTCAGCTTCCGGCGTGGAACGAAGCACTTGGACTTCCGCGGCCCTGGGATCAGCAGTGGTCTTTGCGCATGCAGCAGATCTTGGCGTTCGAGACGGACCTTCTTGAATACGGTGACCTTTTCGACGGCAATCCGGTCGTTGCGGCCAAGGTTGAGGCGCTAAAGGATGGCGCACGTGCCGAACTTGCCCATATCGATGCGATGGGCGGTGCCGTCGAGGCGATTGAACACATGAAGATGCGTTTGGTCGAAGCGAATGCCGCAAGAATTCAGCGGATTGAACGCGGTGAAACGACCGTTGTGGGCGTTAACAAATATGAAACCGGCGAACCCTCTCCGTTAACCAGTGGCCCAGAAGCGATCATGGTCGCTGACCCGGAGGCCGAAGCCGATCAGATCGCGCGACTTAATGCCTGGCGCGCCGACCGCGACGACGACGCAGTCCGCGCAGCCCTTGCGGATCTTGAGATGGCCGCGCGCGATGGAAGCAACATAATGCCCGCTTCGATCAAGGCCGCGAAAGCCGGGGCGACGACGGGCGAATGGGGCGACGTCGTGCGAGCGGTGTTCGGACAATATCGTGCCCCAACCGGAGTATCGTCGGCGCCATCGAACATGACCGAAGGCTTGGACGAACTGCGTGCGGAAGTGGATGCGGTGTCGGCCAAGCTTGGGGAACGGCTGAAGTTTCTTGTCGGCAAACCCGGGCTAGACGGACATTCGAATGGCGCGGAACAAATCGCGACGCGCGCCCGCGACGCAGGCATGGAAATCACTTACGAGGGCATTCGTCTGACGCCGACCGAGATCGTCGCTGCGGCGACTGATAAAGGTGTGCATGTCATCGGGTTGTCTATACTTTCTGGCAGTCATATGCCGCTGATTGAGGAGCTTTTGAATGAGTTGCGCGACTCGGGGTTGGGACACATCCCCGTAGTCGTTGGAGGCATTATTCCGGACGCCGACGCGGAGGTTTTACGCGCGATGGGCGTGGCTCGGGTTTACACGCCGAAAGATTTCGAGCTGAATCGGATCATGTTCGATATTGTCGCGCTGGCCGATCCCTCACAGGTTGCCGCCGAGTAACATACTGTTATTCATCGATCTTCTCGACAAGCTCGTCATAGGTGTAGCTTTGCAAAATGTTGTCTTCAGAGGCCGGGCGAAAATTTGGATCCTGGGCCAGGCACCCTATCCCGCAGATTTGTGAAGTTACCATGTCCTCGGTGTCGATGTACCAAAGCCGCCCGCCGGGAGTGCTGACGTAGCCGTCGATGCCCAAGTTTTCGTCCGATTCCATGTCTGCCCCGCTTGGGATTTCTGACCAGGAATTCGGGTCGTAGCCGGCGTGGGTGTGGTAGGATGCCACGATGTCGAGACCCACAGGTTCTTCGATTTCGCACCAGTCGGCACCGCCTAGCGTGGGGGTCGTGGCGACCAATGTGCCGGAAGCATCGCGTCCGATATAGCCGCAATATTCGGCGTTGTCGTGAAAGGTTGTAGGCTGAAGGGCGTCCAGAGTTTGGACTGCGAGTTCCAACTCTTCACCCGGATCCGCGACAGCAGCGGTGCCCGCAAATGACACCAAACATCCAAAGATAAAACCACGCACCATTGGCAAACTTCCCTTTCCGAAGTAGCACTTTACGACGCATTCATCACCTAGCAAAGGGGTTCAGCCATGACGATCCACATTGGAGCAAGGCGAGGCGATATCGCCGAAACCGTGCTGTTGCCGGGCGATCCTTACCGCGCAAAGTGGGCCGCTGACACGTTTCTGGACAACGCGCGTCTGGTAAACGAAGTGCGCGGAATGCTCGGATTTACGGGCACTTGGCGGGGCAATCCGGTGACGATCCATGGGTCCGGGATGGGAATGGCGAGCCTTTCGATTTACGCCAACGAGTTGATTAAGGATTACGGGGCGCAAACGTTAATTCGGATTGGCTCCTGCGGCGGGATGCAGGACAAGGTTAAGGTGCGCGATGTGATCTTGGCGATGACGTCTTCGTCGCTCTCAACGCCATCGCGCGGGATATTCAAAGAGCTGAACTTTGCGCCATGTGCGGACTACGGATTACTGCGCGCGGCGGCGGATGCTGCTGAAAACAAAGGTGTTTCGACCCATGTCGGCGGGATTTATTCGTCGGATGTCTTTTACGATGAGCGCCCCGATCTGAACGAGCAGATGATGCGCCACGGGATACTCGGAGTCGAAATGGAAGCGGCTGAGTTGTATAATCTGGCGGCGCGGTATGGGCGGCGGGCTTTGGCGGTTTTGACCGTTTCGGACCACCTGATCACTGGGGAAGCCTTGCCAAGCGAGGACCGCGAAAAGAGCTTTGGGGATATGGTGGAGATTGCGCTGGAAGCCGCATTTGCGTAGTTCTTATTTTTCTAATAAACAAGGCTAATTCAAGTGCTTAACTGAGTCTTGAACGCCGCCCGGCAGAGGTCCGGGCGGCGTCTTTTTTGTCGTGGCTGATCGCTTATGTTGGTGTCTGTACAGAGGCGCTCGCCGGTTTTCGGAACCATTTACGGGGTTCACGCTCGGGGCCGTGCCAGTCTTCGTTTCGCGTGAGCCACATGGTTCCGGCAAGCGCGAGAAAGGCGAGGGTCGAGCCAGCCAGCAGTGCATAATCTGCGCTTCGCAAGATCAGATATAAAACCGCGTAAACGATTACTAACATCGCCAGCAGCGTTGAGGTGCGTTTCCCAAGCTTAAGCGCTGTGGACCCAAATATGGTTAACAACCCGATCGTGGAGGCGGAGGCGACGAGGTAAGCGGCTCCGAACCCTATCTGTTCTGCGTAAGACGCCATCAAAAGCACAAACACCGACTGCGCGAGGCCAACCATCAGGTATTGCACCGGGTGCGCGGGCTTGCCGCCTGTGCGGTCCAGAAGCAGGATCGTAAGGAATGTCAGACCGATGAACAGGATTCCGTAGCGCGCGGAGCGGTAGGCTTTTTGGTAGAAATCGTTGGGCGTGATGAAGCGCACGCCCATCGATGCGGTGGAGCGCGCGGAAGTGTCGAGGGCTTCGCGGCTTATCTGCGGTAAGGCGCGGGCGAGATGCGGCACGGTCCATGATGCATTGAAGCCGTTTTCGGTGACGTCGCGCGCATCGGGAAGGAAGCTGCCGAAGAAACTTGGGTCAGGCCAATCACTTGCGATGTTCAGCCGCGTGGTGCGACCGGTGGCGGTGGCGGCGATATGTTGCGCGCCGTTCAGGGTAAGCGTGAGGGCGAAGGGGCCGAATTGGCGCGGGTCGCCCAAGTTGGCTGTGACGCCGCCGACCTTGGTGTGACCACTTTGCGCAATGGGTTCGAGCGTGAGGGGCGTGCCGCCGGAGGTGAGTTTGGCTTCGCCGCGCAAGGCTCGGTTTGACGTCAGGTGGACGTCGATGCGCGCGTCCGCCCATATCAGGACTTCTTGGCCGCGCAGGGCTGTGGTGGCTGACAAGGCGTCAAAATCAAACGTGGCTTCGACGTTGGCGGTGTAGACCGGCACTTCGAAAATGCCGCGCGCGCGGATTTCGGAGGTGGTGTCGATAGTTATGTCGAGGGTGTCGGGGAAGATGTGGACGGAGGGACGAGGCTCGGTGAGGGTCTCTTCGAAACGCTCGAAGATGGTTTTTCCGTTATCGTCCGTGAGCGTTAATCCCGTAATGGAATCAACGGCTTCACGGCGGCGGTCGTAGGTGACGTCTTCGGTGACCGGGATGATCAGGACGGGGCCGCTGATCTGTTGTGCGCCGCCCCATTCCTGGCTGATGTCGGTGACGGTTTGGCGGGAATAGCGCGCGCGGTCGTCGACGACGTCGGAGACCAGATTGAGTGGAATGAACATTAGGAGGGCGAGGAGCCCGACGGCGATAAACCGGAAGCCAGCGGATCGAAACATGTTTTTGTCCCTTGTTTTGCCTGAGTTTTTTGATCGTGGTGGGACAGTCATGGTCGAGCGGCTTGCAGAGCCTTGGGCGGGGTTGGGCACGGTTCGTGCAGGGTTCGGGGTTGTTGTGTGAACCGATGCGTAAAGGCTGAAGCTGGCGCTCAAAGTGCTTCGGCTTGGTCGTTGAAGGACCGGCGGCAAGGTGTTGAAAGCGTTGGGAAAGCCGAAATTGGCGTCACGTCGGTGCAACGTCGGTATTACGTCGGTATTACGTCGGTGCAGCCGTTCTCCCTAAATAACAGAGTGTTAACGGGCGCGGAGTGTTGGCGGACGCCTAGTCTTTGGTCGGCGCACTTGGATTTTGGCAAAGCTTGGGCGGGCCGTTTGAGGCCATGCGTGCGTCGCAAAACGCGCAGACCCACTCACCGGCGGCGCGGTCTTCGCGCCAGCGGCAGTCGCGGGTGAGCGTGGTCGCCGTGCGTTTCCACCAGAGGTAGGCGAGTGCGCCGAGGAGCAATGTTAGGAGGAGGATGGGCATGGTTGGTGTTGTCAAAGAAAAAGGCACCCACTGCAAGGAGGGTGCCAATCTTCGCATCGCAGCCCTTTTTGGCGGGACCTGTTAGCGGACGGCCAGTCCGACACCGCCCTCAAAGCCAGTGCCGTCGAACCAAAGGGCCACGCCGGATCGCGTGTCGTCTCCCAGAATGTTGCCCTCCAACGTCATGTCGAGATCATATCCGCCCACAGTCCCGGTGGCCGTGCCGTCGATCCCGCTGCCGATGCTTTGGTTGTCACCGGTGAGGGTCCCGTTCAAGGCGAGACTTCCGGGAACGGATGGCAGCGTCCCGTCTAAATTGAAGTTGAGAAAGTCGCCGAAGTTGCTTGCTGTACCGCTGACTGCGTCAGTGGCGAAATCAACCGTCAGACTGAGCCTTCCAACATAAGCAACCGGATCGGAAATGGGGTCAGTATCTGGTCCGATATTGACGAAACCTACATAGTTGAGTGTGTCGCTGGCGGTGTTGACGACAAGATCGGATTCAAAATTGCTTCGATCCGCGGAACCTTCCAGGATTGCGAGTTCCTGAATTGAGATCGTTCCCCCACCGCCCCCACCGCCACCGCAGGCGGAAAGCAGCGTGACGGCGCCTAGTGCGGCGAGGGAGATAAGCGGCTTATGCATTTAAAAGATCCAATTTTCCTAAATTCTTCATCGGTTTGTAGTTGGCGAATAAGGAAATAATGCGGGCAGAACCCGGTGAAATGGTGCCGGTTATGCACAAAAAACCCGGCCTCGCAGGGCCGGGTCATTGAAGTTTTTTGGGTCGATAAGAACGCCTCAGACGATGCGTTCGACCATCATTTTTTTGATCTCTGCGATGGCTTTCGCCGGGTTCAGGCCCTTGGGACAGGTCTTGGCGCAGTTCATAATGGTGTGGCAGCGGTAGAGCTTGAACGGGTCTTCAAGTTCGTCCAAACGCTCGCCGGTGGCTTCGTCGCGGCTGTCGATGATCCAGCGGTAAGCGTGGAGCAATGCGGCTGGGCCGAGGTAGCGGTCTCCGTTCCACCAGTAGCTTGGGCAAGACGTCGAGCAACAGGCGCACATGACGCATTCGTACAAGCCGTCCAGCTTTTCGCGGTCTTCGACGGACTGGCGCCATTCTTTTTGCGGCCGGTTCGTTTTGGTTTCCAGCCACGGCATGATTGACGCGTGCTGGGCGTAGAAGTGCGTGAGATCGGGGATCAGGTCTTTGATCACTGGCAAGTGCGGCAACGGGTAGATTTTGATGTCACCCTTCACCTCGTCCATGCCGTAAATGCAGGCCAGCGTGTTGATGCCGTCGATGTTCATCGCGCAGGACCCGCAAATGCCTTCGCGGCAGGAGCGGCGGAAAGTCAGCGTGGGGTCGATTTCGTTCTTGATCTTGATCAGCGCGTCCAAAACCATCGGGCCGCAGGTGTCCATGTCGATGTGGTAGGTGTCGACGCTTGGGTTTTTGCCGTCGTCTGGGTTCCAGCGGTAGATCTGGACCTTGCGCAGATTGGTCGCGCCGTCCGGGGCGGGCCATGTTTTGCCGGTGCGGATCGTGGAGTTCTTGGGGAGGGTCAGTTGGACCATGGGTCTCTCCTTATAGGCGGCTGATGAGGACAGGTAGTCCTTCGGTCGCGAGGCATTGAATGGTTTCGGGGCGGGAGACGATGCGCGTCACAATCTCGACCGTTGAGGCGGTGGGGCCGGTCACGCTGTCGGCGGCCAGGGCGAAGATTTCCTGCGCGCTGGCGTTGTCGATAACGCAATCGGTGGCGGGTTCCAGCGGGATGCCGGGGAAACGATCGGCCAGAATGGGGCGGACCTGTCGTTTGGCAGCGTCGCGTGCGAGGTCATCCTGTTGTGCAGCGGTGCAGGCGGTGAGTGCGATCACGGCAAGAATGGCGAGGCGTTTCATGTGCGCAGTTCCTTGCGGATCATCAGTTTGAGGCCGGACCAGATATCGTCCACAGCACAGACTTTGACGTCAACGAGGACGTCCAAAAGAGCGCGGTCGCGGATGGTGTCTTCGGTGACGTCGGTCGGCACTTTCGAGGCTTTTTTCGGCCAGCTCATCCAGATCATGCCGTCTTGTTTGATGCGATCCCGCAGAGCCGGTGTGGCGACATCAACAGTGGCGGCGCTGTCGGTGAAGAGATGGATAAAGTCGAAGGCATTGCCTTTGAGTTTGTCCCATCCGGTTGCAAGCTCAACCTTTGCGAAGGCGCGTTCTTCGGTGAGCCATGTGAGGCTTTCCGGCAGGCCCGCGAAGGCGACGGATTGGCCGTCTTTCAGGCCGAGTTTCTTGGCCAGCGGTGTGCCTGAGTATCCAGCTTGCTGTGCCATCAAAGATCCAGCGGGCGAATTGGACCTTCGCCGGTTTTGCGGCGCACGCAGTTTTCGTAGACGGCTTGGGGATCTTTTCCGAACAGCGCGTCGGACGAAATGCCGATCGAGATCGAGTTCGTCACCCGGCCATCGCTGTTGATGCCGATGCCGATTTCCCCGGTTGGGCCGGCGGCTTTGCGGGCTTCGGCCTCGCATTGATCGGCCGCCAGTTCAGGCGAGATCGGGCCGCAGGCGGCCAGCGTGGCGAGAAGCGCTAGCGATATGACGCTTGTGCGGATCAATAGACGCGCGCCTTCGGGGCGATCTTTTTGAGGTCGATGCCGCCTTGGGCTTCGGTAGTCAGCGGTTCGGTGCGTACGGGGCGATAGTCCAGCTCGACCTTGCCGTTGACGCGGGCCAGCGAGTGTTTGCGCCAGACTTTGTCGTCGCGATCCGGGTAGTCCTCGTGGGCGTGGGCGCCGCGGCTTTCTTTGCGGGCTTCGGCGCTTACTACGGTGGCAAGCGCGTTCGGCAAGAGGTTCGACAGTTCCAGCGTTTCCATCAGGTCCGAGTTCCAAACCATCGAGCGGTCCGTGACTTTGATGTCAGCGAATTTTGCCGCGACCTCGTACATTTTCTCGACGCCCTCGCCCAAGGTTTTGTCGGTGCGGAAGACAGCGGCGTCGGCCTGCATGGTCTTTTGCATCTCAAGGCGTAGTTCAGCCGTTGGCGTTGCACCATCGGCATGACGTAGCCCATCGAGACGGTCAAATGCGGCGTCAACGCTGGCTTGGTTCAGAGTTGGATTGCCGCCTGTGCGGTCGACGACTTCACCGGCTTTGATCGCGGCGGCGCGGCCAAAGACCACGAGGTCGATGAGGCTGTTGGAGCCGAGACGGTTCGCGCCGTGGACGGATGCACAGCCCGCTTCTCCGACGGCCATGAGGCCCGGCGTGATGTGATTGGGATCGTCGGCTGTCGGGTTCAAGACCTGTCCCCAATAGTTCGTCGGGATGCCGCCCATATTGTAGTGGACCGTCGGCAAAACCGGGATAGGTTCTTTGGTGAGGTCGACGCCTGCAAAGATGCGTGCGGATTCTGAGATTCCCGGAAGGCGCAGGGCCAGCGTTTCGGGTGGCAAGTGGTTCAGGTGCAGGTGGATGTGGTCGCTTTCGGCGCCGACGCCGCGGCCATCGCGGATTTCCATTGTCATGCAGCGGCTGACCACGTCACGCGACGCGAGGTCTTTGTAGGTGGGGGCGTAGCGCTCCATGAAGCGTTCGCCTTCGGAGTTGGTGAGGTAGCCGCCTTCGCCGCGTGCGCCTTCGGTGATGAGGCAACCCGCGCCGTAGATGCCGGTCGGGTGGAATTGCACGAATTCCATGTCCTGAAGCGGCAGGCCCTGGCGTGCGACCATGCCGCCGCCGTCGCCGGTGCAGGTGTGGGCCGAGGTCGCCGAGAAATAGGCGCGGCCATAGCCGCCCGTGGCGAGCACGGTCATTTTGGCATTGAATACGTGCATCGAGCCGTCTTCGAGGTTCCATGCCACAACGCCCTGACAGGTGCCGTCTTCGGCCATGATCAGGTCGGTTGCGAAGTATTCGATGTAAAATTCCGCGTTGTTCTTCAGGCTTTGGCCATAAAGCGTGTGCAATATGGCGTGGCCCGTGCGGTCGGCGGCGGCGCAGGTGCGCTGAACGGGGGGGCCTTCGCCAAATTCGGTGGTGTGGCCGCCGAAGGGACGTTGATAGATCTTGCCGTCTTCGGTGCGCGAGAACGGCACGCCGTAGTGATCAAGTTCGTAGACAGCTTTTGGAGCTTCGCGGGCAAGGTACTCCATCGCATCCGTGTCGCCGAGCCAGTCCGAGCCTTTGACCGTGTCGTACATGTGCCACTGCCAACTGTCGGGACCCATGTTGCCCAAGCTGGCGGCGATGCCACCCTGTGCGGCGACCGTGTGCGAGCGGGTCGGGAAGACCTTGGTGATGCAAGCTGTGCGCAGGCCCTGTTCGGCCATACCGAGCGTGGCGCGCAAACCAGCGCCACCAGCGCCGATGACGATACAGTCGTAGTCGTGGGTCTCGTATTCGTAAGCAGCCATGTCGGGTATTCCTTAAAGCGCGATTTTGGCGATAGCGAAAACGCCTGTCGCGGCAGCGCCGTAGCTGAGGCAGGTCAGAAGGATGATGCTGATCTCGCGGGTGAGGCCATGCGCGTAGTCTTCGACCAGCATCTGCACGCCGGTTTTGAAGTGCATGAAGGTCGTCACAACCATGAGGGCCGCGACGATTGCCGGGAACGGCCGCTGGAAGTAGGCGAGAACCGCATCGTGGGGTTCGCCCAGCATGGGGCCGAAGGTGAAGACGAAAAATGGCGTCAGGATCAGGAGTGCCACCGAGGATTTGGTCATCGACCAGTGACGCTTAGTGCCTTCGCGGGCAGAGCCCATTCCAACGGCGCGTTTGAGATCGGTTAGGTAAGCCATGTGCGTGATCCCCCTCAGACGGCCAAAAGCGTGATAATGGTCAGGATCAGCGAGCCGCCAATGACCGCAAGGCCCAGCTTTTCTGCCGTCTCGACTTCGAGGCCGTAGCCCGCGTCCCAGATCAGGTGACGGACACCCGCCAGCGTGTGATACCAAAGCGCCCAGACCGACAGGGTCATAACCAGATCGCCAAACCACGATGTGATCACGCCGTCAGCGAAGGCGAAGTATTCCGGTGAGGTTGCGGCTGCGAGGAACCACCAAACGATTAAGAGCGCGGCGACCAGCAAGGCGTTGCCAGTGATCCGGGTGAAAATTGACGTGATCGACGTCATCTGAGGTCGGTAGATCGTCAAGTGCGGAGAGAGGGGGCGTTTCCCCCGGTTCACATCAGCCATATTCGGCTCCCAGTTTCTTCTTTTTCGATAATTATCAGATTAAACGCGGATGTCACGCCCAGCCTAGCCGCGGCGCGGCAATTTGTGCCGGGCAAACCGGGAATTATCTGCTTTTGTGATCACACGGGATAATAGTGTGATCACAGTCGGCGCCACAGCGCCTATTTCAGCTCTTCCAGCACGCCGGAAATGCTCGTGTTGTAGTTAAATTCGATCATGCGCATTTCGCCTTCAACTTTGGCACCGATCAAAAGCACCGCCATGGGCGTGTCGTAGCCCTTGGGGAAAAACAGAATCAGGTCTTGGAAGAACGCGGGTGCTTCACGGCGTTGCAGGATCGTCTCGCAGCGCTCGAATCCGTCGGGAAAAATCTGCTCTAACTGGCCGAAGTAGGTGTCATAATTTTCGTCGAGATCGGCGAAGTAAGACCCGGCAATGCGCGAGAACGACCGAAAGTCGGCATTCAGGAACGCAGCTTTCGCGGTTTCAAACAGCGGGATGTCTGCGTCGTTTTCCTGGCCACAGGTTCCAGCGAAGGCCGGGGTGGCAAGGCAAGCGGCGACTGCGCAGGCTATGAGGTTATTTTTCATGTGGGAATGAAAGCCCAATAGTCGAGATCGAGCAAGACGCCGGGCGCATATTTACCGTCTTCAGTCTTTAGTGTGCCGGGCGTGGCCTCTGCGCGGTGTGCGACAAGTCGCAAGCGGATTGCGCCGACGCCGGGGGCGGATGTTTTGGCCTTGTCGAGCACTTCTGACCAGGCGCCGATAGTGTCGCCAGCAAAGCAGGGTGAGACGTGGCTGCCACCGTTCAAAGCGGCGATCATCTGGGCGTTTGCAAGTCCGTTGAAGCTTAGTGCGCGGGCCATCGAGATGATGTGGCCGCCGTAGATCAAGCGTTTGCCGTCGGCGCGGTTGGTCGCGTCGAAGTGTACTTTGGCAGTGTTTTGCCAAAGGCGCGTGGCCAGCATGTGCTCGGCTTCTTCGATTGTGACGCGGTCTACGTGGTCGATTTTCTCGCCAATCTCGTAGTCGCTCAAGCGGTGAGGTTCTCCGGCCAATGCGAAGTCATAGCCGGTGAAATCAAGGCCTTTGGGGATCACCAGCGCATCGGGGGCGACGGTGTGTGCAAGTTCCGGAATAACGGTTTCGGGTGCATCCGAATCGACGTCGCGCTTTTTCACCATGACCCAGCGGACGTAGGTCATCACGGCTTGGTCGTGCTGGTTGAAGCCCGTCGTGCGGACCCAGACGACGCCGGTTTTGCCGTTGGAGTTTTGCTTCAGGCCGATCACTTCGGATTGCGAGTGGATGGTGTCTCCGGGCCAGACGGGTAACAGCCAGCGGCCCTCGGCGTAGCCCAAGTTGGCGACCGCGTTCAGGGAAATGTCAGGCACGGTTTTGCCGAACACGACGTGAAAAACCACCATATCGTCCAGAGGGCTGAACGGCAGACCGCAGCTTTGCGCGAACTGATCCGAGGAGTAAAGCGCGTGCCGGGCCGGGTAGAGCATGTGGTAAAGCGCGCGCTCGCCCATCTTGATTGTGCGCGGCACAGCATGGGTGATGGTTTCGCCGACGCGGTAGTCCTCGAAAAAGCGGCCCGGGTTTGTTTTCATGGGGTTAGCCGCCGAATGGAGGGTAACCGAGCCATGTGTGGAACCCGGAAATGGCAGCGAAGAGCGCAATTGTGATCACGCCCAAGCGTATGTCGCCAGCCATGGAACCGCCCTCGTAGGGGGTGTAGTCCGGTTCGGCGCGGTTGATGATCACTATTTGCACCAGCGCCCAAATTCCAAGGCCGCCGAACAGCACGATCGAGGCCGTGTCGCCGTTCACCAAAAGGTGCGACGCCGCCCAGACGACGAACCCTATCAGCATCGGGTGGCGCATCTTTTTGCGCAGCCGACTTTTGGACGAGCCAAGGCCAAACAGCGCGACAGCGAAGATCATCAGGAGGTTATTGATGCCGGTTGTCGCGGCCGAGCGGCCCCAGAGGAAATCATCCGGCACAGCCCGGTATCCGATCACCATTAGGAAGACCGATACGACGAGAAGGATGGCGATCAGGCCTTTTGCGCCGTCGCCGAATTTGTCTTGCATGGCGGTACGTCCGCCAGGCGAGAGGCGTTTGAAGTAGTGGGCGGCAATCCAGATGAAGAGGCCGAGAAGGAGAAGGGTCATGGGTTAAGTCCGTGTGGCGATGGCATTGGCGCGAGCAAGCGTCGCGCGTGCGGTTTCGATGTGCAGGTTTTCGACGATCTTGCCGTCCACCACGGCGACACCTTCGCCTTGTGCGCGGGCCGCGTCAAATGCTTCGATCTGGCGGCGGGCGAGGTCGATCTGGTCGGGGGTAGGCGCGAAGGCGCGATTTGCGATCTCAAGTTGCGCCGGGTGGATCAGGGTTTTACCGTCCATGCCCAGCGCCCTGCCCTGCACGCATTCGACACTTAGGCCCGCGTCGTCTTTGAAGGCGTTGTAAACACCGTCGACGCATACGATCCCGGCGGCGCGGGCGGCCATGAGGCAGGTTTGAAGCGCCATCATCATCGGAAGTCGGTCGCCGCCGGTGGCGCAGCCAAGGTCTTTGGCAAGGTCATTGGTCCCGAGAACGAAACCTTTCACCGGGGCGTGGTCAGCGATGGCGAGGGCGTTCAGGACGCCTCGGGGAGTTTCGAGCATACACCAGATATGAAGTGCGCCGGTGATTGCGGCGAGGGTTTTTGTGTCGGCCGGGCCGTCGACTTTGGGCAGGAGGACGGCGTCGCAGTCCATCTTGGCAACCGCGCGAGCGTCTTCTTGGCCCCAGTCGGTATCCAGTGCGTTGATCCGCACGATGCGCTGGCGGTGGCCGTAGCCGCCTTTCGAGAGTTCGCGGGCGAGGGTTTCGCGGGCGGTGATTTTCTCGTCCGGGGTCACAGCGTCTTCAAGATCGAAGATAATCGCATCGCAATCCAAGGTGCGCGCTTTGTCGAGGGCGCGCTCTTTCGAGGCGGGAATGTAGAGGACGGACCGATAGAGAGCCGTTGCTTGCGTCATGATTCGATCCTTCAAGCAATAAAGTTGCGCGGAAACTGCATAGTTGCGCAGCAATCCGCAAGGGCTTTCGCTGCATTGCAGCAAGAGATGTTGCCCGCGGAGCGCGGAGCGTGCGGGCCGTTAACCAATTTTAACGAATGGGAAGCGAGGGTTTGTCGCCATGAACTGCCGGGCAATCCGGCTGATGCAAATGCGCTTTTGTCATCTGACATGCGCCGGAAAGGACCCTTTCTATGACCCGCCTTATGATTGTTTTGACCGCTTTATTGGCTTTGACCACCGCCGCGTCTGCACAACAAAACTGCGGCCCGCGCGCTGTTGTCGTTGAGCATTTGACAGAAAACTTTGGCGAAAGCCGTCAGACCATCGGCATGGGGCAGGATGGTCAGGTGGTCGAGGTTTATGCCTCGACAGAGACCGGGTCGTGGACGATCATTGTGACCCTGCCGAACGGTTCGTCCTGTCTTGTGGCCGCTGGAGACGCGTTCGAGGTTCTGGCTGAGGCCCCTGCCCCGACCGGCACAGCCAGTTAAATCCGGGCAGCTATGTTAACGCGTCGAACAGCAATTTGCTGCCGGTCGCTGTGAGCAAGACAGATGTGATAGTGAAAAACAGGCGTTCGGGGATCATGTGGTGTGCCCGGACGCCGATCCATGCGCCAAGCACGGCTGCCGGCGCCAGATAGAGACCGGCGATCAGGGTTTGTGACGTGAAGATACCGAGGAACGCGTATGGCACGGCTTTGAAGATGTTAACGGCCCAGAATGTGATGACCGTTGTCGCCTGATATGTGGTTTTATTCATGCCACGCGCCAGAAGGTAGACGGTGACTGGTGGACCTCCGGCGTGACTGACAAAGCTGGTAAAGCCGCCGACGGCACCTGCGAATATGCCGACCAGGGGGTGGAACGGGCGTTCGGGGATGCGGATCCAGTTCGCAGCGCGGGACAGTTGGAACGCTACGAAGGCCAGCGAGATTACGCCGAGGAATATCCGCAGCATATCAGCGTCGGCTGAGCGCCAAAAGAGCGCGCCCAAGATGACGCCCGGGCCTGCGCCGAAGATGAGGAGACGCGCGTCGGGCCAGCTCCATTGCTTCCAGAAGGGTTTCAGCGTCACCACGTCGATCAGCATCAACAATGGCAGCATAAGGCCAACGGCAAGGGCCGGATCGACGATCAGAGCCATGAGGGGGGCTGCGACGAATGCCGCGCCTGAGCCGAATCCGCCTTTGGAAATCCCGGCGAAAAGCACGGCAGGGATGGCGAGCATAAAGAAGGCGGTATCGAGCGTCATATCGGGCGTCCCGGTGTTTCAGCATTTGGCTCATATCGTGGGGTCGCGGCGGTTGGAAGGATCACGTTGACGCCTTCGGACTTGCACCTTGGGGGATCTGTAGCTACCCATCTGCTCCGAACCGCATGGATATTTCACGGATCGGAGACCAACCTCATGTCTAGACCTAAGATCGCGCTTATCGGCGCAGGCCAGATCGGTGGCACGCTTGCTCACCTAGCTGCCATGAAAGAACTCGGCGACGTCGTTTTGTTCGACATTGCCGATGGAACGCCGCAGGGCAAAGCTCTTGATATTGCCGAAGCGGGCCCATCCGAAGGCTTTGACGCCGCGATGAAGGGCACCACGGATTACGCGGATATTGCAGGTGCGGACGTGTGCATCGTGACCGCAGGCGTTGCTCGCAAGCCCGGCATGAGCCGCGATGATTTGCTTGGTATTAATCTTA
>RCMY010001268.1_pt1 | contig 24086 bp, 17 predicted proteins | sample 2041341 | NCBI WGS metagenome assembly RCMY01 (sample SAMN09708234, study PRJNA481090) | Marine sediment metagenome, whole genome shotgun sequencing project.
CTACGGGAAGCAGAACGCGGGTCGCTATGATAGTATCTCGACGCAATTACGTCGCGACTTGATGGCCGAGTTTAAGCCGCACAACGAACACCTTTACGCTCTTACCGGTCGCGATTTTGGCTGGGACGATTGAGTTCAAGAGACCAGATTATTGCATCACCTGTCGTCGCGTCATGACTAACGTTAGCGACCATCTTTCATTTTAATCTAACGCCAATACTATGCGATCTGTAAATTTAGCAATCACACTTGTTGTTGCCGCCCTGTTTTCACAGGCTGCAGCAGCGCACAGCCCACATGATGTTATTGATGCTCTGGCGGCTACCGACCAGGGCCCGGATGGCACAGTATTGTTCGCCGTGCTGGCTGGAAATTTGTTGACCCGCAGTGACGACGGCGGTGCCAGTTGGAAAGACATGTCGCACGGTCTGGACAATCGCTACAGCTTCACTGGCATTGCCGCCGCGACTCAAAAACAAGGTCCTCTCACTGCGTTTGCTGCTACCGATGGCGATGGCGTGTATCGCTCTATCGATGGCGGTAAGCATTGGACTGCCAGCAATGAGGGCTTGTCAAACTTGCGGCTTGCCGATGTCGCTGTTTCTAATGACTTCGCTAACGATCAACACGTCGCTGCGCGCGGTACAAAAGGAGGTCTTTACCTCAGCGCGGACGCCGGCGAAAGCTGGCGCGCAATTCTTGATGCCGAAGTGCAGGTAAATGCTTTGTGTTTTTGCCGAACTGGCGACCCGAAGACGCTGTTGGTGGGCGACAGCGATGGCCTTATCCGCATCACTCGCGATGGCGGCGAAAACTGGGAATCGCGAGGGGCTATTCCATCAGCGGCGGGTGACATCACCAGCATTGCAGGATTGAATGCTGATGATGGATTATCAGTTTTAATCGGCTCCGCAGCAGGTGGAATTTATCGTAGCGACGATGCCGGCCGCAGGTTGGCGCAAAGAAGCACGGGTTTAACCGATCTCAATGTGCGTGAGATATTGGTATTTAAAACCTTAAGCGGTCGCAAACGCGTGTTGGCTTCTACCTGGCGCGGCGGCGTATTTCTGTCAAATGATGAAGGTGGCAATTGGCTGGCACGCTCCGAAGGGCTCACCTCCGACAGTCAGGCTGATAGTAATCCACTGCACAGGGCACCGCATTATAGCGGGCTTGCAGTAAGCTATAACGAGGAAGCGCAGCCCATTGTGTACCTTGGTGCGTTTACTGGCCTTTTTGCCAGCAATGAAGACGTTAAGCAATGGACCGAATTAGAAACCATACCGGTAAAACGCATTATCGATACGGCTGTGTCACCCGCGTTAGATGACGACTTTGAGCTCGCGCTGACAACTTATGGCGGCGGCGCATATCTGTTAAGCGATAACGACCAGCAATGGCGTGTGTTGAACCATGGTCTGCGCAATCCACGGCTAACCGGTGTCGGGTTTTCGCCCGCGTATGCTGATGACGGTCAGCTGTTTACGGCTAGCCCTGGCACAATGCTGATATGGGATAACGACAATCAACGTTGGCAGCGCAGTTCTCTGCGCCCAAGCGGCTTTGCGGCGATGAAGCGTTGGGTACTAAGCAAGTTGCGTTATCACCTGAAACTACCGGCCTCGATAACCACCGATCTGCTCACCTCAGCCGAGCGCAACCCACCGTTTCCAGACGCCATTGTGCCAGCCGCAACTTATAGCGATGATGCCCAGATATTTGTCTCTAGTCGCCGCCACGGATTGCTGGCGGTCGATGCTAACAATGACAACGTAGATATTATTATGCCCAGCGAGAGTTTGGTGAAAGATGTCGTGTTGTCACCAGACTTTGCGCGCGACCAAACCTTGTTCGCCACCGTGCAAGCAGAGGGCGTATTCCGTAGCACAGATGCTGGCAATAGTTGGCAGAGCGTCAATGCTGGCCTCGAAGCGGTAGACATTTGGCAGCGGGAAATTGTAGAGAATGGGCGCGAGAAAGCCGCGCAGCAGAAAGAGTATTTCACAGCGCGCATGGCCATGGGTGCGTCAGAGTCGGGGCCGGGGGTGTTGTTTTTAGCTTGCGGTGCCGGGCTATATCGCAGCGATGACTTGGGTGACTCATGGCGTCATCTGCAAGTACCGGTGACTGGTCGAGACTTCGCCATCGCAGTAGCCACCTCTCCCAATTTTGCTAGCGATGGCAGCGTAATTGTCAGCATGAGAGGCCATGGTTTATTTGTTAGCCGTGACCGTGGCGAATCTTTCAAGACGTATGCGCCAGCGTTAGTGGAGCACAGTCGAGCGGTAAGCCAAGTACAGTTTTCGCCGCGCTATGCGGAGGACTCGACCCTATACGCAAGTTCAGAAGAAGTGCTGTATCGCTCGCGCGACGATGGCACCTCATGGTCAGTTGTGTCACGCCCAGTGCGCTACGAAGACAGCCGCGAAGTGATTCGGTTTAGCGGCGATTGGCAGCGGAGTGAAAGTGAGTCGCTAAGTGGCGGCAGCGAGATGCGCGCCTCGTCGGCAGGCAGCCGGGCAGCGTTTCGTTTCGTGGGTGCCAGCTTGCGTTGGTTGGGTGACGCAGCTCCCGATCTCGGTGCCGTCAAGGTTATCCTGGATGGTGCCGAGATAGCCGTCGATGATATAGCGCGGATAAAATTAGAGAATGGCGTGCAGGCGTACAGCTTTGGTCAGCTTGAGTACGGCGTTCACGAAATAATCATTGAGATAACCGATGCTTCTGGAGGGAAGATAACGGTTGATGCGCTGGATGTACTCGGCGCGCAGTAAAATCTAAAGAGCAGCGTCGTTTTCAGTCTGGATATTATTTGTACAATTCGTTACAGTTGGGGTGGTAAGTCATTTATTTGATAACAATCTAATGCGCTTGGCACGGTTTAGCGTGTTGGCGCGGGTAAAGGCCGATGAACAAAAATACTAATGATCATAGTTTGAATCGCGCAATAATGGCCATACAAGCTACTGGCCTCGCTCTGTCGCTGATGTTTCTACCGTCAATCAACGCTGCAGCGGCATTTCTGCAGAATGTTAGTGGCGTGGTTTCCATAGACGCGGAAAGCTACACCAACAAAACCTCGCGCAGCGGTCACGACTGGGTAGCACAAACTAATCCGCCGGCAGGATTTGCCGGCAACGGTGTGATGCAATCAACGCCCGACAACGGCGCAAAATGGACCACAAACTATGCAGCCGGCAGCCCGCAGCTAGACTTCGATGTCGAGTTTAATCGCACTGGCACGCATTTTATTTGGGTGCGTGGCGCAAGCCCAAATTGGGGTGGGGATTCGCTGCATATCGGTCTTGACGGTCAGCAAGTAGCCAGCGCGGCGGCTATCGTCGTGCCGGCTTTTTCAGGCTATGCCTGGGGCGGTGGACTACACGCAATCAATGTGACGTCGACAGGCGTACACACCATCAATGTCTGGATACGCGAAGACGGCGTCAATATTGACAAGTTGGTGTTGGCCAGTGATTCCGGCTTTACACCTACCGGCACAGGCCCAGCGGAAAGTCAGCAAACCGGCGCGGCAGCAGTGGCTACCCCGACAATCAGCCCCAACGGCGGCACGTTTACAGACTCAACGACAGTAACACTGGCCAGCGCTACTGAGGGCGCGGTTATTTATTACACGCTGGATGGCAGTGAACCGACCACGTCGTCTATTTTGTATAGCAGCCCGCTGCAGTTGACCAACACTGCGACCATCAAGGCTAAAGGTTTTCTCGGCGGTTTCAGCCCTAGCGCGTCAAGCAGTGCAACGTTTACGCGCAACGCAGCCAGCAGTGGTGACGGCGTGTTCCAGCAAAATGGCAGTGGCGTCGTGGCTATCGACGCCGAGAATTACGCCAATAAAACATCGCAAAGCGGCCACGACTGGGTTGTGCAAACTAATCCGGCCTCGGGCTTTGCCGGCAGCGGCGTGATGCAGTCAACGCCAAATAATGGTGCGAAATGGACATCTAACTATGCTGCACTCAGTCCGCGATTGGACTACGAAGTGGAGTTTAACCGCACCGGCACGCATTATATTTGGGTCCGTGGTGCCAGTCCGGATTGGGGCGCGGACTCGCTGCATGTTGGGTTCGATGGCCAGCAAGTGGCCAGCGCCGCTGCAATCGTCGTGCCGGCTTTTTCCGGCTATGTCTGGGGCGGTGGCATTCAGACTATAATTGTACCTTCGACCGGCACGCATACCATCAATGTGTGGGTTCGCGAAGACGGCGTAAATATTGACAAGCTGGTGTTAGCCAGTGCGGCAGGTTTTACGCCCAGCGGCACCGGTCCTGCCGAAAGTCAGCAAAGCGGCACCGCTACGGTAGCCAGCCCAACCATTAGTCCTGATGGTGGTTCATTCACTGCGTCGACGACCGTAAGCCTGGCGAGCGCAACCGCGGGGGCGGTTATTCACTACACACTTGATGGCAGTGAGCCTAACACTGCATCCGCTGTGTACGGCAGCCCTTTTGTATTGAGCAGCAGCGCTACCGTCAAAGCCAAAGCATATCTGAGTGGCGCTAACGCCAGTGCAACGGTAAGCGCGACTTTTATTACCATTGGCTCGACAAATGAAGCGCCGGTATTAAATAACATAGGTAACAAAGCGGTTGAAGAAAACCAGCCGCTTGGTTTTACTGTTCGCGCCACCGACTCCGGTGCCAGCCCGATTCTAAGCGCCAGCGGTCTGCCTTCCGGCGCAAGTTTTTCACCCGCTACGGGTGTATTTAGTTGGTCTCCGGCCAGCGGCGCCGCTGCCAACAGCCCGTACGCGATCACCTTCGTTGCCAGCGATGCCAGTGATACAAATTTGACCGACAGCGAAACTATAAGCATTACCGTGACCGCTCCAATCGTAGTAGGCGGCAATGGCGCGTTCCAGCAAAACGGCGCGGGCATGATTTCCGTGGAAGCCGAGAGTTACTCGGCGAATATCTCGCGCAGCGGTCACGACTGGATCGAGCAGGCAAATCCTGCCGCCGGATATAGCGGCAGTGCGGTGCTGCAATCGACGCCCGACAGCGGCGCAAAATGGACTACGAATTATGCATCTGTTAGTCCGCAGCTGGACTTCGAAGTCGAATTTAATCGTACTGGCACCCACTACGTTTGGGTGCGTGGCGTCAGCCCTAACTGGGGTTCCGATTCGATCCATATTGGACTCGATGGCCAGGCAGTGGCCAGCGCCGCCAGCATGAGCGTGCCCGCGTTTTCAGGCTATCGCTGGGGCGGCGGGGTGCAGACCATTAACGTGCCGTCGACTGGTGTGCACACCATCAATATTTGGCTTCGCGAAGACGGTATCGCGGTCGATAAGCTGGTGCTGACCTCCGACGCCAACTTTAGCCCCAACGGTGTCGGGCCTGCCGAGAGCGTGCAAGGCAGCGGCTGTACTTCGTTCCCCTCGGTAAAAATTACTTCCTTGCAGAGCGGCCAGTTGCAAACATCCGGTAATATCGTGGTTGATACCCTGACCTGCCTTGATGCCAGCTTGCACAGCGGCTGGGGCGTTAAGCTTACGATCGACGGTGGGTCTGGCAACGGTGGCAGCGAGGAGACTCGTTTTGCCGCACCATTTAGCACTACGTTTAGCAACGTTGCCAAAGCAGAGCACAGTGTCTCCGCTTATATAGTCAACGCATCGGGTAATGTCGTCGCTGGCGCTGCCACTCAGGATAGTGTCAATCCGGTTGGTATTGGCGATTATTATGTGGCGATCGGCGATAGTATTACGGTGGGTGTTGGCGACGATATCGCTGGCGACAACACCTCCATGGATAATCGCAACAGCGGCGGCGGCTATACACCCATACTAAATAATCTATTGACGGAGGCGCTAGGCTATCCGCATACCATCGTTGCTGCGGGAATTGAGGGCGTTAATTCAGCGGGCGGCCTTGCGGCGTTACCCGCTGTGCTCAGTGCAAACGCCAACGCACAGCGTTACTTAGTGAAATACGGTATGAACGACGCACGGCCATTTATGCCCGTGCCCAGTGGGTTGGGTCTAGGTCCGGGTCAAACCGGTTACCCTGGTAGCTTTAAAGACAATATGCAGCGCATCATCAATGCGATCAACAGTGCGGGTAAAGAAGCGGTGCTCGCCAAAGTCAATATTGCCCTGGCGGATGGCGCGTTCTCAACGAATTTGTATCCCAACCCGGATCAAGGTGCGCGCAGCGTGTTGATTCAGGAGTTTAATCAGGTGATAGACGAGTTGCGTGCCATTCCGGCCAACAATATCAGCATCGCCGCGCCTGATTTTTACGACTACTTCAGGTCGAACTACGCGGCTGAGTACGCCGACAATATTCACCCCAACGGCGACGGCTATCAAGCAATGGCAAATATTTGGTTGCAGGTGATTACGGGATTTTAAGCTACCAATCTGAAAGCTGTCGTTGCGCTTTGGCCAGGTCGTCCGGTGTGCCTATATCGAGATAATCGCCGTTAGCAAATAAATGCGTGTGGACTGTCAGCCCCTGTGTTGTTGCGGCGCTAAACGCGTGACCAAGTTGCGCCTCTGTGGCCTCTTCAGCGTCGTAACTGGCCACCCAACGGTGCAGGAAATCCGTGAAACGTGAATTCCACGTCGCCAGTAACCACGTTTCTCTCAGCGTGCAGCTAGGGTCTTTGATGACGATGGCGCGTACTTTGCCGCATGAATCGTAGTTAACCATATCGACCTTTTCGGGCTGATTCGACGGAAACAGACCGAGCATCACGTCGCTACCGGCAATACCGCGCTCACGCGTCAGAATTTTTAACGCATTAGCAGGTTTGATGAGGATATCTGGGAAGCCGAACAGCACCTCGTTGTCTTGCGTGTGTGCATAAGCCGCGTCGATGCTGTGCGGAACAGAAGGCGAGCTGTTGACGAAAATGTACTGCAGAGCCAATTCGTGCTGTTCACCGTTACCCAGCGTCTCCGCAATGTCGGTCTTGGCATGGCGTAGCACAATGCAGGTTTGATCAGCCCCTGCGTGTCGAAACTGTTGCAATAAGTTGGTGCAAACCGGTTTGTTACCGGCAGCGGTCGTGATTGGCAGTAATTCCTTGCTGCCAGCTATGTTTCCGAGCCGGCGTGCATGGCCGGCGGCCGGCATAAGGCCAATCTTAATCGGTTTTTCTGTCATCGTGCTGCGAGTCAGTTTTCCTCTAACGAGCCGCTGCAGTCAGCAGTTTCTGCCATTCTAGCGACACATTGTCCCAGTCAAATTGCTGGATAGCGGCATCGTTGCGGTGCGGAATTAGGCCACTTTGCAGAATATGCTTTAACGCTTCGCTCCAATCGCTCTGGGTTGGTATCACCACGCCAGCGCCTGTCTCTGTAACTATGTCTGCGATAGCAGAGTGTTCCGGCACGATAGCGAGAATTGGTTTTCCCATCATCAGATAGTGCGGTAGCTTGATGCTCATAACGACCTTGCAGTTTGGCAAATCTGCCAACAATAGCAGCAGAAAATCATAGTGCTCAAGCTGTTCAACAGCCTCTTCGTGGATGGAGGGGCCGTGCATTATCACGCCGGCGTCGTGCAGGCGATTTTTTGACGCAGCATAGTCTTGCGGTAGCAGGCCATGCACGTGTAACTCCACATTCACGCCGCTCGCCCTAACTTGCGCCAGCGCGTCGGCAAGTTCACCGCCCGGTACGCGAGGCGGTTTGAACAGCGTGCCAAGAAAGCCGATTTTTATGATGTTGCCATGCTTGCTGGTTGGCTGTACGGACGACTCGTTAATAGCGCTGGCAGCATCATCGTGATCGAAGTGGTGATGAATAAAGCTGGTGCGAGTTGTTGGTACCTTATAGTGATCTTCAAGCACTTTCTTCGCATAGGCGTTGGTTGTGAGATTCATGTCGGCCGTTTGCAACATACGTTGCTCCCACTTTTTTAGCCGTTTGCGATACAGCTTCGGGGTAGAGTAATAATAGTTTTCGTCGTAGCTCCATAAATCTTGCCAGTCAATAATCCAGTGCAGCTGTGGAAACTCTTGTTTGAGTTGCAGCCCAATTAGTCCAATATCGTGCGGAGGGGCGCATGTTAATAGACATACCTGCTTGCCTTTGGCAATGTCATCGGCTATTTGCTGGCGCAATTTACGCCGCGCTGTCAGTACAAATAAAATACGCGGTGATGGAAAGAATAAATAGCGATTGAGCGTTTTGCTGAGTTTGTGTAAACCGAGCTTTTGCAACACGCTAACCGGGTTTGGAATGGGTCTTATTTCTAATCCTTCCGCGTCTTGTCTATCACGTTTGCCGGGAGTGACCAGAACCATCTTGTCGAATTGTTCGCGCAGCCGCAGCAGTTTCTTTATCCGATCATTGACCTTTTCGCGCGGTATCCCAAAAACGATATACACTGCGGGGTTTTGCGCAGCCGGTGGTTGCGTTGTGTCAGTCATCAATGTGATAAACCTTTACTGCTGGAAGATAGCACTTTGCTTGCGGGTCGCCATTTCAACCAACGAGCTTCTTTTTGAGATTCCGCAGCGGTAGTTTGACTTTGGTTCTTAGCTTGAACAGCAATGTATTTTTGCCATTTAGCTGTGCGAGTCCGCGTTGCAAATAGTCATCAATAGGCAAGCCGCCGGTGTCACCGTTGTTGCGTTTATACGCAGCAAGTTTGACGAGTATTTGTCCGAGACGCTCTTGCAGGCGCGCTCGCAGTTCCGGTTTGTCGTTGCCGATCAACTTGAGATGCTTCTCCCACAGCTGAACCTTGCTGCAGCTTGAGCGTGCGTCGTCATCCCAAATTGAGCGATGTCCACGCCGGTAATGGGAAACGACGTCGCTTACATAGGCCACCGGCCCGAGACAGCCAAGGCGAGCGAGAAAATCGGCGTCAGAGCAGGCAAATTTGAAATCGTGATCAAACCAGTTAATTTCTTCGCCCAGTGCGGTTCGAAATAGTGTGGTGTGCGGAACGGCCGGAATTTTTGGCCACAATACTGCGGCCTGCCCATCTTCAATCAGTGCTGGCTTTCCGTTTGATTCTGCGCTTTCGGGCATCCAGCGTGTGCCGGTGAAATTGCCCTCAGCATCAATCACTAAAAAGTCACCGGTCGCGAACGCTGCTGATGGAAATTGGCATAGTGCATCGTACAGCTGCACGATGCGATTGGGGGGCATGAGGTCGTCATCGTCCTGGTAAGCAATAAATTCGCCTTTCGCCGTGCGCGATGCGTTGGTTCTGGCGACCGCAATGCCCTGGCATTCCTGCTTGATATAGCGCACTTTGTCGCCGTAGCTGGCTATTAACTCATCCGTGCCATCGGTCGAGCCATCGTCCATGACGATGATTTCCACCGGCGAATAATTCTGGGCGAATACTGTCTCCATGGTCTGCGCGAGGTAGTCGCGCCGATTATGGCAACAGACCACTATTGATACGAGTGGGTTGGTCAATACGTTTTGCTCCAATACGATTTGCTTTGTAATCAACCTGAAAAGCCCAGCTTGCGGGCTGCCCAGCGCACGAAGCGCGACAGCTTATGCGAGTTAAACGCCAATGTCATCTGTGACTCTAAAGTCACAAATTTCGCTACATCGTTAAGTATAGATGGAAGTGGTTTTGCTGCTATAGTTGAAGTAACTGTTTCCGGGCCGAGGATGATAATGACTTTAGATGAAAATGTGGTTAAAAAAATTCAATCTGCCGCCGGGCGCTGGCTGGTCACCGGAGTGGCCGGCTTTATTGGTTCAAACCTGCTTGAAGCTTTGCTTGAGCTGGATCAAGAAGTAGTTGGGTTAGATAATTTCGCTACTGGTCATCAGCACAATCTCGACAAAGTGCGAGCGCTCGTATCCACTGAACAGTGGCAGCGCTTTACAATGATCGAAGGCGATATATGCGATTCCGATACCTGCGAAGCGGCAGTGCAGGGCGTCGATTACGTACTACATCAAGCCGCGCTGGGCAGCGTGCCGCGTTCAATCGAAAACCCGCTGCGAACCCATGATAGTAATATCACCGGCTTTCTTAACATGCTGATTGCAGTTAAGGATTCTCAGGTAAAACGTTTTGTATACGCGGCGTCCAGCTCAACTTATGGCGACCACGAAGCGTTGCCAAAAATTGAAGAGCGTATCGGCAATCCATTATCTCCCTATGCGGTCACAAAATACGTCAACGAGTTGTACAGCGATGTTTTCGCTCGTTGCTATGGTGTGGAATCCATTGGCTTACGTTACTTCAATGTTTTTGGTCCCCGGCAAGATCCTGATGGTGCCTACGCGGCGGTTATTCCTAAATGGTTTGCTGCGCTGTTACGCGGTGAAATTGTTTACATTAACGGAGACGGCGAAACCAGCCGCGACTTTTGCTATGTAGCCAATGCGGTGCAGGCCAATTTACTGGCTGCAATAACGCCTGCGGCAGAAGCCGTTAATCAAGTCTATAATGTCGCCGTTGGTGATCGTACGACGCTAAACCAGCTCTTTTACGCGATACGTGACCGTATTAGTCAGCAACAGCCGAAATTTGGAGACGCAAAGCCTGAATATCGGGACTTTAGACCCGGTGATGTGCGCCATTCCCAGGCAGATATTACCAAGGCTTCGAGTTTGCTAGAATATCTGCCGACGCATGATATTAACGGCGGTCTTGATGAGGCCTCTGACTGGTATATAGCGGAGCTTGCATCCTAATGGGTGGTCCCTGACGTGTGGCGTGCGTGTATTGCGGCTGCGTCCCTGTTAGATCACTCGCTTACTTATCCAGATGTCGATTTTGCTTACAGCTGGACAGATGTGAGCATGCGCTATCCAGCTTAAATATCTGACTTACAACCAAAATAAATTTATGGAATAATGCTTGCTTGCTCAGGCTCTAGCTAGCTTGCAGCTTGGTTTTGATCGACGCCAGGCTCCACCTGCGCAACTTGTGCGCAACGCTTAATTTACCTTACCCAATAACAGAACTCGGATTTCGACCCGACTAGTCTGGAGATTCTTAATGAAAGCAGTAATCCTGGCGGGTGGCTATGGCACCCGACTTTCGGAAGAGACCAGCATCAGGCCCAAGCCCATGGTGGAAATTGGCCCTAGGCCGATTTTGTGGCACATCATGAAAATCTATGCGGCGCACGGCATTAATGATTTTGTTATTTGTTGCGGTTACAAGGGTTACATCATAAAGGAATATTTCGCTAACTACTTTTTGCACAACAGCGACGTTACTTTTTCTTTGCGCGACAATAGTATGGAAGTACATGAAAACTCGTCCGAGCCGTGGAATGTCACGCTGGTTGAAACTGGTGAGCATTCGATGACCGGCGGCCGCTTACGGCGTGTTCGCGACTATATTGGCGATGAGGCTTTTTGCTTTACCTATGGAGATGGCGTCTCAAACGTAAATATCAGCGAACTCGTTGCGTTTCATAAGGCACAAGGCACATTGGCAACGCTTACCGCAACCCAACCGCCTGGCCGTTTCGGCGCATTTACCATGCATAGTGGCGACGCGAAGATCCATTCGTTTCATGAAAAACCTGAAGGTGACGGGGCTTGGGTCAATGCTGGTTTTTTTGTGCTGGAGCCGCAAGTTATCGACTATATAGAAAACGACTCCATCAGTTGGGAAGTCGAGCCTTTGGAGCGTCTCGCCAAAGAAGGTCAGCTTTCTGCATACAAGCACGACGGGTTTTGGCAGCCGATGGATACGCTGCGAGACAAACATCTCCTTGATGATTTGTGGGATAAAAATCAGGCGCCCTGGAAGCTGTGGTAAGCGCTCGGCAAATGACCGAGCGTGTGTAAATCAACTAACGACTACCGAAGTAACATAGACAGGCAGCAGAGCAACAACATGAGCGAAGCGATAAACGAAACAACTACGAAAGTGCTGGAACCGCCCAAAAGCTGGCAGATGATCGATTTCAAGGAACTAGTAGCGTACCGGGATTTGTTCGTATTTCTGGTTAAGCGCGATATCAAAGTGCTTTATGCCCAATCAATTATGGGTTTTAGCTGGGCGATATTTAATCCGCTCGTTCAAATCGTCATTTTTACGGTCATTTTTGGTCGTGTGGCCAATCTTGACACCGGGGGTGTACCGTATTTTCTATTCTCCACTGTTGCCATCATTCCGTGGACGTACATGTCCGAAGCGATGAGTAGCTCCAGTCAAAGCCTGGTGACTGACTCGTCGATGCTCGGCAAAGTTTACTTTCCGCGTTTGATTTTCCCGCTGACGCCTGTGTTGGCCAAGCTGGTGGATTTCAGCATTTCGCTGCTTGTGCTGTTAGCGGTAATGGTTTACTACAAAGTTATCCCCACTACTAATATACTGCTGCTGCCATTTTTCATTCTGATGATGATCAGCGTGCCGGCAGGTATTGGCTTTTGGCTTTCGTCGCTGGCGATTCGTTACCGCGACGTAAAGTTCGCCATGCCGTTCGTGATGAGAATGCTGATTTATTCAGCACCTATCTTATATTCTGCGAACGAAATCCCCGAAGCCTATCGCCTCGCTTACTCTTTTAATCCTATAGTTGGCGTAATCGAAGGCTTCCGGGCCAGTTTGTTAGGCAGTCCTGTTCCATGGGAGTACGTTCTCCCCGGCGTGTTTACTTGCGTTATTCTAGTTGCCAGTGGCGCGATGTACTTCAGAAGAATGGAGCGAATCATCGTCGATGTGATTTAAGTGTTAAAGAAGTCGGCTTGCTTGCTCGTATTATGGCCTGCAACTCCCGCAAGATTCCGTATGAATGTGTAGTAAATTCAGGCGCGCGATAAGTCACAGCCTACCCTGTGGGTTGTGACCAATCATCGACATAAAATGCGGTCAGCCCGCGTAACTGCTACTATTGCGCTTGCTTTTGCAGGCCGATTTAGCAAGCATGGCGCAATTATCGTCAAACTGCGGTTCTCACAAATAAATTGGCTAATACTTTAGAGAAAAGATCAGGAAGAGGTGTATGCAAACACGATTGACTAGAGATTTATACGGCATGGGTAGTATTAACCGCATCTTCGTCACGTTATTGACGATATTTAGCATGCTGGGTTGTGCTCAGGCCAGTAGTCAGGGCGGCAGCCAGGTGAGCCCAGACCAGGTTCGTGACGTTAAAGTCGACGAGTACAAGCTCGGGCCGGAAGATTCGCTAGAAATTTACGTATGGAAAGAGGAAGACCTCAACAAAACGGTAGTTGTTCGCCCCGATGGCGCTGTTTCATTTCCATTAGTGGGCGACTTGCACGTTGCCGGTAAAACAGTCAAACAGGTCCAGGCCGCATTGACCGAGCGGATCAGAAAGTACATACCAGCAGCCGTCGTAACGGTGACTGTTACAGAGGTAAAAGGCTATAAAATTTATGTGCTCGGCAAGGTCGTTAACCCTGGCGAATACGTACTAGGCAGCTACGTGAATATTGCGAAAGCTTTGACTATGGCCGACGGGCTCACCCCGTACGCATCGGAAAAAAACATCAAAGTCATTCGCAATGAAAATGGCAAGGAAATGGTGTTTAAATTCAACTATGCCCGCTTTAGAAAGGGCAAGGATATGCAACGGAACATTGTATTGAAGAGTGGGGATGTGGTGGTTGTGCCATGAGAAACACATTGGCCCAAAACATTTCCAGCTCAAAAAAACACACAAACTTGAGGACCCATGAATGTCGAAAATAAGAAAATTTAGGTATGCGTTTTCAAGCAGTCCGGTGGTGCTCGGCATTGATAGCGCTTGCATGCCTTCCTGGCGTGCTTTCTTGGGCTGTTGGGCGCTGGCTTTGCCAGGGCTTGCCGCCGCAGAGGCCTGGATCGTGACGCCAGAGCTAAATATTCGGAGTGGCTATGACGACAACATCAACCTAACACCGGATATTGAACGCCGCGGTTTAGATTTAACGAATGAGAAAGGCGCTATTGAAACCAACGCATCGGTTGCGCTGGAGCTCGCGACCTTGACCACCATATCGGAGCTAAGAGCCAGAGCCCGGCTGGACTTCATTAGCTACAAGCAGGATGGCAAGAATGATCGAGACACTGATCCGAACGATAACTTCGACAATGAAGTAGGCAGTGAAGATAACCAATATATAGACGTTTCCGGCCGTTACAAAATTACGCCGATCAATGATATTGGCGCGCGTTTCGGCTTGGAGCGCAAATATACCGGCACTTCGACTCGCGGCTTTAACGATAGAATCTCTGAGACACTCCTTGAGGATGGAGCCGATGACAATCAATTTGCGACTGATACTGATACCGGCGTGAGTCGGGTACAAGTCAGGCGCGAAAGAATTCAAGCTGAGCCATACTGGTCTATAGGCTTGACTCAGAACACTCGATTACGACTGCAGTATCGCTATGACGATACCGTATATGGGAGTGGTGCGGAAGACGCGCGGTTGGTTGATTTTACGCGTCATCGCAGTTCAGTGAGGTTGGAACATAGCTTGACTGAAACATCGCGGGTATTTTTTGCCATTGACGGCGGCACTTTCGATGCCGATACGGATACGGGGCGCGAATTCGACGAACTTGCGGTGCGAACAGGCTACAGGTACAACTTCTCTCCGATTTCGGTGGTGGGGTTTAACATAGGTGCAAGACAAGTATCATCTGATGACCCCGTCACGGGTGAAAACGAAGATGATACAGGAGCGATAGTAAAAGTTTTTGGTGAACATCGAGGCGAACTGACTCGCTATACCGCTAGCCTTGGCCGCACCATTACTCCAAGCGGCAACGGCGTTTTAGTAGAAAGCGATATTGTCGAGTTGAATATCTCACGCAGCTTATCGCCGAGGTTCGAATTTCGACTTGAGTCGGAGTACTTTGGCAATTCAGCCGTGGGCAGCAATAGTGACCCTCGATCGGACAGAGATTATGTCCGTATTTCGCCAATGTTAAGATGGAACTGGACGCCTGAGTGGTCAGTAAACCTGATTTATGAATACCAGTGGGAAGACCGTAAAATCAATGAAGATCTGGATGCAGCAGACAGTAACGGGGCGTTTGTATCGATCGTGTACAGAAAACAAAATGAAATAGGCCAATGATATCTGCACCTCGTTTCGTTTGGAAGGTGCAAGGGTTTAGTGATACAGGGCAGAACAATGGATGATGTAGCAAGACACAACGGGGTTGAGTTAGGCGAATACCTCGAGATTTTAAAGCGTAGGAAAATGCAGCTGATGATTCCCTTCGTCGCCATTTTGATTGCGAGCGTTGTCATTGCCTGGATAATTCCTCCTGTTTATCGTTCCGAGGGCACTATTCTTGTACAGCGTGAAGAAGTGCCGGTCGACTATGCGTCAACGACGGTTACCGGCTATGCGCAAGAGCGTATCGAGGGCATTCGTCAACGCATATTGGTGACTGAAAAGTTATTGAAAGTGGCAGCCGATGCGGGCCTTTATCCTGACAAGCTAAAGGACGGGCTCGAACATGAGGTTGTGCAGGATATGCGCGACGCCGTTTTCGTCGAAATGATAGACGTTGAAGCAAGCGCTCCGGATGCCGGTCGCCGAACAACGATAACGGTGGCGTTTACTATTGCTTTTGAAGCCAGTGAACCCGAAATAGCGCAAAAAGTAGCAATAGCGTTAACGAATCTTTTTCTCGAAGAAAACCGCAAGCAACGTACCGAACAGTCTTCGGAAGTCGTTGCCTTTCTCGCTGGTGAAGCCGAGAAGCTGAGCCTTAATATTCAAGAGCTTGAGAAAAAAATGGCGGAGTTCAAACGAGAGAAATCTACCGTGTTGCCAGAACAGCTGGAAACAAACCGTAGATTTCTCGATGAAACCGAAAAAAAGCTGGCCGCTATTGAAGGTGATATACGCTCTGCGCGAAGTGAAAAAGCCGAGATGGAAGCGCAATTAGAGGTGACCGATCCGCATATACCATTGCGCGACGAAACAGGAGATCGAGTGAATACCCCTGCCGAGCGGCTAGTGCAAGCTCGTTTTGACCTGGCAGCTGCACGCCAAAAGTATTCGAATTTGCATCCCGATGTCACGCGCTTAGAGGCCAAAGTAAAAAGCCTATCGGACGAGTTGGAGCGCACTGGTGGCAGGTTTAGTCAGGCATCTGGCAGACTGAATACCCCGACAAACCCCGAATATACGAAAATTAAGTCCAAAATCTCCACTTTGGGCGTAGAGATTGCGGCTGGGTTGGAAAATAAGCGCAAATACGAGGCGAAGCTGGAGGAATATCAACGGCGCATTTTCTCCACGCCGACGGTTGAGCGTGACCTTGGTTTCTTGACTCGCGATTACGAAGGCGCCAGGCGGCAGTATGCCGACATCAGAGAAAAGCAACAAAACGCGAAGCTGGGTAAAGTGCTTGAGGATGAGCAAAAGGCTGGAACATTCAAACAGGTAGAGGCGCCAAATCTGCCGGTCGAACCCGATAGACCAAATCGTTTGGGAATATTTCTTATCGGTTTCGTATTTGCGTTCAGTGGCGGAATGCTGAGTGCCTTTATTGCCGAATTTACAGACCGGTCAGTACGTGGCGTACGTGGCATCATGGATGTACTGAAGGCGCCGCCGCTAGCCACAATACCTTTTATAGAACCGCAAACGTAAGCTGAGAGAGAAGCACGTATGGATCGAATTACAAAAGCACTGGAGCTTGCGAGAGACAAGCGCGGAGGTGGCGCTGGCGCGCGTGCAGGCTCTATGCAACCTGCGGTTCTAGCGGGTGATATTACTCACGGCCTCGTTCGCGAAGTCGAAATATCACCGCAGTTTATGCGTGAGCAGAAAATTATTGCAGGTTTTACCGACGATCCGCTAGCGGATTCTTATCGGTTGTTACGTACCCGTCTAATGCAGAGAATGCGGCAAAACGGGTGGACAACATTGGGCATCACTAGCACCGCCCCGAATGCTGGCAAAACACTGACGTCGATTAATCTGGGTATTGCAATAGCCATGGATTCTAATCATTCGGTGTTGTTGGTTGACGTCGACATGAGAAAGCCGGATGTGCATAAAGTGATGGGTGTTACGCCAGAGTATGGTCTAGTCGAGTATCTCACATCTAACATCAGTTTGGCTGATGTGTTGATAAGCCCTGGCATTGAACGCTTTGTGTTTCTGCCTTGCGTTGAAAAGACGCTGGGTACTTCCGAACTCCTGGCAACAAAGAAAATGGTGCATTTAGTAGAACAGCTAAAAGCGCAATCGCCTTCGCGAATTGTTATATTCGACCTGCCGCCTATTTTAGTTGGCGACGATGTGGTCGCGTTTTCCTCAAATTTGGATGCTGTTTTGCTTGTTGTTGAAGATGGCAAGACAGATTCTCGCCATTTGGCGAGAGCTGCCGAATTGTTGGAAGGCACCAACCTTATTGGCACCGTGTTGAATAAATCACGCGAGCCTGTTGCTGAACATTATGGTCATTACGGTTACTAGTAATGGCGTATCGAATACCCTTTGGCAGTACTGCTTGAATAGGATTTGCTATGTATGAGTCTTTTTACGGGTTTACAGAGAGACCCTTCTCTATCTTACCCGACCCGAAATTTCTGCTGCTAACGAAAAAGCACCGTATGGCGCTGACCATGCTCGAATACGGGATGGAAAGCCAGGCAGGATTTACCGTCGTCACTGGTGAGATAGGTGCGGGTAAAACCACCTTGATTCGTAAATTGTTACAGCGAGATGATCCTAGCCTGACAGTTGGTTTGGTTAACAACACGCAATGTAGCGACGCCGCAGATTTGCTACGGTGGATTGCGTTTTCCTTTGGCATCGATTTTGAAGGCAAAAGCCATGTTGAGCTTTACAATGTCTTTATCCAGTTCCTGATCGAAGAATATGCAGCGGGCAGGCGAGGCTTAGTTATCATCGATGAGGCGCAGCAGTTGGGCATGCAGCTGTTGGAGCAGGTCAGAATGCTGTCTAATATAAACGCTGACGATCACCTGTTGTTGCAGTTTATTTTGGTAGGTCAGCCAAACCTGAGAGATCTGCTCAGAGCCCCGGAATTGGAACAGTTCGCACAAAGAATTTTGGTCGACTACCATCTCGACCGACTTGATGAAAAAGAAACGATAGAATACATCGCGCACCGGTTGACAGTTGCGGGCGGTTCGGCCGATTTAATCAGCAGAGACGCCGCGCGCATGGTCTGGCGTTATAGCAAAGGCATACCGCGCCTGGTGAATGTAATATGCGATACCTCGCTGGTTTACGGCTTTTCCGAGCAGGTTGAGAAGCTTGACGTCAAGCTGGTCGGAGAAGTTATAAAAGACAAGCAAAAAGGTCTGGCACCAATACAAGGTAACTTTGCGGCAGAAGACAAGGGCTCGCGTTATATCAAAGGTGTTGACTGAATTCACTGGCTACTTGCTTTTTATCTATTGTCGAAAATCTTTACAGCGCCTGCTGTTAGGCTACTGAGCTGCTCGATACAGGCGAAAAATGTAAATAATTGGCATTTTTTTTGTTGGGTCAGCTCCAAGTTGGTGTCAACCCGTCTAAAACCGTCGAAGTGTTTGACACTTGCGAACTCCCTCATCATATTATAATGCTAAGTTTCTGAATAATAAGTTTATTATTTAATGGTCTAAAAATTGCTTGATAGCTTCGAATTGGTTCTTTGGCTTTACAAACGAACTATCAGCACTTCGGAGGCGACGTACCATGGATAGCCTGGCAGCAGTTATAGAGGCTCCATCCCAACTTTCGACACTTATGCGCTCAAAACGCCTTCTGCAAAACCACAGCAACCTTGCGCAATGGCCGCAGCTCATGTTCAGCTCTCTGATCATGGCGGTACTTTTACTTGGCATCGCTTACCAATATACCGATGCTATTAGCGCGTCTTACCGCTACCTTGCCGTAATCTCTATGTTACTCATGCTCATCGTCTATAACTTTATGGGCATATACCGCCGGTTCACGAACAAGAAGACCGGCTTGCAGCAACTGGCTAAGGCGTGGGCTTTGGTTATCGGCATACTTGTTATTGTAGGCTTCGTGACCAAGACAACCAACGACTACTCGCGCCTTGTTGTTATGTTATGGGCAGGTTTGGGTTTTTGCATACAAGCGGTAGTTTATATCTCTACTTATTCGATATCCAGACGCATTCGAGCCAGAAACAAGAACAGTATTCCCACACTTGTAGTTGGTACCGGTGCTCTTGGCCAACATTTAATCGACGCGATCGAGAGAAACGCTTGGTTGCCCGATCGCATTGTCGGCGCTGTTGAAGACGATGCGATATTGCTGTCGCGGTGGTCGAATCCGAAAGTACCAATTATGGGTAATTCCACACAATTGCTAGAAATCGTTAACGCGCTTCAAATACGTCGCGTATATATCGCATTGCCGGTGCGGCATTCTGAGCTTATCGAAGACATTCAGTCGCAGCTTCTCAGCGCAAATGTGGATGTCATTTGGGCACCTGATATTTTTCACCTGAACCTGATTAACCACAGCGTCAGAGAGTTGGCGGGGGTCCCATTGATATCGCTGTCGGAGAGCCCTATTACTAATAGCACGAACGCATTAATTAAAACGGTTTTTGATAAAGTTATCGCGTTTGCAGCACTGATAACCCTTGCACCATTGATGTTAATGGTGGCTTTGCTGATAAAAATGACATCCACCGGGCCAGCGATTTTCAAACAAAAGCGCGACGGATGGGATGGCCGTGTCATTGAGGTGTGGAAGTTTCGCAGTATGTACGTGCATTCAGAGCCCGCAGATAAAGTGACACAGGCTAAAGACAATGATCATCGCGTTACGCCAATAGGACGGTTCTTGCGTCGCGCCAGCATTGATGAGCTACCGCAATTAATAAATGTATTGCAAGGGTCGATGTCATTGGTAGGGCCAAGACCGCACGCTCTTGCGCACAATAAATCTTACTCTAAAAAGATTGATAGCTACCTTAGCCGGCATCGCATCAAGCCAGGCATTACTGGTCTGGCGCAGATTAAGGGTCTGCGCGGTGAAACTGAAACGCTGGAAAAGATGCAGCTACGAGTTGTTCAGGATATCGAATATATCCGTCACTGGAGTATCTGGCTGGACCTCAAGATTTTGCTGCTGACGCCTGCTAAACTATTTTCAAAGAACGCTTACTAGCAACACCCTCTCAAATCACTTAGGTTGCACAACAAGACATGAGCACGCTACTTTCAGTAAATAATTACCACTATCCCCGCGGCGGGGCTGAAGTTGTTTTTCTTGAACACAACCGTTTGTTTCAGTCTATCGGGTGGGATGTCGTGCCTTTTGCTATGCAGCATCCAGAAAACCTTGCCTCATCTTGGTCAGACTACTGGGTTGATGAGATCGAGTTGGGGCACGACTATTCGTTTTTCGATAAACTGAAAAAGGTCCCGAAAACTGTTTATTCACTAGAAGCAAGAAGACGCGTCAGGCAAATAGTAGAGAAGGCTCAACCCGATATTGCTCATTGCCACAATATCTACCACCACATTTCGCCTTCGATTTTACGGGAACTCAAGTCGCTTGGTATACCTTGTGTCATGACACTACATGACCTGAAAATAGCTTGTCCTTCTTATAAAATGTTAACGCATGACGGTATTTGCGAGCGTTGCAAAGGTGGCGCTTTGCGCAATGTAGTCATCAATAAATGCGTAAAGCAATCAACTGCACTTAGTGCTTTGGTGTGGCTGGAAAGCCAGCTGCATCGTTTTATTAACACTTACGCTGACTGTGTCGACGCCTTTGTTGTGCCCAGCCATTTTTATTTGGAAAAGTTCGTTGAGTGGGGTTGGCCACGCGAGAAGTTTTGCTTCGTACCTAATTTTGTTGATGCCGACAAGCTGACGCCCGAGTACCAGCCTGGTGAAGCATTCGCTTATTTTGGTCGACTTGCTGAAGAAAAAGGCTTATCCACATTGGTGCAGGCGACAGCAAAAGCTGGAGCTAAACTAAAAATTGCGGGCACTGGGCCGCTAGAGTCTGAGTTGAAAAAACTAGCTGCGGATCTAAATGCACAAGTAGAATTCGTCGGCTACCTGAGCGGGGAAAGTTTGCACGACTTTGTGCGTCAAGCTCGGGCAGTTATATTACCGTCAGAATGGTATGAAAATGCTCCGCTGTCCGTAATGGAAGCGTACAGCCTAGGTAAAAGCGTCATTGGCGCGAACGTTGGCGGTATACCCGAGTTAATAAAATCTGGCGAAACGGGCGAAGTCTTTGAAATGCGCTCGATTGAGAGTTTAGCGCTATGTTTACAACAGTATTCAACAATGACTGATTTGGAGCTTGCTGGGCGGGGTCGCGCGGGCCGAGATTGGATGGCAGCAGAATTTTCGCCGGACGTTTACCGAGAGCGAATCACAAATTTGTATTCGAGTTTTGCGGCACCAAAAACGGTTGAGAGTTTTGGCAACGTTATTGCGTCAAGTAAGTTTTCAAATAGCGACCTTGGGGGCAAATTATCGAGAGAATTTTCAAATTCTGCGAAAGCATCCAATCCCATGGGCTCCAACTTGGATGCCGTTGCCATTGACACAGGAGGTCTTCGATAATGAAAATTCTAGTACTTGGGCTTAGAGGCTTTCCAGCAGTTCAAGGGGGCGTTGAGACTCATGCAGAGCATCTTTACCCTGAACTCGTTAAGCTTGGCTTTGACGTCACCGTTGTAGTGCGTTCGGGTTATCAGGTATTAAAAGAGAAGAGTTGGCGGGGTGTTAAGTTCAAAAGCTTGTGGGCGCCTAACTCTCAAGGTTTTGAGGCTGCCGTCCATTCTCTGCTGGCAATTCTGTATGCAGGTGTTGTTCGGCCTGACATCGTGCATATTCATGCTATTGGGCCGTCGTTGGTAACGCCACTTGGCCGCTTGCTGGGCCTACGTGTGGTTGTCACTCATCACGGTCCGGATTACGAGAGAGAGAAGTGGGGCGGCTTCGCCTGCAAGGTGCTGAAGCTCGGGGAAAAGCTGGGGATGACATTTGCCAACGAACGTATTGCGATTTCACCGGTCATTGCTAAACGTGTCCGTAGCGAATACAAGAAGGAGTCGCACATCGTACCAAACGGAGTCGTTATACCAAAAATTCACGCCACGCAACATATTTTGCAGCAGTTTGGTCTGCAATCTGGGAAGTATGTATTGCTCGTCAGTCGGTTTGAGCCAGAAAAGCGTCATTTGGATCTAGTAGGCGCATTCGAACGCGCAAATATGCCGGGGTGGAAGCTTGTTTTAGTCGGCTCAACGGATCGGGAGCGAAGTTATGATTCGAAAGTTCTCACCCAAGCCGAAAAACTGCGCGATGTTGTATGTACCGGATTCTTGACGGGCGTAGACCTGGCAGAGATTTACACGCACGCTGGGCTGTTTGTGCTTCCTTCTTCGCACGAGGGTTTGCCGATTGCTCTTCTCGAAGCGCTTAGTTGTGGGTTGCCTTGCCTGGCCAGCGATATACCCGCGAATTTAAGTGTTGGGTTGAAACCCGAAAGTTACTTCAAGCTCGGCGCAGTGGATGAGCTAGCGGCGAAGTTGGATATGGCGGCGAACAGGGTTTGGACTACGAAAGACAAGCACGAAGTCAGAAAATGGGTGGCTCACCACTACAACTGGCCTAAAATTGCATTGCAAACTTCGCATATATATCAGCATGCCTCGCGTGGAAATCCAGAGCCAGGTGCTACGGTAAATAGCGCGCAGGTCTCATAACACGCTCAGTGATAACTAGCGGCTATAGTCGAAACCGGTCGTACTTACGTTTATTCATTTTTTATGCAGGTGTACGCATGAATGTTGCTGGTCATTTTTCAGCTACCATAGCAAGAGATTCATCATTTGCCGCGGGCAACACAAGTTTTGAATATAACCAGTGCTAACTCTCAGCGAGAAACATCCAGACGAAAGCCAAGAATTTGCGTCCTAATCCCAACGCATTGGGAGGCGCTAATGGGTGGCGCGCAGTTTCAAGCGCAAGGGCTTATTAGTGTATTAGCCGATTCAGGTGGGTACGATGTTTATTATCTCGCACGACATGTCAAAGCAGGATACACATCAGAAACTCACGAAGTTGTGCAAATTTGTCGCCCTGGGGTATTACAAAAATTCGGAACTTTTTTCGAAGCGCTCCAACTCTTTAGCCTACTTCGTACAATCAAACCTGACATTATTTATCAACGCGTCGGTTGCGCATACACTGGCGTCGCCGCGTACTACGCAAAGAAAAACGATATCAAGCTGCTCTGGCATGTAGCAAGTACCATTGATTGCAGCACCGATAAGTTCAGCGTTAATCGCTTTCTCCGCCGGCCTCATAAATATATCGAAAAACGATTACTTGAATACGGTGTTCGGCATGCCAGCATAGTCGTGGCGCAAACTGAAGATCAGAGCGCTTTGCTAAATAAGCATTATGGTCGAAACGCCGATTTTGTTATTCGAAATTTTCTTGCTATTCCGCCTGCTCCCGATAAGTCTTCGTCGACCATAAATGTGCTGTGGATTGGCAACTTCAAGCTTCTTAAGCAGCCCCAACATTTTATTGAGATTGCCAGCCGACTAAGTAAGATCAAACGCGCGCGATTTGTGATGATAGGCGCGCCATCATCGGATACGGGCTGGCAAACTGAGCTGGACGAAAAAATAGAAAATATCCCGGCGTTGGAGCACGTCGGGTCGCTAAGTCAGAATGAAGTTAATGACTTTCTCGCTCGATCACATATCCTAGTGAATACGAGTACACATGAGGGTTTCTCGAACACTTTCGTTCAAGCCTGGATGCAACAAGTTCCGATAGTGTCGTTAAACGTCAATCCTGATCGAATCTTTGACACGTATGACATTGGAAAGTTGGCGAATGATATTGATAACCTTACCCATCAAGTAAAAGTGTTGATTGAAGATGATTCTCTTCGTGAAAAAATGGGCGCGCGTGCGCGCAGCTATGCCACGATTAACCATTCAATGGAAAATGCAAAAAAGTTAGTGGCTATTATTGACGATATGCTCGAAGTGAAATCAAGTGCGGGACGTAGCTGAATTCTTCTCCTGCGCGTTGCTATATTGGTAGTTTCTGACCGAAACTAGTAGTCTTTCAAACAGATGCTGCCTAATAATATGTCGCTACGCTATAGTCACTAACACTTGGCATGAGTGGTGATGGGATAAAGT
>RCMY010001270.1_pt1 | contig 24069 bp, 26 predicted proteins | sample 2041341 | NCBI WGS metagenome assembly RCMY01 (sample SAMN09708234, study PRJNA481090) | Marine sediment metagenome, whole genome shotgun sequencing project.
TGATGATGGTGCGCAACTGCTGCATTTTTGGACTATCGCCGATCAGCTTCTCAGCAAGCAACGTCTCTAAATTTACATCGGTCATTAAACTACCCAGATAACAAATCCACACGCACTCCCGAATTGCCGGGGGTGGGTGGTTCGAAGATCCCGCAATCTCCGAACCGTCACCTGGTAACGTCAGAAATGGACATATATGGTTAAATATGGGTTAACGAAGTGACGTCAGTTTAACGGAACCGAAGTCTGCTGTGGATCGGGCGATTGGCATGTGGGGAGAGGGGCGCTCAGTCTTACATCTGCATCGGCTTAAAAATGCGAATTTGTTTGGGCTACAATCTCGGGAGCGCCGGCCGTCTGTCTGGCTTTTAGTGGATGAGTTGTTGGGCCAGGGGACGCTTGCCTGCTGGAGTGGCTGGTGTTCGACTTTTAGAATGGAGCGCTGGCCAGAAGTTTCTCTATCTTCTTCATACAATCAGGTGAAACCGAAACGAAAATCATGCGATTGTCGGCTGGGTTTGGCTTTTTCTCGATCAAATTCTGGTCGACCATCACATTGATATATCTCATTGCAGTGGTCATCGGGATGCCGGAGCTATGGGCTATGGCTGACACCGTTACCCGCTCGTCTTTGAGTCCGCAGATGTAGATGTCGAGGCACATGTTCCAGCATGCGTCTGCAAATAGGCCGTTTCCGGTATCCAGTGCCTGAGATCTTAAGCGCCCCCAATGGAGGTATTTTTCGGCACGATCGATCAGATCGGCGCGGCTCAGGTCCGGGTTGAAGTAAATCTTCTCTCCGTTGGTTCGTCGGTTCGTGTCCGCTATCCGCTTGTCCAGTAATTCAAATCTCTGGTTCGCCTGTTCGATAGTCAACCGAAGCTCAGCTAGCTCAGCTTCAACACTATCCATTGCCTTTACACTGCAATTCTAGAGCCCCCCTAGGTCTTGCCACGTTTTACAAATAAGAGCGCAGTCGGGTCTTTGTTCGCCTTCAATCATCTCCGGTCCATGTTCCGCCATTGGTAAAATGCCGTGGACTTCGATTAATCGATACTCGATTTCTACTCCTAGAACAAACGGATATCCGGTTCCAAGCAAAAAGGGGAAGGGTCCAGTTGGCCTTCGCTGATGGAAGGATATTTTTACGGGCTGTTGCCGATGTCTGGGGCTGGAATTGAAAAACGGCACAGCGACCATGATGATTAGCATTCTCCATCAGCCGGACAGCATTGATGTGCGCGTGATACATCTACGGAAACGCGAGCAGGGCAGCAAGAGACCAGCCGAACGGACCCCCTCTAAAGATGATAACAAGTGTCTGGTCATGCCTTGTTCCCGACCGGCAGAAATGCGAAAAGGCAACCGGTTCGGACAATTTTCAAGTTTGTCGTATCGTCCATATGCTTTGAACGATTCTTATGTTTTGAAGCTAAGCATCAGGAAGAATCCGATCATACATGGATGGCGTGGCACATCACGTTTGACGAAGAACTGATACAATATGAGCCAGAACTGCCGGATGCAGCGGAGCGGTGAACTCGCATCCAAAGTCCTCATAATGTACCCACCGTATATGTGCACCAAGTGTCTGCAATCCGGGAATAGTTACAAATACCAGTTTGTTCTCGTCAAGGCTCGTGCAACTCTGCATTTTGAAGCCGGTGACGGATAGATCCGACAATAAAGTGCGGAAAAGCTGGGTGTTGGATTGCCGAACAAATATTTCTGATGTCACTGTTTCGCGGTCACTCGACCGCCTGCTATCTGCCACAAGTTCGTCGCTTCGATCGGATTCGAAGTTAACGCGGGTCGTCATCTTTTCATCCTCTGTCAGTTCGCTGTTCAATATCAACGGTAAAAACCTCCGTCAGCTAAGGGCGCTGAAACGAAACAAGGAGCTAAAGCGACTCAATTGAATTGATATCGGACATGAATTGAATATCGTGACAGACCATCGCTCGCTCGGTTTCATTCGCGCTTGAGCCTTTTGTCGGTCCTTCGAGGGTAGCGTTCGTCGTGCCGATATCTCCTGGATTTTGGCTGGGAACCGAGAAAAAACTTCCTTAGCTTATTGGCCAAATTACCGTCTCTCATCTTATGCTGGCGAAATCGGGTAAAAGAATGAATGTAGAACGGAACTTCGAATGCGAGGTGGAAGCCGCGCGACAATTAGCGTTGGATCGATATGATGTTTTGGATACGGGTGAGGAAACCTGCTTCGATCATATTACCCAAGCGGTGAAATTGGCCCTCGACGTTCCAATGGCCGCAATTTCATTCATGGATGGAAAGCGCTTGTGGTTTAAATCAAAGGTTGGCTTTGATGCTTCTGAGATGCCAAGAAACGCAGCATTTTGTGATTATACAATTCACCAAAATAGCACGCTGATCATTGAAGATACGACCCTCGATCCGCGGTTCAAAAAAAACCCTTCGGTTAGCGGTGAGCCATCGTTGAGAAGCTATATCGGCGTGCCGCTCACGACGCCCGACGGGCATAATATTGGAACGCTCTGCGCGTTGGATATTATGCCGAGGAAGTTCCTGCACCCGAAGATAGAAATGATGGAACAGTTGGCAGAACTGGTGATGCATGAACTCGAATTGCGCCAACAAGCGGACACGGACGTTTTAACCGGAGCGCTTACCCGGAGCGGGTTTTCGGTAAAGGTGCAGAACGCGATTTCCCTATATGACCGTCAACAGATCAGAAGCACGCTAATCCTGTTCAATATCGATCGATATATGATGTCAATCGACCGATCCGACAGCCCCTCCAACGGAAAACTGTTGAGGACAATCATTCAATCTCTCATTACGCGGCTTCGATCGACGGACTGGGTCGGCCGTATTGGCGGCTCGCAATTTGCCGTTCTCCTTACTGGAACGGCCGGTCGAGAGGCCCTGGAAGTGACCGAGGAGTTCCTGCAATCGATAGACGGAATGACGTCCGGAGCTATTCTGGATCTTAAACTCTCCGAGATAACGCCTGAAATCGGAATTTGCGATGACTGGCTCGACCTGGCGAACCAGCATCCTTTCGACAAAACGAGATCCGGCCGCGGCGAGACTGCCCCGGATCCTGACCAGCGCGCTAGTTTGGCTTTCTGAACCGTTCGGCACCAATGTGCCTGGCTCGGCAATCGCCAAAGCTTCTATACGTAGGGAGATGCGTTAAAAAATCGGGGCAAGGGCGCGGGGCCGCCAATTCTGGCTTATGCCGTTGAGGTTCGCTCGGCTTGGTCTTTGGCCGAAGCAATGTTTGCCCTTAGGCTTGACATAGAGATGTAAAAGATAGTTTAGTTGAGATTATAGGCAATGCATGTCAATTTGCATTGACGACGACATTTCAAGCAAAGGAACTGATCTTGGCAACCGCGATTCAAGCCGATGACACTGCAATGGCAGTCAGCCCCGGGTTTTCGATCCCGGATCCTCATGATATTGATAGCCTGAAGGGCAAAGTCTCCGATGTCGAATGGCAGTTGCGCTGTGATCTGGCAGCGACCTACCGGCTCTGTGCGATGCACGCCTGGACCGATCTGGTGTTTACGCATATTTCTGTCCGGCTGCCCGACGAAGATGGCGAGGAGCGGTTCCTGATCAATCCTTATGGTGTATTGTTCGACGAAATGACCGCGTCTGCATTGGTGAAGATCGATCTCGACGGGAATATCAAGCAGGACACTCCGTATTTCATCAACCCGGCCGGCTTCACAATCCATAGCGCGGTCCACAGCGCGCGCGAAGATGCTGGATGCGTGATCCACGTTCATACGCCTTATGGCATTGCTGTATCCGTCCAGAAGGCAGGGCTACGGCGCTACACTCAATTTTCCATGCAGGTCCATGACGATGTCGCTTATCATGCTTATGAAGGCATCGCGCTTGATCTGGAGGAACGTGACCGGTTGATCAATGACCTCGGTGAGCAGAATCTGCTGATCCTGCGCAACCATGGCACGCTCACCGTTGGCCAGAATTGTGCCATCGCATTCCTGCGCATGTATTTCCTCGAAAATGCTTGCAAGACCCAGATACTGGCTCAATCGGTCGGCGGGGAAGAGCATCTCCATGAGGAGAGCGAAGAAATGGGACATCGTGTCGCCGGGCAGAGTGCTGTCGCGTTCCAGAAAGGCTTTGGTGACAATCTGATCTGGCCGGGCCTGATGCGCAAATTGCAGCGCACCAATCCGGGATATGATCACTAGAGATCAAACGGCTGGCGGGATAGAATTTCGACTTTCTTATCCGTGAAAACGGCAGAGCCCAATTCCTGTTTCTTCTCCTTAAGGACGGCATCGCGCTTGCGGATGATGTCGATTATCGGGTCGTGAAAATGCTGCACCGCTGCAGTCAGCCAGTCGTTGACCAGCGGGTCGCCCGGCGCGCCGGTCATATCGAAATTGCGCAGCTGTGAAGCAATGGCTTCTGCCGGCATCATATATTCATAGGTGACCCAATAGTTGGTGGTGAACCAGCTGATCGGCATGCCATCAAGGCCGAAGCTCAGCGCGCCGAAATGGACGACGCCTTGCGTCTTCTTGCCATTGGGCAATTTTGCGGGTGGTTGATAATAAGGTTCGATATTTTTAAACATTTCGAGCGGTAGGAACATGTGGAAGTGGCCATGTTCGCCGTCTTCGCGTTCTTCGGGCTTGTGCGCATGGTAAAACCAGCGCGACTTGTTGCCCGGCGCGATGCAATCCCCTTTGGGATAATGCTGATATTGAACGAAAGGGGCGTCTGCCGGCACCACTCTGGGTACTAGCGAGACGCCCTCATTAGCTATTTGGCCGGTAAGCTCAAACAGCCTTTCTAATGCATTTTTCAATGCGGAATAAGCTAAGCTTACTCGGTAACTGCTTCAGCAGCTGCACAAGTCGCGTCAGCAGCTGCACAAGCAGCTTCGCCAGTTGCGTCAGCAGCAGCACATGTCGCTTCTTCAGCGGCACAGGTTGCTTCTTCAGCAGCACATGTTGCTTCTTCAGCAGCACATTCAGCTACAGCAGCAGCGTCGTCAGCTTGTTCTGCACATGCAGAAAGAGCTGGAACAGCAAGAGCAAGGCCGCCGGCTACAGCAAGCATTTTACGGAAGTTGGTTTCGGTATTCATTTAATATATCCCCTTTGGATGAACTAGACTTTTCCCTTTATCTGGAAAGATATGGGCATGGCAAGTCAATTTCGTAAATTTTCCATTAATCCGATCGTTTCCGTATCGCTGATCCGATTTTGGGACACTCAATCCCGCAAAGTGAACGCACGGCGCAGGTTTTTTGCCTTTATCGTTCGACTCCCCGAATTTTCCCCCATTGGCGGGTCACGGTATAGCCAAGGTAACCGGTGCCGAAGAGCGCATAGAGAGGCTCCGGTATTCCCGCGAGATATGCGTTCATGCCGGAAGCGATATCGCGGGCCGCCTCCGGACGGAAGGCGGCGATCAGCCCCATCGGGACCGACCAGAGCAGCAGAAAATACATGACATAGAGAAAACTGGGCCGCGCGCGACTCGTCCAAGGATCGGCCGATTGCGCCTCTGCCAATATCGCCGACATTTGCAGACGGACTTCTTCCAGCTCCTGGCTGCCTTCAAGTTCGATCAGTTCCAGCTTGGCCCGATCGCGCGCTTCCTTGTCGGGAATGATCTTGTCGATGATCTTGGAAACGGGGCCGATAAGCGTCGATAATATGGACATTTTGATATTCCTTTCGGGGGTTGTCAGATCTCAAAGTTTGTCAAAGTTAGGGCCAAGGACAGGTTTCGCGGGGCAGGGCAGTTAAGAAAAGTCTGAAGAGTGAGGGCAAAATTTACAAACTTTACATTGTTATGAGAAAAACCGGTTTTGGCATATTTCAGCCGATCCGGTTGGCGAGCCAGCCGTAGAGGAATGCCTGGTTGGCCGGACGTTTTTCCGCGAGTTCGATATAGCGCGCTCCCTGGAGCGCTTCGATGGCTTTGAGCAACACCGCTTCTCCCTTTGCGCTTCGCTTACGAAGAAAAATTTCAAGCGCACACAGGGTTTCTCTGCCGATGATTTGGTCCACCGATATATCCTGATAGTCACGCTCATCGCGGTTGAGAGCATTGAGTGCGCGCTGCAGAAAGCCAGAGGCCGTACCCGGACCCATGTTGATCCCGGTGTCAAAAAGTTCGGCAGCGATATCCGGGGCATGTTCGGCGATGCGGTCAAAAGCCGGACGGAGCCAATATCTGCGCTTGTATATTGCAGCCGCATCCTCGCGTGGGAAATGCCGCATGTCGCCCGCATAGCCATGAGCCCGCGCGACCGCTTCAGTGACGCCCCATCGGGTTGGACCGCCGCGGTCTGCGGGATGATTGGAATAGTCACCTTCAAGCGCGATGGCCTTGTTGATCAAAGTATCGATATTGTGAGAATTCAGCATGGGGTAAGGGCCTTTTCTTTATGGAATGGCTAAATATAACCTATTTGGTTAGATGTAGGAAAGCATCGATCTATGTGCGATGATAAAAGTGCACATGGGCCGAAAAACCGCAACATTGCTGGTTTTACGTAAGTTTACGGAGTTATTTGGCTGTTCCCCGTGTGTATCTGGAGGCGAATGTTGGAATTTTCACAAAGGACCAGATAAATGTCATTGCATATCGGCGATACCGCTCCAGACTTCACAACCGACAGCACCGTCGGGACCATAAATTTCCACGAATGGGCTGGGGATAGTTGGATTTTCTTCTTCAGCCACCCAGCGGATTTTACGCCGGTATGTACGACTGAAATGGGCCGGACAGCGCAACTCGCCGACAAATTCGCAGCGCGCAATACCAAGCCTTTGGGTCTCTCGACAGACACAGCCGAGGAACATCTCAAATGGATATCGGACGTCAACGACACGCAACATACCGACCTGAAATTCCCGATAGTTGCCGATGCTGATCACAAGATTGCCCGTCTTTATGACATGATCCATCCGGAAGAGAGTGATACGGCAGCGGTGCGTTCGGTGTTCATTATCGATCCGGAGAAGAAAATCCGGCTGACGATGACCTATCCGATGAGTGTCGGCCGGAATTTTGACGAGATTTTGCGGGTGATTGATGCTTTGCAACTCTCGGACGCGAAGCGCATCGCGACCCCGGCAGACTGGCGCCCCGGCGATAAAGTCATCATTCCGCCATCCATTCCGAATGACGAGGCAAGCAAGCTTTTCCCGCAGGGATGGGACGAACTGCGACCATATCTGCGGCTTACAGACGTTGCTTGAGGAGAATGAAAATGGAAGATTCCCGTAAATTGGAAGTCAGGGAAGCGGTCGGCATATTCGACAGCGAGGCGGGTTTGCAGGCCGCGATTGATGATCTTTTAAGCCATGGATTTGATCGTGCCGAGATCAGCGTGCTCGCGCCGGTGACGGCGGTCGAGGAAAAACTCGGGCACCGGTTTAAATCGGTTGCCGACCTCGAGGATGATCCCAAGGCTTTGACAAAAGCCTATATCCCCGTCGAAAGCATCGGTGATGCCGAAGGCGCGGTGATCGGTGGTCTCATGTATGTAGGCGCATTTGCCGGGATAGTTCTGGTGGCTTCGGGAGGAGCTTTCGCAGCAGCGCTAGCCGGATTAGCTCTGGGCGGTTCGGGCACTGCTATCGGCATTGCCTTGGCGCGTTTTATCAAACAGCATCATGCAGATTATATTGCCGAGCAACTCGAAAAAGGCGGCTTGCTGCTCTGGGTTCGGACTTGGGATCAGAAAGATGAGGAAAAGGCGGTGAAACTCTTGTCCGCCCACTCCGGTCATGATGTCCATGTCCACGCGTTGCCTGCCAATAGTTAGTTTGTTGACTACGCAATATTGCGTATCGCGCTGGCAAGCACACTCGTCCAGACATAGTGCATGACCTGGAAAACAATTCGCCTTGAACTGGCCCGAACCGCTGACCATCCAAATGGCTCGTCAGCCCATGCTTATGTCTTTCGCGTTCCGTTGAACGACGAGGGCTTCATTGAACCGGAGGCGCTCAAGCAAGCCGAAAAGCGACCGGTCGTGCGCCGGTTCTGGCCCAAGGAAGCCGATCAAAGCGGTGTTGTCATCGCTTCGCCCAAAGGCTGGGCATTTTCCTACAAAATTGGCGAGGATGATGATGAAGTCATCTTCCGGCTCAAGGATCACCCGCTCAAGGTCGGCGAATATCTGACCATCACGGAAGCCGATGGCAGCGAACTGCCGTTTCGCGTCATCAGTTGTCACGAATGAAGACCAGTTGAGATGTTACGGGGAAGATTTATGTCGAAGAGAATGAGCATTGCCGGAGCCTTGTCGGTCGCCACGCTGGCACTGACCCTGACCAGCAGCCCTGCCGCAGCAGAATGCGTGATTGGATCTGCACCGCTGTTTGACCCGTTCGCGCCTTACAAGGAGCCGGGTGCAATCATTCACAAGGAAAGCGGCTTCGTATTTCCGGCGACGGTCTCTGGATTCCGCCGCCAATGTGAAATGACGACCGATTTTTCCGGCAATAATTTCGAGATTGGCTATGTACGGGACTTTGAAGATCATGAAATTGAGATCAAGATCGCGATTATCCATCTCGAGCAGCTGAACGCCCAGGACCATTACAAGATCGTGAAGCCCGACCTGTTGTCCCAATATTCAAGTGCGGCAGTCGTCTCGGAAGGCGATTATTTCGTTTCGGGGCGTCCCGATATCGCTGCCTATCAGGGCATATTCGACGGCGATAACGATGGTGTCCCCTGGCATTTCAGCGTGACGGCGCTGGACTACGGCTATTGGGATGCGCGTCTAACGGCTTCCTATCCACAGGAAATCGATACCGCAGCACAACGGGCGATCATGGACATGATCACGGCATTCCAGTGGCAAACGCCGACCGGCGAACAGGTGGCCGCAGAGGCGCCGTGAAGCGCAACGGATGTGATTTGCGGGATCGATTGAAGCCGTATTTGATCCGTAAAACTCCTTATACAGAGTAGGGATTCCAGCATGCTACTCCTCAATCAACACCCATTCCCGAGCGGGAGGGTTTGATCACAGGAGACAGTTTATGAAATCCGTGCTGCTATATATTGCTGATGATGCAGGTCTTGAGGCCAGGCTTCAGGCCGCGCTTGATTTGACCCGTTCGCTAGGTGGGCATCTCCATTGCCTGCACGCAAACCCCTATAATGCACAATTGGCTGTTGCTGGCGTCACGGGAATATCGGTGATGGCGGATATCAGAGCAATGTCTCGCGAATTGAGTTCAGAATTGCGCGGCAAAATCGAGAAACGGCTCGCCGATGAAGATGTCTCGTGGGATTATCGCGAGGAAAATACGGAGCCGTCTCGCGGACTTTCGAAAAACTCTGCTCTGGTCGATCTAATCGTATTGAGCTCCGCCAGCGGCGAAAAAGAGGCCGCGCTGCCGCTCGGCCTATTGGGAGACGTGTTGTTCAACGCGACAGCACCGATCGTGGTTCAGCCCGATAATGTGAAAAAATTCGATGCCTGCGGACCGGCATTGGTCGCCTGGAATGGTAGCTTCGAGTCCGGAAATGCTTTGCGGGCTGCGGTGCCGCTGTTGAAAATGGCCAGCGATGTCCATATTCTGACGGTCGAGGAAGACAAGGAACACGATCTGCCGCAACTCGCCGCCTCGGAATATCTTGCCTATCATGGTATCAAATCCGAGATTCACAGCCCGCCGCCAAGCAAGGCTCGTGTCGATGCTGTACTTCTGGCGGAAGCGAAAAATGTGAATGCGGAATATATTGTTATGGGTGCCTATGGGCACAGCCGCGCGAGAGAATTTCTGTTCGGCGGAGTAACCCGGAACCTTTTCAAAACCAGCCATATCCCGCTTGTTGTTTCACACTGAATGACCAAGATTCGCAGTATAGGCAGATCAGATTTTCTTATGGCAATGCCCGTATTTTGTGTAGGGCATGCATATTCGCTAGTCGCGATTGGGCAGCCAAGGGATAGACACAACAGGTGCGCGAAACGGTTATCTTTGACACAAATCAGATTTCTTATCTGGAATCTATCCTGTCAGGTCTGCCGAACTGCGTCATGATTGTCGACCGTGACCTGCAGGCGATCAACTGCAGTTACGCAGGATTAAATATTCTCGGTGTCTCCAGCTTTGCCGAACTGCCCGAGGGCGCACCGGGGTCCTGCGTCGCCGAGGCCCAACGACCGATATTCAACGAAGCGATGCTAAGCGCCTTTGATGCGCGCCCGAGCAAGGATATCCAGCCGTTCGAAGTAAGGCTGGAGTTTCCGGATGGACGTTCGATGGTTGCGCTTTGCAATCTGGCTCCGTTGGCCAATCCAAAGGGCGATGTCGATGCGGTGATGATTTCTTTCCAGGATATTACAGCGCTGCGAACTGTCGAAAGCAAACTCGACCGCGCCAATTCGATATTGAAATCGATCCTGACGACGATACCCGATGCCATGATCGTGATTGATGAAGATGGTTTGGTCAGCTCTTTCAGCTCTACGGCTGAAAAAATGTTTGGCTATCAACAAGAAGAGATAATCGGGGAAAACATCAAAATTTTGATGCCAGAGCCATTCAGGGCCGCGCATGATGGCTATGTCAGTCGATATATAAGGACCGGCGAGAAGCGGATTATCGGCATCGGCCGTACTGTCGTCGGATGCAAGAAGGATGGCACGACCTTCCCGCTGCAGCTGGAAGTCGGAGAAGCCAAAATCGGCGAAGAACGGTATTTTACCGGCTTCATCATAGACTTGACCGAGAAAAAGCAGACGGAAGCGGAGCTTCAGTCGCTCCAGGCGGATCTGGCTCATGCCTCGCGCCTGAGCGCGGTCGGAACCCTGGCCTCTGCGCTCGCCCATGAAATCAACCAGCCGTTGACCGCGATCGCCAATTATCTCTCGGCCGCGCGGGACATGATGGATGGTGACTTGGCGGAGAACCGGGAGTTTTTCCGCGAGGCTCTGCAGGAAAGCGTGTCCGAGAGCTTGCGAGCAGGGACTATTGTCCGCCGGCTGCGGGAATTTGTCTCGCGGGGCGAGATCAACCGGCGGGTATTGTCGATCGCACAGGTAGTGGAAGATGCGACGGTCCTCGGGCTGATCGGGTCGCAGGAAAAAGGTGTCCAGTTCTCGATTGATATCTCACCCGACACCAATCATGTGTTCGTCGACCGCGTGCAAATCCAGCAAGTAATGGTCAATCTGATGCGCAATGCCATCGAAGCAATGGCCAACAGCGCTGAGAAAAAGCTGCATATCGGCGTGACTTCGATAGATGATGAGCGGGTGGAAATTGCGGTATCGGATACCGGAACCGGTATTGATCCGGAGCTGGGTGAACGGATTTTCGATCCCTTTGCCAGCACCAAGGGCGACGGCATGGGCCTGGGCCTTTCGATTTGCCGGACGATCATAGAATCGCACGGTGGAAGAATCGGTGCCGAACCCAATCCCGAGGGCGGAACGATATTTCGGATAACGCTGGAAAAGGCGGAACAGGAGCAAGATGATGACCAATGAACGGCTGGTCTATGTTGTCGATGATGATGATTCCGTCCGGCGATCGGCGGCATTCATGTTGCGGCACGCCGGGTTCAAGGTGCAACCGGTGGAGTCCGGGGTCGCCTTTCTGAAGATGGCGAAAGGGGCCGAACGTGGCTGCGTGTTGCTCGATGTGCGGATGCCGGAAATAGACGGCCTGCAGGTGCAGCAGCAGATGATCAGGGATGGCATCGATATGCCGGTGGTGATCCTGACCGGTCATGGCGATGTCGAAATCGCGGTTCAGGCGATGCGTGCCGGAGCGATTAATTTTCTGGAAAAGCCTTATGAAAAGGAAGCTTTGATCGGGGCGATGGAAGAAGCGTTCTCGCGATTGGAAAACAGCGACCTCAAGGAAATGGCGGCATCGGAAGCGAAAGTCAGGCTGGCGTGTCTGACCGGCAGAGAGCAGGATGTTCTGGAAGGGCTTATGGCCGGGTTCCCCAACAAGACCATCGCATATGATCTCGGGATTTCACCGCGAACAGTGGAGATATATCGCGCCAACATGATGGAGAAATTGCGGGTTCGCAGTCTCGCCGAGGCCCTGCGTATCGGGTTCGCGGCGGAAGGACTGGAAGACTCGGAAGGACAAGACGGGCAGGCTGAATAGCCAATAAGCAGATGTCAGCTCTTAGGGGCTTTCTTGCGCGAAAGGCAGGCGTGGCACGGCTTGGCGCAGTCATTCTCGCCATTCTCCTTATCGACCGGAATAGAAACGCTACGCACCGTGCCATCGGCAGAGCATAGCTCGATACTCATCATGTCCGATTTGGCGGACAGCGGCATTGTCGCAAGCGGTAGCGCTATGGCAGCGATCGCAAACTGGCTGATCCGGGATGTTCTGATAACCGCAATCATGATGGTTCGTCGTCCTCGTCGATCAACACCCGTTGGGCAGCGCCGTCGAGATCCTCGAATTGGTCGTGGCGCATTGCCCAGAAAAAGAACGCCAGTCCGCACACACCCATCAGTAGAGCCACCGGTATCAGGATCGCAAGCCCGCTCATTTCGCGGCTCCATTCAGCCGCAGCGCATTGCCGACGACGATCAGCGACGACAGCGACATCGCGATAGCGGCGATCAGCGGCGTGACCATGCCGGTGAGCGCCAGCGGAACGGCGATAATATTATAGCCGATGGCGAGGGCAAAATTCTGGTGGACGATCTGCATGGTGCGCCGCGCGACCCTGACTGAAAGCGCGACCGGCATCAGGGAGTCGCTGGTGAACACGGCGTCGGCGGCTTGCTGGCCGACATCGCTGGCGGTGCCCGGCGCGATCGAGACATGGGCTGCGGCTAGGGCAGGGCCGTCGTTCAGCCCATCGCCAACCATCAATACCTTGTGACCACTTTCAGTCAGGCGGGTAATAGCTTCAACCTTGTTCTGAGGCGAGACGCCAGCTTGCGCGGTTAGACCCAAAGCACGCGCGACAAGAGAAACGGAGCGGATATTGTCGCCGGAGATGATCGAGGAAGGCAATCCCTGTATCTTCAGATTGGCAATGGCTGTCGCCGCTTCGGGCCGGATTTGGTCGCGCAGCTGGATCACGACTATATCGCCGCCGACGGTGAGTTGACAGGACAGGTGGTCGTCGGATTTTTCAGGCTTGCCGAGCATGACTTTTACATCATCCCACCGAGCCGCCATGCCTTCGCCCGGTATTTCCTGAATGTTCTCCAGCGTGACCGGTTCGACATCCATTGCGAGCAACCCGGTGCGAATGCCTTTGCTGACCGGATGGCGGCTGGCCTGCGCGAGCGCGAGGGCGATCTGTTTCTGGCTGTGGTCTAGGGCGTCAAGATTGACCGGTGTCGGCCGGCCTAGGGTAAGCGTGCCGGTCTTGTCGAAAAGTGCATAGTCGACCTCCGCGAGCCGTTCCAAAGCGCTACCGTCCTTGACCATCACGCCCTTTCGGAGAAGCGCACCGGCGGCAACGACCTGCGCAGCGGGTACCGCGAGGCCAAGAGCGCAGGGGCAGGTAATGATCAGTACTGCGACCGCGATTAGCAGAGACTGGTGCCAGCCCGCACCGGCAAACATCCAATAGGCAAAGGCCAGGAGAGCGAGGCTATGCACGGCCGGCGCATAATAGCGGGCAGCCCGATCAGCGACGCGCACGTAGAAGGAGCGACGCTGTCCCGCTTCGTCCATCAACCGGGCGATGTCCGAGACACTGGTGTCTTCGCCGGTGGCGGTGACCCGCACAGTGACGGGCGATGTCAGGTTGAGCGTTCCGGCCAGCACCATATCGTCTTTTGACCTGGGCTGGGGCGCGCTCTCGCCGGTCATCAACGAGCAATCGAAACTGCTAGCGCCCGAGATGATTACGCCATCGGCAGCCAGACTTTCGCCAGCCGCGACCATCATCCGCATCTCGGGAAGCAAATCCTTGGAAGCCACCCAGCGGGTGTTCCCGACATCTTCCAGCACCATTGCTCCCGGCGCGGTCTGTTTGAGCAACGCGCCAATGCCCTCGCGGGCCCGGTCGCGCATCATGCCGTCGAGTACCCGCCCGGCGAGCAGGAAGAACAACAGCATCACTGCCCCGTCAAAATAGGCATGTTCGCCGCCGGTTGCGGTTTCGTAGATGCTCAGGCCGGTTGCCAGCAAAATGCCGATCGAAATCGGCACATCCATATTGGTCCGTCCGTAGCGCAAAGCCATCGCTGCTGACGCAAAGAACGGGCGTCCTGCATATGCAATCACCGGAATAGCGATTAAAGCGGACAGCCAGTGGAATAAATCCCGGGTGACACCGGTCGCGCCGGACCAGACGCTGACCGACAGCAGCATGATATTCATCATCCCGAAACCGGCAACCGCAAGAGCGCGGATCAGCTTGTCGGTGCTGCCTTTCTCTTCCGACAGCGGGTTCTCACTGAGAATCTGGGCTTCAAAACCGAGTGCCTCTATTTCGCGCCTGAGCTGGTAGTCGGGCAGTTCCGGCAGATGCGATATTGCAACCTGTTTGGTCGAGAAATTGACCCGCGAAGAAATTATGCCCGGCACGTCAATCAGGCCGTTCTCGATCTTCGAAATGCAGCCGGCGCAGCGGATCGCGGGTACCGCAAATCGGGATACAATAAATTGGGATTGACCCTCGCTTATGGGCGCAATCGCATTCACCAGATATCCCGAACCACGCGCATATCCTTGTCATCCTGGGTGATGATGATCTTCAGTTTCCAGCGGCCTGCGGGCAATGTCTCGACGCTTTCAAATTCTCCGGAGCCCTTTTGGGTAAAGCTGATCTCGAACGGATCGGCTTGACCGATGGGATGCTCGGCGATGCCAGTCATCGTCGCTCGCTGCAACGGAGCGCCATCAACCGCGGTGATTGTGATGTTGGCCTTGTCTGCTTTGCGGAGGGCAGGCGAGACGGTCCAGCCATGGGCTTGTTGGGTGCGGGCCTGCGCCAGCCAGTCATTATATTTCTGACTTGCGACATAGCTGTTGTCGACCACGGTGCCGCTGAATGTCGACAGGGCAAATTGCGCCATGACCAGATTGACGATCACGACCACCGCGAAAAATGAAACGATCATAGCCGCGGCATGATAACCGGTGAACTTCTTCACCCGAGGCGTTTCCCTGCTCATTCGCCTGCCTCCGGTCTTTCGAAAAACACTTCGTCAATATCCGTTGCTTCGGCATCATCGGCAGCGGTAACCGTCAGGGCGAATTCTTCTCGTACCGGTCCTGTTCCAGGCGCGGCAACGTAAAGCCGCAATCTTGCGATGCTATCGGGCGCTACTTTGGTGATCAGGGTCTGCCCTGCAGTTTCCCTTGATCCGGCGTTGGACCACATGGCTCCGCCCTTGATTGCCGTCATGCCGATAATCATCTCGCGCGGTCGGTTTTCCATATTGCGCAGATTGATGGTGTAGCTGTTGCGTACATGGCCGTCGGCAAGCTGGACGAAGACCGGGTTGCGGTCATGATTGGCGCTGATGTCGATACGGGTTCGATTACCAACCGCAAACAGCATCGCCAGCCCGATTGCGCCCCAGATTGTGGAATAGAGGATAGTCCGGGGACGGAGCAGGGTTTTGAGGATCGGTTCGTGCGGTTTCCCGGCTTTTTCCAGATCGGCATCTTCCAGAGTTGCATAGTCGATCAGTCCGCGCGGACGTCCGACCTGATCCATCACCTTGTCGCAGGCATCGATGCACAGAGCGCAAGTGATGCAGCCGATTTGCGGTCCTTCGCGGATATCTATGCCGGTCGGGCACACTGCCACACATTGATTGCAGTCAATACAGTCGCCAAAGCCGCCCGGCTGGGCTTCCGCTTTTTTCACACTGCCGCGCGGCTCGCCGCGCCAGTCCTTATAGGTAACTGTCAGCGATTTCTCATCCATCATCGCGGTCTGGATACGTGGCCAGGGGCACATATAGATGCACACTTGCTCGCGCATGAAACCGCCGAATATGAATGTCGTCATGGTCAATACGCCGACCGTGGCATAAGCGACAAAGGGAGCCTGACCGGACCAGAAGTCGACAACCAGAGTAGGTGCATCGGCGAAATACATGATCCACGCACCGCCGGTCCAGAAGCCAATAAACAGCCAGATGGACCATTTTAGCAGGCGCTTGCCGGTTTTCTTTGGTCCCCAAGGCGCGTCCTGCAAGCGGAACTGGGCATTGCGGTCGCCGTCGATCGCACGCTCGACATGCTGGAACAGGTCGGTCCACACGGTTTGCGGACAGGAATAGCCGCACCAGGCGCGGCCGACAGCCGAGGTAACGAGGAAAAGCCCGATACCGGCCATGACCAGCATGCCAGCGACATAGTAAAATTCATGTGGCCAGATCTCGATGCCGAACATGTAAAAGCGCCGGTTGGCGAGATCGACGAGAACTGCCTGGCTAGGGGCATAAGGTCCGCGATCCCAGCGTATCCACGGTGTGATATAATAGATGGCGAGGGTGATCGCCATGATCACCCATTTCAGCCGCCGGAATGTACCGTCGACCGCCTTGGGGAAAACCTTTTTGCGCGATTCATAGAGTTTCAGCTCCGGATCGAGAATTTCCTTAGGATTGCTCATCATTCCCGCCTTCAGCGCTGGCTTCTGTGGCCGGTGCCACTTCCAACGGCTTTTCGCCACCACCCAGAGAATGGACATAGGCTGCAAGCATCCGGATTGTCGCCGGGTCGAGCCGTTGTCCCCAGCGCGGCATGACACCGTAACGGGCATTGGTGATCGTGTCGGTCAACGAAGCGCGGTCGAGGCCATAAAGGCTGATAGCATCGGTGAGATTGGGCGCGCCCTGGACGCGGTCACCGGTGCCGTCGGCCCCGTGGCAGACGGCGCAATTGGTCTCGAACAATGCGGTTCCGCGTGTGGCAGCTGCACTTTGTTTCTCGCGACCGGAGACTACACGGACGTAAGATACCAGATCCTGGATTTCATTCGTTTTCAATATCCCGTCTTTGCCGAAGGCTGGCATTTGCGAGAATCTGGTCTGGTCATGGTCCGGGTTCCGGATTCCGTGGATCAGTGTATATTCGATCGTTTCGAGATCGCCGCCCCAAAGCCAGTCATCATCGTTGAGATTGGGATAGCCTTTAGATCCAGCAGCGCCGGAGCCATGGCATTGCACACAATGAACCTTGAACGCGGATCGTCCGCCTTCGATCGCCTGTTGCAGCAATTGCGGATCGCTGCCCATCGCGTTGATATCCCCGGAGACCAGCGCTGCGCGGATCGGTTCGAGCTCTTTCTGACGCTCGGCCACTTCGATCGCATAATCGCCGCGGCTGCTCCAGCCGAGCAGGCCTTCGCTAGCCGAATTGAGCATCGGGATCGCCGGATAGAGTATGACATAGCCGATCGCCCAGACGATCGTGGCATATAGGGTCAACAGCCACCAGCGCGGCATCGGCGTGTCGAGTTCCTCGATACCGTCCCATTCATGGCCTACGGTTTCGGTTCCGGTCGGTTCATCGACGCGTCTTTTATCCGACATCGTTTTTGTCCTCGTCAAAAATCATATGGGCGGCTTCTTCGTGATTGCGTCCGGAGCCGGGGCGAAAGGTCCATCCGATCAAGGTCAGAAATACTGCAGTCATGAACAACAGGCCCCAGCTATCGGCAAAATGGCGCAGCGCTTCGTAGTTCATCGGGGCTGCTCCAGCGCTTCGCCTGCCTCGAAATCAACCAGCGTTCCGATCATCTGCAGATAGGCAACCAGAGCGTCCATCTCGGAGAGCTTGTCAGGATTGCCGTCAAAGTCGCGGACCTGCACCTTGGGATAGCGTTTCTCGAGTTCGGTCGTGCTGGCCATTGGATCGACCTGTGTCAGCAGGTCTTCATTGGCCTTTTCAATCGCTTCCTTACTGTAGGGAACGCCGACCCGGGCAAGGGCGCGCAAATGGTCGCTCATATCTCCCGATTTGAGCTCCTTTTCGGCAAGAAACGCATAAGGTGGCATGATCGATTCAGGCACAACAGCGCGCGGATCTGTCAAATGCTGGACATGCCATTCGTCCGAATAGCGTCCTCCAACCCGGGCCAAATCCGGCCCGGTGCGTTTGGAACCCCATTGGAACGGATGATCATACATCGATTCCGCCGCCAGAGAATAATGGCCATAGCGCTCGACTTCGTCGCGGAACGGCCGGATCATCTGACTGTGACAGGAATAGCATCCCTCGCGGACATAGATATTGCGTCCGGCCAGTTCCAGCGGGGTGTAAGGTCGCACGCCCTCGACTTCCTCGACCGTATTGTCGATCCAGAATAGCGGCGCGATTTCCACGATTCCGCCGATCATCACCGTGACCAGTGCGAGTACGGCGAGCAAAGTAACGTTGCGCTCGATTTTCTTATGCTTTTGCGTGAGTGTGGTCATTTTTCTGTCTCCCTCACTCTGCCGGAACCGCGACCAGCGGCTTGTCAGCCTCTGTGTCATGGGGTGTCTCGGTCATTGATTTTTCGTCACGGACTTTGCCAGCAACCGTCATCCATACGTTGTAAACCATGACGGCCGCGCCAGCGAGATAGAGCAGGCCTCCGGTAGCCCTGATGACATACATCGGGAACATCGCCGAGACGACTTCGCTGAAAGCATAGACGAGATAACCGTCGTCACCATATTCGCGCCACATCAGGCCCTGCATGATTCCGGCAACCCACATCGAAGCGATGTAGAGAACGATGCCGAGGGTCGCGAGCCAGAAATGCCAGTTGACCATCCGCAGGCTGTAAAGTCTTTGACGACCCCACAGGCGCGGCACCATATAATATAGCGCGGCAAAGGTGATCATGCCGTTCCAGCCGAGCGCGCCGCTGTGCACATGGCCAATCGTCCAGTCGGTATAGTGCGACAGGCTGTTGACCGACTTGATCGACATCATCGGCCCTTCGAAGGTGCTCATCCCGTAAAAGGCAAGCGCCAGCACCATCATCCGGATGATCGGATCGGTACGGATCTTGTCCCAGGCGCCGTTCAGCGTCATCAGGCCATTGATCATCCCGCCCCAGCTTGGCATCCACAAAACGATCGAGAAAACCATGCCGAGCGTCTGCGCCCAGTCGGGCAGCGCGGTATAATGAAGATGGTGGGGACCGGCCCAGATATAGAGGAATATCAGCGACCAGAAGTGGATGATCGACAGGCGATAGCTGTAGACCGGCCGCTCTGCCTGTTTCGGCACGAAATAATACATCATGCCGAGAAAGCCTGCGGTCAGGAAAAATCCAACCGCGTTATGGCCGTACCACCATTGGGTCAGCGCATCCTGGACACCGGCAAAGGCGCTATAGCTTTTTGCTCCGAGCAAGCTGACCGGCATGGCCAGACCATTGACCAGATGCAGCAGCGCTACGGTGAGGATGAAGCTCAGGAAAAACCAGTTGGCGACGTAGATATGGGGTTCAGACCGTTTGACGATGGTACCGATGAATACCGCCGCATAGCTGATCCAGACGATGGTCAGCCAGATATCGATATACCATTCGGGTTCGGCATATTCCTTGGACTGGGTGACGCCCATCAGATAGCCGGTGGCGGCCAGCACGATGAACAGCTGGTAACCCCAGAAAACAAAGCGGGCGAGACGGGGGAAGGCCAGCCTCGCCCTGCAAGTGCGCTGGACGATATAGAAACTCGTCGCGATTAGCGCATTGCCTCCGAAAGCGAAAATAACGGCAGAAGTGTGGAGCGGGCGGAGGCGCCCGAACGTGGTATATTCCAGGCCCAGATTGAGCACCGGAAAAGCAAGCTGCAGGGCGATATATAATCCGACGAAGAAACCCGCCATGCCCCAGAAAAGCGTCGCGATCACGCCCCAGCGGATCGGATCGTCGTCATATTTTCCCGGGTCTGCAGGGGCGTTTAATATCCCGCGACCGATGGCGGCATAATCAGCCTTGCTGATCGTCACCCAGAGCGCGATCAGGCACGCGATCATGATGATCGCCATATGCACGGCGAAACCACCGTCCACCGCCATCACCATTGCAATGAATGCCAGAAACACGAGCACCAGCCATCCGCCAGCCTTTACCAGTAAATTGTCCATAACGTCCTTCCACGTTTAGTCGGAATGCCGCTACCAGCCCACCATTGCACGCGACATAGGTAGAGTTACGTATACGGTTAATCGAACGGGAACAAGTTGTCAGTCTATCGCGATCTGGGCCCATACCGGCAGATGGTCGGATGCCTTGCGTGCAGCCGGGCTGTCGTGGACCCCAGAGGAAGACGACTGGATATCGTCGGAGTGCATGATCCGGTCGAGCGTAGCGATCGGGCTACGCGAATGAAAGCTCCGGCCACATTCCACCATCTCGAAAGCCTTGCCAAAATCCTTCAGGCAACCGCTGGCGGCGCTCCACTCGTTGAGATCGCCCATCAGCACCACCGGGACATCGCGTTGCTTTTCCTGGGCGAGCTTTATGATCGCGGCCGCCTGTCGTCTGCGCCACAGTCCAGACAGGTCAAGATGCATGCCAAAGATAGCCAGCTCTTTTCCCTCCCACTGGCAATGGGCCATGATCGCGCCGCGCGGTTCGAGGCAGGGGATATGCATGATGTCATGGGCCACCACCTGGGCGGATTTGCGGACCAAAATCGCATTGCCATGCCAGCCCATTGAATCGATCTGCACGTCCAGTGGAATCGCGCGATAGTCGCTGTGCATCTCCAGCATATTCTGGGGGATAGCGGCGGCCCTCGCACCAAAGCGGCGGTCAGCCTCCTGTAGCGCGATAATATCGGCATCGATTTCGTTGAGCACGTCAATGATCCGACCCGGGTTGCGGCGCCTGTCGGTGCCGACCCCTTTGTGAATATTATAGCTCGCGACCTTCAACATTACTTGTTTTCGCTGGTTTAGAAGGGATTGATCGTGAAATCTTGCTGTTGCAGCAGAGCGTGCGCGGTCATCGCGGACAGCGACATTTGAACGCCTGGCAGAAGATCGTCATTGCTGATGCCATGGGCCGCTGCGCTTTGTCCGCAGAGATAAAATTTGACGCCATGCTCCTGCAATTGCGCGATTGCTGCAGCGGTGGCATTCTTCGCTCCGTCCTTGTGCGCTGCGAAAAATTCCTGATGGGTCAGGTCGAATGACGCGCCGCCATGAACAACGATGGCGAGCTGGATATTCTCTTCCGGAACCCCGGCCGAGACTTGCATGTTTATAAAACGAGCGGCGCTTTCGATGGTGCGGTTGATCTTGTCAGTGTCCGCAGCTGTGGACGTGTCGAAGCTGATCTTGAACATGGCGTCTTTCGCCAACGGCTCGCTTTGCTGAACCGGTGCAGTCGGTCCGAAATCTTCAAAAACAGGTCCGGTTTTGAAATTCTCCATCTGGGCCGATGCGGGTTGAGCGATGGCCAGTAGCGGCAACAGGGCGACGAGAAGGGGTTTGTTCATTTTCATTCCGTTTCATTTTGATATTTGAGGTAGTGGCGATGCTAGTTCAGTAGCCAATCGCCTGACCGTCTTTGCGCATTTCTGTGGCACCGGTGTAGACGCCGGACTCCGCGTCGCGGGTAATTGCCTGATAACCGCCGAACATCGCGCCATTATCAACCACTTCGACCACATGTCCCATCGCCTTCAGCCTTTCGATCGTCTCGACCGATATACCCGGTTCGACATTGAGTATACCCAGCAGATCGGCGCCGGTTCCCGCAAGATCATCGGTCGGCTGACGACCGCCGTCATGGTTCAGACGTGCCGCATCGCCGGCTTCCTGCAAGTTCATCCCATAATCAACCATGTTGATCATCACCTGGACATGGCCTTGCGGCTGCATGCCGCCCCCCATCAGGCCGAAGGACATGAACGGCTTGCCGTCCTTTTTCATGAAGGCAGGGATGATCGTCTGGAACGGGCGTTTGCCGGGCGCGTAGGCATTGGGGTGTTTCGCATCGAGCGAGTATAATTCTCCGCGATCCTGAAACATGAAGCCGAGACCGTCTGCGACGAGTCCGCTGCCCATGCCGCGATAGTTGGACTGGATCAGCGAGACCATCATGCCGTCCTTGTCGGCGACGGTAAGATAGGTGGTGTCGCCTTCGCCTTCCAGCTTCGGCTCGCCCGGACCGAAGCCGGGCGTGGCTTTGGCCGGATCGATCAGCGCGAAACGTTCTTTGCCATAATCATCAGACAACAGCCATTCGAGCGGGGCAGGGGAGGCCTCCGGATCGGCGTAAAAGCGCGCGACATCTTCAAAGGCCAGTCGTTTGGCTTCGGTAATATAATGGAGCACTTCGGCGCTGCCGCGTGGCCATTGGGTCAGATCGACATTCTTGAGGATATTCGCCATTTGCAGCGCCGCGAACCCTTGGGAGTTTGGCGGCAGTTCGCAAAGTTCATAGCCTTTGCGATAGTCAACGCAGCCGGGTTCAACCCATAAGCTGCTGTGCGCGGCAAAATCTTCGTAGCGCAGATTGCCGCCGATCCGTTTGAAATAGCCGTCGATCGTCTTGGCGATGTCGCCTTTGTAAAAGGCATCGCGGCCACCAGTGGCTATTTTGCCGAGCGTATTCGCAAGATCTGGGTTTTTAAAAATCTCGCCAGCCTTGGGCGCACCATTTTTGAAATAGGTTTCCCGCGCATTGTCAAAATCACCGATCATATCGAGGCTTTGCTCGAACCGCTTGAGATTGCTGTCGAGATAATAGCCGATCACCGGTGCGACCGGATGGCCTTCCTTGGCATAAGCGATGGTCGGCGCGAGGATATCTGCCATGCTCAGCTTGCCGAACTTTCCGTGCATTTCGAACCATGCGTCGACGGTCCCGGGAACGGTAATCGGCATCGGGCCGAAGGGCGGGATGGTCTTGCTGCCCTTGAGCTGCTTGATGAACTGCTTGTAGCTGGTTCCCATCGGGCTTTTGCCCGATCCGTTGAGGCCGTATAATTTCTGTGTTTTCGGGTCCCAGATGATCGCGAACAGATCACCGCCCATGCCATTGCCGGTCGGCTCCATCAGGCCCAGCGCCGCGTTCGTCGCAATCGCCGCATCGACGGCCGTGCCGCCTTTTTTGAGAATATCTATGGCGATCTGGCTGGCCAGTGGATGGGCGGTTGCCGCCATGCCATGCCGGGCATAAACGGGACTACGCGACCAGGCTTCACCTACTGGCCGTCCGCCGGCGCCTATATCCAGTGCCGGTTTCTCGGGAGTTTTTGTGTCCTGCGCAGCGGCAGGGCTGACCGTGAAGGCGGCCAGGGCGATGGTGGAAAGAAGCAGGTTGCGCATGTTATCATCCGTCTTGAAGGGGCGTGTGTATGGCGTGGTGCGTGAAATGCCCACTCTAACCAGTCTGCTTCCCGCATCAAGTAGGAACGATGGTTGTAGTCTCGATTTGATTTGGTGCTTTTGGGTCTTGGCGGAGATTTGCCCTGTTTAAGCCCAACGCTTACTAAGTAAGCACAGACTGAGTCAGAAAGTTCCTTTGAACACCGTAAATTTGGACGTTCTCGCCGTTCCCGCGAAGAGTATTGACATTAACTCGATATATATCGATATAGTGAGCATGCGAAAAACAAGAGCCCCCTCCAAGGCGACTATATCAGCTTTGATTGCTTTACTCGATGCCCCTCGGGGTATGCACGGATATGAGATAATGCAAACGGCCGGGATAAAGCCTGGTACGCTATATCCTATGCTGGCTAGGCTGGAGGATCAGGACATTCTGACCTCTCATTGGCAGGAAACGGGCGTCGAGGGCCGACCACCGCGCCATATTTATTGCTTGTCCGCGGCAGGCCGTATCTTGGCGAACAGTCTGATTGAGGAAGAGTGCGATGAACAACCCGGCCGGAACGGCGAGCAGGTAAAGGACCAGCCACTTGAGGTTGTTGACGAATGAGGTTTCGAATTTGCGGTCCATGCTCTGTTCGCCGATACCGAACAGGCGCTCGTAATTGGAGGTCCCGACAAATACTTTTTCACCCAGACCGTCCCATTCATGGAAACTGATCCAGAAGCTCTGGCCGATCGGGATGACGACGTAGACTGCAAAAAACAGCATCGCCGGAAACAGGAAGAGCCAGGGCGTGACCGCGAT
>RCMY010001272.1_pt1 | contig 24063 bp, 22 predicted proteins | sample 2041341 | NCBI WGS metagenome assembly RCMY01 (sample SAMN09708234, study PRJNA481090) | Marine sediment metagenome, whole genome shotgun sequencing project.
ACACGAAGCCGATCGACGAGGTCGGGGTCGACACTCATCGATCCGCACCCCGGCCGCATCGCCGGGAGGTCGTCACCCAGCCCGGCGATGCCGGTCACGCGTTCCCACTCGGGGCGCGACCAGCCGACCGTCCGTTCGACCTCGACGCCGTCGCGTACGACGATCACGGTTGGCACGGTCTCGATGTCGTGATGCCAGCTGACGGCGAGGTCGGCGTCGTGGACCGGCGTCGGTGACGCAGGAAATCCGGCATCGTCTTGGGTGTACACGGTCAGCTCGAGCGCCTCGCTGAGCTGCTGCAGTACCGGCACGACGGTCTGGCAGGTCTGGCAGTCTCGCTTGACGACGATGACGATGCCGTCGGGGAGTACCGGCGGACTGGCGAGGTCGGCGCGGCCGGTGAGATCGTCGAGACTGTCGAAGGCAGCGGTGGTCGTGTCGGTCATGAGAGAAACTCCAGGATGCGGGCGTTGACGATGGCGGGGGCTTCGAGGTGCAGGAAGTGGCCGACGCCGTCGATGATCTCGATCGACACGTGGTCGCCGACCATCGGGCGAGCCGACTCGGCGACCTCGGGGCCGATACAGCCGTCGTCGGCACCGTGCAGGTACAGCGTCGGCTGGGTCGGAACTTCCTGTGTGGCGTTCTGGGCGTCGGCGTGGGCCGGATCGCGGTAGGCGTCGCCGAGGGCAGCTCGGTAGTAGCCGAGTCCGGCAGCGAGGTGCTCGGGCTCGCGCAGGGCGTCCTTGACGTGGACGAGATCGACGGTGGCGTCGTAGCCCGGCGACCAGTCCTCCCAGATCATGTCGATGAACGCCATGTCGTTCGCCGGAACCACCATGTCGGCGAGGCCGTGCTGGAAGAAGAACATGTACCAACTGCGCTTGAGTTGGTCGGTGTTCGTCACGAAGGCGAGACCCATCGAGCCGCCGGGTGGGACTGCCATGGCGACGACCTTGGCCCAGCGGTCCGGCTCGTGTGACGCGGCGCCGTAGACGATCGAGGCGCCCCAGTCGTGGCCGATGAGCACGGCGCGTCCATCGCCGCCGAAGTGTTCGTGAAGCGCGCAGGCGTCGATCGCCGATGCACCGGTCTGATAGGCGCCCGAGGTGGAGACCGTGCTGGGCGCATAGCCGCGGATGAACGGAGCGACCACGCGGAACCCGGTGTCGTCGAGGGCGGGCACCAGGTGCCGCCACGAATGAGCGCTGTCGGGAAAGCCGTGCATGCAGACGACGAGCGGGCGATCGTGGTCGTCGATCGACTGCGAGGTCATGCAGTGCAGTTGCACGTCGCCCAGGTCGACGATCGAGACATCGGACGGGGTGGCGGAGGTGGCCGCATCGGTGTGCACGTTTCGACGGTAACGCGCGGCACTGTTACCGACGTCACCAGCGACGGTTTGATCGCACGTGCACGTGAAGCCCTACAGTTCATGGGATTGGGGAACATGGGGACAACAGGATGAGCGACACGGGACACGCCGACGATGGAGCGCGCTTCGCTGTCACCTTTCACGGCGTACGCGGGTCCACCCCGTGCCACGCGCCCGAGCTCGTCCGCTATGGCGGCAACACATCGTGCGTGTCTCTCGACATCGCCGGAGCGGATCCGATCTTGCTCGACCTCGGCACTGGGCTGCGTTACTTCGGCGACACCCTGGAGCCGGGAGCCTCGTTCATCGGCACCTGCTTGCTGAGTCATCTCCACTGGGATCACATCCAAGGACTGCCGTTCTTCGCCCCACTGCTCCAAGAAGGTTCGGTGGTGACGATGTACGGACCCGAACAGGAGGGCGACGCCACGTTGCGGTCGGTCTTCGACGAGACGATCTGTCCGCCGCTGTTCCCGGTCGATCTCTCGGTCCTGCCCGGCAATATCGACTTCGTCGAGTGCTGGGAGTCGGCCTTCACGATCCCGGCGGGTACGCAGCGCGTCGATGTGCTCAGTCGACCGATTCCGCATGTCGGCAACACTCTCGGCTATCGGGTGACTGCGCACGGGCGAACTGTTGCATACCTGAGTGATCACCAGATGCCCGTCGACGGTTCGGCCTCGATGACCGCCGGTGCTCGTGAACTGTGCGAGGGCGCCGACCTCGTGATCCACGACGCGCAGTACACGCCTGCCGAGTTCGCTCGCAAGCGCGACTGGGGTCACTGCACGATCGAGTACGCCGTGTACGTGGCCGCCGAAGCAGGCGCCAAGCGCCTCGCGCTCTTTCATCACGATCCGTCCCATGACGATGACATGCTCGACCGGCTTGCCGACGAGGCTGCACGATGCGGGCGTGAGTTCGGCGTCGAGGTGTTCGCTGCGAGCGAAGGCCTGACCGTCGAGATCTGACGAGTCGCACGACTGCTCCCGCTCGACCCGCCGGGTCGATTGTGACCACGGTGACCGGACGATGGTTGACTGCATGATGGTGATCCGGATGACTGCTGACTGGATGAATGCTGATGGCTGACTGGATCCCACTCGCTGCCTCGATCATCGTCGGCATCGTGTTCCTCGTGGCCGGCGGTTCGAAGATCGCCGCAGGCCCGGAGTGGCCGGTGCAGGCCCGCGGCCTCGGCGCTCCGGCGATCGTGATTCCCGTGGTTCCATGGGTCGAGATCCTGATCGGTGCGCTGCTCGCAGTTCAGGTCGCGCGTCGACCGGCAGCGATCGCTGCGGTCGTGATGCTCGTGGTGTTCACCGTGTTGATCATCGGACAACTCGCTCGCGGGCACCGGCCGCCGTGTGCCTGCTTCGGCGCCTGGTCCGCCAAGCCGCTCGGGCCGGGTCACATCGTGCGCAACACCGTGCTGATCGGCCTCGGCATCCTCGCCCTGTTCTGACTCGGCCAGCGCTCGATCGTCAGCGCAGCAGCGTCCAGGTGACCGCGTTTCAGGTGCTGGCGTCTCCGGTGCCGCGTCTCAGGCCGTGGCGAGGAGGAATGCCAGTGTTCGGGCTTCGTCCAGCCAGGCGTCGTAGCGGCCGGTCGGCCCGCCGTGTCCGGCGCCCATCTCGGTGCGCATGATGAGCGGTGAGTTGCCGGTGTTCACCTCGCGCAGACGAGCAACCCACTTGGCCGGCTCGTGCACGCTCACTCGTGGATCGTTCAGCCCGGCACTGACATAGACCGCGGGGTACGCCGCTGGAGCGGTGTTGTCGTACGGGGAGTACGCGGCCATTGCGCTGGCGAACGGTTCCGCTCGGGGGTCGCCCCACTCTTCCCACTCGGTGACGGTCAGCGGGAGCGAGGGGTCGCTCATCGTCGACACGATGTCGACGAAGGGGACCTCGGCGACGACGCTCACGTACAGGTCAGGTCGTTGGGTCATGCATGCCCCGACGAGCAACCCGCCCGCGGATCCACCCCGGATCGCCAGCCGATCCTCGGCGCAGATCTGCTCGCTGACGAGGTGCTCGGAGCATGCCAACATGTCGTCGAACGTGTGCTGTTTGGCCAGCAACTTGCCGTCGAGATACCAGCGGCGACCGAGTTCGCCGCCGCCACGTGGATGAGCGAGCGCGAACACCATGCCACGGTCGAGCAGCGAGAGCCGGGCGACCGAGAACCAGGGAGCGAGCGACGCTTCATATGATCCGTAGCCGTAGAGCACGACGGCAGCGGTGCCGTCGAGCGGCGTGTCGACGTGATGGACGATGTCGAGCGGGACGAGCACCGCGTTGTCGGAGTCGTCGTCGGTGTCGGGTGTGGCGCCATCGGCTCGGTGAGGGCTCGGGGCCCAGAGGCGGCGGGTGACGTACTGGGTCAGGTCGACATTCGGTGTCGGTGCCTGCCGCAGGAGCACGCGTTCACCGGTGGCGACGTGCTCTTCGTACAGCGTCGGGGGAGTGACCATGGAGTGGGTGACGAAGCGAATCGTGTCGGTCTCCCACTCGGGATTGGCCGACAGGTCGACATCGTGGGGTTGATCGCCGAGGTCGACCGACCGTTCCGGGAACGCATCATCGCGGAAGATGATGCGAAGTCGTGGCTGGGCCTCGGCCCACTCGTGCACGACGAGGTGCGTGGCGAACGCTTCGGCTCCAGTGATCCGACGTCCGGGCAGGTGCGCAACGAGTTCGGCCCATGCCTCAGCAGTCGTCCAGTCGCTGTCGACCGCAGCGGTGAGGAGCCGGAAGTCGACCGCTGCGTCGTTGGTCGTCATCACGAAACGATCGCCCCAGTGATCGACCTGGTAGTCGATGTCGTCACGGCGCGGTCGAACGACCGTGAAGCCCGTGGAGAGATCCGATGGAGCGAGGTGCACCTCGCTCGATGTCTTGCTCGCACAGTGGATGACGATCCACTCGGCGGACCGTGTCTCACCGACCGCGACGAAGAAGCGTTCATCCGGTTCGTCGTGGACGAGGACGTCGTCGGCATCGGTTGCGTCGCCGACGCGGTGACTCCACACCTGTGCGGGGCGTTCCTGTTCGTCGGGTCGAACGTAGAACAGCGTCGTGCCGTCTTGCGACCAGGCGGTGCCGGCGTTGGACACGCCCTCGATCACGTCGTCGAGATCGCGGCCACTCGTACCGTTGCCGGGGGTATCGGCGCTGGGACCATCGGCGTCGGGACGCTCGGAGTCGTCGAAGGTCCGAATGCGCAGCGTATAGCGCTCGTCGCCCTCGGTGTCCATCGACCAGGCGAACATCGTGTGGTCGTGGGAGGCGTCGAAGGCGCCGAGGTCGAAGTACTCGTGACCCTCGGCTTCGAGGTTCTCGTCGAGCAGCACGAACCGGTCCGCATCGTCGCGAGTCGGGCCTCGCTGATGGATCGGGTAGCTCAGGCCCTCCTCGGTTCGCGACACGTACCACCACGGGCCGTTGCGGACCGGCGTGGACATGTCGGTCTCCTGGATTCGGGACTTGATCTCGCCGAACACGGTCTCGATCGTCTCGTTCTGGGAGGCGAAGAACTGGTCGCTGTAGGTGTTCTCGTCGCGGAGATACTGCAGGAACTCGGGGTCCTCGACGTCTCGCATCCACGCGAACGGATCGTCGACGGGACCGTTCGGTCGCTCCCAGACGTGAGGCCGCTGCGGCGCTCGGGGTGGTGTCACGGGCGGCGTCGTCGGCCCGGCTGACGAGTTGATGTGGGTTGTGTCACTCTTACTGATCACGGTCGAGCCAATGTACGTGGTCAGCGCTACCGTTCATACTCATCATGCGAGTGTGGATCGACCAGGACCTCTGCACCGGTGACGGGATCTGTATCGATCACTGTCCCGACGTGTTCGTCCAACTGGAAGACGGGATCGCCTACGTCGCGCAAGACGGGGCTCCGCTCAACGACCCCGGTGGCTCTGGCAGCCTCGCCTGGGTCAGCCAGCGCAACATCGCCGACGTCGTGCACGCCGCCGAGGCCTGCCCCGGTGAGTGCATCTTCATCGAGATCGACGTCCCGATGGCCGAACTCGCCGGTGACGACACCGGCGACCGCGCTGGGAACACGGCGGCTGCCTGACCCCGTCCGGTACGTCACCGCCGTCGAGGCGGCACGATTGCGCCGCCGACGTGCGAGCACGATCAGTGCGATGAGCAGCGCGAGCAACGCAGCCAGAGCGGCGACGGCCGTCGCCAGCCGTGAGGACCCGACGCTGCCCGCCTCGTCGAGTGTCCGTGACGCGTCGGTCGCTCGCATGCGGGCCACGTCGTTGTCGCCCGATTCGACAGCCTTCCGTGCTGCCTCCAGGTCGACGTCGACGTCGGAACCCCACAACCCGATCTGCTCGGTGAGCGAACGCGGCGCCGCCTCGGCCGCAGCGACGTCGATGATCGCAACGAGGGCGTCGATCTGATCGTCGGCGAACGGACGAGCCGAGGCGAAGCCGTCGATGCCTCGGAGTGTGTCCAAGGTCGGCGGCGTCGTCTCGGCAGTATCGGCGAGGTCGGCGATCGTCGTCTGTTGATCGGCCAGTGCCTGGCCGGCGGAGCGTTCACTCTCGAGTGCGGAGGTCACCAGTTCGAAGTCGTCGTCGGCTGCGGCGAAGGCTGCCGCTGCATCTTCCATCACGGCGCTCGTGGGGCTGATTCCCGTGGCGATCGCCAACTCGTCGACCGTCGATCGGAGCCCGAGCACATCGGTGGCCTCTTGCTGGAGTGCGCTCGCACGTTCAAATGCCCAGAGGTCCATGCGCTCACGGATCCCGGCCGGCATCGACCACGGCGCCACCTGCTCGGCGAGTTGTTCGTAGCTGGCAATCGCAACCTCCCGGTCCGCCAGCTCGACCAGATCGCTGTCGGCCGCCACGTACTCGCGGAACACGCCGTCGGCAACCGTCGAGCCGCCCACGAACTCGAAGTAGTCGAGCATCCGCCTCCAGTCGATGATGTCGCTCGACCGTTGATCCGGCTCGCCGGGTGTCGCGCCGGTCGGCGGGATGGCCGGATAGGCGATCTGTCGGTTGCGGACCGCTTCGAGTACGTCGGCCATCGCGTCGAATCCGATGTCCGCGGCGACGGCGTCCATCACGAAATGGGCAGCGTTGTAGCCGTACTCCTCGGTGTTGTCGTCGGCGGAGAAGTTCGTCCACTGCGACAGCGGTTGTCGGCCCAGACCGCTGAGCGGCGGCGTGTTCGGGATCGGACGTGGGTCGCCGTCGCGTTCGACCATCTCGGCGGCGTAGAGCTCGGCCAGGCCTTCGCTCAACCAACGACTGCTGAACACATCACGGTTGAACCATGCATGGGAGAGCTCGTGGTACAGCGTGACGGCGTCGAGTTCCTCACCGACTGCGATCTCCGACGCCTGAGTGTCGAACCATCCGGCATAGCCGAGGAAGTTCGGCTCGACGGTCTCACGGATGTCGAACGCCTGATCGAGGGGCCACGGTACGCCGATGAGCTGCTCCAGCTCGGGGATGCCGGTCTCGACCTTCTCGGTGGCGAACGCCGTCCACTCCGGGTCGTCGGGCCAGGAGCGGAGTTCGAGGTCCGCGCCGGGAACGTCGAGTTGCGTCGATGTCAGCAGGGCATCGTTGCTGAGTGAGACGATGGTGGAGAAGTCCTCGTCGAGCCCGCTGCGGGTGTAGGTCGTCCCACCGAACTCATCCGGCGCACCGGCGACGAATCCTTCGAGGTCGGTGAACTCGTCGAACTCGTATCCGGATGGCAGGACGATGTCGACCGTGATCGCACCCGAGTCACCGAGACCGAACGCGAGGAAGGATGCGTATGCGGCGTTGACGCGCCAGAGGAGTTCGCTGCGGGGCGGTTGGCCGGTGTGGTCATACGTGACGACGATTGCCGTCGACTCACCGTTGAAGAGTCGGGTGCCCAGATCGAACTGGTAGAGCGAGAAGGCCTCACCGTCCTCGCTGACGACCAGCTCACCGCTGAGTGTCGAACCGTCACGCGTCGCCACGACGTTCTCGGCGCCGACCGGCACGATGACGCCGTAGGCGGTGAAGAACGTCTGACGAATGACATCACCCTCGCGCTGGTCGGCGGTGACATTGCGCAGCGAGATCTCGACGGTGACCTGCACCGTGCCGGTCGTCTGGTCGATCCGGAACGTGTTCGTCGACGACTCCTCGAGACCGTTGCCATCGCTCTGGGCCTGCACCGGAGTGGCCGACCCGATCGGACCGATGGGACCGATCGCAACGAGCGGAACCACGGCCACGCTCAGCGCAAGGCAGGCCAGCACGCGAAGCAATCGGTGTGAGCGGAGGGGGACAGTGCGCTGGGATGCGGTGCGGCAGCGGACGGCGGTGTCGGGCGGATCGGAGTGGCCGAGGAGTGAGGTCACGTGGCCAGGATGACCGATGGTTCGGCCAGCTGCCAACCCGGTCGCGACACTGCTGGTCGCGGGCAGGGCTCGTCGCGATGAGTATCGTTGACTCGTGCCCGTTCTCCTGCGCACTCGCCCCGTACAGCAGCGACGATGACTGACTTCGAGCGCGACGGCGACGTCGACACGAGCGTGGTGGTGCAGATCTCTCGGCGGAGGGGTGAGCCTGGCTGGATGCTCGACCTGCGTCTCGATGCGCTCCGCCGATTCGGTGAGCAGTCGATGGCCGAATGGTCCGCGTCCGGCTTCTCGGACATCGACGTGCACGACGCGTTCGTCCACCTGCCATCCGCAGTTCAACGGCCCCAGATCGGCGGCGTTGCTGCAGAGCACGAGTACGAGACGGTGCCTCAGGATCGACCGGACCTCGACGCGCAGGGGGTGCTGTTCTGTGACATGGACAGGGCGCTTCGTGAGTACCCGCAGCTGGTCGAGCAGTACTTCGGCACCATTGTCGCTTCCGACGAGAACAAGTTCGCTGCGCTCAACACAGCGGTCTGGTCAGGTGGCTCGTTCATCTACGTGCCGCCCGGTGTCGTCGTCGAGATGCCGCTCCAGGCCGAGCGCCGGTCCGTCGGGCAGGACGTCGGCCAGTTCGCACGAACGCTGCTCATCGCCGACACGGGCTCGGCCGTCCACTTCATCTCCGGTTGCTCGGCCCCCGTGTACACGAGAGATGCACTGCAAGCTGCCGTCGTCGAGATCGTCGTCGAGGCAGATGCTCGCGTCACGTACACGACCATCCAGAACTGGTCACCGAACGTGTACAACATCGACACGGAGCGAGCCCGCGTCGAAGCCGGCGGCCGCATCGAGTGGATCGACGGCAACATCGGTTCCAAGTCGACGATGAAGTGCCCCGAGGTCCATCTGGTGGGCGACGGGGCCACCGGTGCGTTCCTGTCCGTGTCGTGCGCCAGCAAGAACCAACACCAGGACGTCGGCGCAAGAATGGTGCACGCCGCACCGGACACGACGTCGAGGATGATCTCGAGGTCGATCGCCAAGGATGGAGCCGTCGCCACCTTCCGCAGCGTGGTGGATGTCGAGGAGGGTGCCACCGGCGCCGTGAGCCACGTCGACGCACATGCGTTACTCCTCGACGAGGAGTCCGTGGCGACGACCATCCCGTCCATCGAGATCGGTGAGGATGACGCACGGATCAGCCACGAAGCCACCCAGTCGAGGGTCTCTGACGAGCAGCGCTTTCATCTGATGGCTCGCGGACTGTCCGACGAGCAGGCGGTGGGCTTGATCGTCGGCGGCTTCATCGAGCCGATCACCGCAGCACTGCCCATCGAGTACGCGGTCGAGTGGAGTCGCCTCGTCGAACTCCACATGGAGGGCTCGGTCGGTTAGATACGACTGCCGGGGCGCGGCGGTCAACCTCGGGATCGGGCCTATCCTGGGCCGTATGCCGATGCGGACGGAGTGCAAGAACTTTGAGAGCCGGTCGTATCCCAACGGCGACACGGTGCGGAAGTGCAATCTCGATCTCGCCCCCGATGCGCCCTGGCGCTGCCCGGAGAACTGCACGGGTTTCGAGCGTCGACTCGCGGACGTCGCCTGGACGCACGGTTCGCTCGTGGTGCCGCCGACGCCGCCGGAGCCGGCAGGTCTCGACGACGGGTCGGCAGCTGCGGTGCTCGATGCAGCCGAGGACATCCTGAACGCCATCGGTGACGAGGTGAAGAGCGAAGTCGACGCCGAGCGAAACGCCGCGAACGGCAAACGCAACGTGTTCAAACGCATCTTCGGCAAGAAGCGCTGAAGCCACCAGAATCGAACTCGTCACGCTGCGAACCTTCGACGCATCCGCCAGTGCGTTCGACAACCGCTTCCCGATCTAACTTCGGGGCTGTGACCGCCACGCCCACACCATCATCGAATTGGACCGAGCGCGACGGCAGTCTGGAACGAGACATCGAGTTCGGCGACTTCTCCGAGACGTTCGCGTTCATGACCCGAGTCGCAATGCTCGCCGAACAGCACCGTCACCATCCGGACTGGTCGAACAGCTACAACCGGGTCTCGATCTCGTTGACAACCCACGACTCCGGAAACACGGTGACCGAGTCCGATCAGGCATTGGCGGCGGCAATCGATGCGCTCGTCGCCTGATCCGGCAGTGCCTGCCGGCGTCACACTGCCACCGCCGCAGCACGCCCGATTCCCCGGTTGGTGGGTCGTCGCCGGCTGCTTCCTGGTCCTGCTTGTCAACTCTGGTCTCGCGTTCTACGGGCTCGCGGTCTACCTCAACGCGTTCAGCAACGAAAAGGGCTGGGCACTCGGGACGATCTCGTTCGGAACGACGATCTTCTTCATCGTCGGGGGAGCTGCCGGCATGTGGGCGGCCAAGCTCATCGCCCGCTTCGACGTGCGCTACGTCCTCGTCGGTGGTTCGATCATTGCCGGCGCATCGCTGGCCCTGCTCGGTCAGGTGCAGACGCAGTGGCAGATGTTCCTCGTCTACGCCGTCTTCGCACTCGGGTACGCCGGCGCCGGTCTGGTTCCGGCGACCACGGTCGTCACCCGCTGGTTCCATGCCAAGCGAGCAGTTGCACTGTCGGTCGCGTCGACGGGGTTGTCGGTCGGTGGCATCGTCATCACACCGTTCGCGAAGAGCTTCATCGACGAGAACGGGATGGCGGCGACCACGCCGTGGCTCGGCCTGATCTTCGTCGTCACCGTCATCCCGGTGTCGCTGTTCCTGGTCCGTCCCGACCCCGAAGCAGAGGGGTGGGCTCCTGACGGTGTCCGCCGAGCGGTCGGTGAGATCGCGCCTGCACCGACCGGAATGACGTTCGACGAGGCGGTGGCGACCAAGTTCTACAAAGCAGTCACGATCGGCTACATCTTCGGGCTCGGTTCCCAGGTGGGTGGTATTCAGCAGTTGGTGAAGCTGGTCGAGGAACGGACCGACCCGGCGACGGCCCGCTTCGCTGTCACGGCTGTGGCCGCGACGTCGGTCGCTGCCCGCCTGATCGGTGGGCGCGCAGTGCAACTGATGCCGATGATGCGGTTCACCGTGGCGATCGCTGCCATCCAGGCACTGGCCCTGCTCGGTCTGGCGTTCTTCCAGACGACGTTCTTGATCTTCGCCTCGATCGTGCTGTTCGGCATGACGATCGGAAACTTGTTGATGATGCAACCGCTGCTGATCGCCGAGCGTTTCGGCGTGCGCGACTATCCGCGCATCTACAGCCGATCCCAGTTCGTCGGCATCGTCGGCGTCGCCGGTGGGCCACTTCTGCTCGGATGGCTCTACGACGTCTCCGGCTCGTACCGGGTGCCGTACATCGCTGCCGCAGCCTGCTGCGCGGTCGGCGTCGCGATCCTCGCTCTCGCCGGCCCCGCCGATGCCCGATAGTTGCGCATGGGGTCAGGCCCCTTTCGTAACTCTCCGTCCTGGTTGCGGCCGGTTGCGGCCGGTTGCGGCCGGTTGCGGTTGGCTGCGGGTGGCTACGGTTGGCGTAGATGAGTGACGCTCCGCTGCACAAGAACGTGGTCCGAGTGATCGATGCCGGCCGTGAGCTCGGCGTCGATGTGGCTCCGCACAACTTCCCTGAGGGAGCCAAAACCGCCCAGGATGCTGCCGACGCGATCGGTGTCGCGGTCGGCCAGATCGTGAAGAGCTTGATCTTCGGCGTCGACGGCGAACTGGTGCTGGCGTACGTGAGCGGATCGAACCAGCTCGACGAGAAGAAGCTCGCAGCGGCGGCCGGGGGAGCGAAGTGTGTACGGGTCGATGCTGAGGCTGTTCGCACGAGTACCGGATATCCGATCGGTGGCGTGCCGCCGTTCGGGCATCTCAACCCGCTGCGGGTCTACATCGACCCCGATCTGTTGCAGTACGCCGAGGTGTGGGCCGCGGCAGGGACCTGGCACGACGTCTTTCCCATCGCCCCCGACGACCTGGTCAGCGCCAGCGGCGGCACCGTCACCGACCTCCGCAAACAATAAGTTACGTGGGGTCAGACCCCACGTAACTTATGCAGCCGGGCGCCAGACGATTCTGTCTCGGAGTGCGGCAAAGCCTGCATCGTCGGCCACGCGAACACGTCCGCGCCGAGCGGTGGCCCGAACCGAGGCGGCGTTGAGCAGTGAATATCGCTCAGCGAGCTCATCTGCAGATGCCAGGCGGAGCTCGATGGCGAGGGTGATCGCCATGAGTCGGGCATCGTTGGGACGTCGGCGCTGATGTACGTGCATGGATTTGACGTCGGCGCTGCAGCTCTGAGCGATGAGTCGCTCCAGTGCGAACAGACTTCGGACGCTAGGCCCGATGCCCTGTCGATCCGCTTGCCCGTCGGACGGATGGCGGTCTATGACGTAGCGCAGGTACGAGGCGGGGTCCCGGAACTGTGTGTCGAGCTCGTCGGTCGTCAGCCATGACGGCTGCGGAGTATGGCCGAGATAGGCCGCCAGGCTGGACCAGCGATATGCCGGCAGGATCCTCGCTGGCACGATGTCCAGTGGGTTGCGGTGAACGTACCGCCCGGTCAGGTGCCGCTGTTCGATGTCCTGGCACAGAATTGAGGTGAAGCGACCTTCGAAGAGCGAGCCGGTTCGCCTGTGATGATGGTTGTAGGCGCCGGCATACTCGGCCTGGATCATCTGGAGTGCAGCGGAGAGGTTGCCGACCGGGCAGTGGACCAACGAGTGAAAATGTGTCGACATCAACGAGTACGCATGGACCTCGATTCCGAACTCTGCCACGGCTTTGCCGAGCAGCGCCTCGAATCGGAGGTAGTCGCGGTCCGTCGTGAAGACATCTTGTCGATCAGCGCCCCTGTTGATGACGTGATACCAGGCGCCGTGAAGGTCAGGTCGGAGTGGTCGAGCCATGACGCCACCATGTACCACGGCTGTCACAAAGTTACGTGGGGTCTGACCCCACGTAACTTAAGCGTCGGCTTGGGAGAGGGCTTGGGCGAGGGTGTTCCAGCTGAGCACGGCGCACTTGATGCGAACGGGGAACTTCACGACGCCCTGGAGTGCTTCGAGGTCGCCGATGTCGATGTCGGCGTCGCTGTCGACAGTGTCCACGCCTTCGATGCCCATCAGGGACTTGAAGCGACGGATCCGGGCGTTCACTTCCCCGACCGTCTTGCCGAGCATCGCCTGCGTCATCATCGAGGCCGACGACTGTGAGATCGAGCAGCCCTGGCCGCCGATCTTGATGTCGCGGACCACTGCATCGTCGCCCGTCCCCGCTGACGTGTCGAGATCCAGGTAGACGGTGATCTCGTCGCCGCACAGCGGGTTGTGGCCGTCGGCCTTGATGGCCGGAGGGTCGAGCTCGCCACGATTGCGGGGCGTGCGGTAGTGGTCGAGGATGATCTCTCGGTAGAGGTCGTCGAGGCCTGACATCAGTCGCTCCGGTTTGCAGTGAGTGGTGATCGCCATGGCGATCGTCGGGGTGATCGTGGGGGTCTAGAACCCGAAGATATCGGTGGCGCCATCAAGGCCGTCGGCCAGCGCGTCGATGTCTTCGGTCGTGTTGTACAGGTAGATGCTCGCACGTGTCGTGGCATTGACACCGAGCGTCTTCATCAGCGGCTTCGCGCAGTGGTGGCCCGCGCGAACGCAGACGTTGCGTTCGTCGAGCACTTGGCTGACGTCGTGGGGGTGCAGGTCGCGGAACGCGAAGCTGAAGACGCCGCCGCGGTGCTCGACGTTGTCGGGCCCGTAGATCGTGATGTCGTCACCGAAGCGCTCGTTGAGCGTGTCGAGGGTGTAGCGACTGAGGTCCATCTCGTGCTGGCGGATGTTGGCCATGCCGACCGACTCGAGGAACTCGACCGCGGCAGCGAGACCGACTGCCTCGACGATGGGGGGAGTGCCGGCTTCGAACTTGGCGGGGACCGGTGCGGTCGTGAAACCGTCGAAGGTGACCGTGTCGATCATGTTGCCGCCACCGAGGAACGGCGGCATCGCGTCGAGGATCTCCATCCGCCCCCACAGCATGCCGATGCCGGATGGGCCGCACATCTTGTGACTGGAGAAGGCGACGAGGTCGGCGTTCCAGGCCTGGACGTCGGTGACGTTGTGCGGCACGAACTGGCAGGCGTCGACGACGGCGAGCGCGCCAGCCGAACGCGCTCGGTTGCACAGCAACTCGATTGGCGTGATGGTGCCGAGCACGTTGCTCATCGCCGTGAACGACAGCACCTTTGCGCCGTCGAGCAGCGCGTCGAGGTCGGTGAGGTCGAGTTGGCCGTCAGCGGTGAGCGGGATCCAGCGGATCTGGATGCCGCGTTCCTGCACGAGCATCTGCCACGGGACGATGTTCGCGTGGTGCTCCATCTCGGTGAGCACGACGACGTCGCCTTCGACGAGGTTCGCCCGGCCCCACGCCATCGCGATCAGGTTCATCGCTTCGGTCGCGTTCTTGGTGAAGACGACCTCGTCGGGTGTGGCGGCATTGATCAGCCGGGCGATTGCGACTCGACCCTGCTCGTACGCGTCGGTCGCCTCGCCCGCAAGCCGGTACGAGCTGCGGTTGATCGGGGCATAGGACTGCTCCATGAAGTTCGACATCGCGTCGATGACGCTCCGTGGCTTCTGGGAGGTGTTGCCCGAGTCGAGGTAGACGAGGGGTCTGCCGTCGATCTCGCGTTCGAGGATCGGGAATTGTGCGTTGATGGCAGCTTGGTCGTAGGTCACGGCAGCCCTTTCAGACGTTGACGCCCACGGTGGTGCGGAAGGCGGTGAAGCCGTCCGCTTCGAGTCGGACGGATTCGAGTCGGGCGGAGAGGTCCAGGCCGCCGCTGGTGACGATCCTGCCGTCGACGAGCAGATGGACGTGGTCGGGTGTGATCTCGTCGAGCAGGCGCTCGCTGCCGGTGATGTTGTCGGTGATGAGGACCACCGCCATGTCGGGCTGATCCGCACGAATCTCACGCAGGCCCTCGGCGGCGATGTGAGTCGCGTCGTCGTCCGGAGCACCGCCGGTGTCGTCGAGGATCGCGAGGGCGGGTTGCAGGATGGCCATGTGCAGCAAGTCGTTTCGCCGCTGCTCGCCGCGCGTGAACCCGTCGTCGAGGTGGCGGTCGAGGTCGGAGGGGTTCATGCCCAGGCGCTGCATCCACGCCGTTGCGGCGAAGCGGAGCTCGAGCACCGACATGTCCACGCCGTGCTGCGCCGACACGGCTCGGCGCAGGAATTGGATCACCGAGACGCCGGGGATCTCGTACGGGTGCTGGAACCCGAGGAACATGCCGGCCTTGGCTCGCTCATCTGTGGGCCACTCGGTGATGTCGTCACCCTGGAACTCGATGCTGCCGCTCTGCACGTCGTAGGCGCTCGAACCCATCAGCGTGGCGACGAGTGACGACGCGCCGGATGTAGCCAAGCCCAGAATCGCATGGGTCTCGCCGGCATTCACGATCAAGTCCACGCCCTCGAGGGCGGATCCCGATGCGTTCCCGACGGGCTGCACGTGGAGGTCATCCACATGAAGCACGGGAACGGTCACGGTCTCGATTCTACGAGCGACCGACAATTACTCCTACGCCCGTAGTGCAAATGCTCCGGGTGATGCCGCATGCAGTGTCTTGCGGGTCGAAAAGGCAGCGACGTCCATGGTGTCTTCCGGGGAGAATCGGCCCGCAAACGACAATCAGCGGATGCGTTCGATGTGTCTGGCGACGAGGTGCTCGAGCGCTTCGTGTCGCCCGCTGACCGGCTGTGGATCGAATGTGTCGTCGGCGAGCACGCCATCGTGGAGTTGCTGCAGCGTGACCGCGTCGGGCCTGCTGCCATCGAGGATGCGCTGTTCGGAGTCCCATCCGGCATAGCGCTCGGTTCGTCGGCGATCGAGATCGCCCTCTTCGATGATCGAGGCCGCTGCGAGCAGTGCCCTCGCCATCGTGTCAATTCCGCCGATGTGGCCGTGGAACAGATCGTCGCGTGCGATCGACTGACGGCGGAGCTTGGTGTCGAACATGAGACCTCCGGTCGTGAACCCGCCGCCACGGAGGATCTCGAGCATGCCGAGTGTCATCTGTTCGACCGATCGGGGGAACAGGTCGAGGTCCCAGCCGAGTCGGTCGTCACCCGCGTTCGCGTCGACGGATCCGAAGATGCCGGCGTTCACAGCGGTCGCGACCTCGTGGTGGAAGTCGTGGCCGGAGAGCGTGGCGTGGTTGACCTCGATGTTGACCTTGATCTCGTCGGCCAGCCCGTACTGCTGCAAGAAGCTGTGGACGGTCGCGACGTCGTAGTCGTACTGATGCTTGGTCGGCTCCATCGGCTTCGGCTCGATCAGCAACGTGCCCGGGAAACCGATCGCATGCTTGTGTTCGACCACCATGGTCATGAACCGACCGAGCTGATCGGTTTCTCGGCGCATGTCGGTGTTGAGCAGCGTTTCGTAGCCCTCGCGGCCACCCCACAGCACATAGTTGTGGCCGCCGAGTCGCTTGGTGGCGTTCATGCAGTGGGCGACCTGCGCCGCGGCGTACGCAAACACGTCTGGATCCGGGTTGGTGGCTGCGCCGGCCATGAACCGCGGATGCGAGAAGGCGTTCGTGGTGCCCCACAGCAATTCGATGCCCGTGCGTTCCATGTGTCCGGCCGCTTCGTCGACCATCTCGTCGAGGTTGCGGCACGTGGCGCTGAACGACGGCCCGGGCGGAGCGATGTCGGCGTCGTGGAACGCGAAGAACGGTGCGCCGAGCTTCTCGATGAACTCGAATGCGGCGGCCATCTTCATCCGGGCGGCATCCATCGGGTCGAGTTCGACTGCGCCGGTACGGGACGCAGTGTTCCAGGGGCGGTCCAGCGTGCCGGCGCCGAAGATGTCGGAACCGTCCCACGCGAAGCTGTGCCAGTAGCAGACCCCGAAGCGGAGGTGCTCGGCCATCGTCTTGCCGAGGACGACCCGATCAGCGTCGTACCAGCGGAACACGAGCGGGTTGTCAGACCCCGGACCCTCATAAGCGATGCGGTCGATGTCGGCGAAGAACGGTGTGTCCACGGCGGTCACCAGCCGCGTTCGATCCAGGTCTCGAGGTGCGGACGTTCTGCCCCGATCGTCGTGTTGTCACCATGGCCGGGCAGCACGACCGTCTTGTCGTCGAATGTGAAGAGCTTGTCGGTGATCGACCGGATGATCGTGTCGAAGTCACCGATGTCGCTCTTGGTGTTGCCGGGGCCGCCGGGGAACAGCGTGTCGCCGGTGAAGAGGAGTGGGGTGTTCTCGAGTGCGAAGGAGATCGATCCGGGCGTGTGGCCCGGGTTGTGGATCGCGTGCAGGCGAAGGCGGCCGACCTCGATCACCTCGGCATCATCGATGAACACGTCGTAGCCGACGTCGGCGAGCATCGGCGCGTCCAGCTTCGTGACCGCGACCTCGTAGCCGGCTTCGCGCATTGCGGGAACGGCCTGGATGTGGTCCCAGTGGCCGTGCGTCTCGAGGACTCGCTTGACACCGAGGGCGTCGCACAATTGGAGGAGTTGGTCGTGCTCGTCGGCAGCGTCGAGCAGGACTGCCTCGCCACTCGCTTTGCAGCGCACGACGAACACATTGTTCTCGTACGGGCCGACGACGACCTTGTGGACCTCGGTGTCGGCGTCGGACCAGTGCAGCGTCGTGTCGTTCGGTGCGTCATTGCGTGATGCCATTGTTCCAGTCTGCCAGCCACCGGGCGTCGGATCGGGCCGGTACTGTTCGGGTCGTGGCACGTCGAACGAAGATCATCGCAACCATCGGGCCGGCCTCCGAGGACGAAGCAACCCTCGAGGCCATGATCGATGCGGGCATGGATGTGGCGCGCATCGCGTTGGCCCACACACCGCTCGACGAAGCGCTCGCCCGTCATCAGCGCGTCCGCGACGTCGCTGCCCGCAAAGGCGCAATCGTCGGAACGCTCGTCGATCTGCCTGGCTCGAGGATCCGCATCGGACGCGCCGGGCGCGACGGGTTCGACCTGGTCGTCGGCGCGAACGTGACGCTGGTGGTCGGCAACGAGGCGAGTACGTCCGAACGCATCGAGATCGATTACCCACACCTCGTCGACGACTGCCACGTCGGTGACGAGATCACCTTCGCCGGTGGCGTCGTCGTGACGGTGCAGCGTGTCGAAGGCCACGAGATCACTGCCCGTGTCGAGTCCGGCGGCACGCTGTACGGCCGGGCCGGAGTGCACATTCCCTTCGGGTCCGCCGAGTACCGCCCGATGAGCGACGAGGACCGGACAGCGCTCGCTGCGTTCATCGAGGCCGGCGTCGACATGGTTGCGTTGAGCGTGAACGCCGGCCGCGACCTTCGCCAGCTCGGCGTCGAGCCGCACCCGCGCGGCCCGATGGTCATCGCCAAGATCGAGACGCTCGCTGCGGTGGAGAACCTGCCGAGCATCATCGAAGATGCGGCGGGCATCCTCGTGGCACGCGGCGCACTCGGACGCGAAGCCGAACTCGAGGAGTTGCCGCATCTGCAGAAGCAAGTCATTCGTGACTGCATCGCTGGCGGGCTGCCCGTCATCACTGCGACGCAGATGCTCGATTCGATGGTCACCGCGCAGGCGCCGACGCGTGCCGAGGCGACCGACATCGCCAATGCCGTCTTCGACGGGACGTCGGCGGTCATGCTGTCGGCCGAGACCGCGATCGGCGATCATCCAGCGCTCGTCGTCGAAACGATGGCACGCATCGCCGAACGCTCCGATGACCAGTTCGACCACAACAGCTGGGCCGAACGGGTTGCAGCACTGCGGATGGCCGGCCACGAGCACAGCGAGGCCGCGGTCACCGACGCCATGACCATTGCGGCAGCACGCGCCTGCCAGGAGTTGAAGGTCCGGGCGGTCATCTGCATCTCCGGGAGCGGGTTCACCGTGCGGTCGATGGCTCGATTCCGCCCGAGCGCGAAGATTCTCGGCTTCAGCGGATCCGAGTCCACGGTCCGTCAGCTCGCATCGAGTTGGGGTGTCACGCCGGTGCTCTTCGAAGGATCGAGTTCCGAGTACGAGGAGCGTGTCCGGCTCGCCGTCAATCAGGCCAAACGGGAGCGCCACGTCGTCACGGGCGACCTGATCGGTGTCGTCGCCGGCATCTCGTCGACGGCACGAGCAACCGACACCTTCCGGCTGTTGCGAGTTTCCTAAGGCGACTGTCCCTGCAGCTCCGATCCCGAGTCCAGTCGGGCGTCGGCGGCTAGGTTGACGCGATGCAGCGCGACCTCCGACAGGTGATCTCCGGAATCAGGCGACGGTCGACGTCGGCGCTCGGGGCCCTGCGCGGTCGGACACATGACGCATCGACGTCCCCCACCGAGGTGCCCGAACGGAGCGCCGGTTGGTGGGACCTGCTGCCCTTCACCACGCATCGGATCGACTTGGGTGCGGACCGCTTCACCTGTGACACGGGTGTCGATGCCCCGAACGACATTCGGACGCACCTGGTCGTCGACTCGTGTGGTGGGTCGCTCGACGATCGGAGCGTCGTCGACCTCGGCTGTCTCGAGGGTGCTTTCACGATCGCCTTCGCCCAGCGGGGCGCAGCACACGCGCTCGGCATCGAGGCGCGGGAGATCAGCGTCCGCCGGGCGGATCTCGCCCGGGATCTGCTGGGTGCGACGACCGCCGAGTTCGTCGTGGCCGACATCAAGGACGAACTCGTTCGTCGCAAGCCGTTCGACGTCGTCTTCGCCGCCGGCATTCTCTACCACGTCGCCAATCCTGCGTCGCTGCTCCGGATCATGCGCAACGCGTGCACCCACGTCGCGCTGGTCGACACTCACGTCGCCGGTGAGGCCGAGGCGTCCCACGGATGTTCCCCGATCGTCGAGCGCGACCTCGACGGCACGACGTACCGGGGACGGGTGTTCCCCGAGTACGCCCCGGACGTCGCAGACGACGACAAGGAGGACCTGCTCTGGGCGGCCTACTCCGACGTCGATTCGTTCTGGCCACTCGAATCGGAACTCGTCCGCATGCTGATCGGCGCCGGATTCTCCCGGGTCGAGAAGATCGATCCGTTCGAAGATCCAGCGGGCCGTCAATGGGGCGTCGATCATCTCAACCGGGTGGTCTACCTCGCATACGTCTGACCGAATCGGTGACAACAGTCTGCCGACACCGTCCCAGGCGAGGTCGTGGCGGACTGCGCTGGTCGGGCCGAATCGATCAGGTGCTGACGACGTCGAACCCGAGGCCGAGGGCGACCCCGAGTTGCGGTGGGTCGAAGGTGACGAAACGTATCGGGGCGGGGAGGCGCTCGGCGGCGGCGAAATGGATGGCGTCGGTGAGGCGAACGGGCTGTGTCCGGGCGAGCGCTGCGGCGCGGTCCAGACACTGTTGATCGACCGGCACCACGTGGAGATGGTCCCACGCCAGACGAACGGCATCTTCGAGGTCGAGCCGGATGATCGACTGATCGCTCAATCGGTCGATGGCGGGGAGCGCTTCGGTCAGCGCCATCGCAGACGCCGCCCAGACCCTGTTCTCGGTGCGGCCGTCGGCGAGTACGTCGAGGACGACCTTGCGCTGGGGGCCGTCGATCGTGAGCGCGAGCAGTGCACTGGTGTCGAGGAAGATCGTCATCCGCGCAGTTCCCGCAGGACTTGATCGACACGTGACCCTGCCCACACGGGTACGGCCTCAGGTGCGCGGAATTCGGTGGACCGGCGGGGCGGGATGACCGCGCCCGCGCCGATGAGACGGTCGAGATCGGGAGCATCGGCGTCGAGCGGGCCGAGCTGCGCCGCAGGGCGTCCGGACGTCGTGATGATCGTGCGTTGCCCGGCGGAGGCTCGACGAACTGCGTCGGTCAACCCGGCGCGCAGCTCGCGGACACCGACGGTGGGGAAGCCCGAACGCGCATGGTCTCTATTTATGTCCACATGTGTACACAACCAGATTTGCGGTTGGCGTGCAAGCGCGTCATGATCTCGTCCATGAACTTTGCCTTCACAGAAGAACAAGAAGAACTCCGCAAGACCGTGCGCGCTTTCCTGGAGAACAAGAGCTCTGAAGAATCCGTGCGCGAGCAGATGGAGACCGACAACGGATACGACGACGCCGTCTGGGCTCAGATGGGCGAGCAGATGGGTCTTCAGGGTCTGCACATCCCTGAAGAATTCGGCGGTTCCGGCTACGGCTACGTCGAACTCGGCATCGTGCTCGAAGAGATGGGCCGCTCGCTGCTGTGTGCGCCCTTCTTCTCCACGGTCGTGCTCGCTGCGAACGCGCTGCTCCTGTCGGGTGACGACGACGCCAAGAAGGCGCACCTTCCCGGCATCGCCGCCGGCACCACGATCGCCACGGTTGCGTTCACCGAGCCGAACGGCAAGTGGGACGAATCCGGCATCGAAGCAACCGCTGACGCCGACGGCAAGATCACCGGCACCAAGAGCTTCGTGCTCGACGGCAACACCGCCGGCCTGATCATCGTTGCTGCCAAGACCGCTGCCGGCACGAGCCTGTTCGCCGTCGACGGCGACGCAGCCGGCCTCACCAAGACGGCGCTGTCCACGATGGACCAGACCCGCAAGCAGGCCAAGCTCGAACTCGACGGTGTGCAGGGCACGCTCATCGGCACCGACGGCGCCGGCTGGGACATCCTCCAGGGGATGCTCGACCTCGCCGCCGTCAGCCTCGCTGCCGAGCAGGTCGGTGGCGCTCAGATGGTCCTCGAAATGGCTGTCGAGTACGCCAAGGTCCGCGTGCAGTTCGGTCGCCCGATCGGCTCGTTCCAGGCCATCAAGCACAAGTGCGCCGACATGCTCCTCGAAGTCGAGTCGGCCAAGTCCGCTGCCTACTACGGCATGTGGTGCGCTGCTGAGATGAACGACGAGCTCGCCTCGACCGCTTCGCTCGCCAAGGCCTACTGCTCGGAGGCGTACTTCCACGCAGCTGCCGAGAACATCCAGATCCACGGTGGCATCGGCTTCACCTGGGAGCACCCGGCACACCTGTACTTCAAGCGTGCCAAGAGCTCCGAGCTCCTCTTCGGTGACCCGACGTTCCACCGCGAGCAACTCGCACAGCGCATCGGGATCTGATTCCTTCAGCGCTCGAAGTTCGCTGCGCTCACCTCGCTTCGGTAGCGGGCGACGGGAACGCTGTTGGGGCTGACGCAAACGCCTCGAGCGACTTGCGTGTCGCTGCGGCTGCGGCTGCACTGATCTGATCATCCGCCCGGCTCACTTCGGTGGGTCGGGCGGTTGCGCGTCCGGGGTCGTATCCTGGGCGCTGATGGAACCGATCACGATCGTGTTTGCCGTGGTGTCGGCGCTGCTGGTGTTCGTCATCGCCGCGGCGTCGGTGGGGCGTGAGGCGCATCGGCTCGATGCTGTCGCCCCACGTGCGGTGTACATGCTCGACGAGGCCACCGACTTCGTGTGTGACCGACTGCCGGCGGCGAGTCAGGCTCGGCTGACTCCTGCCGAGGTCGAGCAGCTGCTCGTGTTCCACATGCAGTGGCTGCATGCGCAGGGCCTGCAGCCCGACAAAGTGGTCGACGTCCGCCAGGGAATTGACGACACCGTGGTCGTCACCGAGGATTCGCTCACCGCCTACCTGCTCGGCGAGTCCGACCGCAACAACGTCGACCTCCTCGACGATGTCGACGCGGTCCACGTCGTCGAAGCGCACCTGGCGTATTTCGAAGCGATCGGTGCGGTCGGGCCGCAGGCGCCACTCGACGACGTGCTCTGACGGCGACGTGCTCTGACTTCGATCAGCTCGACTTGTCGTCGCTGCGCCACGTCCACGGCACGGCGCGACCGAGCAGCGCTTCGAGCACGTCGACGTCGTCGCTGAACTGCTCAGCGAGCCGTCGCCGGGTCGCTGCGTCGATCATCGCAGGCGCCGGAACCGTCAGCCTTCGGATCAGCCGGTCGATGCGCTGACTCATCTTCAGCGGGGTGCGACGAGAGATCTGGTACAGCGCCAAGCTCAGCCGAGCGTTGCGTGCTCTGGACCCACCGACGTTCGCCGGGTCGCCGACATCGGCGATGGGCTCCACGTCGAGGAACTCGTACAGCGAGGTCATGACGGCGACCGGGTTCTCGATGAGTTCTTCGTAGAACACCACGTCGAACCGATCCGGGCCGAACAGATCGAAGAAGCGCTGCAACTGGCCCCCGTATCGGCCCGACTCGACGTAGGCAAAGTTCATGAACGCGTTGTGGTCCGACCGCCGGTGTCGTGGGTCGGCGAGTCGATGCTCCTCGCGCTCGAGCGCAGCTTCGAAAGTCGTCGCCCATTCCCGGCCGCGACGTGACATGTGGTTGTAGAGCGAGTGGGCGCGCTCGATCGGGTCGCGCAGGATCACGATGAATCGCTCGGGGTCGAGGAACGACCGGAGCGCGTCGGCGCTTTCCGGGAACGTCATGTAGGCGTGCGATGCCTCGCCGACCCAGCGAGCGTCGCCTGCGTCAGCGAAGAGTCGGGCGTACTCGGGCGCATTCTTCGTGACGTGGAACGAGTCGGTGAAGAACGACGGCTCCTTCGTCGCCGACATGAAGATTTCGGGATGTCGCTGCAGCTCTTTCCACAGGAACGTCGTCCCGGACTTTGCTGCGCCGAGGATCAAGAGGTTGGGCAGACGATGCCGATTCGAGGCGCTCATGGATGGGCGACGACGATATCAGTGTCAGCAGTCGGTCGAGGGGCCGATCAGTTGCGACGGGCGTCTCTGGCTGCGTCAGTGGGTGCCAAAATGTTTCGAAACCGACCCGACGTCGACCACTCGGGTGTGCTGAAATATCTTCACCAGAGAGAGGAGGTGGTCCAGACAATGCCAGACAGTCATTACGGGATCCTGGAGGTGGTTGGCCGCTAGGTCAACAGGCTGGATCGCCTGGCGAATTCAACGCCAACCCCGCTGTACTCCATCGCCGCAGTTGATCCCGGCGGCGTGACGAGCAACTCCGCTCACTGTGATGTGGAGTTGTTCGGATCGTGGTGAAGTGCAGTCCCAAACAGTTGTGTCCGACGCCCGAGCGCCACCCGGTGCTCGGGCGTCGGCGCGTCCGGTGAGCCATCCGTTCAGGTGGGCCGAGCGGTGCCGGCTGCGCAATCAGTCCGAGTCGACCAGCGGGCAATGGGGGACAGGCCACGGCGTCCAGTAACTTTGTCAGCGATGGATCATCACCCGAAGTTCGAAGAGAGCCGTTTCCTGGGCGACAAGCGCACCCAGCTCGTCTACGACCTCCAGTCGTGGGCCGACGACGACATCATCAATGAATTCGTCGAGCTCGGTGTCGCGCTGTCGTTCAGCCCCGACGAGCTGCCCGAGGCTCGCAACCGCGGCTACACGCTGGC
>RCMY010001273.1_pt1 | contig 24050 bp, 22 predicted proteins | sample 2041341 | NCBI WGS metagenome assembly RCMY01 (sample SAMN09708234, study PRJNA481090) | Marine sediment metagenome, whole genome shotgun sequencing project.
CTCATGACCGTGTCAAAGGCGATGTGCGGCCTTGTCGTCGGTCGCCTTGTTGACCGAGGCCTCATCGAGACGGCTGCGCGCATTGGCGATTATGTCTCTGCCTTGAGCGAGAGCGCCTACGGTGATGCCACGATCCAGCAAGTTCTCGATATGACGGCGGCGGTGGAGTTCACGGAGGACTACGCTGATCCGAGTTCACACGTGCAGGCTCAGGATCGCGTGGCCGGCTGGCGGCCGCGCACTCCCGCCGACCCCGCAGACACGTATGAGTTCCTGGCAACGTTGCGCAAATCCGGTGAGCACGGCAAATGGTTTCAATACTGTTCAGCCAACACTGATGTGCTCGCGTGGGTCGTGGAAAGCGTCACTGGCAATCGCTACGCCGACGTGATTGCGAGCGAGCTTTGGTCGCCTCTTGGTTGCGAAGATGACGCGATCATCACGGTCGACCTGGGAGGGTTTGCCTTCGCGAACGGGGGGATTTCGTGTACCGCACGGGACCTCAGCCGCTTGGGCCTGGTCATGTTGGGTGACGGTCTTCTCGACGGTCGACGCGTTGTGCCTGCCTCATGGGTTGCGGATACGGTCGCAGGTGGAGACCCCGCTGCGGCGGAAGGCTCTGCCTACCAGACCATTCATCCCAACGGGTCATATCGCAATCAGTGGTGGGTGACAGGAAACGAACGCGGCAACTATTACGCGGTGGGAATTCATGGCCAGTATGTGTGGGTCGATCCGCCGTCGAACTCCGTGATCGTCAAGTTCTCTTCGTGGCCGGACGCGCTGACCGAGGGCTGGAGCCAGTCGCATGTCGAGGTCTTCCACGCGATCAGTAAGGCGCTCACTCCGGGATCATGACTTCGTAGCGGGCGTTTTGCCGGCGCGCTGCGGAGGGCACGCGTTCAAAGTCGCGCCTCCGAATTCAGCGGGTTTTAGTCTCCTGGATCGAAGTTCTTTAGGGCAATCCAAAGGTCGGAGCGGACTTGGGGGTCGTGGAGCGAACGACCAAGCGCACCCTCCACTGCGCTCAAGCGATTCAAGACGGTGTTTCTGTGGACACCCAGTTCCCTCGCTGTGGGGCCAATCTTTCCGTTGTGTTTGAGGAAGCTGCGCACGCAGCCGAGGAGGAGTTCGTGATCCGGCACAGCGAGAACACCGCTCAGCAGAGTCTCCGCATAGAGCTGCAGCGCGTCAACGTCGATGATGGCATCGATGCCGCGTTCGGATAGCTCGGCCCACGTGACCACGGGGCGAGAAGGGCTCGTAAATTCCAGTGCCTTCCGCGCCGTTTCATCGCTGTGCGCCACTTTGTTCAACGGGCTGGCACGACCGATCCCAGCCTGCAGGCCAGTCAACACTTCACGCAGCGTCACGACGTGCTTTTCGTCGTGCAGGATAGCAACCACGAGCTGTGGTGACTGGTCACTGCCAGAGTTGGCCACGATCGCCGCGAGAGGAAAATCAAGCTCGGGTCCGAGCTCTTCAATTCGAGACAGCGCGCGCTCCATTGCATCCAGCGGCCCGGTGGCTCGCGTGACGACGACAGTTTCCCCGAGCAGGCCCTGGCCAGAAGAGGTCGCGGCGAGGAGAGACGTCGCAGAACCCAGATCGCCGCTCAACAACAGGGAAAGCACGCCAGCGCGGAGTCGGCGATCGGCATCCTGCCCTGTGCGGGCACGCTCGCGGTCGAGCGCCAGAAGGGCTATCGCCGTCGTCATCGCGCTTCGCTGGGGAGGAGAAAAAGCCGCCGCCGTTTCGACGACGAGAAAAGCGTCGACGCGAGTGCCTGAGCCGACTGGCTGAACGGTGAGCCGCGCGGAGGCCGTGATCTCGGTGGCAGAACCTCGGGGAGTGGAAGCGTTGATGCGGTTGATGAGCGGGAGGGCTTCGCTGGCAAGATCGGCCGGTGGTCGCAGGCTCGCGTGGGCGATGACGGTTCCGCGCGGGCCGACGAGTATGACGTCACCACTGATGATTCCGGTGAGCGCTTCAAGTACCGCCGTCGTACCAGTGGCGGACACTGCGGCGCTCGTGAGCGTTTGTTGATGGGCGAGGGCCTGACGGTCCGCATCGCGCTCGGCCACAGTGAGGAGGTCGGCGATGGAGCGGCTCACCGCAATGAAGGGGGTTGGACGGGGAACAACAAACAGGTTCAGTTCCACGTCCGCCGCGGCTTCCGTCAGGGCGGAGGGTACCTCTGGGTGACTCAGGCCGACAGCAAAACCGAGTGCCACGACGCCTGCGTCGACAGCTTGCGTGGCGAATTCGTGCCACCCCTCGGTATCGCGATCGAGGAGCCCCGTGGTGAGTAATACCTCCCCGCCCTCTAGAAACGGACTCGGGTCTCGCAGCTCGCTCGTTGCTACCCAGCGCACGGGAGCATTCGGGTGCGGGACTGTCAGAGGAACGAGCGCGAGGCTCTCGATGTTTAGAATGTCTGCAACCACGACCATGTTTGAATCTTTGCACAACAATATGCGGATAAGTGGGCAAAAGTGACAGAGCTTTCGACGCAACCTCGGCCTAGCCTGAATTCAAAGAGTGTGGGACGAAGGGACATCCATGTCGAAGAGCATCATCACCGGAGGGCCGAGCCTGCCCCAGGAGCGGAAAATTGATACGCCATTGCCTGGACCACACTCGCAAAACTGGGAGGTGCGTAAGCGCGCGGCGGTGTCCGCGGCGATCAGCACCACGATGCCCGTCTACGCCGCGGCGGGCGGCGGGGGAGTGCTAGTTGATGTTGACGGCAACTCCTTTATCGATCTCGGTTCCGGTATCGCGGTCACGAGTATCGGCAACAGTGCCCCCGCCGTGGTCGCGGCAGTTATTGAACAGGTTTCCGCCTACACGCACACGTGCTTCATGGTGACCCCCTACGGCCCGTACGTGGAGGTTGCCGAGATGCTCAATCGCGTGACGCCGGGAAACTTTGACAAGCGATCCGCCCTGTTTAACAGCGGTGCGGAGGCGGTAGAGAACGCGGTGAAGATTGCCAGAAGTTACACGAAACGCACCGCCGTTGTTGCGTTCGACCACGCCTATCACGGGCGCACCAACCTCACGATGGCCCTCACCTCGAAAAACCAGCCGTACAAGAGCGGATTCGGTCCGTTCGCGGCGGAAGTGTACCGAGCACCCATGTCATACCCGTTCCGCGATGGCGGCCTTGACGGGGCCACGGCAGCGCGCCGGGCGATCGATCAGATCGAAAAACAGGTTGGCGTCGAGAACCTGGCTGCAATTGTGATTGAACCCATCCAGGGCGAGGGAGGGTTCATCGTGCCGGCCCCCGGCTTCTTGCACGCGCTGCTCGACTGGGCTCGCAATAACGGTGTCGTTTTTATCGCCGATGAGGTGCAGACCGGGTTCGCGAGGACTGGCGCACTGTTCGCGTCAGAGGACGAAGGTATTGAACCAGACCTGATCGTGACCGCGAAGGGAATTGCTGGTGGTTTTCCGCTCGCTGCAGTGACCGGCCGCGCCGAGATGATGGACGCACCGCAGGCTGGAGGTATTGGCGGTACGTACAGCGGTAATCCCATCGCGTGCGTTGCTGCCCTTGCAAGCTTCCACACGATTCAGGAGGAGGGACTCGTCGACCGTGCCCGCCAGATTGGGGAGCGAGTCCTCGCGCGACTCGGTGCGCTGCAGTCGACAGACAGCCGAATTGGTGACGTGCGCGGGCGGGGTGCCATGATCGCCATCGAGCTGGTCAAGCCGGGTACGACCCAACCGGATGCCGACCTTGCGAAGGCGGTCGCCGGGTACGCACACCGGAACGGCGTTATTCTTCTGACATGCGGAACATACGGCAACGTCATCCGATTGCTCCCTCCGCTGGCGATCGATGATGCGCTACTGGACGAGGGCATGCAGGTGTTGGAAGACGCACTTGCCGACGCTAGTTGATGACTTCCGCTGAACCGCGACGAGAAACGAGACAAATCATGAGTGCATCACGCGAAGCAGAATTGTTGGCATCCGTGCCCGACCAGTTGTTTATCGCTGGAAAATGGGTTGCTGCGACGGGCGGCGGCACGCTCGACGTGCATGATCCGGCGACGGGCGCTGTCATCCGCACGATCGCGGATGCGACGCCAGAAGATGCGCAAAAGGCGATGGATGCTGCGGCCGAAACGCAGGATTCGTGGGCGGCAACGCCGGCTCGCGAGCGAAGCAACATTCTGCGCCGCGCATTCGATTTGCTCATGGAGCGCGCCGACGATTTCGCGTTGCTTATGACTCTTGAGATGGGCAAGCCGCTAGCGGAGTCAATGGGTGAAGTGAAGTACGGCGGCGAATTTCTGCGCTGGTTTAGCGAAGAAGCCGTGCGCATCCAGGGTCGGTATGGATCGAATCCTGAGGGCACAGGCACGATGATCGTGACGCAGCGCCCGGTTGGCCCCTGCTATCTCATTACGCCGTGGAACTTTCCGCTCGCCATGGCCACGCGCAAGATTGCACCCGCGCTCGCTGCAGGATGCACGGTTGTCGTGAAGCCTGCCGCGCTCACTCCGCTCACGACGCTCGCGTTCGTGAAGCTGCTTGAGGAGGCCGGGCTGCCCGCCGGTGTCGTGAACGTGCTCACGACGTCATCGTCGAGCGCCGTCTCGAAGCCGATCTTCGCCGACTCCCGCTTGCGCAAACTGAGTTTCACCGGTTCGACTCCCGTCGGCGTCGCGTTGCTCAAGCAGGCAGCGGATGGCGTGCTGCGCACCTCGATGGAACTCGGCGGCAATGCTCCGTTCGTCGTATTCGAGGATGCCGACCTCGACAAGGCCGTTGATGGCGCGATGATTGCGAAGTTCCGCAACATCGGCCAGGCCTGCACGGCGGGCAACCGTTTCATCGTGCACGAGTCGGTGGCCGAAGAGTTCGCGAAGCGCGTCACCCAGCGCGTAAAAGCGTTCAAGATTGGCCGCGGCACGGAGGACGGCGTGACGATCGGCCCGCTCATCGACTCGAAAGCGGTGACCAAAGTCGGAGACCTCGTCGCGGATGCCGTGAAGCGTGGAGCGACCGTGTTCACAGGCGGCTCCGCGATTGATGGCGAAGGCACGTTTTACGAGCCCACCGTGATCGGTAACGTTCAGCCAGGCAGCGACATCCTCGTTGAGGAGATCTTCGGCCCCGTGCTGTCGATCGCCTCGTTCAAGGATGAGGCGGATGCCGTGCGTATGGCTAACGAGACCGAGTATGGGCTCATCGGCTACGTGTTCACGCAGGATCTGGCGCGCGGCCAGCGGATGATCGAGGCGATCGACACCGGCATGATGGGCCTGAACGTCGGAGTAGCCTCCAACGCCGCGGCCCCATTCGGTGGCGTGAAGCAGTCTGGTCTTGGCCGCGAGGGTGGAGCAGAGGGCATCCACGAGTACCTCTCGATGAAGTACACACTCACGCCCAACCCATAGCCAGTGGCCTTACGCGCGTTGAAGCTGGGCGTCGAGCCGTTCCCGTCCTTCGGCGGCGTCGAGACCGCTGTCAGCGGCCGCGAGTTCGGCAAGCGATTCCATTTCGTCGCGGCACGCTGGGCACCCGATCAGGTGCGCGCGGAAGTCCTCGGGAAGGGGCACGCTGCGGTCGAGGAGATCCTCCAGAATCGCATCGGAATGATCAAAGCAGTCGTCGCAGGACAACCACGGCTCGAAGGGGAGGCGAGCATGCGCCAAAACGGCGCCGGTCCACGAATCCTGTGTGTTCATCAGTTCACCTCCTCCGTAGTGGTTATGTAGCCTTGGGCGATCAAGCCCTCTCGCAATCGCCTTCGCGCCTCGTGCAGCGTCTTGTACACGGTGTTACGAGTGGTGTGCAAACGGTCTGCGATCACATCGATCGGGATGCCCTCCACAGTGATCGCTATGAGAATTCTTTGTTGGTGCGGCGTGAGGCACTGCAGGATGCAGCGGCGCAACGCCTCAGACAGCGCCAAGCTCTCCACGTGGGCGACAGGATCACCCAAGCGTGACGTCGGTTCGGGGATCGACGACAAATCGATTTCGGTATCCGACCAGACTTCGCGGCGCACGGCAGTGGCGGTGTGCAGAATCCCGAATTTGTATGCCCACGTCGTGAACCTGCTTCGTCCCTCGAAGCTGGAGAGTCGCCCCAGAACGGCGACAACGGCTTCATCGGCGCTCGACTGCACGATCACGTCGGCCCTCGCTTGCCCGAGGCGGGATGCCTCGCCCATCCGGCTGAGCTTAAAGCGGGCGGCGCGCACCATGAGTTCGTGAAGGCGCCGGATGGCGTCCTTTTGGGCGGACCCCGTCGCCGTCAGCCCACCGAGCCAGTCGTAGTCCTCCGCCGGGCTCGCGACCGTGAGTACCTCATCGAGTCCCGAGGCTCCGTCGCGCTCGCGGTTGTCGATGGGGGCCTCCTTGTCGAGCAGATCCTCTGAATAGTTCGCCATACACAGTTTGTATCTCCGCGGCGAAGATTCTTACCCAACTTCACCAATTTTATCTGACGGGGTATGAAACCGCGCTGCCGGACTACTCACTTGGTACGGCAGACAACCTGCCGACAACCAAGAAGGGTTTACGATCATGAACCGAATGAACAGCCACCCGCGCGTGGCCGTAGCAACTGTTGCACTCTCTGTCATTGGACTGTTGGGCACGATGGGCCTTGCCGGATGCAGCACGATCGGCGATCAGGCAGTCGCGGAAGGCACAGAGTCTTCACAAGTCAGCACGATGGACATGTCCCAGCACAGCGCGGAGGCAACGTCGAAGCAGATCGGGCTGTACACCTCGATGGCAAACCTGTGGGCAGAGCACATGGAGTGGACGTACGTGACGGTCGTCGCGTTTGCCGAGGAATCACCGTCCCTGAACGCATCACTTGAGCGTCTCCTGCAGAACCAGGTGGATATCGGCGACGCGATCAAACCGCTCTACGGTGATGCTGCCGGTGACCAGCTCACGGTGCTCTTGAAGGAGCACATCACCGACGCCGTGCCTGTGCTCACTGCCGCCAAGGCGGGCAACAGCGCTGACCTGGAGGCCGCAGTGGCTTCCTGGTACGAAAACGCGAAGGAGATCGGTGCGTTCCTCGCGGCGGCGAACCCCAACTGGGACAAGGCCGACATGGAAGACATGATGCAAATGCACATCACCCAGACGATCGCGTACGCCAGCGACGCGCTGGCCGGTGACTTCGATAAGGCCGTCGCCGACTACGGCATTGCCGAAGCGCACATGAATGAAATGAGCAACATGCTGGCCGCTGGCCTCATCCAGCAGTTCCCAAGTGAATTCGAGTGACGCGAAGCGAGAGCCGTGCGGGGCGTGGACCTCGCACGGCTTTGGCGTGCCTAGCGAACGCTCATTGAGGCACGGGAAGGATGCTCTACTTTGTCTTCCGGAAGAGGTCGATCTCCACGTCGTAGCTTGGCTCTGGCCGCTTGAACAGGTATTCGCCATTGCGGATCGACGCCAACACATCGGCGCGTTGGCGTACAGCCTCGAACGGTGAATCGGCATCCAACACGAGGAAGTTCGCTGGCTTGCCCTCCTCGATGCCGTACTGGTCCTCAACATTCAGCGTCTTGGCGCCGTTGTAGGTGATCAGATCTAGACACCGATCCAATTCGTCGAAGGACATGGTCTGGGCCAAGTGGATGCCGTTGTCGAGTATGTTCATCATGTTGCCGTTGCCCACCGGATACCACGGGTCGTTGATCGAATCCTGGCCGAAGCAGACGTTGATTCCGCTTTCCCACATTTCCTTCACCCGCGTGAGGCCGCGGCGCTTGGGGTAGGTGTCCTGTCGGCCCTGAAGGTAAGCGTTCTCGGTGGGGTTGGCGATGAAGTTCATCCCGGATTGCTTGAAGAGCCCCATCATGCGGAAAGCCCAGGCGTCATCCGCCGAACCGAAGGAGCACGTGTGACTCGCGGTCGTGCGGGTGCCCATGTCCTCCATCATCACCAGAGCGTTGAGCAGCTCGACATGACGGCTCATCACGTCGTCGGTTTCGTCGCAGTGAACGTCGATGAGTTTGTCGTACTTTTCGGCCAGTTCGACCGTGCGGCGCACAGACTTTTCGCCGATCTCGCGTGCCCACTCGAAGTGCGGGATGCCGCCGACACAGTCCGCGCCCATCTTGAGCGCCTCTTCGATCATCTCGTCGCCGCCCTTGTAGGCGTACATCCCCTCCTGGGGGAAAGCCACGATCTGGATGGTGACGTTGTCCTTGAGTTCTTCGCGAATCTCCAGCATCGCCTTCAACCCGGTCAGCTTGGGGTCATCCACGTCGATGTGGGTGCGGATGAACTGGACGCCCTTGGAGACCTCTTCCTGAATCCCCTTGAGCGCACGTTCTCTCGCATCCTCGAGCGTTTGCGTCTTCTTGACATCGTGCCAGCGGGCGATGCCCTCAAATAGCGTGCCGCTCGTGTTTGCCGCGCCTTCGTTGCTGGCGGTGTAAACGTAATCCAGGTGCAAGTGGGCGTCGACGTACGGCGGGACCACGAGTCGGCCGCCCAGGTCAATTTCCTCGTCAGCTTTCGGCAAATTCGTGCCGATCTGCTTGATGACTCCCTTGTCAACGAGGATTTCGCTGGCCTCGTCGTGCTGACGGTAAATTCGTGCGTTCGTGAACTTCTTCATGGTCTACTCCTTCGTAGGGTGGCGGCGACGCTCAGGACGAGCGCAGGGTGCGTTTGGACAGGGCCGCGATGATGGCGGCCACAACAAACAGGATCAGGGACATGATGACAACGGCCATTACTCCGGCATCCGGGAATTGGGTCAACAGCAGCCCGCCTATCCAGGTCGCGGCCATGATCGAGAGATTGAAGACACTCGACTGCACGGAGGTGGCCACATCCTTCGCTTTCTCGACCTGTTTGCTCACCGCAGTTTGGTACATCGTCACGAGCGGGCCAAAAGCCAGGCCCCAGAGGAAGAACGCGAGATGGGAGATCCCTGCGGTTCCGCCGAAGAGGAGGAGCATGGCCATCGCGATGGCTCCCACGGCGAGCATGACCACGATGAGCGGCCGCAAATACGCGTCAATATATCTCGCCGACACGATGACGGAGATGACGGAGCCGACGCCGAAGATCAGCAGCGCGATGCCAATGCCGCCCAGGAAATCGATGAGGCCCACCAACAACGTGATGTAGGTGTAGATGCCGTAATGTGCTGCGACGGAGAGGAAGGTGAGAAGCAGGACGATCCAGATCGCGGGCATTTTCAACACCGCCAGCAGCGGTGAATTTCGACTCTTGAGCTTCTCTGCCTCCACCGAGGGTAGGAAGAAAAATGACAGCACGGCAATCGCCACGATCAGCAGTGCCAGAACCAGAAAAGCGGCTCTCCAGCCGAATGCGATACCAATCGTCGTCATCACAGGCAGGCCAATGCTGATGCCGAGTGTGTTGCCCGACATGATGACCGTGATGGCCCTTCCCTGCATGTTCTCCGGCACCAGTCGCGCACCGTAGGCGGCGATCATGGGCCACATCACACCAGCGCAAATACCGCCGACAACACGGCTGGCCACAATGATCTCGTAGGAAGACGACAAGGCAACGACGATATTGGAGATCGCGAATCCGAGCAGCAGGATCATCAGCAGCGCCTTGCGGTTCATTGCCAGCGTGGCGCTGATGAGGGGGATTGCGGCGACGGCGGACGCGAGCGCATAAACGCCGACCAGAAAGCCGATTTGGCTTTCGGAAGCGCCGAGACCGTCGATCATCTGCGGCAAAATGCCGGACGGGACCAGTTCGGACAGGATGCCGACAAACGGGATGCTGGCCATCAGCCCAAAGACAAACCACGGAAAAACATGCACTTTGTCGGTCTGGTTGGTCAAAGACACTTTGCCTCCGTACGGGGTTTGGCAGATTCGTCCCTGGCTGGGCACTTCATAAACAAGCCTACGTGGCGCTGAAAGACAGTCAAGGATTGTCGTGGGACACGATACGTAAGCGGCTCGTGTGCGTCAGGCCGACCGCGTGAACGGCGCCACAGCGCAATCAAGCCTTCTGCGGAGTTCGATAGTGTCTGCGGCGAGGCTCGTGATGAGCACCGCATCCGCGGCCAGCCGCATGATGGCGGTGTCGGGAAAGTCAGTCGAGACGGTCGTGGGAAAGCAGTCAAGGTTTTCCGTCGCCGTGTCGACGATGAGGATCGACCCGAGCCCTCGGCGCTCGCCGGTCACCGCGGAGCTGCTCCAACCGAGCGCCTCCGGCCCGACCGCGAGTTCCTGGTCGTACAGCGCCGCGTTGCCGTGCGTCACGCGCAGTCGCTGTCGAAAGTTTCCCGGCAGCTCACCGTGCCGTCCGAGCACCACTTCCTCGCGAGAGAAGAGCCTGGCGCCCTCTGCAAGATCGATCCGGTTGACGGCAACATGGTGGCAATTCGCGGCAGCAATCTGAGCGCCAGGCAACCAAATGAGGGTTCCGCCCTCCGCCACCGAAATATTCACTTCGCTTCGGGACGCATTCCCGTGCGGGCCAGGCAGGGCCAGCGTAGCCGACACCGTGCCGAGCATGAGCGTTGCGCCTTCACCGACCTCGACGTCCAGTTGCCATTCGTCACCTCCGATTGGCCCCGCAGCTCCCGCCGCGATGCGCAGCGCGGTGGCCTCGCCGGACGCGATAGCCCAACGGCTGACCGAATGTGGGAGCGACTCAAGCGTGGGCCTGAGCACAAGTGCTCCCTCCGAATGGAGACGCTGCACGCGAGAGCGAGCTGCGCCATCTTTGGAGGCCGCAAGCTCCACTCGAACGCGGGCGTGAGCGCGCATTACCGGTTGTGTTCGCTCAGCTTTTCACGCACCCATGCTGCGACATCCGTGGCGGCCGGGTCCTCAGTGAGAGAAGTGAAAATCACTGGCAACTCTCCGCGCTTGGCTTTTGCGTCGCGGTCCATGACGGAAAGGTCAGCGTTGACGTAGCTGGCCAGATCGGTCTTGTTGATCACCAGGAGGTCCGAAGTCGATACGCCAGGACCGCCCTTGCGCGGAACTTTGTCGCCGCCGGCGACATCGATCACGAAAATCTGCTGGTGGATGAGACCGCGACTGAACGTCGCGGTGAGATTGTCGCCGCCGCTTTCCACGAAAATCACATCCAGCGGCGGAAGGGCATCTTCAAGCTCCTCGATGGCCTCAAGGTTCGTGGAGATGTCATCGCGGATGGCGGTGTGCGGGCATCCGCCAGTCTCCACCGCGGTCACCCGCTCGGCCGGAAGTACTCCGTTCCTGAGCAGGAAGTCGGCATCCTCGGTCGTATAGATGTCATTGGTCACGACGGCAAGCTGCAATTCGTCGCTGAACGTTCGGCACAGTGCCGCGACAAGGGCGGTCTTACCTGACCCGACCGGCCCCCCGATACCGACCCGCAATGCTCGCTTTGCCGTGCGGGAGAGGGGCGTCTGCTCGTCCGTGTGGACGTGCTCAGGGTTTGCGTGCAACGTGTTGGCGCCCTCACTGCTCGGCTCAAGTCGGTGAGCGACATCGAGTTCGTGGTCGTGATTGTGGTTCTGACCATGGTCGTGATTGTGGTCGTGGTGATTGTTAACTGGCAAAGAGACGTACCTCCCAGGTTGCATGTGCTTCTGCGGAAATTTCGAGCAAGTACCCGGCGCGCGCCGGAAGGTCCGCGGCTGCGGCGGCAGCGTATTTCGCTCCCTCGGCGGCAACCCGCACAACCTCGGGAGCGAGTCGCGCCAACAACGCGTGGACGTCGAAGGGGTCAAGGCCCAGCAGCCGAACGGAAGCCATTGCTGGCCCCGCAATCGCTTCCTGAGCTATCGCCATCGACGCGAGTTCTGGGCGCTGGCCAGCCGCAGCCGCCATCGCACCGAATGCCACTGGTTGGTGTAACCCGTTCCCTGGCAGCCGGGAAAGACGCTCCAATCCTGGGTGAGGCCACACGGTGCGCCCAGCTCTCATGAGTTGTCGGCCCAGCCGCCGAGACACGGTTCGCAGTACCGGCGACGGTGTCCTCGCCTCGAATTCATCGTCGAGGGGTGCAAGATTGTCGGTCAGACTCTCCCCGCCGTCGCTCAGAATGGATTCGTGAAATTTGTGGCACGCGGCCGCAGCAAAGGCGGAAGCAACGAGGCCCGTACTGCCCAGACGGCCCAACAGAAACTGCTCAATAGCGGGAATGTCCCTCGCGCCTTCGAGTTCGGCGGCGGATTCGAACCCCCCAGAGTGCGCATATGCACCGGAGGGGAAACGGCCATCCGCGAGAAGTATGAACGCAGGAAGAGTGCTCCAGGCGGCGTCAGCCGCATCCTCTGACACTGCGTGCACTCGTGTCGCCAGCTCTGACTCGGCCACTAGAAAAGGAAATACCGTTGGGCCATTGGCACGACTTCGGCTGGCTCGTGCTCGATGAGTTCGCCGTCGATCTTCACGGCATAAGTGTTCGGATCCACCTCAATGCGCGGGAGAGCCGTGTTCTCTGGCATGTCCTCCTTGGTGCGGCCGCGGCAGTTCTCGATGGCGACCAGCTTGCGGTCGACGTTGAGTCGGTCAGCCAAACCGTCCTCGATGGCGGCCTCAGAAACGAAAGCGATGCTCGTGGATGCTGCTGCGCGGGTGAAGGCGCTGAACCCCAACCGTTCGAGAACCGGTTGGGGGGTGGGAATGGAGGCATTCGGGTCGCCAAGAGCGGCCATGGCGGCCATGCCGCCTTTGAACACAGCCGTGGGCCGCACGCCGAATAGCGACGGCTGCCACAGCACGAAGTCCGCCATTTTCCCCACTTCGATCGAGCCGATCTCACGTTCAAGACCGTGGGCGATAGCCGGACAAATGGTGTACTTGGCGACGTAGCGCCGAGCACGATGATTGTCGGCCTTCCCGTCACCTGGCAGGGATCCGCGAATCTTTTTCATCTGGTGTGCCGTCTGCCACGTGCGCGTCACAACTTCCCCGATGCGGCCCATGGCTTGGGCGTCAGAGGACATGATCGACAGGGCGCCAAGATCCTGCAGCACATCCTCCGCGGCAATGGTGCTTGCCCGCACGCGGCTCTCCGCGAACGCGAGGTCGTTGGGGATTTGCGGATTCAAGTGATGGGCCACCATGACCATGTCCAGAGCTTCATCCACGGTGTTGACGGTGAACGGTCTGGTGGGGTTCGTGGACGCGGGCAACACATGACGCTCGCCGGCGATGCGGATGATGTCGGGCGCGTGCCCGCCGCCCGCCCCTTCCGTGTGGTACGAGTGGAAGGTGCGGCCGTTGACGGCGCGAAGCATATCCTCGACGAAGCCGGACTCATTCAGAGTGTCAGAGTGGATTGCAACTTGAACTCCGGACTCTTCTGCCACGGAGAGCGCTGCGTCGATCACGGCGGGGGTCGCACCCCAGTCCTCGTGGACTTTGAAACCTGCAGCACCGCCGCGAAGTTGTTCCCACAGTGCCTCTCGCGAGACCGTGTTGCCTCGGCCGAGGAACAATATGTTGACTGGCCACGGGTCTAGGCCCTCGAACATCCGCTCCAGCCACCACGAGCCCGGAGTCGTCAGCGTCGCTTTCGAACCCTCGGCTGGTCCTGTTCCGCCACCCACGACCGTGGTGGTCCCGCTCGCCAGCGCCACTTCAAGCATGGCCGGGCCGACGAAATGAACGTGGGTGTCGACTGTGCCTGCGGTCATGATCAAACCGTTGCCCGACATCACCTCTGTCGAGGGTCCGATCACGAGGTCCGGGTGAATACCGTCCATGGTTTCCGGATTGCCGGCTTTTCCCAGCGCGACAATGCGGCCGTCGCGCACGCCGACATCCGCCTTGATGATGCCCCAGTGATCAAGAATGACGGCACCGGTGATGATCAGGTCCGGCGTGCCTTCCGCGCGAGTGGCATACGACTGGCCCATCGATTCACGAATGGTCTTTCCCCCGCCGAAAACGGCTTCGTCTCCGCCCACGCAGCGGTCCTCTTCAACTTCGATGAAGATGTTGGTGTCAGCGAGCCGAATCCGGTCGCCGATGGTGGGACCAAAGGAGGCCACATATTCGGAATGCGCGATCTTAGGCATCGAGTTTCCCTCCCGTCAGCCCACGCAGCCCGGCCACAATTCGCTGGCCCATGATGGGCACGAGCTCGATTTCTTCGGCCGCGCCGGGCTCAAACCTTGCCGAGCCGCCCGAAAGGATGTTCAGGCGCTTGCCCCAAGCCGCGGAACGATCAAACTCCAGTCCCGCATTGACTTCAGCGAAATGGTAGTGGGAACCCACTTGAATCGGCCGGTCTGCAATGTTTTCGACACGGATGGTGGTGACTTCAAGTCCAACGTTGATCTCAACATCGTCGCCTCCGAAAAGGATCTCGCCAGGAATCATCGGATCCGAGTCGTGGACAGCGCTTGTGCCGTGACGCCGTGGGGCCTGACGGGCACCGCTGCCGGGGCGCCGCGGTTCGCTCGGGCCTCCGACGCCGGATGACGGGTGACGGTCGCCCTCTGCGGGCGGAACCTCCGAGTATTCGCGACCGGGGTCATCCGTAGCGTGGAGAGACTCTGACGGGTGCTTCTCCGGGTCCAGCTCGGGATTGGCAAAAGGGTTGCGACCGTGGTCCGTCATTGCACTGGCCCCGTCACCGTGACAAGTTTGGTGCCATCGGGAAACGTTGCCTCAACCTGCAGTTGCGCGAGCATCTCTGGGACGCCCTCCATCACGTCGTCCCTCCCCAGCACATGTCTGCCCGCCTCCATAAGGTCCGCGACGCTCTCCCCATCGCGAGCGCCCTCAAGAAGGAAGGCTGTGATGATGGCGCTGGCTTCGGGAAGGTTCAGCTTGAGGCCGCGCGCCTTGCGCTCCATGGCGAGCTTCGCAGCGGTGTAGATCATGAGCCGCTCCTGCTCGTACAAGCTCAAAAACATCAGAACCTCCGCTGCACTGGGTTGCCGTCGGAAACGTCGCAAACCCCGAATCGCCAGGCAGCGGCCGCGACCACACTTTCGGCCCGACAATGTCGTCGGAGCATGCTGGATCGAGCCGGTGTGGTGGAAGGTAGTGCCATCATTGGCTGTTCCCCTTGGCCTAAACGGGTCGCGATATTGTGTGGTGGTTCCACGAACGTAGGTGCACTATACGCCTCGACCCTGACGTGCTCCAGAAATCGTGGTTGTGGGTCAAGGCACGGCGTTCAAGGGGCAACCGAGTCGTCTTCGCGCGTTAGCTCTCCCGCGCGCGTAGGCTGGAGTCATGCATGAAGCAGTCATTGTTGACGTCATCCGCACCCCGAGCGGCAGGGGTAAACCAGGCGGCCAGCTTTCCGACATCCACGCGGTCGATCTTCTGGCAGGGGTGCTCGAGACGCTCGCTCAGCGTAGCGACCTCGACCCTGCGCTCATCGACGATGTCCTTGCCGGATGCGTGTCGCAAGTGGGCGAGCAGGCCTACAACATCGCGCGAAACGCGTCGCTCGCGGCGGGATTCCCCGAGCACGTGCCTGGCACAACGATTGACCGCCAGTGCGGCTCAAGCCAGCAAGCGGCGATGTTCGCCGCGCAAGGAGTCATGACTGGCCAGTACGACATCGCGATCGCATGCGGCGTCGAGTCGATGAGTCGCATTCCACTCGGAACGTCGAATATGGGAATGGATCGGTTCGGCACGAAACTGCGGGCACGGTATCCCGAAGGGCTCGTGAATCAGGGCGTCTCCGCGGAACTCATCGCCAAGAAGTGGGGTTTTGACCGCGAAACTCTCGACGAGTTTTCGGCGCGCTCGCACCGGCTCGCCGTCGAAGCTCGTGAAGCGTTTACGACGGAGATCATTCCGACCGGCGGACACACGATCGATGAAACCGTGCGCGAGACGACGACCGTTGAAGGACTTGCCGGGTTGAACCCTGCGTTCCGCACGGATGAGCTTGCCGCGCGCTTTCCCGACATTGACTGGAGAATCACGCCGGGCAACTCGAGCCCGTTCACGGATGGCGCCTCAGCAGCCCTCATCATGAGCGCCGAGCGCGCTGCAAGCCTTGGCCTTACGCCGCGCGCTCGCTTCCACGCGTTCTCGGTGACGGGAAGCGACCCGCTGTACATGCTTACCGGGATCATCCCCGCGACCACAAAGGTGCTTGAGCGCGCCGGAATGTCGATCGAGGACATGGATGCATACGAAGTCAATGAGGCGTTCGCCTCCGTGCCGCTCGCCTGGCAGAAAGAGTTTGGCACCGACCCGGACAAACTCAACCCGCGGGGAGGCGCGATCGCGCTCGGGCACCCGCTTGGGGCATCCGGAACCCGCCTTCTCACCACTCTCGTGAATCAGCTTGAAGCGACCGGCGGCCGCTGGGGCCTTCAGACCATGTGCGAGGGCGGCGGCATGGCCAACGCTACGATCATCGAACGACTCTGACTTAATCTCCCGGGCTCGACTCGGTCGGAAAGGTACAGCATGCAGATTTCAGGATGTTCGGCGCTCGTCACAGGCGGCGCTTCGGGGCTGGGCCTTGCGACCGCGAAAGTGCTCGCCGAGGCGGGGGCTGAGGTCATCATCGTTGACCTTCCGAGCTCCAGCGGAGCGGATATCGACGGCGTCACCTTCGCCGCGGCGGACGTCACGAACGAAGAGCAAGTGCGCGCGGCCATCGCGATGGCGACCAAGCCGCTGCGGATCGTCGTGAACTGCGCGGGCGTCGCGACGGCAGAACGCACTCTCGGCAAAGAGGGGCCACAACCGCTCGACCACTTCGAGCGCGTCATCCGCGTGAACTTGATCGGCACGTTCAATGTGATCCGGCTCGCCTCAGAGGCGATGGCAGCAACAGAGCCGATTGGTGGCGAAGGTCAGGGAGAGTCGGAGCGTGGCGTGATCGTGAATACGGCCTCCGTTGCCGCGTTCGACGGGCAGATCGGCCAGGCTGCGTACTCGGCATCGAAGGGCGGCGTCGCAGCGATGACGCTGCCGATCGCGCGAGAGCTTGCACCCCGGTTCATCCGAGTCATGACGATTGCCCCCGGCATTTTTGACACTCCCATGCTGGCCGGTTTGCCTCAAGCAGCACGCGACTCGCTCGGCCAGCAGGTGCCACACCCCGCCCGCCTCGGGCGCCCAGAGGAGTATGCCGCACTCGTGAAGCACATCGTCGAGAACCCGGTACTGAACGGCGAGGTCATCCGCCTCGACGGCGCCATCCGCATGGCGCCCAAATAGCGGCTGTAGCTTTCATTATTCAGGAGGTGATGTGGCAGGAGTGTCGGATGTCAACACTTGTGCTTCACTTCTGCCAATTGAGCCTCACCCGTCACACGGCCTCCTGAATGATGAAAGCCAAAGGGGGTAGCCGATGTCAGTGACCGAAGTTTCCGACCCGGCTGACCCTCGATTGGCGGACTTCGGGCGCGACACGGATGTGCTGTTGAAGAATGGTCGCGGCGCGCACGGACTCTACATCGCCGAGTCTGCTCTCGTGCTGGAACGAGCGATCGCGGAGGGCCACACCCCTCGCGCGGTACTCGCACTGAATAACAGTGTGGACGAAGCGCTCGCTCTCGTCGGGTCTGATATTCCTGTGTTTACCGCGTCCGCCGAGTTGCTTGCCGAACGGACCGGCTACATTCTGCACCGCGGACTCATCGCCTCAATCGAGCGCCCGCTCTTGCCAGACCCGCGCGCCCTGCTTGCCGATGCGCGGAGAGTGGTGATTCTCGAGAACGTCGTCGACCCGTCGAACGTGGGCGCCATCTTCCGGTCGGTCGCCGCGATCGGTGCGGATGCCGTGCTCGTCACGCCGCACTGCTCGGACCCGTTTTATCGGCGCTCGATTCGAGTGTCGATGGGGTCGGTGCTGCAGGTGCCGTGGACGCGCGTAGGGGAGTGGCCGGCCGTGCGTGAACTGCTCACGGCATCCGGATTCCACCTCGCCGCGCTCGCGTTGAACGATCGTGCGGTGAGCTTGCGCGACTTTGCGGCGAGCCCGCCAGATCGGGTCGCCCTTTTGGTGGGCACGGAGGGCGACGGGCTCACGTCAGAAGCAATGGATGCCGCCGACTCGATTGTGCAGATCCCCATGCGGCACGGAATCGATTCGCTCAATGTCGGGGCGGCAGCGGCCGTGGCCATGTGGGCTCTCGCCTGACTCCTCCCCTGCTCTCATCATTCAGGATGTTGTGGGGCTGGTGCGGTACACGTGGCAGGAGTTAACCGCATTTGTAACATCCGTCACTCCTGTCCCACCAACTCCTGAATGATGAAAGCAATTCAAACGAGGAGCTGGTGTTGGGCCAGTTCTTTGTAGAGCGGCGTAGAGGAGACTAACTCGGAGTGGGTTCCGACTCCGACGACCTGACCGTGATCGAGCACGATGATTTGGTCGGAGTCGACGACCGTCGAGAGCCGGTGCGCGATCACGATCAATGTGCGGTTCTCCGCGACCGCGTCGATCGCCTTTCGCAGTAGCTGCTCGTTGAGGCCATCAAGGCTCGAGGTCGATTCGTCGAGAAGCAGAATCGGCGGGGCCGCGAGGAGGGCGCGCGCGATTGCGAGCCGCTGGCGTTCGCCACCGGAGAGCATGACACCGTCCTCGCCGACCGGCGCATCGAGCCCGAGCGGATTGCGCTCCAACACTTCGGTGAGGTTCACCGCGTGCAGCACATCGACGCACTGCTCGTCCGTCGCGCCGGGGGTCGCGAGTGTGAGGTTCTGGCGGATGCTTCCGGCCAGCACCGGCGCATCCTGCTCCACGTAGCCGATCTGCGCACGCAACTCGGCGCGGTCCAGTCCGCGGATGTCGACTCCGCCCAAGCGAATCACGCCGGAGTCGGGGTCATAGAACCGTTCGATGAGCGCCAGAATTGTGCTCTTGCCCGCGCCGGATGGCCCGACGAGCGCGGTGCGTTTACCGCGGACCGCTTCGAACGTCACGGTGTCGAGGACAGGCTGGTGGTTTCCTGCGAGACCGGCTTCGCCCTCCTCAGGGAGGGGGGGGGCGGAATACCCAAACGACACTCCCTCGAAACTGATGGCCGCATCCGACTCGATGGAGGGCGCAGCCTCGATAGTGGCATCGTCCGACCCCTCCGCAGGCAGGTCGATGATTTCCTGGATTCGCCCAAGCGCCCCGAGCGCCGCGTTCACCGAAGTCACTGCGCCGAATGCCTGCCCGAGCGGCATGATCATCAGGAACAGGAACAGAATGAAGGCCACGAGAGATGCGACAGTGATGGCACCGCTGGCCACACGGAAGCCGCCCACACCGAGCACCACGAGAAAAGATACTTGCATGGCGATTCCGGCAACCGGCACGACGAGCGCCGAGATCTTCGCAACCTTGATCCCCATCTTCCACGCACCGACGGCATCCTCTTCGACGGCCGCGATTTCTCGATCCGTGGCGTTTGCGGCGCGGACTGTGCGCACGGCGCTGATCGCGCGCTCGACGGAAGCCGCCAAATCACCAACCCGGTCCTGAGCTTTCCGACTCGCGACCCGGATGCGCGCAGAGAGCAACGTGACCGTCACGACGGACACCGCAATGACCAGCACAGTGAGCCCAAGCAACACGGGGTCGATGATGAGCATCGCGATGAGAGCCCCGAGAAAGGTGAGCGACCCACCGATGGCCTCGACGAGCCCCTGGGTAAGCACGGCACGCAGGAGCGTAGTGTCGCTGCCGACGCGGGAAACAAGATCCCCGGTGCGCCGGGTGTCGTATTCGCTGATCGGAAGCCGAAGCATCCGCCCGACGAGGCGTTTGCGGCTGGAGAGCACGACACCCTCACCGGTGCGCTGCAAGAGGTAGTGCTGGTATCCGGAAATCAGTCCGGTGACGACGACGAGCCCCACCAAAATCCACACAAGAGCGCCGAGCCCTGTGCCCCGCTCCACCACGGTGATCACCTGGCTCACGAGCAGTGGCTGCGCAAGAGACGCTGCGGCACCGACGATGCTGAGCACAGTGACGAACGCCAATACCTTTTTGTGTTCGAATAGGTATGGCAGTAGCTGACTGAACCGGGCGCGCGGCCCATCTGCTTCGGCTGCTTGGCCGCGACGTCGCGTGCTGCCGCGTCTGACCTGGGTCGTCGTGCTCATGAGTGGCTTTCCGGTTCGTTGCTAGAGCGGATGGGGTAGGGTCCGAGAATCGCAATACTCTTGTTTACCTCGTTTTGAGCGGACTTTTCTCCACGCGAGGGTTCACGGAAGCCGTGCAGAACCGTGGGGCGCTACAGCTGCACCGTCTGTGGCTACTCACCACCGTGGCGATTCGGCAGAATCACGATCTTGCCAGCCCCGTGCCCGGACGCAATTTGGTCCATCGCGGCGGCGACGCCCTCCAGTCCGACCGTTCGCTCGACTGCGGGAACTAGTTGCCCGGAAGAAAGGAGCTCGGCGAGGAAGTTGAGGTCGTTTGTGGAGGCCCCTGCAGTGAACTGGTGGAAGCTCGCATCCGTTCGCCGCAACGCGAGCTTCATTCTGAGAAGGTGCGGCATTGGCCCGAGCCAGCGGTTGGACATCGGTCCGCTGACGGCAACGTAGCGTGCGCCGGGAGCCAGGATGCTGCGGATCTCGGCACCGGTTCGATTGCCCTGCATGTCGAGAATCACGTCGTACTTGCTGCCGACTGTGACAAAGTTGTCACGCTGATAGTCGATCACGCGGGTTGCCCCGAGCGCTCGCGCTTGGTCCGCGTTGCGAGCGCTGCACACCGCAGTAATCTCGGCCGCGCCGAGCGCTTTCGCAAGCTGGATGGCGAACGTACCGACCCCGCCGGCCGCACCGTTGATGAGTACGCGGTCTCCTGATTTCACGGCACCGTGAGTCCGGAGAGCCTGCAGCGCGGTGAGTCCGGCGACCGGGGTCGCACCGGCCGCGGCAAACTCGACTCCGACGGGAAGTGCGACGACACTGGCGGGGTTCACCGTCGTGTAGTCCGCGAAACTTCCACCGCCTGATAGACCGAAAATTGCGTCGCCTACCCGGAAGTCCACAACATCAGACCCGACCGCCTCAATAATGCCGGCAAGGTCCGCCCCATGAATGACACGTCGTGGTTTGCGCAGCCCCACCAGCAGGCGCATGAACAACGGCGTACCACTCAGATAGTGCCAGTCGAGCGCATTGGCCGACGTCGCCATGACCCGCACCAAAATCTTGCCTTGTGCGGGGTGCGGGGTCGAAAAGGTCTCGATTGCCAGAACCTCCGAGCCGCCATATCGACGGGCGGTGACTGCCGTCATTGTTTCTGGAAGTGTTGCTGGAATCGTCGGCGCGGCATCCGTGCTCGACTTCTTTCCCTGGTTGGCTGGCGAGGACGATGCCACGAGAAAACTCCAATGTGTAGTCACGTACAGTGTACGTTAATGGTGTGTCCGGAACGGTAGCACGTACACTGTACGCAGTCAACACTGTGGGAAACAACGAGGAGCGCACGCATGACCCTGGCAGCATCCGCCACGCACCGTGCGCCGCTCAACACGGCACGAATCGTGGATCAGGCGGTGGGCATCGCCGACGAGCACGGCGTTTCAGCGTTGAGTATGCGAAGCCTCGCACGTTCACTCGGGTTCGAAGTTATGGCGCTCTACAACCACGTGGCGAACAAACAGGAACTTCTCTCGCTCATGACGGATGCCGTCGCCGGGACGATCTCCATGCCTCCCCCTGATGCCCAGCCGGCCGATGTCCAGCCGCCCAACGCCCAGCAGCTTGATGCGGTTCGTGCGCTCGCTATTTCCACCCGCGCAGCACTCCTTGAACACCCTTGGGCCACCGATCAGTGGCAACGGCACCTTCCTGGCCCGGCACGCACGAATCTCATGGAAACGTTGCTGCGACTGCTCAACACCAGTGGTCTCTCTCCAAAGCTCGCCCACTCCGGATTTCACGCGGTCACCAACCACGTGATCGGATACACCCTTCAGGAATCCAGCATGGTGCTCGCTGGGCGAGCAACGGTGACAAACGCACAAGACTTTCTGGCCGGCCTCTCGGCCGAGACCTACCCCCACATGGTCGCGCACGTCCACCACCATTTGTCAGGAGAAACCGAGAGCAGCTTCGAACTCGTGTTGGATTTCATTCTTGACGGACTTGTCAAAGCAAACCACTAATCTTGTGTTTTGTGCCAGAGAATTCTTCCTCCTCAGAAGTCGAGTTGACCGAAGCTCCACGCTCCGTCATTAGCGCGCGCAACCTCACCAAAAAGTACAAAGATTTTGTCGCGGTAGACGAGATCTCGTTTGAGATCGCGCCGGGGGAGTCCTTCGGATTCCTTGGGCCGAATGGCGCAGGCAAATCGACCACCATGCGGATGATCGGGGCGGTATCGACCCGCACAGCCGGCGATCTTTCGGTCATTGGGCTTGACCCGAACGACTACGGTCCGGAGATCCGCTCCCAACTCGGAGTGGTTCCACAGGAAGACAACCTGGATTCCGAACTCAGCGTGCGCGACAATTTGATCGTGTACGGCCGCTACTTCGGGCTGTCGCACAAGTACCTTCGCGCGAAAGCAGACGAGTTGCTCGAGTTCGCTCAGCTCACCGAGAAGGCGAAAGCGCGCATCGACGACCTCTCCGGCGGGATGAAGCGGCGCCTCACGATTGCCCGCGCTCTCATCAACAACCCGCGCATCATGATGCTGGATGAGCCGACCACTGGCCTTGACCCGCAGGCTCGCCACATCCTGTGGGATCGCCTCTTCCGCCTCAAAGAACAGGGCACGACGCTCGTGCTCACCACTCACTACATGGATGAGGCTGAGCAGCTTTGCGACCGCCTCGTGGTGGTCGACAAGGGCACGATCATGGCTGAGGGGTCACCGGCCGCGCTCATCAAGAAGTACTCGACCCGCGAAGTGGTGGAGTTGCGGTTTGGCTCCGCTCGAAATGCGGATGCTGCCTCAAAGCTTGAGGGACTCGCCGAGCGCATCGAGGTGCTGCCAGACCGAGTGCTCGTCTACAGCGACAACGGCGATGCTTCGCTTCAAGCTGTGGGCGAGTTGGGGCTCAATCCCATTACCTCACTCGTGCGACGTTCGAGCCTCGAAGACGTGTTCCTTCGCCTCACCGGAAGGTCGCTCATCGAATGAACACCTCGCCGCTCCCTGAGGTTCTCGAAGGGAGCCCAACAGACAGTGCGATCCAGGGCGGAGCAAAGCCGCGCCGATTCGGTAGCTGGTACGTTGCTGAAGCCCGACTACGCACCATGCGCGGCTACCTGCAAACTATGATCGCCACGGGGATCGGCACTCCCGTCGTTTACCTCTACGCCTTGGGTGTCGGGTTGGCGACGCTCGTCGATGCGAACATTGGCAGCGGCGCCGGTGGAAACGATCAGGTGAGCTACCTCATCTTCGTAGCGCCCGCACTCTTGTGCAGCGCGGCACTCACCACGGCCACGGAGGAATTCAGCTACCCGATCATGCTCGGATTCAAGTGGAATCCGACGTTCTTCGCGATGAATGCCGCACCGATGCGGGGAGGTCAGATCATCAACGGGGTCGCGATCTCGGTCATCGTGCGACTCGTCGCGCAGAGCATCGTCTACTACCTGTTCATGCTCTTGTTCGGCGCGGTGCCCGGCCCACTCGGATGGCTGGTCATTGTCGTCGGAGTGCTCACCGGAATGGCGCTCGGCACAGTGCTCATGGCGTACGCGACGCGGCTCGAAGAAGACAAAGGGCAGTTCAACTACATCATGCGGTTTGGCGTGATCCCGATGACACTGTTCTCCGGCACGTTCTTTCCGCTGGCCACTCTTCCCGTGTGGCTTCACTGGATTGGCTGGATCTCACCTCTGTGGCACGGAGTCGAGCTTTCGCGCGTGCTCTCGTATGGCTATGAAGAGCCAGTGTGGCTTTCCGTCGTACACGTCGTGTACCTTGTCGTGCTTATCGTTGTCGGCTGGTGGCTCGCGCGACGCATCGCGGTTAAAAGGTTGAACAAATGACCTCGACGACTCGAACCGAGCTCACTCCCGTGGTGAAACGACCCCTTTTGCTTCCGTCGCTCTACGCCGGAAACGCGCGCTCGGTCATGGAACGCGGCATTCTGGCGACCGCAAAAACCAATTGGCTCATCGTGGTTTCCGGGTTCTTCGAGCCCGTGTTCTACCTACT
>RCMY010004057.1_pt1 | contig 24045 bp, 19 predicted proteins | sample 2041341 | NCBI WGS metagenome assembly RCMY01 (sample SAMN09708234, study PRJNA481090) | Marine sediment metagenome, whole genome shotgun sequencing project.
GTCCATGTTTTGCCATAGTCATGCGTTTTGAAAACATAGGGTTGGCGGTCATCTACTTGATAGCGGTTCGCAGCAACGAACAAGGTGCCCGGTCTGTGCATTGATTCATCGATGATACTTACCCTGGAAAATTTAGGGAGGTTATTCGGAGTAATATCTGCCCAGTTCTTGCCACCATCACGAGTGATATGAATTCTTCCATCATCAGAACCTGCCCAAATCGTGTTAATATCATGAGTGGAAGGCGCCAAGGCAAAGACGGTAGCATATATTTCAGGCCCGTTCATGTCCATAGTGATTATGCCTCCTGTTTTTCCTAAGGTTTCAGGGTCGGCATACGTCAAATCCGGACTTATTTTTTCCCAAGATTGCCCATCATCCGTTGTTTTCCATACATGTTGTGAACACGTATACATCACATTCGGGTCTTGTGGTGCGAACATAATTGGGAAGGTCCATTGCCAACGCTCAGGAAGTGCACTTGCAGGTTCACCGGAAAAGAAACGAGGGTATACCTGAATATCTCTAGTTTGCCCGTTACTTCTATCATATCTAGTCAAAAGAGCTCCTTGACTTCCTGCATAGAAGATATCCTTATCAACAGGATGTTGGGTAATCCATCCACTTTCACCACCGCCTACGGCATAGTACCATCCATGGTTTGGACCTCGAGCTTGCCTATGGTCCCACCCATCACTGGGCATGGCCAAAGTACTATTATCTTGTTGAGCACCTGCTACATGATAGGGCACATCGCTGGTGGTCATGACATGGTAAAATTGAGTCGTCACATAATCTTGTTCTGTCCAGCTCTTTCCACCATTGATAGTGACGTTTCCACCACCATCGTTGGAGTTGACCATTCGGTCAGGATTATTCGGATCGATCCATAAATCATGGTTATCTCCGTGTGGGACTTTAATCGTCGTGTCAAAGGTCTTACCTCCGTCGGTCGACTTATAAAATCCTGTATTCAAACAATAGACGGTTTCTTTGTCCCATGGGTCGGCATAAATTCTTGAATAATAAAAAGCGCGCTGACGTAACTTACGTTCATCATTGGTGCGTTCCCAAGTTTTACCGCCATCATCAGATCGAAAAACACCGCCTTCATTCGCTTCGACAATTGCCCAAACCCTATTGGAATCCACAGGGGATACGGTGACTCCTATTTTTCCAATGGGTGGTGCCGGCATTCCCGTGTTGCTTGTGAGGTCGGTCCAGGTATCACCGCTATCTGTGGATTTCCATAGTTTAGAGTCACCACCGCCGCCCCACATTTTCCATGCTTTTCGCTGTACTTCCCATGTGCTGGCATACAATACCTTCGGATTGTTGCGATCGATAATGAGGTCAACGGCCCCTGCTTTCGGACTCACGTACAGCACCTTGTCCCAAGTGTTGCCCCCATCTGTACTGCGGAACACCCCTCGTTCCTCGTTATCGCCATAGGGGTGCCCCAAAGCGGCAACATACACGATATCGGGATTGGTAGGATGTATTCGAATTCGGGCTACGGCTTGCGTTTCTATTAAACCCAAATGCCGCCAGGTTTTGCCTCCATCGCTGGTCTTGTAAACACCATCACCTTGGGTAATACTTCCCCGCAATTGCACTTCGCCCATACCAATATAGACGATATCGGGATTGGTTTCTGCCACGGCAACCGCTCCTACTGATGAGCTGGTGATTTGACCGTCAGTAACTGCTTTCCATTCATTACCACCATCAACGGTTTTCCATAGTCCGCCACCTGTAGCCCCAAAATAATATTCGTTTGGCCTACCTGGGCTTCCTGCACTGCCTAAAGAGCGACCACCTCTATTGGGGCCGATATTACGCCATTCCAAACCTTCATAGAAAGATGCATCTAAGGCTTCAGAAGGTCGATTTGTTGTTTTTGACTTTTTTTGGGAAAAGGCTAAAGTAGTACTACAGGTAATTAGTAATACCATTAGATATTTCATAGAAAATTTCATAGAGTTTTTTTAGGTTGGATGAAAAAACGAGGTTTTAGAATTCTTATAAAGATACAAAATGATGAAGGCTTTTTACAAGCTTTTCATAAACCAATATTATCGATTACTACAACTCCATTTTCGCTTTTGTCGAAAATGAATTTGAAGATTCAATACTAGAGGGGTTGAAATTTGGATTGATTTTTTGCATTGCGCTCAATGGAAAATAGAACAACTGAAATACCTGTTCAGATGAAGTGTCACCAGTTAAAAAATCTATTTTCCAGAGTATAGGTTCGATTTCGCGTTGTAAAGCGTAGACGTTACTTAGAGGAAAGTGCACTATTTGACCTATGTTGTTTTTCAGGGAAACGGATAAATAGAGTGGGTTTTTTAGGTTGGTCATCTTCCTTTTCTTTGGCTTTAGCTTCTTTTTCTTCTTTTTGTACGAGAAGCCTGCCGGCAGGCAGGTTCGAAGGGAGTCCAAGAGAAATAGCTACTAGTGTCAAAGGCTCCGCAGAAATTTGGAGCCTTTCTTTTTTAGCAGGGGAGCAACATTGATACATTGTTCGCCTTTGTCTTGGTTTTCGTTGGTAATTGTATATTAAGTATTCAACACCCCTATAGGCCACGAACCTTTATGGTTCCTACCTACAAATTCATCTGTGCCAGGGCAATCTTGGTCTGTGGGTATTTGATGTTATCCATACCTTGGATTTCGTTGCTATGCTTTATTCTTTGGATGTTGGTAGGGTAGGCAATCTATTGGCTTTACGGAAAGGACAGAAGTCTTTTGAATAGTAGACGAGATAGCTCTTGGAAAAAATATGATGTATCTAAAAGGCTGTAAAACCCTTCTAAAGATTTAGTTTTGTCATATCAACTATTTCTTTTAAAGAAAATATGCAAGATCAATTCGAAGAGCAAAAAAGACTTAAAGAACACTACTCAGAACAAAAAGATTGGCTCAAATGGGGTCCCTATTTAAGTGAACGCCAATGGGGAACCGTTCGTGAGGACTACAGTGAAGATGGCGATGCTTGGAACTATTTTTCCCACGACCACTCCCGAAGTCGTACCTACCGCTGGGGCGAGGACGGTATTGCCGGAATCTCCGATCGGTATTGCAATATCTGTTTTGGGGTTACGCTCTGGAATGGTAAAGATCCTATTCTAAAAGAACGCTTGTTCGGTCTTTCAGGACCTCGAGGCAATCATGGTGAAGATGTAAAGGAGCTTTATTACTATTTAGAGAACACCCCCTCCCATTCGTACATGAAACATCTGTACAAATATCCCCAGAACGAGTTTCCATATGTAAAATTAGTTGAGGAAAACAAAATAAGAGGTAAAGATGAACAGGAATATGAACTACTCGACACGGGAATTTTTGACAACAATGAATACTTTGATGTCGTTACCGAATACGCCAAGGCCGATGGGGAAGATTTACTGATAAAAATATCAATCAGCAATCGCGGACCCAAAGCTGCACCGGCCTATCTTTTGCCTACTTTGTGGATACGCAATTTCTGGAGTTTCAGTGGTATGCTCGAAAAACCCGTAATCAAAACGGGGAAGGGGAAAGAACCTTCTTTTGTTTCCATAAAGCATCCCTATGTTGGTGATTACAATCTCTATTTTGAAAAGCCATCAAAACTTATGTTTACCGAAAACGAAACGAATCGTGAAAAGATTTTCGATGACAAAAATGACCATCCTTTTAAAAAGGACCTTTTCCATGATGCGGTTGTAGGAAACGATTATTCGCTGGCTGAAAAGAAAATAGAAGGAACCAAATTTGCACCGCTCTATGAATTAAAACTTAAAGCAGGAGAAACACAAACCATTAAATTAAGATTAACACAAGAAACCCTAGCAGCACCCTTTGATAAAAATTTTGAAGCTGTTTTTTCAGACAGGAAAAAAGAATCACAGGAATTTTTGAACGGTGTAACCCAAAAATCCTCTAAAGAACAGCGGGAAATTCAAAAACAGGCCTTTGCCGGACTTCTATGGACAAAGCAATACTACAATTATGAGGTAGAGAAATGGTTGAATTCCGATTTGAATGATTTGGTTGCACCTGAACGAACCCATGGACGAAATAGTAATTGGAAAACTTTACGCACCCATGATATCCTTTCCATGCCCGATGCTTGGGAATATCCCTGGTTTGCTGCTTGGGATTCGGCCTTTCATTGTGTCACTTTCGCCATGATAGATCCCGATTTTGCCAAGGATCAGCTGCTACTATTTACCAAGGAATGGTTTATGGCGCCTAATGGCCAGATTCCTGCCTATGAATGGAATTTTAGCGATGTAAACCCGCCTGTTCAGGCATGGGCAGCCATTCACATCTATCAAATAGAAGAGCGGAGCAAGGGAAAAGGTGACCTAAAGTTCTTAAAACGAATGTTCAATAAATTGGCGCTCAATTTTACATGGTGGATAAATCGAGTGGATAGATTCGATAAAAATATTTTCGAGGGAGGATTTTTAGGTTTAGATAATATTGGGGTTTTCGATAGGAGCAGCGGAATTCCAGGGGGAGGCATTTTGGAACAGGTAGATGGTACTTCTTGGATGGCGCTTTATTGCCTTAATATGTTGGAAATTGCCCTGGAAATAGCATTGGAGGACGAGGCTTTTGAGGATATGGCTATCAAATACTTTGGTCATTTTGTGTTTATTGCGGAAGCACTGAACAAACTAAGGGAAGGCGCCTCGGGTTCTTGGGATGAGAAAGAAGGATTCTTCTATGATACTTTAATCTTGCCCGATGGGCAGTCGATACCCATCAAAGTTCGTTCAATTTCGGGATTATTATCGCTGGCAGCTGTACTTAACATTAGAAAAGAAACTTTGGACAAATTACCCCGTTTTCGTGGAAGTATAGAGTGGTTTCGTAAATACCGAATGGAAAATGCCAAGTATCAGGTTATCGAAGAATATGCTCCTGATAAAGATGTATTACTTTCTCTGGTGCCCAGAAAACGTATGGATATTTTGATAAATAGCATGTTAAGCGAATCAGAATTTTTGGGTAGCCATGGTATACGCTCTTTATCCAAGGTGCATGAAAAACCCTATACTATTGAAATTGATGGTACTAATTACGGTATCAACTATGAACCCGCTGAATCTCAAACAAACCTTTTCGGTGGCAACTCTAACTGGCGAGGACCCATTTGGATGGCTATGAACTATTTGTTTATCGGTACTTTCAAGGAATATCACAACCACTTTGAAAATAACCTTAAATATCAATTTCCCTCAGGAAGCGGCAACTATTTGAATTTAAAGCAAATAGGATTTGAAATTAGTAAAAGGTTGATTGCGATGTTTGAAAAAGATAAAGATGGGAATCGACCTATTCATGCGTTAGACCAAGAAAAATATACCGATGAACATTTTAAGGAACTTATTCTTTTCTACGAATATTTTGATGGCAATAATGGTCGTGGAGTTGGTGCTTCGCACCAAACAGGTTGGACAGCGTTGGTAGCCAATCTAATCGAAGAAATTAATCGACCGAAAAAGTGATTATCAAAGCCATTTTCGCTTTCTGAAATAGATAAGCATTCCTACAGCGATAACAACCATAACGCCTAGCATAATAAAATAACTATACTGGTACTTTAGTTCGGGTACTACTTCAAAATTGGTTCCGTAAATCCCTGCTATGAATGTCAATGGAATGAAGATGACCGAAAAAATGGTCAAGAATTTCATTACGTCGTTCAGCTTACTACTTATGGTTGTATGGTAGATATTTAACTGGTCAGAGAGTATTTCACGATAAGTTTCCGATGAATCGATTGCTTGGTGAACGTTTGCCAAAAGTTCCTTAAAATGGATATGGGTGCTTTCATTGATCAACTCTGATTCCATTTTTGATAGTGCCAATATCATTTCCTTGGCTGGGGTGATATTTTTTCTCAAGAAATTCATTTCTCTTTTATAAGTGTAAATTTCGTCGATAACACTTTTTCTTGGTTCCTGTAATAAGGTTTCTTCCAAAGTTTCAATTTTCTCCCCTAGAATACCAACGATGTAGATGTAATTGTCGACCACAATATCTAACAACGCAAAGGCCAAGTAGTCTGTGCTCCCATTTCTGATTCGTTTTTTTTGATTTCTGATACGCTCACGAACCGGTTCAAAAACATCCCCTCTTTTTTCCTGAAAAGATAATAGTACCGAGTCGGTTATGATGATGCTCAGATTTTCAACGGAAATATGATTGCTCTGCTCATCTTGTTGCAACATTTTTATGGAAAGTAAAATACAATTACTGAATTCGTTCACTTTAGGCCGAGTATGCACATCCATAACATCAGCAAGAACAAGTTTGTCAAAATCGAATCCTTCAGCGATGTCCTCTATTACTTGTGGATTATGAAGACCATCTATGTTAAACCAAGTAACGGTAGGCTCTTTTTGACGCTCCAGAACCGTGTCAATTTTTTTGATAGTTTCTTCCTTTAGGTTTTCTGCATCATAATCGACCATACGCAGCAAGACCTTATCCATTTTTTGTTCACCCCTAAAAGAAAGGTCATCAGGACCCAAACCAATATCTTCCTTACGTTTTTTTACAAATCTCGCCATGCTTGCTGGTGCTTTTATAATATTCTTTGTCTTGAACTTCATTTCCTTTCTTTAAATATGATCATTTCAAGGTAGTCATTAATTTGACAATTCTTAATCTCTTTATATATGCAGTATGCCATCGCCCTGATTTACTATTGGTGCTTGGTTGATGCAAATGACATTGCCAGGGAACAAAGTTTTAATATTTAGTTCAAAATAACCGAAAGGATCAGAGATACTTCCAAGAACATCTCCTTTATTTATTTTAATTCCCAATCTGACAAATGGGTGGAACATACCGGATTATTTGGCCTGGATCCAACTGGATTTCTTTACAATTTTAGGTTTTATAATCTTGTTCTCCATCAATTGAAGCTCATTACTGAAATCCCTCACGCCTAGATGCTGCATTACATGGAGTGTACCTACAACTCTCGACTTAGAAACTATTATACGCTACTATTTAAAATTTGTTTATTTTCACATTAGTAAAGTAATACGCTAAAAAATACGAGACTGCTACTTGGGTAGCATAAGTAATTAAAAACAACAATATGTGGTTTAAGAACCCTTGTTTTTAGGACGATAATCGTCTAAAATTAAATAACTTCGGATTAAAATATGGTAACTTGACCACTCCGATATTGGTAGTTAGAGAACGAAATGAATTCAGAAAGCGAGCATTTTTCCAGATATGAAGCGAGTCTTAGAAAATCACCTTTTTTCAGTAATTCCAGGATTGAGGCTCTGCATAGTTTATTGCGCTTGATGACTTCGGAAAATTGGACTACAAAAAATTTTAAAAGTAGTCTGGAGGTATCTTCAACCTTTCATTTTATTGTTTCCGGTCGGCTTAAAGTTTTCAAATCAAATCCGGATACGGGTAGGGAACATACCGTTTTTGTCTTGTCTAGCGGCGATGTATTCGATGTATTGTCGTTACTTGATACGAAACCACACGATGTCTATTGGGAAGCGTTGGATACATTGGAAATCTTGAAAATACCGATGGAACATATGCGGCATTGGATCAACGAGTTCCCTGAAATGCATAAATCTATTTTGTATTATCTAGGAAATCGTATGCAACAGCTTATGGACGTAGCTACCGATGTTACCCTTCATAGTACCTTGGTACGACTAGCCAGTCTTTTGCTTAAGAATATCAATGGGGAGACCCGTAAATTAGAATTGATCAATAACCTTCCCAACGACGAAATTGCAGGACTAATTGGTACTACAAGAGCTGTGGTAAGCAGGCACATCCAGGAATTGAAACGTTGCGGTGCCATTTCAGTAAGTCGTAGGCAGATCAACGTAAAAAATTTGGAGCTATTATTCAGTATTGCCGAGGAAAAATTTATACCCTAGTAGATCGCAGATATCTTCACATTCGTTTCAAAAAATAAAATCCCCATCCGCAGTTTGGCTTCGAATGCTACTTGAGTAGCTGTTCTGGCAATCAAAATCACATATATTTTCTGTTCTAGAGCTAGACTTGGGCCAAACCTTTGATATCGAGCTCATGAAATAAGAAAAATGCTATGATATTGAGTGAAAAATTAAAAAATATACTGATTCCATCGTTTTGGAAATGGGATAAAACCAGGTCGCAATCGCCAAGTGCAAAAGTACAATTTGCCTTTAGGTTAAGGTATCCGAATGCAAGACAAATACACTGGAAACAGATAGATGTTTTCAAATGGCGAGTGTCTTTTAGGTCTAAAGGAATTATGTATTGGAGTCTCTATACTAGTGAAAGCAATTGGTTGGAAACTATATGTGCTGTTAGTCTAGAAGATATTCCAAAGAGGGTTCAAGAAAATTATAGATCTAAATATAGTATCAAGGAGCTACAACACATTTACAAGATTCAGACATCTCTTAGGACCATTTTTGAAATACAATGGGGCAATGGTATATACAACCTAAAACTTTTGTATGACGAAAAAGGCAAAATGGTAGGAAAAATTATGGATTAAATAGTAGTAAAAAAAGATATTATAATCGATATAGGTACTATGAAGAATTCGTTTAAAGTAAAGCGTCTTGCTTTCCAGACCATACAGGAACTGCCTGATTCTTGGACTGATAATCATTATAAAGATTTATTGGCGGCTATGGAGTATAGCGATATCCCGGAAATCGCAACTGGAGATTTAGAAGAAATGTGCCTTATGTCCCTGAATGATTATGAACCTGAGGAAGCTGCAAAAATTGTCTTGGAATATGTTTTCAAAGATCGTTTGAAAAAGGGGCAGATACTTAATCTTTCCAACGAGATACTGGAAGATAAAATGTGGGAGGAATACGCGGACCTAGCTATGCACGAAGATTTTTTTAATGTAAATCAACTTTTATTCCAAGCCTTTAGCGGACAATTTCCTCAACCAGAGGCTGTACAGTTTCAGGTTAGTATAAAGGCCAATGAACAGAATGACATATCAATTTTTGAAGACTATCCAGAGGCAACTCTAATTCGACTATTGGTAGCTAGCATGCCAGAAAACACATTGATTTTTAGATTGTTTGAAGAACAGGTTGTTGGTCATGAATTTAAAGATGCCAAGGATATTATTTGGCAGCTAAAAACTGAAAAGATTAGCGAAAATGAACTGATATTTGATGTTATATCCTCATCATATTGGTTTTATGATTTTAAATTTGTGGATGCCTTTGAAGCGGAAACTCATGCCGACGAAATAGAGGTCTAGAGATGCGAATTCTTGGTAAAGCTACAATACTTGACGATTTCTCTTTTCTACTTTCCAGAGGTAGATTTTTTAGTATATCTTATTTTTTTCATTCGCCGATTCGCTATAAGCTTTTCTGTCAACGTAATCCAAAACGGACTAATAACTAACGTAAGAGAAATTAAGCTTATCGTAAAATTATAAGCATAAGTCTCTATAATTCCCATGGAATAGGCCGACGAACTGAGCAAAAAACTGAGTTCACCAATCTGAGCGAGTAGGGCACCTCCTAAAAATGCTTCTTTCCAAGGGCTTGAAAACAATCGAAGTATCATTGAATTGATTAGATGGTTGGTCAGGTAAACAGCAATAATAACAATGGTAATAGCTGTTAAGTTTTCATATATAAAGTAAAAATCGATCTGTAAACCAATACTAATAAAGAAAATGGCGACAAATAAGATTCTAAAAGAATCAAGTGTATTGTATATCCAATGAGTAGCCCTTGAAGCGTGGACTATCATACCACCCACAAAAGCGCCTAGTGCGGGAGATAGGCCAAATATTGATGCTGATAAGGCACCTCCAAAGCAGAAAAATATAGCCAAAAAAACTTGTAATTCACGGTCCTTCTCAATTGTTTTAGAGAAAGGTAGTGCTATGGTCTTTTTATAGTAAATGTAGACAAGGGCTACAACTATTACTAAACCACCTGCCAACATAAGAATAATGTTTTGCAAGGGTTCTTCTTTACCCCCCAAAAGAGAAGTCACGATTAAAAGTGGAACGATTATAATGTCTTGCATCAGCAGAATACTTAATACATTCTTTCCAACCCTTGTGTTGACTAAGTTCTTATCCGCGAGCAATTTTATGATAACAGCAGAGCTGCTTAATGCGATAACAAAACCAATAATAATGGAGCGCTCAATATTCCAATCAAAAAAATATCCAATGCCTAATACAATTGCTACACTTGTTCCTACCTGCAATAAAGTGCCGATAGCAGCGACCCGCCATTGTTTAATAAATTCTGGCAAGCTTATTTCCATACCAATAAAAAATAGGAGCAAGATGATACCTATTTCACCTAAATGATCAATGGTTGCGGCGTCGTTTATAAAGCCCAGACCATGTTTGCCGATGAGGGCACCGATCAGTATATATCCGATGATATAAGGTTGATTTATTTTTTTTAGCAATAGACCAACAGCCATAACAAGTATGGCCAGAATGGATATAAAACCAATAGTTGGATCAGAGTTTGCAAGAAACATTAGCAAAGTAGTAATTAATAGTTATTCTTCTTTTATTGATTAGATGTCTGCATCAGAGGCCAGGTCTTCTTCATTCGGCGATTTAAAATACCCTTCTTCATATTTTGCGGCTTCCCAATCTTCAATAGTTGATTTCTTTACAAGATAAGAAGTATCACCAATAATTAGTTTAATCCGGTCTTCCAATTCGTTATTCAAATGAGAAAAGCTAACGATATCACTATCCAAAAACCCTTGTGGGTATTGTTTTGCTATAGCATCAATAATGTCCTGTGTAATATCTTCAAAATTTACCTCAATTCTTTTCATGGGATTTCAGGTTAGGTTATAAAAGATAATTATTATAATAAAATTGTAAAAAAGCAAAACTCCTGTCTTACTAAAGCTTCCTCCCAACTTGGGAGTGGTAATTTTTAGTAAGCTGACGACTATATCTTTGGTAACATTGCATTTCTCTAATCTAGCTTTTTTCATTCACTATTACTGCTACTTGGGTAGCTGTTTTTAAAGAAGGGACAACCTATTTTTGAAATCGGTTGTGTGCCAATTCCAACTATCCAAATATTGCGCCAACAATTTGCCACTCTTATTCGTAAATTATAATGATGATAAAAAAATGGTTTTGCTTTTCGCCTCTATTCTTTTTCCCATTCTTGGTTATAGCTCAGGGCATTGATAATACCTTGATTAAAAAACAAATAAGCGCATATCAAGAAGATATTCGTGGTCCGTATAAAGATATTCGATGGTTTTGTACAGATGGTAGTATACGCGCACCAAAAGACCCTTGCCCCGATAATATTGGTCCCGGAGTACACATGCCCGATATAAAGACGAAGTGGAATCCCTTGGCAAAAATCAGCACATTTACCTTGGGCAGATACTTGCCTATACCGATGCCAAGGATTTTTGGGATGCCGAAAACGATTATTCCAGATTGAAACAATATCAATTAGACCGGTATCTCCGCTCCGTAGATAACGGTTGGATCAATCAAAAAGCACAGTTCTACCGGGGCGCCATACAAGTAGAAGATGAAGAAGCTTGGGGCATTGACTTTTACAAATGGCTCTTAGCAAAGGATGAAGTTTTAGAGCAAAATTATTTCTTAGTTCGACAATCGCTGAAGGATGTGCCCCATAGCGGTGATGATAATTTGGCACAAACCATGCGAAGCCAATCGAAGGTAATCTCAGACCTTTATGCCCCGTTTATGGATTTGCGGGTAAAAATCCATGGGCAACCAGAAGCAATCGATATCGAAAAGGTAAAATCCTTTCAGCAAAAGAACAATAGTAAATTGACTTTGGCGCTAAACAAAAAGTTCGACGAACTCGTAGCGACCATGAACAAATTCTTTACCCCCATTGATATCAAAAAACTTGGGCAGAAAGCCAATTTATTAAAAGGCACTGAATTGGGAAGAGCTTTGGAATCCTTCATGACCAATAACGCGACGCATACAGAATCTACGCAAATGATTGCCGAAACCGCTGAATTTTTATTGGAAATCCGCAAGGGTATTTTGACAGAAAAACGCCCTATGGCCCGGTTACAGCTACTTGATATTTCACTGAAACTGGAAGAAGTTCTTTTTAAAAGAGCGTTACAATGGGAGCCAAGTACCGTCAAGGAACAATTGGAGAAGATTTGTGCACTGACGTCTGCCGCAACCGGGGCTGGTTATATAGAACTTTGGGAGTTCAACAAAATACAAAGTACCTTGAACCAGGCCGAGAGGGAAAAATTATCGTTGGCCGAGTTGACCATCATTTTGGAAACCGCCCGTGGTGCGGTTGAGTGGAGTGCCGCTATGGTCAAAGCCAATTATCAAGATATTGTAAATACCTATTCCGGCTTTGAACCTAAGACTTATGGGTTTATCGATGACCGCATTCGAGGTTCCATTGCCTTGCATTTGGGAAAAAGCGTGGGCGAACTGGGCGATTTTATCGCTAAGGAATCGGCTTTGATGAACAAGGTGATGGACATTCCGAACCAAAGTACAGTTCGGGGCCTTAATCCCGGTTATGCCTTTGGGGAATTGGTTGTCGTACCCGGCTCTCCCGAAGACGTGGAAGTTTCTTCGGATAAGATTTATATTTTTCAACGGTCCCCGGCCGATTTAAAACCCATTGCCGGTATAGCGACCGTAGCGGAAGGAAACATGGTATCGCACGTACAATTATTAGCCCGAAACTTGGGAATACCCAATGCCGCTTTGTCTGATGAAAACTTACAGAGTCTAAAAAAATATGATGGAAAGCAGGTGTTTTATGCCGTTTCCAACAAGGGCAATGTTATCCTAAAACCAGAAGCTCAAATGACGTCGCAAGAACGCGAACTTTTTACCAAGAAAGAGCGTAGCAGTGAAAAAATTGAGGTGCCAATTGAAAAAATTCGCTTAGATAATACCGACGTGCTGAATTTACGAAGTGTTGACGCCAGCGATTCTGGCCAACTGTGCGGGCCAAAAGCGGCCAATCTGGGGCAATTGAAAAAGATGTTTCCTGATAAGGTGGTAGAAGGTCTGGTCATTCCCTTTGGAATATTTCGGGAGCATATGGACCAACCGATGCCAGGACAAAACGTATCCTATTGGAAATTCTTGAATGCCATGTTCGCAGAGGCCGAAACCATGCGAGGCAATAACATACCAGAACCTGAAGTAGAAAATTATCAATTGCGACAGCTTGAAATTTTGAGGGAGGCTATAAATAAAATAACCCTGAACAGCGAATTTGTTGCACAGTTGGAAAAAGATTTCAAAAGCGTTCTAGGAAAAGAATTGGGCGAAATTCCCGTCTTTCTGCGTAGCGACACGAATATGGAAGATTTGAAGGATTTTACAGGAGCCGGACTCAATCTGACCAAATTTAATGTTGTCACGAGAGAACTTATTTTAAACGGAATCAAAGAGGTATGGGCATCCCCGTATACCGAGCGCAGCTTTAAATGGCGACAAAAATATTTACTGAATCCTGAAAACGTATTCCCTTCAATCTTAGTAATTCCGAGTGTTGATGTCGATTATTCAGGAGTTTTGATTACCAAGGGTATCAATTCAGGAAATGAAAAAGATTTGACTATTGCATTTAGTCGTGGGGCAGGTGGTGCTGTAGACGGGCAATCTGCGGAGACCTACACGGTGTATGAAAAAAGTGGCTATCGACTTTTGGCACCGGCCCGGGAAACTTATTACAACAGTCTTCCGGTAACTGGCGGAACTGGAAAGAAAACAGCATCTTTTGAAAAATCGGTGTTGAACGAAAACAATATTGATGAAATTCGGGAATTTGCCAAAACCATCCGAAAGACACTCCCAAAAGAAACCAAATCCGATTACAAAGGCGCTTATGATGTAGAACTTGGTTTTCAGAACAACAAGTTATGGTTGTTCCAGATTCGGCCGTTCGTCGAAAATAAAAAGGCTTTGAGTTCAGGGTATCTGGAATCTATTACCCCTAAAATAGATACAAAAAAAGAACTTTTACTTTCAACTAAATTCTAATGAAAAAATTTATTCTGTTTGCCTTAGCTTTGATTATTTGCTCCGCTTTTACCACCTTGACGTATTATCCGATAGACGGTTACGAACGCACCGGTATTAAACGTTTGAAACGTTTAGAATTGATTAAAAGTGGTGAAATTAAGACTACAAGTCCGTTGCCTTCCGGCGCAATGAAATCCTTTGACGAAATTCAATTGAACCTAAAATCCAAAAGTAAAGATAGTGTGGGTACGATCATGACCATAGACCCTGAATTTCAAAAGGAAATCAACGGACTATTCAGAGGGTTGGACAAAAGCTATTCTTTGACAGTTTTGGATATTTCCGATACAGAAAACATCCGTTATGCGGAGCGTAATGAGACGGCAGGCTACCAACCTGGTAGTGTGGGCAAACTTGCTGTTTTAGTGGGGCTTTTCAACCAACTTGACAAAATCTATCCTGATTCTTGGGAAAAACGCACTGAACTGTTACGTGACAAATCGGTCAAAGCAGGAGTTTGGGGGCTTACCGATGAGCATACTATACCTATTTACAACATCGAAAAAAACACCTTGGTCAAACGACAGGTAATTGCAAGCGATGTATTTACGCTCTATGAATGGACGGACCATATGCTTTCGGTCAGTAATAACGGGGCAGCCAGTATCGTTTGGCGCGAAGTCTTACTTATGGCTGCTTTTGGGGAAAAATATCCTGAATTGACCCAAGAACAAACAGATGCCTATTTTAAAGAAACACCCCGAAAGGAGTTAACTGACTTGGGTAATGATGTCGTCAATTTGCCTTTGCGCGATTTAGGAATAACTACCGACGAATGGCGGTTGGGTAGTTTCTTTACCAAAGGTGCAAATACCTATGTTGGTGATAAAGGAGGCAGTATTGGTTCGCCACAAGGGTTGATGAAATTTTTGGTGCAGTTGGAACAAGGAAATGTGGTCGATGAACAAAGCAGCCTCGAAATGAAGCGTCTCATGTACATGACTGATAGGCGTATACGGTATGCGCAGTCCCCAGCTTTAAAGGATGCGGCCGTATATTTCAAATCAGGCAGTCTTTACAAATGTGACCGAAGCAAAGGTGAAGCCTGTGAAAAGTATATGGGTAACGTAACCAATTTCATGAATTCTGTGGCTATTGTTGAACATCCTGACAATTGCAAGTATATGGTAGTTCTAATGACCAACGTACTTCGTAAAAATTCGGCTTCAGACCATATGTATTTGGCTGGTAATATTGATAAATTGATTCGAAAAAAATGAAAAATGAGATTTACATTTTCATAATAGTAGTAACACTAATTTTCAGCAGCTGCTCAAAGGATGATACCAAGGGAAGTACATTTTCTCCACCACAAAATATATTTGGCACATGGAAGTCGCCGGATCCAGACTATCAGTATGTTACACTTAGCATAAAAAAAGGAAATATAATTGAAGAAGATCACTTTAATTTTTGGGGAAGCAGGGGGTATACAGATTTTAAAAAGGAATTCGATTCCGATGATTTTGTCATTTCGGAAGTGTCAACTGAAACCTCATATGAGGTGCAGGTAACTCGTAAAGACGGAAAACCTATTGATGAAGAAATAGGTTCGTTGGCTTTTTTTAGAAAGTATCGTTTGTCCTTTTATAATGACATAACGGTATTGGCGCTGGAATATCAAGGTACTTCTGGCGCATATTTGATAAGGGAATAGCTTACTTGACTAAATTAAAGTAAACTTTACACATGATCGAAATAAAGATGTAGCCTTTGGAAAGCAATTGATGGTTCTAATGGCCTTGTCGTTAGCTGAAATTCAGAATCTGACCATTTGGCCTTGGCATCAAAAATCGATGAACTTATTAAGGAATAAAAATTTTCAACTTAAGGAAGAAAGTATTTTAGCAGCCTTTTCCCTTATTTTTTTATTACCATCCGTTAAGGACAGTTCAATAATTGGGTTAAACTTCTTGTTATTGGTTTTTTCAATCAAGGAAAGTACGGCCAATTTTAATTTCACATCCTTTCTATCGAGCAAAATATGGTAGCACTCCGTCTCGCTAAAGACCTTCAGGTTTAGTTTCTTGATTTTCTCTTCCGAAATGGTGTCTATTAATACAGATTCTGCTATAGGTATCAAGGCGTTTTTAAGTCGATAATCCAAAATATTATCTAAAAATTCTATGGCATGTAAGCGTTGCTCCTCTATGCCATTTAAAATGATATCAAGTAAGGGATCAACATCATGGGGCGGATATTTCACACCCAAAAACCTGAAGATTCGAGCAAGTTGACGATCTAATCGCTGTTCGAGAAGATGTATCAAGCCATTTCTAGCTTTAACTTCTTCTAGGCTTTCAATGTTCTGATCCTTTTTTTTGTATTGAATAACAATTTGGGAATGGATGGCCGATAAAGTATTTAGATAAAGTTGGCATTCATCCAAAACATTATCGATAATGAAGCTGTCTTTGATCTTTAAATTCGGGTGCTTCCATTTAAGTCTGCCAAGTGCCTCAATAGCCCCTATCTTAATAGAATGCTCGGTTCCCTTAGTTAAGGCCATAAGTGTTTTAACCGCCTTTTGTGAAGCAAATTTTTCAATAACCAATACGATATAGTTGGCATCTTCCAAATCAATAGATTCTTCCCTTAACTTTTGTGCCAAGATGTCTATGACGGGTTCGCCAAAATTGAATAATGCATCCACAGCTGTTTTTCTAGTGTCCTTACCCGATAAATTACTTACTATGGCAACGATAAATTGATGGTCAAGGGTTTTTGACGCTGCCGAAATTGCGGTGTTCAATATATGTGTGTCTTTTGACAATAAGTGTTGGGTAATAATAGCATAGAACTTTTCTGCTTTTGACTGCCCTATGGCTTCAAGAATAGCCTCTAGTTTGTTTGTTTTTTCATATCCTGAATTTAGTTCTTGCCAACCTTGTATTGCCTTATTTAAGAAAATATCAAGACCAAATTGTTGTTGCAGCGACTCGTTGTTTCTTAACTCAGAAGCCAACCCGATTAAACTGGCATTGGATATCGTTGGGTTCATACTGTTCAGATATTTATTAAATAGTTCAATGGTATCCTTATCGTAGTGTTTTAGTAAATACCTAAAGGCAGATGTGGTGACCTTTTGATCCTTATCATGAACCATCAGTTCAATTTGGGATGAAAGGTTTTCAGTTTTTAAAAAGTAGAGGTTCTCAATCGCCAAAGCCCTTACTTCGGTTGAATCATGTGATAACAATTGTTGGGTGGCCAGAAAAAATCGCTCGTCCTTGACCTCTAAAGTTTTGCGAAGCATATGCAATATCTGACTCTCTGACCCACTTCGAAAAACCCTTATAACAGAATCTATGATGGAAGTAACAACTATTTCAGGTTTATGGCTCTTGTCATTCTTGCCATTCCCTGTTTCAAATAACTTTTTGAAGGCGATAATATATTCCTTTCTTAATTGATGGATAAAATACAACCAAATGATTATCAATGTGATTATGATCAAACTAACATAAGTAGAAGATATATCAAGGGCATTAATGAAGAAAATAAGAATGAATCCGGCCATCCCTGTTGCGATACTATCTACGACCACATCTGTAAAAGTTTTGGTTTTCTTCTTAATATCAATGGGAATTGGTATGGAAAGCAGTTCTGTAGCCGCTTTGTTCACCGATTGTTTTAAGCTTCCATCAACCACTTTGATAAATATAATTACCCACAATTGAGGTAGAAAGAGAAGTAATGAAGACCCTATGAGGATGCCTGAAGGTAGCCAAAGTAAAGATTTACCTACTCCGAAAATGCCGACGATTTTTTTAGTGGCCAACAGCTGGATCAATAAAGAAATTACGCTTAGGGTAGAAAACCAAAAACCGAAGAAAACGGTTAGTTCTTCTTGGTCATCGATGAGTCTTGAGGCATAATCACTATACTGGTAATCCACTAATTTTGCAACCAACACACTAATACCGATAACGGTGGCAATAAGGGTCAATAATTTGGATTGCTTTATCAATTTTAGAGGCGAATCCCCTTTTGGTTCAGAACGGTGCGAGACCTGAAAAGAATTAAGTTTTACCACCTCATTTTTCCATATGAACCGCATAATCGGTAAACAGAAAGCCAACAAAAAGGCGGCAACAAACAAGAGGCTTTCCGTGTTGATAAAACTGGCTAATAAAGATGTGAGGTAACCTCCGAATATTCCTCCTGCTATGGCACCTGCTCCTATAAAACCAAAAACTCGCTTGGCCTCTCTTATATTATATACCAGGTTTGCCAATATCCAGAATTGTGATGCGGTCAATAACCCAAAAATAGCAACCCAAATGTAGGGGATGTATAAAATGAAACCATGGGCAATATTCAAATTAAAGAAGATTCCGAAGACTAGCAATGAAACGACCGATCCTATTAGAGTTCGTTCTATAATAATGTTTAGGGGATACTTTTCCAACGCCCTGTCATAAAAATAAGAGCCGATAATAGCCATAATTGCAGTTAAAACGTATCCTATAGGTAGAGCATCAGAAGTCAGCTCAGAAAGAAAAAGCGAATTAATGGTAGGTTTGATTATTAGTAAGGTAGTAATCAGCAAAAAAATGTTAAGCTGAAGTAAAAGGGTTTTACGAAGCTCTTCTTCTTTAATGTCAAAAACCTGTAATATATATACCTTTAAAGTTTTAATCATGAACATTTAAAAATAATATTTTTGGCCGTAATTCTTAGCAAGTACCAATAGGTACAATGTATCTGATGATTTAGTAGAAATAGTGTAGACACTATGACCTTAATTTTAAAGATATCCAATTTTAAAGAAATATCATGCAAAGCTAAATATGGATTCGGTAGATTCGGATTGCTTGAAATGACGTTAAAAATTGTTTGAGGAATTTTAAAAACTATTTAGCTTGCCGACCAACGAATGTTTTTTCAATGCTCTCTCTGCTGGCTTCACTAAATTCCTGATAATTTGCTCTCCTCTTGCATCATCTATTAAGGCAACTAGAATATAACGCCGATTTGGGTTTTCTCCCCATACCAAGATAGAATCAGAATGATAAGTCTTCCATGAGCCCGACTTTCGAAACAAACGCGCATTCGGGGCAATCTTATCCAACGTATTTACAAACTTATGGTGCAATGCGGGGTCTTCCATAATGGACAACATCTGCTTAGACCTTTTTTCATTCACCAACTTTCCGTTTGCTAGAAGATAATAATACCGGCATACCTGTGTAACAGATGCGGCATGGCTTAGATTTTTCAAAGGCTCCCTATTGGTTTTTCCACCTCCGCCATATCGTTTGCCTACCCATAGTCCACCGCCATAATCCTCATCGTAAAATTCGTATTTGGGGTCGGTCATTACAGCTTCCAATTTTTCATACCCAACTCTATCAATCATTCGAGTAGATGCGGCATTGTTAGATTTGCTGATCATTAACCGCATATCACTGGTTACCTCTTTGGTCTCTTTGAGTTCTCCTTTTTCAATGGCGTCCATTGAAGCTAATAAAATAGCTATTTTTGGAAGACTGGCGGCATACATCATATGACTGCCATTGACATGGGCGAACCTCACATTTTCAGGGTTGCTCAAATCTACAAGACCAACAGCCATTTTCTTTTGAGCTGTTAATTTTTTCCAAATCGGGTTTTCAGAAACCTCTTTTTCAAGGTTCTCCTGTAAAGTGCTCTCTAACAGTTGGCGCAACGGTCGAATCTTTGTATCATCAATTTGTATGGGAAGATCATCTTGGGCTGATATATTCCCTATAAATAATAATGTCAGAAGCAGAACTCTAAATTTTAAGTACATTTAAGTGTAATAGATTTAAGTTTTTCGATTTGAAATTGTAGCGTGTCAATTTTTAAATATACTAAAACCAAACACCGTTTTCTAAAAAGATGCTTGGTTTTAGTAATTGCACAATTCATTAAGGGTAACGTATTTTTAATCTGTTAATTTTAGCCCTGTAATGATATTGATAAGTATATCATCTCCCTCATCATCTTCCTCCGTATCGGTCTCATAAGTGATGACAAAGTTTTTTCCCTTATAGGTATCATCTTTTAAATTATAGGTGTCCAAAACCTCCTTGTTAATTTGCTGAAACTCGTACGAGTAGTCATCCTTATCTGTAAAATAGTAGGTGTCGTCTACATATTCCACGAAAGTTGCTTTTAAGGTCTCTGTCTCCTGATTTTTTTGCGTACTCAGAACTGATACCGTAAATAAGATTAAGATTGATAGTAATGCTTTCATAAATTTATGAGTTTTAAAAAGTTACGATTTAGTTGAGGTAGTTTTAGTAATTGACAACCACTTTTCCACGATTTTTCACCAATCAAAAAAGTAATATGCTGTAAAGCGGGCATCAATATCAAACACTAGCCATTACTCAAATTTAAACCTATTGATAACGTAGAACAGCTACCTAGGTAGCTGTCTTGAAGGAAGTTCGCCCACTACCTTTGAAAGCTTGAAGATGAGTGTATACAATTGTATTGTCAGCCATGTTCAAGGTTTACCTTCACACAAAACACATAAAAGAATGAACTTAAGGGACGGTGTAAAATCTGCCACAAATAAAGTTTCCTCGGAAACCCAGCGTTTAAGCGATTTTGTCAAAAACAAAGGCAAGTCGCTTGTAGATCGGTTAGAAAGTTTTGAGGATATCATCAACTATGAAGTTGGTGATACTGGCTTGACTCGTGCCAAAACACTGGAAAGAGAGTTTGATATAAGGCAACTCTATATCAAATATGAAGGAGGCAACCCGACTGGCACCCAGAAAGACCGTATTGCTTTTGCACAAGTTTATGATGCCTTGCGCAGAGATTACGATACCATTTCTTTGGCTACCTGTGGTAATTATGGTGTAGCAGTTGCTTTGGCCGCGAACTTGGCAGGTTTGCGTTGTAAAGTATTTATCCCAGAAAGTTATCATACGGAACGCATTGATGAAATGAGGTCTTTGAATGCAATAATCATGCGCCATGAAGGCAACTATGAAGATGTTGTAAAATACAGTTCGGAATACGCCTTTCATCAAGGATGGTATGATGCAAATCCTGGAGGTTCAAACACCCCATTACAAATTAGTGCCTATGGACAAATAGCCATTGAAATCGTGGATGAACTAGGAGACGCACCAAAGTTTTGCGCCGCACCAGTATCAAACGGGACCTTATTTGCAGGTATCTATAGGGGCTTTGTCAACCTACACGAACGAGGTAAGACTTCGAGAATTCCAAAAATGATAGCTGCATCGTCCGCACATAAAAACCCAATTATAAGTTCGTTCAAAGCCGGTCTAGAGGAGTGCAAAGACATTGATCCAAAAGCCATTAGGGAAACTGTTTACAACGAGCCACTTATTAATTGGCATAGTTTCGATGGCGACGAAGCTCTTTACGCCTTGCGAGAATCAAAAGGCGAAGCTTTTCATATCAGTGATAAAAAAATGAAAGAAATGTCGGCTTTCCTTCTTAAAAAAGAAGGAGTGAAAGTTTTACCAGCTTCCACAGCAGGCCTTATAGGCTTATTGGAGCTCCACGAAAAAATAAATTTTGAACCAGACCATTTTGTAGCGGTCATAACAGCAAAAAACTAACATAATGAAGAAGAAAATAGACGGTAAAGCCCTGGTATATTGCCAAGGCGCATTTAATACAGCAAACGGAAAAACGGCCCATGGTCTTGTCCGCTTTACGGAACGTTATGAAATAGTGGGTGTAATCGATAGCAATTATGAAGGCAAAGATGCTGGTAAAGTCTTGGATGGCAAGAACAATGGTATCCCTATATTTAAAGGTATAGAGGCGGCCATAAAAGAACTCAAGGAAACAGGCTCAATACCAAAATCCCTTGTTATTGGACTTGCCCCTGATGGTGGTAGATTACCCGTAATCGCAAAAGATACCATCAAAAAAGCATTAACGTTAGGATGGAATGTAGATAGTGGCCTACATGACTTCTTGACCAACGATAAAGAACTTGTAGCCCTAGCAAAAAAGAACGACTGCCGCATGCGTGACATTCGCAAAACGCCAGATAGGGATACGTTACATTTTTTTACGGGCGATATCGAAAAAGTGGATTGCTTGAAACTGGCTGTTTTGGGTACAGATTCGGCCATTGGAAAGCGCACTACTGCTCAGATAATTGTACAGGCTTTGGACAATGAAAGCAGAAATGCCGTAATGATTGGAACTGGACAGACGGCTTGGATGCAAGGCGCAAAATACAGCATGATTATGGATAGCTGTATTAACGACTTTGTATCGGGCGAAATAGAATATGCGGTAGTAAGTGCTTTTGAAAATGAGGACCCGGATGTTATCGTTATTGAAGGACAGGGGAGTTTAATGAATCCTGCTTACCCTGGGGGTTTTGAAATTCTGGCTGCAGGTCGGCCAGATTATGTTATTTTACAGCATGCTCCCAAAAGATTGGAATATGATGGTTTCCCAGGGTATAAATTACACTCTTTAAAAAAACAAATTAACGCTATCGAGACCATTTCTGGTAAAAAGGTTCTTGCCATTACGGTAAACCATGAGGGAATGACACCCAACGAAATTGAACCTGCTTGCCAAGCGATTACAAAGCAGACAGGTTTGCCTGCTTTTGATATTTTGGCTCACGGAGCAGATGAATTGATCGATATTATTGAAAAAGAAATAAAAAAGAAGAGCGCTGAATAATGAAAATAAGCAAAGTATCATATGAGCGTTTAGAGCTGACAATGGGAACACCTTACACCATTGCTTATGAAACAATATCCCAAGCTACCAATTTCATCCTAAAGATTGAGACAAACATGGGATTGGTAGGATACGGATGTGCTGCACCTGAACCTACCGTTACCAGAGAAACCGGTGATCAGGTCGAGAATAATATCAAAACGGTCATCATTCCCTTTTTGTTGGGCAGAAATCCTTTTATGCTTTCAGAAACATTAGAAGGGCTCAAACTACTTCTCAAAGTAAAATCTTCTGCTTTGGCAATGGTGGATATGGCATTATTGGATATCGCATCTAAAAAAATGGAGGTACCACTCTATCAGTTTTTAGGAGGATATAGAACTAGCATCCCTACAAGTATTACAATAGGGATTCTGCCTGTTGCCGAAACTTTAAAAATGGCTTTAGAATTAGTAGCTCAGGGTTTTTTTATTTTGAAGATCAAAGGAGGCCTTTCTCTAGAAGAGGATATTGAGAAAATGGTGCGCTTACGGAAAAATTTTCCAAATATACAACTACGCTTTGATGGCAATCAAGGATATTCTGTAGAAGATGCTGTTGCATTTTTTGCTTCTACAAAGGATATTAATATTGAGATATTTGAGCAACCCACAAAAGTAGGAACAGGTGAAAAACTTGGAAAGGTTGCCGAGCAAATAGATATACCGATAATGGCCGATGAAGGAATTAAAAGTTTGCAAGATGCTTTTAGATTGGCCGAAAATAAATTTGTGGATATGGTAAATATCAAACTAATGAAGGTTGGTGGTATCTTAGAAGGAATGCACATTAATTCCGTAGCCAAATCTGCCAATATCGAGGTAATGGTTGGATGCATTGATGAGTGTCGGTTGGGAATAGCGGCAGGATTACATTTTGCATTATCCAGGCCGAATATTAAATATGCAGATTTAGATGGGCATTTAGATATGGAGAACGACCCATTTAAAAATTTATTCAAGCTTGAAAAAGGCATATTATACCCTTCAGAACATGCTGGGTTAGGAAAAATCACACATTTCTAAGATGAATCAAAGTTTATTGTTCATTATTAAGGTGCCGTTAAAGTAAATCACTTTTTAATGGAATATTCAATAGGAGCAGTACCAGTTCTTTATCAGGATATTTTCGACAAATAATCTAATTAAAATGAAAATACTATTTAACGTTCAAATTTTAAAATTTTCAACTATCAAAGAACTGCCAAATACTTGGCAAGAGGTAAATTATAAAGATTTGCTTAAAGAAATGGATTTTGGCGG
>RCMY010001274.1_pt1 | contig 24042 bp, 21 predicted proteins | sample 2041341 | NCBI WGS metagenome assembly RCMY01 (sample SAMN09708234, study PRJNA481090) | Marine sediment metagenome, whole genome shotgun sequencing project.
ATGCGGATCATCTCCAGAACTCTGCCGTACCGCACGTCGAGTGCCGTCTCATCGTCGACCTCGATCAGTCCCAGGTCGCGCAGGAAGTCTGCGGCTGGCCGGAGTTTCACTTCTTCGAGAGGTGCAGCTTCGGCCTCGGTGAACGTCCCTATCGCGGTGCGTCGAAGTTGGTGAAGATGTGCCCCACCGCCAAGGGCGGTACCAAGGTCGGCGGCGAGCGAGCGGATGTAGGTGCCCGACGAGCAGTCCACCTCACATCGAAGCGTCAGTGGATCGTCCGTTGGTTCGAGATCGAACCGGTGCACGGTGACCGACGACGCTTTGCGTTCGATCTCGATTCCCTCGCGCGCAAGTTCGTGCAGCCGGCGGCCGTCGACCTTTTTTGCCGAGACCATCGGCGGGATCTGCATGATTGGGCCTCTCAACGCTACCGCAGCTGCCCGCGCCTGCTCGATGTCGATCGCCGACATGTCGTGCGTACGGGTGACGACGCCGGTCGAATCGAGTGAGTCGGTCTCTGAACCAAATCTGATCTCACCGATGTACGACTTCGTCGCACCGTCGAGGAATCGAAGAATTCGTGTCGCCTTGCCAACACCCAGAAGCAACACACCAGTTGCGTCGGGGTCGAGGGTTCCGCTGTGACCCACCTTCCGGGTGTTGAACACCCCGCGCGCCTTGGCCACGACGTCGTGCGACGTCCAACCCCGTGGTTTGTCGACGATTGCAAATCCCGTCGGCCCGTCCGGGCGTTTTCGCGCCATTATGCGCCGGGGACTTCCGCCCCGGAACCCTCATCGCCGGGGAGGTCAACGTCGCTCTCGTCGGAAACTTCCGCCCCGGAACCCTCATCGCCGGGGAGGTCAACGTCGCTCTCGTCGGAATCTGCGTTGCCAGGACGGCTGCGCTGCGCGGCAAGAAGCTCTTCGATTCGCGAAGCGTTCCGAAGGTGCACGTCTGGTTCGAAACTCAACGGCGGTGTTCGCCGGAGGCTCGTCTGTCGCCCGATTGCTCCCTGCAGTCGTTTTCGATGTTGCTCGAACACCTCAATGAGGGCAGCCTCTTCCTCCTCGGACCCGAGAGCTGCCGTGAAGATCACCACGGCTCGATCGAGACTGCGATCGGTCTTCACATGGGTGACGCTCACCCACTCGAGTCGTTCGTCGTCGATTCGACTCAGTTCCTCGGCGATGATCTCGCGGAGCAACTCGTTCAATCGGGAACTTCTCTGTGAACCCTGGTCACGCCCGCCGCCCTGGATTTGTCTGCGTCGTGAGCTCATGACTCGATCTCCATCCAGGTCCTCTCGGCCGAGACGACCTCGAGATCATCCCGGCTCCAGACGAGCCGTTCCACTTCGTCCATCACTTCGCCTGCACGTCGGGCCGATCCCGACACAGTGACCACGCCAAGACGCGACTGCTGCAAAAGGTCGCGGTCATCAACTTCGGCCACGACAGCACCGAGCCGTGGGACCCGATCGATGATCGGACGGATCACCGATCGTTTCTCCTTCAGGCTTCGAACATGACGAAATCTGAGCCGAAGATCGAGCGCGAGCACGTGCATACGTCCGTGCGAGTGCTACGAGATCGATCGTTCGATCTCGCGCTCCTCGTAGGTCTCGATGATGTCGCCGTCCTTGAGATCCTGGAAGTCGGACAGTCCAATGCCACACTCGTAGCCTGCGGCCACTTCTCGAGCGTCGTCCTTGAACCTGCGAAGCGACTTGACTTCGCCGTTCCAAATGATCGTGCCTTCGCGAATGAAACGAACCTTCGAGTTTCGGGTGATGACACCGTTGGTCACGTAACAACCAGCGATCTTCCCGATCTTGGGCACCGAAAAAATCTCTCGAACCTCGGCGTCGCCGGTCACGATCTCTTCGAACTCCGGAGCGAGCAAGCCCACCATGGCCGACTCGACGTCTTCGAGCAGCTTGTAGATGATCTCGTACGTGCGGATCTCGACACCCTCGGCATCGGCGGTCGTTCGAGCCTTGCGGTCCGGTCGCACGTTGAAACCAATGATCGTTGCGTTCGATGCTGCCGCCAACGCAATGTCGTTTTCGGTGATTCCACCAACGCCGCGATGCACGAACGTCGGCTTGACCTCAGGCGTCTCGAGCTTGCGCAACGAATCGGTGACCGCTTCAAGCGAACCGTTCACGTCGGCCTTGATGATCAAGTTGAGGTTTGCGGCCTCGCCGCGTTGGATCTGCTCGAAGATGTCTTCGAGACGTGCTCCTCCGCTCGTCGCCGACGAGTCCCGTCCGAGACTTGTCTGGCGATGCCAGTGCTCGCGAGTGTCAGCCACCTTGGAGGCCACCTTCTCGCTCGGAGCAATGTTGAATTCGTCGCCGGCTTCAGCGACATCACTCAAGCCCAAGACCTGAACGGGAGTGGACGGACCAGCCTCGTCAACATTGTCGCCTCGGTCATTGATGAGTGCACGCACTCGACCCCAGGCAGCACCCGAGACCATTGGGTCACCAACTCGAAGGGTTCCCTGTTGCACCAAAACCGTGGCAACCGGGCCGCGGCCGATGTCGAGATTCGACTCGAGCACCACACCTTGGGCTCGCTCGTCTGGATCGGCTCGCAGATCCTCGACCTCGGCAACCACGATCAGTTGATCGAGAAGGTCATCGATTCCGATGCTCTTCAGCGCCGATATCTCTTGGACGATGGTGTCGCCGCCGAACGACTCAGGAATCAGATCGTGCTCGGTCAGCTGTGTCATCACACGATTGACGTTGGCATTCTCGCGGTCGATCTTGTTGATCGCCACGATAATCGGCACATTGGCCGCCTTGGCGTGGTTCAACGCTTCGATCGTCTGGGGCATCATGCCATCGTCGGCAGCGACGACGAGAATGACGATGTCTGTCGCTTTCGCACCACGCGAACGCATGGCGGTGAAGGCCTCGTGGCCCGGGGTGTCGATGAACGTCAGTGCGTGATCGTTGCGCACGGTCTGGTATGCGCCGATGTGCTGCGTGATACCGCCAGCTTCGTCGTCGGCGACGTTTGCGCGACGAATGTTGTCGAGCAGCTTCGTCTTTCCATGATCGACATGGCCCATGACGGTGATGACCGGTGGGCGAAGCGGTAGGGCATCGTCAGCCACCTCGTCCTCGGTTGCGTCGTCCTCGACTTCATCTTCGAGCTCGAGCATCTTTCGAAGCTCGACCTCTTGTTCTTCACCAGGATCGACAAGTTTGACGTCAGCGCCCAAGTCCTCGGCAAAAGCCTCGATGAGCTCGTCGCTGAGCGACTGCGTGGCCGTGACCATCTCGCCCTGTTGCATCATGAAGCGGACAACATCGGCTGCGGTTCGGTTGAACTTGGGACCGAGGTCGAGCGGCGTGATCAGGCGTTCGATGACCACTTGACCTGTTGGTACCGGTGCGTCGTCAGAGCTGTAGCTCGGAACGTTCATCGGCTGCAGCTCTTCGCGGTTGCGACGACGACGTCCCTTCCGCTTTGGTGGGCGACGACCTGCAGGGCCACCGGGACGACCGCCACCAGGACGACCGCCACCGCCACCTGCTGGAGGGGCTCCGGCGCCAGGAACTGGACGTGGTCCTCCGCCAGGACGTGCTGGGCCACCACTGCGAGGAGGTCCGCCGCCGTACCCACCGCTTCGGTTGCCGCCAGGTGCACCTGCTGGGGCGGTCCGTGGGCCACCGGGGCGACCAGGTGGCGGAGGAATTGGTTTGCCGGACTGCGAACGCGGAGGACCAGGTGGTGGAGGAATTGGACGGCCCGAACCCGACATTGGACCAGGAGGTTTCGGGGCATCCTTCTTTGGATCGGACCCAATCGACGGCGGCGCGGATGCTGGGGGTGCCTCTGGAGGTTGTGGCTCGCCTTCGGCCTTGGGCTGAGGTGCCGGTTTTGGTGTTGCCGTTGGTGGGGGTGGAACAGGACCCTCGGCCACCGGTCGTCTGTTGTCCTTGGACGAAACGATTCCCTTTGGAAGCTTCTGGTCGGTTTCCGGGCCGACGTCGGCGACCGTGGGCTCGACGACCGGCAGCTCGACAATCGCAGGTTCTTCGACGACCGGCTCGGCTTCTTCGACGGCTGGGGCTGGTGCGGGGACGTCAGCCACCGGCTCAGGCTTAGCGGCTTCCGCCGGCTCAGCGGCAGGTTCAGCTGCCTTCTTCGCGGCCTTCTTGGGCGGCGCCTTCTTCGTGGAGACCGCAGCCTTCTTCTTGGCCGGCGCTGCCTCGACGGGCTCTTCTTCTTCGGGCTGTACCTCTCGAATGAGGCCTTCTCGTTGGGCCTTGCGCCGAACGCGATCGGCCTGAGCGTCGACGATGCTCGATGAGTGACTCTTCGCCCCGATGCCGAGCGCGTCACAGAGCTCAAGGGTCTCAGCGTTGCTGAGCCCGAGCTCTCGTGCGAGTTCGTAGACGCGTATCTTTGCTGCCAATGGGTTGTTTCAGTCCTTTGATGGGGCGACCACGTTGAGGCGGTCAGCCAACCAGCCTATTCCTATTCCTCTTCCGAAGCGCCATCTTTGACGGGTGCTTCGTCACCTGCGTCGATCTCGGTGAGTGGTTCCTCGTCGCTCGTCGCGTCGGGCTCGTCACTGTCGACCGCTTCAGTCCAGTCTTCCGCGGAGATTGCGTCACCACCATCGGCAGGCTTCCACACCTGTTCGCCCGATTCGGGGTCGACAACCCACTCGCCTTCAGCCCACTCGACATCGCCGTAGGCCTCTTCTTGCGCGATCTGTGTTTCGCTCTTGATGTCGACTCGCCAACCCGTCAGACGGGCCGCAAGGCGGGCATTTTGACCCTCTTTGCCGATGGCCAAAGAAAGCTGGAAGTCGGGAACGATGACCTCTGCGGTTCCCGTCTCCTCGATGATGCGAACCTCTTTCACCTTCGCAGGTGAAAGGGCCTTCATCACGAAATCCGGCAAATCGTCAGAGAACGGGACGATGTCGATCTTCTCGCCACGCAGCTCGGTCACGACTTGACGCACTCGTGCACCACGGGCCCCAACACAGGCGCCAACGGGGTCGACGTTCGGGTCGTTCGAATACACGGCGATCTTGGTTCGATGCCCTGGTTCGCGGGCACATGCTCGGATTTCGACGATGCCGTCGGCGATCTCGGGTACTTCGAGTTCGAACAGTCGGCGAACGAGACCCGGATGTGTCCGGCTCACGACGATCTGTGGGCCCTTGGCGGTCTTGCGGACCTCGACGATGTAGGCCTTGAGGCGAGCATTCGGCTCGGGACGCTCGAACATGACCTGTTCGGACTGTGGAAGCAGCGCCTCGACGCGACCGAGATCGAGCAAGGTGTATCGAGCGTCGGTCTGCTGGATCATTCCGGTGACAATGTCACCTTCGCGCCCGGCATATTCTTCGTATTTGAGTTCGCGTTCTGCTTCACGAATTCGTTGGGTCATGACCTGTCGCGCTGTTTGTGCAGCGATACGGCCGAAGTTGTCCGGGGTGACGTCGAGCTCGTCCCCGACGATCTCGCCCTCTTCGTCGAGCGCTTGGGCCATGACGCGAATATCCATGGTTTCGGGGTCGATCGTGACCCACGAGTACTCATAGGCGTCAGGCATGCGCTTGTACGCAGATTCGAGAGCATCGGCGAGGGCTGCAAACAGCGCGTCGACCGAGATTCCCTTTTCTCGAGCAAGCGCTTGGAGGGCTTCGAGCATCTCAGCGTTCATCGGCTAGCTGGCCTTTCTTCGTGTGCATGTCTTGCGCGGTGCCTTTGGAAGCACCGTTCTTGCTACCGCCACGCTTTGGGGTCGGGCCCCAAGCAAAGACGGTGCGAGCGCTACGAATTTCGCCGTAGCGCAGTGTTCGTTCGCCGTCCTCGGTCAAGACCGTGACACCGAATTCATCTGTATTGACAAGCTCACCCTCGAAGCGACGGTCGCCGTCGACATCGGGCGTTGTCTTGATGCTGACCTGTTCGCCGATCGAGCGACGGAAGTGTTCTGGCTTCTTGAGCGGCCGCTCGACGCCGGGACTCGTCACCTCGAGGGTGAACCGGCCCGGGATGGGGTCTTCGGCGTCGACCATTCGCGACACGGCTTTGGTGACTTCGATCAGCGTCTGGCTGAGGAGTCCATCCTCTTGGTCGATGACGACCTTCATCACGCCGTTGCTGTAGTCGACGTCGACGAGTTCGCACTGAAAATCGTCCATGATCGGCAACAGGTGGTCGGTGAAGGATGTGACGACCGCGCTCTGTTTCTCGCTCATCTCATCACCTCTGTTCCCTGTCGTGGCCGATCCTGCCCCGGGAACAAGAAAAGCGTGGACCCAAAAGCCCACGCTCGCGTCATTCAGGTCCGGACGGGCCCGTATTTGCGTGCAGCGGACATGCTATCGGAAGCGGGTCCATGGGCCACGCCACGCCACGGACTCGCGCGCAGTCAATCGTGGACCATCTCGCCAACTGCATCGGCAAAGCGTTGATGCACCCCACACAGAGCAAGGTCTTGGCCTCGACGCTCGAGAACAGGTTGGAAGTCGTTCGTTGATCGATCGGCCCACAAATCGACGAGATGCACGGCGAGGGCAACGGCAACGATCGCGACACCGAGAAGGCCGTTGCGAAAGGCAACGACGATCCCGAGCGCGGTGAGAACCGATGCGAAAGCTCGAGCCTTGATATAAATGTTGCGGCGTGTTGCCCATTTCTTGAAGATTGGATCGCTCATCGGAATTTTGACCATCGGCGAGGTCCACCGCGTCCATGAACGATCGAGTCGAAGCGAAACTGCGCCATCAGCTCGTTCTCCCGTGATCGCGCAGATGGCGGGAAGGCCTGTCTCGGTCGCCAGGCGAAGGGGTATCACGACCTCGGCCATCAGCTGGAGGTGTCTTCCTTGCGTTTGCGGATCAGTTCGATGGCGGTCTCCGCATCGTTTGCGTCCTCACCACGCTCGTCGAGGTTTCGGGCTCGATCTTCTTCGGCGGCCTTTCGTGCGCCGTCGCGTGTGGCCTCGGCACGTTGCATCGTTGCCTCGACACCTTCTTCGTGCAGGTAGATCGCCCAGTCGAGAAGTTGGTCGACCATTTCGTCCTCGGGAACAACAGCAACGTTGACCCCTTTGACGAACAAGTGGCCGCGTTTGTTGCCTGCGGCGATGCCGAGGTCGGCGTCACGCGCCTCGCCGGGCCCGTTGACGACACATCCCATCACAGCCACCTGAAGCGGAATCTTCTTGTCCTCGAACGCTGCCATGGCGTCTTCGGCCACCTTGTAGACATCGATCTCGGCGCGACCGCAGCTGGGACACGCAATCAGATCGACGTTCTTACGTTTCCGCAGGCCGAGCGCCTCGAGCAACGTGCGGCCAGCCTTGGCTTCCTGCACCGGGTCGGCGGTGAGCGAATAACGAATCGTGTCGCCGATCCCTTCTGCGAGAAGGGTGCCGATGCCCGCCGTGGCCTTGATCGTGCCTGCCGGTGGTGGACCTGCTTCGGTCACCCCGAGATGCAGGGGATAGTCGGTGGTTTCGGAGAGCTGTCGGTACGCCTCGATCATGAGCGGCACACTCGATGCCTTGACCGAGATTTTCACGAGATCGAATCCGACCTCGTCGAAATAGCTGATCTCGCGCATCGCCGACTCGACCATGGCTTCGGGGGTCACACCTTTGTCCTGGTCGTACAACGACGAGTCGAGCGAGCCACCATTGACGCCAATACGAATCGGCACATTACGAGCCTTGGCTTCTTCTGCGATGAGCTTGATCTTGCTCGGATCGGTGATGTTGCCCGGATTCAGCCTGAGGCAGTGAACCCCTGCGTCGAGCGCAGCCAACGCCATCCGATAGTTGTTGTGGATGTCGGCAACGATCGGGACCGGCGACCGTGGAACGATTCGGGCCAGACCCTCTGCAGCCTCGGGTTTGTTACAGGTACATCGAACGATGTCCGCTCCTGCGCCAGCGAGTGCGTAGATCTGCTGGAGTGTGGCCTCATGATCGGCGGTTTTGGTGATCGTCATCGACTGGACCGTGATTGGAGCGCCACCTCCGACGGGAACGTCACCAACCATGATCTGTTTGGTCTTCTTGCGAGGAAACGCACCGTCGAACTGCATTGGAACAACCTACCTCGATCGCACCTCGACACTTCCGGTCGAGACCCGGCTCAGCCCACATGGTCGCTCCGCAAACACTGACGGTTCTGTGACGCACGACACAGGGGCCTGACCCCTTTTTACAAAATGGGGTCAGGTTGGTTTTAACCGAAAGGGGTCTGACCCCCTTGGCTCCACCTTGGCTCTAGCCGGACACGAGAGCGCAAACCGCCTCCGGCCAACCGCCGAACATCGAGGAGCGCAGCGACGGGTTGTGGCAGCGGCGAATTACAGCTGGATTGGGTCGACGAGGTCGCGAACGATCGCGATTCCACCGACGAGCATCATGAACACCAATACGGCGTACGTCAGCGGCAACAGCTTTGCCGCATCGACGCGATGTACCCGCCCGCCGAACGACCGGATTCGTTCGTAGGTGGCGACGGCCATGTGTCCACCGTCGAACGGCAGAAGTGGTACCAGATTGATCATTCCGAGAGAGACGTTGAGCCCGACGAAGAAGAACAACACTGCGGCGACGCCTTCAGCCACCAGCTGCTGACCAATCCCAACCGCACCCACGATCGACAGCAACCGATTCTCATCAATCTCGGCGAACGGCCGTTGTTGGTCGCCCAACGCAGAACTCGATGCGACGACGGAGTCTGACGCATCGTCTGTTGGGGGAAGCGCGAAGAGTCCTCTCCAGCCATCGACCGAGCTGAACATGTCACCAAATCGAGAAGCCAGTTGGCTCGTGACATCCCACACGGTCGGAACGGCTTGCGATGCAGCGTCGCCGAGCGGCAGTCGTTCACGAACCACATCTTCGGAGATGCCAAGGAAACCCGACACCGCATCGTCGCCGGCGTTCACCTCGTTGATCGTGACCAACTCGGTGTGAAGTTCGCGCCCATAGACGACATCGACCTCGACGGTCTCGCCGATCCGCTGTGCCGCTCGGGCTGCGAAGTCTGCGTAATTGGCGGTGGCCTCGCCTTCGAGCCCAATGACGACGTCGCCTTCGTAAAGTCCAGAGTAGCCGATTGATCCAGCTGCGGTGAGCCGCTCGCCGATGCGGGCGTCGATCGCCATCTCCACGCCATCGCGAATCAGATCGATCTCGACCAACTCACCCTGGACCTCTGGAACTACGGCGGCGAGGTTCTCGAAGTCGGCAACCGATTGGCCGTCGATGGTGAGAAGTTGATCACCACTTTCGATGCCGGCGAACTCTGCTGCGCTGAGCGGAATGACCTCGCCGACCGCCCATTCGCCTTCGACCTCTTGGCCGAACTGCGCTATTGCGAGACCTGCCAAAAGAATGGCGATGATGAAATGCGTTGCTGGCCCAGCGGCCACGGTGAGGAACCGTTTGTGCCACGGCGCGTTCCGATAGGCACGTGGTTCGTCGTCGGCAGGGACGTCATCGAGGTTGTTCATTCCGATGATGCGTACGTACGCGCCGAGCGGAAGCGCCTTCAATCCGTAGGTGGTTTCACCTTTCTTCCACGCAACGATTCGCGGTCCGAACCCAATGAAAAATTCGGTTGCTTTCATCCCTGACCAACGAGCGGTGAAGAAGTGCCCGGCTTCATGGATCACGATGAAGACCACCAAGATCGCGACGATCAGGAGGAGTTCCCACCCGCCGAGGATGACCATTGCGGCCACCACACCGACAAGCCCGAGGAATCGAGCTGGCTGAACTCCCAACTCGTCGTCGGCCGGAGCGCGCGAGGGCACGTCGTCGGGTTGATCAGTCGGAGGGGCGGCGAGCAGATCGGTCATTGGCTACAGGATTTCACGAATTCGGCTCCACGTACGTTCGCGTGCTCTGGCATCTGCATCGAGGACGGCTTCCAGGCTGTCGGCTGGTGCACCGTCGTGCTCCATCAACAACTCCTCATTCGTTTCGGCTATTCCAGTCCATGGCATGAGGCCTTCGAGAAACGCATCGACACACACTTCGTTTGCCGCACTCAGCCACGCAGGAGCAGTACCGCCGCGTCGGCCCGCCTCGAACGCAAGATCGAGACACGGAAATGTTGCCCGATCAGGTGGTTCGAAGTTCAACGAGACCGCCTCTGACCAGTTCATCGCCCCGTACGGCTGGTCGAAACGTTCGGGATAGGCAAGGGCATACGCGATACACAGACGCATGTCGGGCTGCGACAGCTGAGCGATCGTGGCGCCATCGGAATACGCCACCATCGAGTGAACGATCGACTGCGGATGAACCACCACATCGATTCGGTCGTAGTCGATTCCGTACAATTCGTGAGCCTCGATCACCTCGAGCCCTTTGTTCATGAGGGTCGACGAGTCGATCGTGATCTTTGGGCCCATCGACCATGTCGGATGATCGAGCGCGTTCTCGATGGTCACCGATGCCAACTCCTCAGCGCTTCGCCCACGAAATGGTCCACCAGATGCGGTGAGAACGAGCCGGTCGACCCCACGTCCATCGGTCGTGGCTCGCAGGCATTGGTGCAGCGCGCAGTGTTCAGAATCGACGGGCAAGATCTCCGCACCCGAAGTCCGGCGAGCAATTTCGACGAGTGGACCAGCAGCGATGAGGGACTCCTTGTTCGCCAGTCCGAGCCGCTTTCCGTGTTCGAGCGCCGACAACGTGACCGCCAAGCCAGCAAATCCCATCACCCCGTTGATCACGACGTCAGCGGTCGAGCTCGCCTCGCGCAGGCCCGTATCACCGGTGAGCACTCGGACGCTTGCATCGAATTTCTCGACCGCATCTGCGTACGTGTGGGGGTCTGCGACGACCACGACCTCGGGACGGAACTCCTCGACGAGGGGAATGAGCGCCTCGATCGACGACCCAACACTCAATGCCTGGACCTCGAAGGCCCCATCCGACGAACGAATCACGTCGAGCGTCTGCGACCCAATGGACCCAGTCGCACCCATCACCGAAACAGTCGTCATGTGCCCAGCCTACGATCTGGAGAAAGTGGAAAGTGAGGCCCGACCCCGGAGCTCGCCTCTGGCGCAGCAGCCGAGCATCGAGAGCCGACGGGCTCGGATTGCGATCGCTCCGTTCGTTTCGCTCGCTAACCGAGTTGGAGCGAGGAACGAGCGGGAGACTCAGCCTACGTCGTGTAGAAGACGGCCTCGGCAAAGAAGTAGACGGCGGGAAGGACGAAGAGCAGGGCATCGAACCGGTCGAGGAACCCGCCATGGCCGGGCAAGACCGAACCCATGTCCTTGATGCCCAGGTCTCGCTTGATCAACGATTCCCCAAGATCCCCGAGGGGCGCCACGATTGCTCCAATGACACCGAGCAACAGCGCGTCTTTCCAGTTACCGAAGCTGTCGAACGGCTCGGCGACTGCGATGATTCCGAAGAACACCACCGACGCAAGCGCTGCAGCGAACGCACCACCGATGAGGCCCTCGGTGGTCTTGTTGGGGCTGACGGCAGCCAGCGGGGTGCGCCCGAAGCTACGGCCCGCGAAGAACGCGCCGACGTCGTAACCCACGGTGACGATGATCGCCGCCAGCAAAAGGCCGGTTCCGTCGTCATCGTTCAGACCACCACGGCTCGCAACCTCGAGCAACGCTGCACCAAAACTTCCCAGCACCCCGATGTACACGATGCCGAGCAATGTGACGCCGATGTTCATGACGGGCATCTCGGTGGCGACTCCTGCCAAGAACCACAACAGCGAAAACACGATGGCAAGGGCGAGAACCAGCGCGACCGCCTGCGTCCCCCTGTAGTACACGGCAATCGGCATAGCGACCGATGCGGCGAGACCGAGGAGGGTCGCTGGCTGGTAACCGGCAACCCGAAGGGCGTTGTAGAACTCTCCTGCGGAGAGGGCGACAACAACGACGATCAGCGCAAGTGCAACGAGAGGACCGAGGTTGATCGCCACGATTGCGATCGCCAGCAGGGCAACACCGGTGATGATCGCCGATTGCATGTCGCGGCCCGCATCGCCACCATCATCGGCGAAACCATCGTCGGCGAAACCGCCATCGGACTGGTCGTCGTAGGTGAAGAATCGCTCGCTCTGTTCGCCGCCGATTTGCACGACTGCGGGTTCTCCTGGATCGGGGACGGGACCGGGGTCCCACGCCTGTGGTTCGGCGACCTCTTCGACTCCATCTCCCCATGCCGGGGCTGTACCCGAGAGATCGGACCATGCGTCGAGATCGTCCTCGTCGCCTGGTTCGATGTCGAGAGCGACGGTTTGATCGGTTCCTGGAGTCGTCCAGTCGTCGAGCGAAACCTTGGTCGGAGCTTCAGGCGGTGGCTCATCTGGCCAGACGCTACCCGCCGCAGGAGGTGTGATTTCGGTACCGGCACCATCGCCGAACGCCGACTGCTGAACGGAATCGCCGAAAACGCTGCCACCCGGGGCCTCGCGAGGTGCCTGTTCGGCGAGGTCTGCTGCATCGCTGTCGCCGCCGTCGGCATCGCCAAAGACCGAAGCCGTGGAGCTCGCGTCAGGATCATCGCCGAAGACAGACCGCCCTGGTTCAGGACTGTCGTCATCGATTTCGTCGTCGTAGTTGTCCACGCCAGATTCCTCCACGCGCCGAGACTAGTGCCTGCCACCGGCAGACCCTAGACCTCGAGCAGTTCCTTTTCCTTGGCATCGCGTGCCGCATCGATGCCGTGCTCGTGAGCTCTCGTGAAATCGTCGAGTGCCTTCTGCGCTCGCTCGATTTCATCGGACCCGACTCCGCCGTCTTTTTCGACCTCTTCGAGGTCCTTGCGTGCGGACCGTCGGTGCCCGCGAATCTTGCCTTTCCCGTCTTCAGCCATGTTGTTGATGACCTTCACGAGGTCCTTGCGGCGCTCCTCGGTGAGCTGTGGGAAGGCCAGGCGCAGCGTTCGACCGTCGTTGCTCGGCGACAGTCCGAGATCGGAATTTCGAATTGCCCGTTCGATTGCTTCGACGTTGGCCGCATCGTGGGGGTTGATGATGAGTTGGCGCGCCTCGGGCACCGAGAAGGTCGCGAGCTCTTGGAGGCTCATCGGAACGCCGTACGCCTCGACCTGAAGTTTTTCGATGAAGGCCGAATTCGCACGACCCGTTCGGATTGTGGCCATCTCACGTCGCGTGTGCGCCACAGCACCATCCATCTTCGACGAGATGTCCTCGATGATCAGATCGACAATTTCGCTCATTGCCCACTCCCCTCTCTGTGCTGCATCAACTCGTCACCAAGGTACCCACTGCTTCACCGCGAAGAATCGCTTGCACGTTTCCTTCGCCCATGAGATCAAACATCACGATAGGCAGATCATTGTCCATGCAAAGTGTGATCGCCGTCGAGTCCATCGCCTTGAGGCCACGCTGCAACACGTCGATGTGGCTGATTTCGTCGATTTTGGTCGCGGCGGAATCGAGATTGGGATCTGCCGTGAAAAGCCCGCCCGTCCCCGAATGGGTTCCCTTGAGAACGACACCGGCCTCTATCTCGACTGCACGCAATGCTGCAGTGGTGTCGGTGGTGAAAAACGGGTTGCCCGTGCCACCAGCGAACACCACGATCCGGTCCTTTTCGAGGTGTCGAATTGCTCGACGTCGAATGTATGGTTCAGCCACCTGTGCCATGTGGATCGCGCTCATCACTCGGGTTGGCTGGCCGCGACGTTCGAGGCGATCCTGCAGCGCGAGCGCGTTGATGACCGTCGCCAACATCCCCATGTAGTCCGCCTGTGACCGATCCATTCCGGCGCCGGCACCAGCGAGACCACGCCAGATGTTTCCCCCGCCCACGACGACTCCGATGGAGACATCGAACGTCTCGCGTACGCTGACGATGTCGTTGGCAATGCGCTGCACGGTGTCGCCATCGATGCCGTAGGACTCCTTGCCAGCGAAGGCTTCACCCGAGACCTTCAACAGGATACGACCCCAGCGGGGCGTCTCTTTTCCTGTGGTGGTCGAGGATTCTGTCATGGCGCTCCTGTCTGAGGGATTCGATCAGCCTCCGAGGTAAGCCTGACTGAACGAAACGATCGTGCCACCCCCGAGCGAGTCCTGCACGGATGTCTTGTCTCCATTCAGTCCCTGCTCGAGCAGCACCTGCTCGCCAAACCATGCCGACAAGCGTCCTTCGACGATCTTGTCCCAGGCCTGTTCGGGCTTTCCTTCGGCTTTGGTGATCTCGAGAAGTGCGTCCCGCTCGGCCTCGGCCACCGACGGATCGATGTCGTCGCGCGAGAGCCCCTGGGGCTTTGCGAAGGCGATGTGGAGCGCAACCATGTGCAGCGTCTCCGGATCGACGCCGTTGCCCTCGACGATCACACCATTGGTGCCTCGACCCTCCTGCTTGTGGAGGTACGTGTCGAGCAAGTTTCCGTCGCCTGCAACGACCCGCCTGACGAGGCCGAGCTCGATGTTTTCCTTCTTGGTGATCTGCAGTTCTTCGATTGCAGCTTGATGTTGCGCAGCTGCGTCCTCGCCATCGGCGAGCACCGAAGCCGCAATGGCGTCGAGGACGGCGACGAACTCTTCAGACTTTGCGGCAAAATCGGTTTCACTCTTCAAATGCACGATCGCCGCGACGCCGTCGCCACTGGCGAGCGCAACAGCACCTTCGGCATTGTCGCGGTCGGCGCGGGTAGCGGCCTTCGCGAGGCCCTTCTCTCGAAGGATCTTTCGTGCTTCGTCGGCATCACCATCTGCTTCGGTGAGTGCCCTCTTCGCGTCCATCATTCCGGCGCCGGTTGCGTCTCGGAGTGCCTTGATGTCGGCAACAGTGATCTCTGCCATTGTGTTTCTACTTTCCACGCCGCTCGGCCTGTCCGAGCCAGTGGGCGTGATCTGTGCGGTTGATGTTGCCACACCTCGGCCTGTACCGGCCTCTGGGTGTGGTGTGTGGTTGAAGAGCCCTTAGGACTTTCCGGCCTCGGTGTATCCGCCAGCAACGGCGGCTTCGGGGGTGTTGAACCAGATCTCGGCAACGGTCTGCTCGTACCAACGGCCACCTGGCTGATGGAACTTCATCGAGTCGGCGTTGCCCTTGATCTCGAAACCTTCAGGCATCGATCCGTCGTCCATTGGCCCGTGGGCACCGTCCGGGAGGCCAGCGGTCTCAGCTGGAGCGGCGGCCGGTGCTTCAGCAGCCGGTGCTTCAGCAGCTGGCGCCTCAGCGGGAGCTTCAGCAGCCGGTGCTTCAGCGGGAGCAGCCTCGGCGGGAGCTTCCGCTGCGTCCTTCTCGGCGGCGATTCGTGCTTCACGCTCAGCAGCGGCTGCTGTGGCCTGCGCACGTGCGTCAGCCTGGGCTGCATCACGAGCAGCCTGATCTTCAGCGCTTCGTTCCGCTGTGGCACCAGCGGCAGCAGGATCGGGGATCCCTGCCATTTCGGCCTTCTTCGAACGAATGAAATGGCCCTCGAGCACGGCGTCAGAAATTACACGACACATGAGTTCGCCGGCACGAATCGCGTCGTCGTTCCCTGGAATCACGTAATCGACGAGGTCAGGATCGCAGTTGGTGTCGACGACGGCCACGAGGGGCAGGCCGAGTTTGTTGGCTTCGGTGACGGCGGTGTGTTCGAGCTTGGTGTCGAGCACGAAGACCGCATTTGGTGCCTTCGTCAGATGACGAATTCCGCCGAGGTTGCGCTCGAGCTTCACGAGTTCGCGCGAGATCATCAGCGCTTCCTTCTTCGGCATTGCGTCCATCTCACCGGACTCGCGCATCCGCTGGTATTCCTTCATCTTGTCGACGCGCTTTTGGATGGTTTGGAAGTTGGTGAGCATGCCGCCGAGCCAACGCTGGTTGACGTAGGGCATGCCGCACTTCTCGGCGTACGACTGGATCGAGTCCTGCGCCTGACGCTTCGTACCGACGAACATGATCGTTCCGCCATTCGCGGTCAGATCACGCACATAGGTGTAGGCATCTTCGAGACGGTTGAGCGTCTGATTGAGATCGAGGATGTAGATGCCGTTGCGCTCGCCGTGAATGAACCGCTTCATCTTCGGGTTCCAACGACGGGTCTGGTGTCCGAAGTGCACGCCGGCGTCCAGCAACTGCTTCATTGTGATGACTGCCATGTCGAATCTCTCCCTGCGGTTTGGTTGGACGATTGACCCAGGCGCCAGAGGCGACCGCAGTATGGGCGAATCGGGAATCTCTCATCGGCCGTGGGCACGACCGCAGGGCAAACTTTGCCCGGAGCTCACGATAGCGGCGCTCGGGCCAACTACCGCCGGAAGCCTCGCCAAGAAGTCGACACCTCACGTCGGACCTGAGACCAAACGCACAACGACGCGGCCTTGGCGAAACAAAAGGGTTGGATCGAAGTACTCACCATTGCGGCGCGCGGTGAAGTGCATGGTCGATCCGGCCAGAGCAATCGGCTGACCGCGAACCACGGAATCTCCTGCGACAACCAGGGACGATCGGACGAATCCAACGGTGGTACGCAGATCGGGCGAATGACGGATCGTGACGAAGAGGTGTCCACCGACCTGGCCCGCAAAGCTGACGACACCTCCAGCCGACGCCCGCACGACCTGGTCGACCTCGGTGTCGTACTCGACACCACGATTTCCGGCGAGCCACGGCTCGTCGGGCGGTCGAAACGGATCGATGATCGGGGCATCGACGGGAGGATGATGGACCTCGACGTCCTGCATTGCTCGTTGTGCGCCTGGCGGAGGCGGAAAGGAGCGTGGAGAGTATCCGTTCGTCGCACCGACACTCGGCCCGGTCAACACGACCAGAATGAGGCCGACGAGCAACATCGAGACTCGCACCATGAGATTCTCCAAAGGAGTTTTCACACGGGGGAAGTGAGAACGCGCTCGCAAGCAGCGGTCATGTCGACGGTACTACGGGGAGCCACCGGTCATCGCACTGGCACCCGACGTCCAACGAAGGAACGTGCGTCAGGCGGGGGTGTATTCGTTGGCCGTGAGGCGTGAACGCAACCGCAACACCGACTTGGTGTGAATCTGACAGACGCGGCTCTCGGTGACGCCGAGGACCTGTCCGATTTCGGCGAGCGTCAAACCTTCGTAGTAGTACAACGTCAGGACGATCTTTTCGCGCTCAGTCATCGAGTTGATCGACTCGGCGAGAAGCTGACGCATTTCTTCGACTTCGAAGGAACCCACCGGCCCCGCACTCTTGTCGGGAATGGTGTCGCCAAGCGTCATCGAGTCGCCGCGTTCTCCACCCGAGAGCATCTCGTCGAGGGCGACGACACCCACAAAAGAGATCTTCGTGAACATCGTTTCGAGTTCGGTCAAGGTGATGTCGAGCGCATCGGCAAGTTCTTCATCGCTCGGTGCACGACCAAGTTTTGCTTCGAGCTTCGCGTTTGCTTGTTCGATTCGTTTTGCTTTCGTCCGAACCGATCGGGGAACCCAATCCATCGATCGAAGCTCATCGAGCATCGCGCCCTTGATTCGCGAAATTGCGTACGTCTCGAACTTGTACCCACGTTCTGGGTCGAACTTGTCGATTGCGTCGATCAGACCAAAAATGCCGTAGCTGACGAGATCTGCCTGCTCGACGTTCTGCGGCAACCCCGCCGCGACACGACTCGCCACATATTTCACCAGTGGCGAATAGTGCACGATCAACTGATCTCGGATCTCGCGCGAAGGCGCCTTGGTATAGCGAATCCAGAGACCATCAGCTCTTGCTCGTTCTATTTCGTCCACGTGTTTGACGCTTCCTCTACGACTCTGGCCCGCTTTGTCATGCTCTTGGATGGCTCGACCGATGGACACGCTGCAACCGTTCTTTACTCACATGCGTGTAAATCTGCGTGGTCGATAGATCCGAGTGCCCCAACAACTCCTGCACCGTCCGTAGATCGGCACCTCCGTCCAAAAGATGAGTTGCAAATGTGTGACGAAGTGCATGCGGATGGGTGGGCGAAGCTGCGCGACGGTCGAGAACACGGCGCACATCACGAGGACCGAGACGACGGCCACGTTGGTTTCGGAACAGCGGGCATGGGTCATTTGACCCAGTTCCGGCATCGACGTCGATCATCTGATCAACGGCGAGGTGCCGCCGAAGGGCTTCGACCGCAGGTGTCGACAGCGGCACGATGCGCTCCTTCTCGCCCTTCCCCCACACCCGGATGGTGCCCGCCACGAGGTCGGCTGAGTCGGTGTTCAAATCACAGACCTCGCTCACTCGAAGGCCGGACCCGTACAACAACTCCACGACGGCGTCGTCGCGAAGACGGCGCGGTGAGACGTCATCGGCAGCCACTCGAGGCGACGGGTCGTCCCCGAGAAGTTTTGCGAGATCGCCGTCGCTCAACACGGTGGGAAGGTGCGCGTTCGCTGCCGGAGTCGACAATCCGATCGTCGGATCGGCTTCGATGAGGCTGTTCCGGCGGGCCCAGTCGAAGAAGCGTCGTAATGCGCTCATCTTGCGGGCAATGGTGCGGCGAGCGTACTTCTTGGCGTCGAGGGCCGCGAGGTATCGCCGAAGTGTGCGGCGATCGATGTCGGTCAGTCTCGAAATTGAGTTGTCCTGCATCCATTCGGCAAATGCGATGAGGTCGCGCCTGTATACCGACGCCGTCGAGGCGCTGACGCTAGTCAGGGATGCAGTGAAGACATCGATGTCATCGAACACGCCCAGAACGGTAGCCGCCCCGGGCATCACCTCGACGGAGCCTCGATTCCAGCAGGTCAGCGGACACGTTCGATCCACGGCCCGCTTCGAGCGCACAAACCCTCCGCGACCAAACGCTCGATCTCCATGGCAACCTCGGCAGTCGACAGATCGATCCTGGCGCAAAGCTGGTCGAGCGATTGTGGCGTCCAGCCCAACACGTCGAGCAAATCCGAGCTCGACCGGCCATTCTCATCTCGGTCGACGACTCGGGGAGGTGTGTACCCGATCAGCGCCAAGACATCCTCGGGGCCGAGAATTGGCGTCGCCCCGTCGGCGAGGAGCCGGTTCGATCCGGCAGCCGCATTCGACGTGATTGGTCCGGGCACGACGCCAACGGGAACATCGCGTAGTTGTGCCTCGTCAACGGTCAACAGCGAACCGCCCTGCGCATGTGACTCGACGACGATCAGCGCGTCGGACAGCCCGGCGATGATTCGATTTCGCGCCGGAAACCGCCATCGGTCAGGCCCGACTCCGGGCGGGGTCTCGCTGATCAGAAAACCGCGCTCGGCAACGGCTGCCCACAGACGAGCGTTCTGTTTCGGATAGATAACGTCGAGTCCGCTCCCGACGACGCCAAGAGGTGGCGCAGCGATCGGATCGGTGACGCTCAGGGCCCCGTGATGAGCAGCGGCATCGATGCCCAGAGCGAGACCCGACACGACAGAGACACCCACCTGTGTCAGTGCTGCCCCGAGCTCGAACGCACATCGTTGGCCATAGGAGGTGCACTGTCGTGTCCCAACGATTCCCACCGATGGTGCGGAGCCCGATAGCGCCGCCGTCGGCCGTCCGAGAGTGAACAGGGCGCGAGGGGGCTCGATGTCGTCGACGAGGCGCTCCGGGTAGTCCGATGTGCCATGGGTTGTGACCGAGATTCCCAATCCGTGGATCGCCTCCCAGTGATTTTCCACCGACATGACCCGTGCCGCCGAGCGCCACGTTTCGATCGTCGACGAGCGAACCGCCTCGAGTTCGATCGGCCTGCCAGTACAAATGGCGGTCCACGCATCCTTCGCATCTCGGTCGATCATGAGTTGTTTGAGCCGATTTGGGCCCAATTCTGGCAACGACAAGAGCGCGACGATCCAGGCGTCGGGCGGAAGATCATGTCCGGCGCTCATCCGATGAATCCGAACGGATCGACACGAAGTGACATCGCCAGGCACAACTGCTCGACCGACACCACCTCTCCCCCGTCATCGAGGTCGGCAATCGTCCGAGAGACCGAACGCACGCGGTTCACGCCCCTCGCCGACAGGCGCCCCTGACCGAGAGCATTTTCGAGAATTGTTCGGGCACTTTGCGACAACGGCGCCACTCGATCGAGCTCCCCCTGGTCGAGTGAACTGTTGAGACACCCAGAGCGAGAAACCGCTCTGCTGCGGGCCTCGACGACACGTGCAGCAGCTTGGTCGCTCGATTCTCCATCTGGTTCCCCGAACAGTTCAGACGGTGCCGGCCGCTGTACCCCGATCCGCAGATCAAAGCGGTCGAGAAGCGGTCCCGAGACGCGACGGTGATAACGAGCCCGTGCTGCGTCGCTGCATCGACACGCACCAGGCGCACCTGACTCACCACATGGACACGGATTCATCGACCCGACGAGCAGGACATCTGCGGGATATTGCGCGGTACTGTGCGCTCGGGTGACCCGCACCTCGCGTTCTTCGAGCGGCTGACGTAAACCGTCGAGTGCTGACGGCGAGAACTCGCCCAGTTCGTCGAGAAAGAGGACGCCTCGATGTGCCAACGACAGCTCACCCGGGCGCATCGATGCGGCTCCGCCGCCCACGAGTGACACCGCCGACGCGCTGTGGTGCGGTGCTCGCAGTGGTGGCTGCACGATCGGGATCTGCTCTGGCCGCAGCTCGCCAGCGGCCGAGTGAATACGGGTGACATCGAGGGCTTCTCGATCGGAGAGGGGCGGCAAGAGACCCGGAAGCCGTTTTGCCAGCATTGTCTTCCCTGCACCCGGCGGGCCGACCATCAAGAGGTGATGCCCGCCAGCAGCACTGATACTGAGCGCCAACTTCGCCATCTGTTGCCCGCGGATCTCGCGAAGGTCGAGCGCCGACCCAGCGGCGGTTGCGCGTGTACGAGACGGCGACTCGGGCCAATCCGCTGTGCCCGCCAAACACTCGAGTAGACGACCGAGCGTTCGGATCGATTTCACCGGGCGACCGAGGAGGCCGACCTCTGCTGCATTGTCGGCGGACACCACGAGCGACGGGGCATCGACGACATCGCCCATCGGCAACGCTCCACGCACGGGGCGCACCGAACCGTCGAGGCCGAGTTCACCGACGAATCCGTACTGCTCGAGCACCGACGAATCGATTCTGTCGATCGCCGTCAAGACACCGATGGCGATGGCCAAGTCGAGACTCGCCCCGGTCTTCTTCACGTCGCTCGGTGCCAGATTCACCGTGATCTTCCGATGCGGCCAATCCTCACCCGACGACTGAATGGCGGCCCGCACGCGATCTTTCGCCTCGCGACACGATGCGTCGGGTAACCCGACGATCGCGAACCCCGGTAGGCCGCTTCCAACATGGACCTCAACATCGACGGGGTGGCCACGGACCCCACAAAGTGTCGCCGATCGAACAATCGCAAGCACAGAATTCTCCACCGCTGTCAGTTGGGAGAAGGCTTTTCGGTAGCGACTTCGAACCGTGCGGGTACCTTACGGATGCCCTGTGACAGCGACCGGGAGTGTCAGTTTCCTGTGGTGCTCCAGTGCCAGGGTTCTCCGAGAAGGTTTCGGAACCCGAACGACGCGGCGTTGTCGGCGAGCCAGAGAAAAGCAGGATCTGTCGTCGAGGTGATCAGTCGCCCGCCGCTCGTGAAGTCGATCGCCAGACCGAGTTCGTGTTGGGATCTCCCGGGCTGCGCCGTTGGTGGGCTGCACTGATCTGCGGGCATGTCGAAGATTGCATAGTCGGAGATACCGCAGTTGACTCGTCGCAGGGCGATCTGGCGCTGCGGGTCGCGAAATCCGCCGCCCGACAGGGCAAACCCTGCTTGGGCTGAGCTCTCGAGCAGAGATCGGAGATCCGCGGCGATGGCTGAGCTGACCTCGATCCCACCGACCTCGACGATCGTCAGGGCCGCTGGACCGTCGGTGGCTGGATGCTCACCGTCGGATCTGAGCGGCGCTATCTCGAACTCGGAAATTGCCATCGCGAATCCGTCACTTGTGAAATGACGAAGTCGATCGGCCTCGTACGAAACCAACATCGCTGACGCTGGGTCGAATGTCGCCCTCACGTCCATCGATGGAGCGTCCAACACCCCGGAGAGATCTGCGAGGTGGTCAGCGATCGTCTTGGCTGCTCCGGGCCATTCGAGCAGTGAACCATCGACGTCGACCGCCCTCGCCTGACCATTGGCCACCTCGATCTTGACTCGACCCGCTGCGGGACATGCGCAGCTGGTGGTCACCAGGTAGGAATAGGTCGACTCGCCACGCTCGTTCCATATGCGGACTGCGGTTTCAAGCCCATCTCGCAACTCGTCTCGCAGCGACAGCTCATGCACGACGAGTCGAGCACCAGCGTGGCCCTCTATCGATCGAGGGAGTCCGGTCGCTGGATCGAAGGTCGCGCTGCGACCCGCCGCAATTGCCTCGCCTGCTCGCTCGAACAATTCACCGGCGGTGAGAGACAGCGAACTGAACGCGCTCGTCGCTTCGTCTCCGCGTACGTGCACGATGTCGATCGATGATCCACCGTGACAGACGGTGTCGGGCGCACACGCACGATGGTTGGACACCCGATACACGAACTCGTCGTTGCCGCGGAGCCGCCACAAGGTTTCACCGACCTCGGCGGGGCGATCATCTCCGCCAATTCCATACTCGCAGCCGATCGCGTTCGTTCTGGCCCAACTGTCGGTGCACACGTCGTCATCGGGGCCGCCTCGCAGACGATCTGAGCCAGATCCCCCTCGCAGTACGTCACCACCGGCTCCGCCGTACAAAACGTCGGGGCCGGTCGAACCGCGAAGCAGGTCGTTGTCGTTCCCGCCGTACAGGGTGTCGGCACCATCGCCACCGGCGAGGTCATCCGACCCGTCATCTCCGCGCAGAACGTCGTTGCCGGGTCCACCGATGAGCCGGTCATCACCTCGGCCACCGATGAGCAGATCATCGCCACCGAGGCCGCAGATGATGTCATCGGAATCCGTCCCTATGAGAACGTCGTCGCCTTCTGTACCCACGATCTCGCACGTCGTCGAGTTCTCCGCACCGGCAACGCCGTGAGAGAACAGCACAGACGTTGCGAGAACAAACAGGGCGAGAACAGAGCGGCGCAGATGCACGAAGAACGACTTTCGGTCGGTTCCGCCCGGCAGTCGACGAGCGTAGCAGTGACCACCGTGCGTGCGGGTCAGCTACAGGATCTCACTCATGTACCGGATGATCGCGTCGATATCAGCGTCCGACAACGTGCTTGCGAAACTTGGCATCGCCTTCCGGCCCTCCGTGATGACCAAACGTTGTTGGGCCTCGTCGAGCCGGCCGTCGATGCCGACGAGTGCGGGGCCGATGGCTCCACCTCCGTCTGCGCCGTGACACGACGAACAGCGAGCTCGAAACACGTCGGCGCCAGACTGAAGTTCGGCGTCGGCATCATTGGGGAGTGCGACTTCTTCAGCGCAACCGGACGAGAAGAACGCGAGTGCCAATGCGAGCGCGACCGCACGTCGACGTGGTTGTTGTTGCATCGTGCCCACCATACTGAGAGTCATGGGCCTTGACCCGACGCGACAGCGTCAAAAAACACCCTTTGACTACGTGTTCGTTGTTGCTGCGGTGTGTGCGGCGATCGCCTTGGTTGTCTGGGCGCTTTTCGGCTGACAGTGTACTCAGAACGCCCCTTCGATGACCTCGACCGATCGACCAGTGATTGCCACGACATCGAAACGCAGCTCGCCCCGTCGACGTCGATGTTCGCCCAACCATGCGACGGCCAGACGCCGGATTCGGCGCTGTTTGTCGAAACCGACGGCCTCTGCGGGACTACCCCAGCGCGTCGAGGTCCGTGTTTTGACTTCGACGAACGCGACAGTGTCTTTCCTGGCCACGACCAAGTCGAGCTCGCCCCGACCGCTGCGCCAGTTCTGGTCGAGTACGACCCAACCACGTTCTTCGTACCATCGGGCAGCGAGCGCCTCGCCCTGACGCCCCAACTTCTGTCGCGCATGTGTCATGGGAAGACAGTACGAACGGGGTGCGACATCGAAGTATCTACTTGGGCTGTTACTGGTCTGGGAGGGTGTGTTCGGTGTTGCAGGGTTGCGGCTCTGACCCACGGTGTGACTGG
>RCMY010001275.1_pt1 | contig 24039 bp, 17 predicted proteins | sample 2041341 | NCBI WGS metagenome assembly RCMY01 (sample SAMN09708234, study PRJNA481090) | Marine sediment metagenome, whole genome shotgun sequencing project.
GATGTACGTCGCGTACGGAGGAATAACCGGGGTCGGCTCGTTCTCCGTTGGTTCATCTGGGTTGCCGTTGCCATTGCCATCTGGGTCGAAGCCGGCATCGGTGAGGTCAGTCGTCGGATTGCCGGAGACGGTACCAGTGCCGCTGGCAAGCGCCTGGTTGGTAAAACTGGCCGAGACCGGCACGACGGTGACGGTGAGATCGACCGTCGCAGTCGTACCTACGGCCAAGGCGTCGGTTCCGGCCAGAAGGTTCTGGTCGCCATCACCATCAAACCCTGCGTTCACCGCGAGCGTCGGCGACGAGAGGCTGTCAATGACATAGCCCGCAGGGAAACCGCTCGCGAGATCATCAGCAAGCTGCACACCATTGAGCCGCTCATTGCCGAAGTTTTCGACAGTGAATCGCATGGCCGCGGTGAAGCTGCCGTCGCCATTGTCGGTCAGGCTCACGAGCGCCTTGGCGCCGCCAATCACCGGTGTCACCACAATCGGGCCGGTCGGAGTTGGGCCAACGGTATTGCCGGGGTCTGTTGGGTCAGTGCCAACTGTTGATGCGGCCGAAGTGCTTGTACCTGATGCGTTACCAACACCAGACACGGTTGCTGCATTGTCGATCGACGATGTCGACACCGGAGTAAACGTGACATCAAACGACACCAGAGCCTGTGACCCAACGGCGAGAGAGTCAGTCGCCGTCAAGAGATTTTTGTCGGTGCCGCCGTCGAACGACGGGTTAACAGTGAGCGTTGCCGAAGAGAGGTTCGCAACGCTGAAGCCACTGGGGAAGCTCGAGGCGAGATCGTCGGTGATCTGCACACTGTCGAGAATCTCGTTGCCATCATTGGCGATGGCAACGGTGTATGACGCAGTGAAGGTGCCGTCACCATTGTCGACAAGTCCATCGAGCCCCTTGGCGGCCAGCGCTGAGGGCACGACGGCGAGTGGACCAGTTGGGGTCGGGCCAACCGGGTTGCCGGGGTCAGTCGGGTCGGTGCCGACCGATGAAGTGGCCGCGGTACTGGTGCCTGAGACATTACCTGTCCCCGCCACGACTGCCTGGTTGTCGATAGATGCTGCCGACGCAGGCGTGAAGGTCACGTCAAACGCAACAGAGCCTTGGGCGCCAACCGTGAGCGAGTCGACGCCGGTGAGCAGATTCTGATTGCTATTTCCATTGAACGATGAATTGACCGTAAGGGTGGCCGAGGTGAGATTTGCTACTAAGAATCCGACAGGAAAGTTCGAGGCGAGGTCGTCGGTGATCTGGACGGCGCTGAGAACCTCACCGCCGTCGTTTGCGACTGTTACCGAGTAAGAGGCAGTAAATGTCCCGTCGGTGTTGTCGACCAGACCAAGAAGCGCTTTCGCGGCGGCGGCTGAAGGAGTGACAACTAACGGCCCTGTCGGCGTCGGGCCAACCGGGTTCGTAGCGTTCGTTGGATCAGTGCCGACGGTCGAGACAGCGCTCACACCTGTGGTCGAGGCGGCGCCGGTGCCGATGCCAGTCGCCTGGTTGTCGATTGACGCGGTGCTCGTCGGGAGGAAGGAGACGTCGAACGACACTGAGGCCTGGGCCCCGACCGCCAGCGCGTCGGTGCCCGCAAGGAGGTTCTGATCGGCGTCACCAGTGAACGATGCGTTAACCGCCAGGGTCGGAGATGACACATCCGTAACCGAATAGCCAGCAGGGAAGTTACTGACGAGGTCGTCGGTGATCTGCAGACCAGTCAGAGATTCGTTGCCGTCGTTGGCGACGGTGACGGTGAACGATGCGGTAAACGTTCCATCGCCATTGCCGGCGAAACCATCAAAGGCCTTGGCTGAGGCGATGGACGGGACAACGCCGATTGCGCCGGTGCCAACGGTCGAGGAGTCAGTCGCAGTGGTTCCTGAAGCAATACCGGTACCGGTTGCGGTCGCCGCGTTGTCGACCGACGCCGCGCTAGCAGGCGTGAACCTCACCACGAGGACAAGCGAACCAGAGTCGCCGTAGACGAACGAGTCGGTGCCGTCGAGAAGATTCGTATCGCTGTTACCGTCGAAGCTGCCATTTACCGACAAGTCGGCTGACGTAAGCGAGAGGACCGTGAACCCTGCAGGGAAGGTTCCGGCGAGGTTGTCTGCCACCTGGACGCCAGTAAGTGTCTCGTTGCCACTGTTCGCAATGGCGATGCCATAGGTTGCGGTGAAGGTGCCATTGCCGTTGTCGACAAAGGAGCTGAGCGTCTTTGACGCGCTCATGGCGGGAGCGAGTGGTATCCCGGCTGGAGTTAGTGGGGTTGGGTCATCTTCGCCCGGATCAGAGGCGATGTAGTTGCCTGAAGTATCAGGCTCAACACCATCGTCGGAAAGGTCAGCGGCCGGCGTTGATGTACTTGAGCCGATTGCCGTCGCTGAAGCCTGATTGTCAATTGTCGCAGTCGACGCAGGCGTAAATCGCACCACCAGACTCATCGTGGCGGTGGCCGAGAACGGAAGGACGTTGCTGCCCGAAAGAAGGTTCTTGTCGCCGTTGCCATTAAACAAGACATTGGTCGACAGCGTCGGCGAGTTGAGCGAGATGACCGAATAGCCGGCTGGGAATGAAGCAGCCAAGTCATCGGTCAGCTGAATCGACTGGAGCGGCTCATTGCCCAGATTCTCAATTACGAACCCGTAGGTGACGTCAAATGTGCCGTCACCATTGTCGTTCACAGACGACACCGCTTTGGCCACACCGATTGCCGGAGCGAGCGGGACGGTCATCGTAACGACCGCGCTGTCGCACGAGGCCGGGTTGTCATCGTCGCAGATCGTGTAGTTGAAGGTGTCGGTGCCGGAGAAGTTGACGGCTGGGACATAACTAAATGTGCCGTCGCCGTTGTCGGTAACCGTGCCACCGTTTGGTGTCGCTGCGTCGAACGAAGTGAGCACTGCTTCATCAACGATCGTGTCGTTGTCGACCCAGTTGACGATAGCTGGTGTGCCATACGCGACAAGACCAGAGTCGTCGTTTGCAACCGGGTTCCCGGTGTCAGCGACAGTGATAGTGACAGTTCCGGTATCGCACGAGGCTGGCGAGTCGTTGTCGCACAACGTATAGGTAAACGTGTCGGTGCCCGAGAACTCGGGCGCCGGCGTATACGAGAATGTGTTGTCGCCGTTGCTGACAACAGTTCCGCCGTTCACCGATGTTGCGTCGAACGACGAGAACGTTGTGCCGTCGGGGAAGCTGTCGTTAGTAGCCCATGGGATGACTACGGGCCCACCGTTCTCGGTGGTCGAAGCGGTGTCGTCAGCCGCAATCGGATCGAGGTCGGGGACCTCCACCGCAAACTCAATGACGTCTCCACCGGGGCTGCCTTGTGGAGTTGTCGAAAAGTTCAACGTAGTAAAGTTTGTGCCAACGATTCGAACCGAACCACATGCAGTGCCTGTCGCCCGATTGGTTGAACACTCGCCAGTTGAGATCGTCGGTTGGGTAACGATCGTCTGCGAGATCGTGTTGCCCGAGGCAAGGAAGTGGCCGACGCCGCTCAGGCGCTCCACCGTCTGACCCGAGGTGATAGTAAGCAGCGCGCCGTTTGTACCTCCACCAGCCCAACCGCCGAGGCGATCGATATGAAGAATTGGATTGGTGACTGGCCGGCTAAACGTCAGCATGAACGACGAGGCGGCACCGGGGAGAGAAATCTGCGCCGATGGTCCGTTCGCAACTGCACCGTTTGAATACGCGGCTGTGCTTCCCATTGTGTCTGCTACAAGACCGGGCCCACTGATGGTGACGGTGACGTCACCGGCGGTGGCGTTGGACGGGCTCCAGGCGCCAGTCAGAAAGAGATCAGCAGCGGCAACCGGTTGTACAGAAACGAGCATGCTTGACGCAAGCGCCAGCGCAACCATAAGGACAACGCTCCGAGATCGAGCGCCGCGTCGTACCAGTCGGCGAAGCGCGCCGAGTGGTGCAAAAGGAGTAACCATGTGTTCGCAATCGGCCAAAAGGCACCAGATTTGAGTCGGATGGCCCGATGCCCGGGTCGAACGGACTAGCCAGTACGGTGCACGAATGGCTGACCGTCTCGAAATCATTCCAATCCCCGGACTCCCGGAGATCGTCCCAGGAGATGATTTAGCTGGTCAGATCATCGCGGCGTGCTCAAATTCTGAACCGCTACAGCAATATGACGTCCTCGTTGTGAGCCAAAAGGTGGTCTCGAAGGCAGAAGGAAAACTTGTAGAGGTCGACCCCGACGATCCGCTCGCCCATAAGCCCCTCGTACTCGCCGAGTCGGCAAGAGTTGTTCGCCGCCGCGGCGAGCTCATTATCAGTGAAACAAAGCACGGCTACATCTGTGCCAACGCCGGGATCGATCGGTCGAACGTTGGAAGTGGCATTGCTGCTTTGCTCCCCGACGATTGCGATCGTTCAGCCAGACGCATCCGCGACGCCATTCTGCATCGCACTGGTGTCAATGTCGGCATCATCGTTGCCGACACCTTCGGCCGGCCCTGGCGACGCGGCCTCACCGACGTTGCACTCGGCTGTGCCGGGATCAAACCAATTCTCGACCTTCGAGGCACCGACGACGCGGGCGGCCGAGAATTGCACGTCACCGAGGTGTGCATCGTCGACGAGCTCGCAGGGGCCGCCGAGCTCGTCAGAGGTAAGTCAGACGGCATCGCTGTCGCCCTCATTCGCGGCATCGAAGCCGACTGGTTCGGGCCGGGTTCTGTCGTCGGCGACATCGTCAGGAACCCACAAGAAGATCTCTTCCGATGAACCTTGCCTGGCAAGCATGCGGCGGTGACGCGGAGAGCGCAGCAGCGATGACATTCAAGGGCGGCGACAATCTGCTGCCCTCTGCATTCGACGTGACCGGACTCGTCAAGGACTCAACGTCGGCTGCTCTCCTCGCAGTCGCCGAGCTGTCGGCACTTCGATCGGCTACCGCACAACCCTCGGTCAAACTCGACGTGCACCACGCGTGCGCTGCGTTCGGTCGCGAGCGTCACCTCTCGACGCAAGGTTGGGACCTCCCGCCAACTTGGGATCCCATCGCCGGTGACTACGAAACGACCGACGGCTGGATTCGTCTTCACACTAACTACGGACACCACCGAAGGGCCGTGTGCGATGTTCTCGGCGTCGAGGCCGAGCGCGAGGCGGTAGCCCGCGCGGTTGGCGAATGGGGTGCACTCGCGCTCGAAGAAGCCGTGGTCGCCAACAACGGCGCGGCCGCTGCGCTTCGAACTGAATCCGACTGGAAGAACTCGCCCTTGGGCCGAGCAGTTGCGATGGAGCCCCTTGTCGCCAGAATCGCGTCGTCGTCCGTTCGGTCTCTACGGCTCGGCGATGGTCCGCTTCCGCTCTCGGGCATTCGGGTCCTCGACCTCACTCGTGTGATTGCCGGCCCAATCGCAACCCGGTTCCTCGCCGGATACGGGGCCGAGGTCCTTCGTATCGACCCGCCGGCCTTTGAGGAAGTACCGCTGGTGCTGCCAATTGTTACCGCGGGCAAGCGTTGCACATTTCTCGATCTCCGGAGCCTCGACGATAAGAAGCGTCTCGTCGACCTCATTGGTAGCGCTCACGTCATCGTCGCCTCCTTGCGTGGCGGTGCGCTTGACAACCTCGGTTTCGGCGTCCAAACGCTCTGGGACATCAACCCTGGGCTCGTCGTGGTGCGTAACTCGGCGTATGGCTGGTCGGAGCTCGCAAAAGGAAGGCGAGGATTCGACAGTCTGGTGCAAATGAGCACAGGGATCGCCGAGACCGGCAGATTGCGATCCGGGGCTGACCGACCCACTCCCCTGCCTGTCCAGGCGCTCGACTACGGAACCGGCTACCTGATGGCCGCAGCAGCCATCCGGGGCGTCACTGAGCGTCTGCAATCTGGACTGGGGTCAGAAAGCAAGGTGTCATTGGCTCGGACCGCACGGTGGCTAACCGATCGCGAGCGCCCCGCCTCGTTTGCTCCGCCATTTGACCCAAGCGATCATCTCGAACCGGCAACGACCGAATGGGGTTCCATCACACGGGTGCGGGCCCTCGAAGGCATTGCTGGCATCACCCCAACCTTCGGAATCGACCCTGGTCCACTCGGCCGCCATGCCCCCGAATGGAGCGATCAATGAGCGACATCTCCGACCTCCCGCCCATCATGCGGTTCATGCCGCCTGCCCCCGACCCTGACGCGCTTCTCGACGCATTCATCGACTACACCGCGAGCCAGGGTCTGACCCTGTATGAAGCGCAGGAGGAAGCCATTCTGGAACTCCTCGCCGACAACAACGTCATCCTCAACACACCAACTGGTTCCGGGAAGTCGACCGTCGCGATGGCGCTTCACTTCGCTGCTCTCGCGGCAAACAAGCGAAGCATCTACACCGCGCCAATCAAGGCGCTCGTGTCAGAGAAGTTCTTCGCGCTCTGCCGAGACTTTGGCTCTGACCGAGTGGGAATGATTACTGGCGATGCGAGTGTCAACGCCGACGCCCCCATTCTCTGCTGCACGGCAGAGATACTCGCCAACTGGGCACTCCGCGACGGCGCCGACACTGAGATCGACGTCGTCATCATGGACGAGTTCCACTACTACGGCGACCCCCAGCGCGGCATGGCCTGGCAAACCCCTCTGCTCGAACTCAACCACTGCCAGTTTCTCCTGATGTCGGCCACGCTTGGCTCGACTGAATTCTTCGAGCGTGACCTCACGAAGCGAACAGGACGCGAGACGGTGCTCGTCCAGTCGGCGCAGCGGCCCGTCCCACTCGCATTCGAATACAGACGCACCACGATTCACCAATCGATACAGGATCTGCTCAAGACCGATAGAGCGCCTATCTATGTTGTGCACTTCACCCAACGAGACGCAACCGAGGCCGCTCAGGGGTATCTCTCACTCGACCCTCTGACCAAAGACGAAAAGGTCTTGGTAAAGAAAGCTGTTGGCAGCTTCAGATTCGACTCGCCAATCGGCAAGGACCTGCGTCGTCTGGTGATGGGCGGCATTGGCGTGCATCACGCTGGCCTGCTCCCCAAATACCGTCTTCTCATGGAGAAGTTGGCCCAACAAGGTCTGCTCAAAATCATCTGCGGCACTGACACGCTCGGTGTCGGGGTCAACGTGCCGATCCGCTCGGTTCTGTTCACTCAGCTCTTCAAGTACGACGGTACGTCAACCCGCATTCTGACCAATCGCGAGTTCGCCCAAATCGCGGGCCGTGCGGGTCGAAAGGGATTCGACGACGAAGGTCACGTGTGGGTCCAGGCCCCCGCCCACGTCGTCGAGAACGAGATCGCCGCCGGGAAAGCGGCGACCGATGCGAAAAAGAAGAAGAAACTCGTCAAGAAGAAGCAACCCGATCGTGGCTATGCCCACTGGACCGAAGACACATTCACCAAGTTGATGACCGGCAAGCCGGAGGCCATGCGGTCGAGTTTCAGCGTGAACCACCAGATGATCATGACGCTGCTCGATCGTCCTGGCGATGGCTGTGGTGCAGTCAAGACCTTGCTCCAAGACAATCACGAGCCCCGTAAACGCCAACGGCAGCACATCAAGCGAGCAATCTCGATCTATCGGTCGCTGCTTGAGGCAGAGCTTCTTGAGGTTCTCGATGAACCGGACGAACAAGGTCGTCGTGTCCGGGTCATGCTCGACCTCCAGGACAATTTTGCCCTTCACCAACCGCTGTCGCTTTGGGCCGTTGATGCAATCGAGTCAATCGATCCCGAAGGCGAAACGTACACACTTGACGCGTTGACCATCGTCGAGTCCGTTCTTGAGTCACCTCGTGTCATTATCGCGGCACAAGTCAACCTTGCGAAACAGGAGCTACTTGGCGAACTGAAGGCCGCCGGCGTCGAATATGACGAGCGAATGGATCGGCTCGCCGAAGTCAAACCGCCGATGCCAAATCGGGAGTGGCTGTACGACAGCTTCGACCAGTTCAGGGTCAAACACCCGTGGGTTGGGACAGACAACATCAAGCCGAAATCGATCGTTCGCGAGTTCTACGAGCAGTCGATGACCTTCAAGGAGTTCATCGGTCGCTACAGCCTCAAGCGATCAGAGGGCGCCGTACTCCGGTATCTGAGTGACGTCTATAAAGCGATGATTCAGAATATTCCTGCCGACTCAAAGACTGACGAGATTGAGGACCTCATCGATTGGCTAGGGGTGCTCGTCAGACAGGTCGACTCGAGCCTGATCGACGAATGGGAGCGACTCCTCAATCCCGATGACGATCCCGGCTCCGCCGACGATGAGCCTGAGATTGTCGCGGTCACCACGAGGCCCCGAGCTTTTCGCATCATGGTTCGCAACGAGGCCTTTCGATGGGTTCAGTTGCTCGCTCGAAAACGATATAGAGAGCTGGCTGGCCTTCGTGATCTTGAGCCAGGCCAGCGGCTCACAAAGACAGGCCTCGACGCCGATCAAATCCAGACTGCAATGGCTGACTATTGGGAAACCTACGATGCCATCGACGATGGGCCGTCAGCACGGTCACCCGAGTACTTCAGCTACGACGAGGCCGCCGGCACCGTCACACAGGTTCTGGCTGACCCAGACAACCACCTCGAGTGGCGAGTCGTGGGGCGCGTCGATGCTGTGTTGAGCGACGAACTCGGCCGGGCAGTGCTCTCGATCGACCAGATCGTCCAGCTCTAATGCCGTTTCAGAGCGTTCGGTAATCCAACCAAGATCTCTCCAGCTCGTGGTGAAGGCAATGTCTTCGGTACGTCGTACGAACAACAGACATCGGTCGAGACGACACTTGCCAACATCGGTCGAACGTAGCGCGTAATGTCATGAGATGCAGGACCGCATCCAGGGAGACGTAGCTGTCGGGTACGAAGCGGTAGCGGATGCGTTCAGTCGGAACTTCACCGATCGCAAGGAGTTGGGCGCCGCCCTTGCGGTCGTGCGTGACGGTGAGGTTGTCGTCGACCTCTGGGGCGGACACCGCGACAAGAAACGGACAGTACCGTGGCAGCGAGACACGTTGGTCCCCGTTTGGTCAACCACCAAAGGCATGGCAGCGACCGCGATGGCAGTTGCCCACAGCCGCGGATTGTTCGATCTCGAATCACCGGTTGCGTCCTATTGGCCCGAGTTCGCTCAAGCGGGAAAGGAGACGGTGACCGTCAGACAGCTCGTCGAACACGAGGCAGGTTTGCCTGTCATCGACACAGCTCTGGACATCGAAACGATCGCTGACGCCGACCGGTTTGGAGCGATTCTCGCTGCTCAGGCCCCGAAGTGGGTTCCGGGATCAGCGCAGGGCTACCACGCCCAATCGCTCGGCTGGTACGAGAGCCAGTTGCTGCGCCGCGTCGACCCCGCTGGACGAACTATCGGCCGATTTTTCGCCGATGAGGTGGCCGGCCCTCTCGGTATCGAGTTCTACATCGGGCTACCGGCCGACGTTTCTATGGATCGTGTTGCGACGTTTGTGGGTGGCCGTAAACCGGCGATGGCTCTGCACGCCTACGAGGTCCCGTGGCCGCTGCTTCGGCGAATGATGAACCCGCGTAGCTTGACGTTTAAGGCGTTCACCAACCCCAAGGCGATCACAAAGCTGCCCGACATCAACAACCGGTCGCTCCTAGAGGTCGAGCTTCCGTCGGTGAACGGAACGGGCACAGCTCGCGCACTCGCGGAGGTGTACGGCGACCTCGCCACAGGCGGGACACGGCTCGGCGTGAGCGCGTCGACGCTGGAGGAGTTGGTGCGACCGAAAGCTGCTGCCTTCGACGAGATCTTCGGCATCGAGAGTGCCTTCCGATTCGGGTTCATGAAGCCTTTCCCGATCTTGCCGTTCGGTTCCTCACCATGCGCATACGGGCACAGCGGTTCCGGTGGATCATTTGCCTTCGCTGACCCCGAGACTGGTACGGGTTATGCGTATGTGATGAACAGGAATGGCTACTCCGTGCCGACCGACCCTCGAGAAATCGCTCTTCGTGAGGCTCTCGCATCTTGCGGAGATTGACGGCCCAGTATTGTTCTTCGCCAGGGTGTCTGGTCCGCCAGCCGACCAGGCAGAGCCATGACTAGTGCGTGATCGGCTTGAATTGGTCGATTTGGGAACATTCGATCCCAAACTCTGTATCATCAGACGATGGCACGACCTCGCAACTTCAATGACGACGAAGTAATCCGGGGTGTAGCTGAGCTCATTCTCGAGCGGGGATTCGACGCCGTCGGCATTGACGACATCGTTCGCCACACCGGGATCGGACGAGGGAGCCTCTACCGAGTCTTTGGGAGCAAGGCGAAGCTAGTCGCGCTCGCACTCGAACAATCCCGAAGTGCCAACGACCGACTACCGGAACTCACCGCACTCGTCCTCGCCTCGTCCACGGCGAACGACCCCGATATCGCAGCAGAACTCCGCCTCAGCCTGCAACACCTCGCTCGTGACGCAGAACTCGAAGTCGTTCTCGGCCAAGCCCTGCTCAACCGTCATCCAGGACTCACAGATCACCAGAAATTCCAATCAGAAAGCTGACGCAGACATGGCAACAATCATCGTCGAAGACAACAACCTGATCGTCCGCCTATCTCTCTTCGAGAAGCTGATTTCACTACGACCGACTGGACTGAAGTACCCACTCGAACAGGTCACAAGTATCACCGCCGACCCCGGCGTTGGTTCCGAACTAAAAGGACTCCGACTCCTCGGCTTCCGCATCCCTGGACTCGTTGCAGCTGGGACCTTCCGCCAACAAGGCGGCTTCAGCTTCTGGAACATACGACGCGGTGCACGAGCCGTTGTCATCACGCTGAGCAACAGCCGCTTTCACAAGCTCGTCATCGAGGTCAAAGACCCAGCCGGCACCATCGCCGCGATAAACGCAGCACGAGCACTCCGGAGTTGACCCGCTGCGCTCCGCAACAGGTGGGCCCATACTCAGAATCACGACTGCGCTCATGACGAGACCACTCGATATCGGCCCTCCCGGTACTCAACAACATCGTGGTTGCTCCGGTCACTAGAACCTTGCGAGACAATCCGCCGTGCATCACTGTCGGGCCAGATGAAGCGATCCTGACCGGCGACTCCGGTGATCTCGCCAAGCTGGTCGATCATTCTCCAGCCGGCCCGGCCAAGCCCGTGGTCTTTACCTGGCACTAGCGGCGAAGCGACCAGGCTTTGTCCCAGGCACGTACGTTACTTCGACCCCTTCGTGCCGTCACGCAATATCGAGCAACCGAGCTTCTCGTTGGTGATCGGCGTTCCACACACATTGGTGCGTCCGCGGACGCATCTGGTGGACGGAACGTGGCCGAAGAACTGCGGTCACCACACAGAGTGACTAAACCCGTCCGCGGGCGCACATACCCCTGCCGCAGAATTGCCGACATCATGCGCAGCAGTCGCGACAGAACGGCCTCAAGACGATGCCCGATATTCCCGGCGCCGCCCAGCCCTCAGCCAGCTGAGCAATCCTTAGCTCGCTGAATCTCCTGGGACCTTGGCGTCGTCAAGTACGACGCCATCAGCAATGACCTCGCCATCGCCGATCACGGTTTGGTTCGTCAGCTTCGTTCCTGCGCCAATGGAGGCCCCCGGTCCAACGATCGAGTCGATGATCTGAGCTCCGGCTCCAATCGTGGCACCGGCCTGAATCATTGACCGGGTCACGAGGGCGTCTGAACGAATTGAGGCGTCAGCCTCGACAATTGAATCTTCGACTTTCGCTGACGGGCTGACAACAGCCGAGTCGGCGATGGCACGCTCGGAGCTGCGATGACCAGTCACAAGGTCGAGGGCGACCCGCAGGTAGCTCTCGGGTGTGCCGGCATCGACCCAGTACGCATCGGATTGGAGTGCGAAGAGACGCCTGTCGGCGACCATCGCAGGAAAGACCTGACGTTCGAGCGAGACACGTTCACCCTCGGGAATGCGATCGAGGACGGATGGCTCGAGGACATAGGTTCCTGCGTTAATCCAATTGCTGGGGGCCTCGTCGGCCGGCGGTTTCTCGATGAACGCCTCAACCCGGTTGTCGTCGTCGATCGGTACAACGCCAAAGCGTGATGGGTCATCGACCGGAGTAAGCGCAATCGTTCCCTCGCCTCCCCACTCACGGTGCTTCGCGATGAGCCTTCCGACGTCGATATCGGTGAGCACGTCACCATTTACCGCGATGAAGGTCTCGTCGAACCCAGCGGCTCGGGCGGCGAATCCAATTGCGCCAGCAGTATCAAGCGGCTCTGGTTCAACTGCGTAGTGCATCTTCACTCCGGCAATTACGCCGTTGGGGAACGCTTCGGTAAACACCTCGGGGCGGTAGCCAAGCGCGAGAACGGCCTCATCGACACCGTGACTCGCCAGAGTAGTGATGACCCGTTCGAGCATCGTCTGCCCGTTCAACGGCAGCATCTGCTTCGGCCGAGTCAGGGTAAGCGGCCGCAATCGGGTTCCGAATCCTCCGACGAGTACGACTGCTTTCATTCCAACTCCATCGTTCGGGCGGGGGCGCTACGCTGCGCCGGTCCAAGCTACAACTATCGGCGGAACGAACCAGGTTCTTGAATATCAGCGACTCGTCAGGCGGGTAAACAGTCGTTCGTAGGCCTCAGCCTGCGCCTCTGGGGTCATCCAGCCTTCAACGAACTCCCTCGCTCGCTTGCCCTGTGAGCGGAGCTCACTTCGGTCGCTCAGCATCTCGCGCAGCGCGGCTATGAACAGTTCAGGATCTTCTGGCGCGACGGAGCGCCCGCAGTTGGCGGCAGCAATCGTCGCCGCAACTTCGGATCCGACGTCGATGGCCGCAAGAACCGGGCGGCCCGCAGCGAGAATGCCATATAGCTTGGAGGGGGTTGAAGATTTGGCTAGTCCCCGCTTCAGAAGCACGAGATGCAGATCTATGGCGCCAAGCGCCTGACTCACCTGGTCGCGAGGAACGAAGTCGCCAACGACCACGTTGTCCATCTCGGCGGCCCACGCGTCGACCTCGGGCCGGGCCGCTCCTTCGCCGTTGATCAGAAACGTGATGTCTGGTTCGTCGGCGAAGGCCTCCGCAGCGCGCCGAACAAGGTCGAACGACTGGGACAGACCAACATTGCCGGAGTAGCCGATGACAAAATTGTCGCCGATCCCCCGGGCGGACCGAAACGAGTTGTCTCGATCGGTCACGGTGATACGGCTGAGGTCGACGAAGTTGTGGATGATCTCGACTTCAGTTGAGGCCCCTGCGGCGGCAATCTTGGCCATCACGTTGTCGGCCTGGTCCTGGGACAGAACGGTCACTGCGTCAGCCCGTGCGTAGAGCGAACGCTCGTACCTTTGCGCCGCCTTGATCACCCGTTCATTCGACAGTGCGCCAAGGTCGATGGCGACGTCGGGAAAGATGTCTTGCACATTAAACACAAACGGGACCCTGAACCGTTTAGCCGCAAGCCAACCGGCATCGCCAATCACGATCGGCGGGCTCATCGCCAGCACAGCTTCGGGTCGGCCAGACGCCAGAGCCGCACCGAGAACTAATGCGTTGAATCCTGCGAAGCCGCCAGCCCGAGCAGGAATATTCGACTTGTCGGTAGGGAACGGCCAGACTCTCGTCACTGAGCCGAATACCGTCTTCTCGCGACGCCATGGTCGACCGCGCCATTCGGCCTCGACATCGTGCTCGCGGTACCACGGCAAACTCGTGACCACATTGATCTCATGACCCCGATCATGCATTGCATACACCAGGCGGGTCATCACCTCGCCGGTGGCGGCATGAAGGTCTGGATCAAAGTGGGGGCAAAGGAAAAGTAGGCGCATAGGTGTCAGGCGAGCCCGAGTTCGTCACGATAGACGCTGGCAATCGCCTCTCCATTGACGCAGTAGCTGAATTCTGATGCCTTCGCCCGGCCACGCTTCCGGAAAGTGTCGGCTCGCCCCCGATCGTCCATCAAGACACGGACTGCACTCGCGATCTCATTCGGGCTGCGTTGAGCGACGAGCAAACCCGCTTCACCGACAACCTCTCTGACCGCACCCCCGTCAGCAGCAATGACGGGACAACCGAGCGCCATTGCCTCAAGCGCTGGGTACCCGAACCCTTCGTACAGAGACGGAAAGACGAGGGCCACCGCATTTGCGTACAGCGCGTTCAATACATCAGCATCAACCCGACCAAGGAAATGAACTGCGGACTCGAGGTGCGCATCGGCGACCGCCTGCTGCAGAGCGGGCGTCTCTTGCGCCGGCCGCCCCGTGAACACGAGCTGCAGATCGGGATAGTCAACTCTGAGATCGATGAGTGCGTTGAGTGCATCAATGTGCCGCTTGTGTGGATATGCGATGCCGGGCAGAAGCAGATATTGGATACCCGCAAGCTTCGATGGTAATGAACCAACCGGACCAGCTTCGTAGCCATGGGGCACCACTACAAGCTGCTGTCCGTCGGCTCCCAATAGCTCAACGCAACGGGACGCCGTGAATTGGGACGGGACAATGATCCGACGAGCCCGTCTCACCGTGAGCGGTAGCAGCGTACGCAACCAACGACGCTTAGGCCAGGAGAAGTTCTCGGGCATATCAAGTGGCTGCAGATCATGAACGGTTGCGATCATCGGACCCCGGCCAGTGAACGTCACCGCACCCCCGGCGTGGTGAACGAGGTCATCGGCCCGGCTCGCAAGGCTGAGCCAGGTGTTCTCGGCCGCGACCCTGGCTGGTTTACTGCTGAGCGGGCCAGGGACAACTACGGCCTCGAGCGCCTCAGCCAGCTCTGGATGAGTGTCGAGAAGCTCGGGTCGAACGTAGGCCCGAAGACCAAAGTCGCCACGCGCACATGACGAAACTGCGAGCAACGAGCGAATGGTCGATTCTTCGCTTCCGCCAACGGTGCCGGGTACAAGCCAGAGGAGATTGATACCGACTATCGGATGCACCCGACTCACTTCGTACGAGTGCCGAGTTCGATCGCCTCGTCAAACAACGCCGCGTACTTCTGCCCGGTTGCGCTCCAACTGCATTTGAGCGCTTGCTCTCTACCCTTTGCTCCGAGCGAGCTTGCAAGGTCCGAATCGTCGAATACGCTGCGAATCGCGCCGGCGATGCTTGCGGTGTCGTTCGGGTCGATGAGGATGGCCGCGTCGCACGCAACCTCTTCGGTTGCGGTTCCTTGCGAGGTAATGACCGGTGTGCCTTGCGACATCGCCTCGAGCACTGGAAGCCCAAATCCCTCTGCAAATGACGGAAGCACGAAGACGCTTGCCGCCGCATAAAGGGAACGGAGGTCGGCATCATCGACCTTACCAACGCGTATCGCCCGCTCGCCCAACGAGTTGAGCACTCCGTCGCCGTCGAGCACCCACCCGTCCGGTCCAGCAACAACGAGTGGGACGTCGGGAATCTGCTGCATGGCCGCGACGAGCCCTGGAAGGTTCTTGCGCGGTTCGAGCGTCCCGACCCAAAGCACGAACCTGTCGGGGAGCTCAAGGCGTCGCCGAGCATCATCGATAGCCGCTTGCGATGGAGCCTCGATAGTGACACCCCAAGGCACAACGCGAAGCCGATTGGCGTCGACCCCTTGCGCTTCGCACGCCGCCGCGACAACCTCGCTCGGGCATGCAATGAGCGTCGAGCGTTCCTTAGTGGCTTCCCACGCCAGCGGGAAAAACGTCCGGCCCCGTCGACTCAGCCGCTCTGGCGAGTCGAGGAAATCGAGATCGTGCACCGTGGTGACAATCGGAACCGTCGGCGGTGGCACGACCATCGCCGAAGCCCATACGAGGTCGACTGGCCCGGTGAGCTGTTCGACAGTAGGGAATCCGAGTCGGTGCCAGCTGTCGTAGAGGATCGGCCGCGGCAACCGCGCATGCTTTACCGGAATTGGCGACTCATACGCCGGTGCAGCCGACTGCCGGTGCGCCGCAGCAACGCCAACGAGGTCAAGGTCATCGACCTCGGCTAAAGCCCGTAATGTTTCGGCGGTTGCACGAGCAGTTCCTCCCGGCACGCGGTGCCAGAACTGCTCGACCATGACTGCGATTCGCTTGGTCACGTGACGAGTGTGGCACCGATATGACCAAAACAGTTCGCTCGAGCCACGAAATCCCTATCAGGTCAGGTCGATGTCAGAGACACTCAGCACGAAAAGGCTGCGTATAGCTACAGACTCAGCTCTTTGGCGAAGAAGTCAGCCGTTGCCGCAATGCCTTCTTTGAGCTCCACCGTTGGTTCCCAACCAAGCTCACGCCGCGCCACCGTAAGGTCGGGCTTCCGCTGAAGGGGGTCGTCACCGGGGAGCGGTTCAAACACCATCTCAACGTCGGAGTTCAATGATTCCCGCACCACTGTCGCGAGTTCAAGCATCGTGAACTCATGCTCGTTGCCAATGTTGACGGGAAGCTGATAGCCCGAATCAAGCAGCCGGAGTTGCCCCTCGATCTGGTCATCGACGTAACAGAAGCTGCGCGTCTGTTTGCCGTCGCCGTAGATCGTCAGCGGTTGGCCACGGAGGACCTGTGTGATGAAGTTGGAGACAACGCGTCCGTCATCTGGTCGCATCCGAGGGCCGTACGTGTTGAAGGTGCGAACGATCCGGATATCGATGCCATGATGACGGTGATACGCCATGGTCATCGCCTCAGCGAAGCGCTTCGATTCGTCGTACATGCTTCGAGGCCCAATGGGGTTGACGTTGCCCCAGTAGGTCTCGGGTTGGGGGTGAACGAGCGGGTCGCCGTAGACCTCACTCGTCGAGTTCATGTGGAACGTGGCACCCTTCGCCTTCGCCAGACCGAGGCAGTTATGCGTGCCAAGACTGCCCACCTTCAGAATCTGAATCGGGATGCGGCTGAAGTCGATCGGCGAAGCCGGACTTGCAAGGTGCATGATCTGGTCGACGTCGCCCGGGACCCACACATGGTTCGACACGTCATGGTTGACGAAGGTGAAGCTCTTGCGGCCAAAGAGATGCGCAATGTTCTCGACCCGGCCGGACACCAGGTTGTCGAGGCAGACGACCTCGTCACCTCGATCGAGCAACCGGTCGCAGAGATGAGAACCAAGGAAGCCGGCGCCTCCAGTAACAACAACGCGTGCCACTAGCGACCGATGCCTCGGTAGGTGAAACCGCGTCGAGTGAGCTGTGATCGGTCGAGGATGTTACGCCCATCGACGATCTGGCGGCCAGGCATCGTGGCGGCGACCTTGTCGAAGTCGAGCCAGCGGAACTCGTCCCACTCGGTGAGCACGACGAGAACGTCGGCCCCCTCAACCGCCGCGTATGCACTATCGGCAACGTCGACGTTGGGGTGCGAAGGTAGCGCTCGAATGACGGGGTCATACGCGCTCACCTGCGCGCCAGCGGCCAATACCCGGTCAATAATCTCCAACGACGGTGACTGCCGTAGGTCGTCAGTGCCAGCCTTAAACGTAAGCCCCCACACGGCGACCTTCGCCTTTGACCGATCGTCGGGCAATACGTCGATCACTTTCTGGGCCGTTCGATCGAATTGTTCTTCGTTAACTCGAAGGACTTCGCGGAGGAAACGGAAGTCGTATCCTGCATCTTCGGCGATTCGGGCCAGCGCGATGGTGTCCTTGGGGAAACAGCTTCCGCCCCAGCCAGGGCCAGGGTGCAAGAACTCTTTGCCAATGCGCTTGTCGTAGCCCATGCCGAGCACGACGTCGTTGACATCGGCGCCGACTGCCTCGCAAAGCGTCGCCATCGCGTTGATGAACGACAGTTTCGAGGCGAGAAAGGCGTTTGAGGCGTACTTGATGGTTTCTGCCGAGACTGGGTCGGTCACCATGATTGGTGCGGGGACCTTGGCGTACAGCGACGCAACCCGGATTGAGGCCTCTTGATTATTCGAGCCGATCACCACGCGGTCTGGCTTCAGAAAATCTTCGACTGCGGTGCCTTCACGAAGGAATTCGGGATTAGATACAACCGAAACATCGGGGCGCCCCATAACTCGGGCGACGAGATCGGTTGACCCAACGGGGACCGTCGATTTGTTGACAACGATTGAGTTATGAGGAACGACGGTTGCAATCTCACGCGCTGCGGTCTCGAGATAGCTCAGATCGGCCGAGCCGTCTTCGGCCTGGGGTGTTGGCACGCAAAGATAGTGAAACTCGCAGTCGGCTGAGGCAACTGTTGACCCAAGGACAAACCGCAATTTCTTGGAGCTAAGTCCTTCTTGAACCATCTGTTCAAGACCTTCTTCGACGATGGGGATCTCGCCTCGATTTAGCCGTTCGACCTTGCCGGGGTCGATATCGGCACAGATTACGTCGTGTCCCAGGTGAGCGAAGCACGCCCCTGTGGTGAGGCCGACATAGCCTGACCCGATAATTGCGATTCTTGCCACGAAGAGCCTCCGACTAGGTTTGCCGCTGCCAAATGAGCGACGAAGCACCGCACATCGTAATGTCTGGCGCCGCCGACTAACGGGGCCATGGTACCCGTTTCGCGTGGGTCCTTTTACGGCGTCCCCCACGCAGAGAGGTGAACTGACTCAGCAGGACTGAGGGATCGGCACGACAGTACCCGGCTCCGCAGCAGTCGTGTCGGTAGTGACCTGCGGCGATTCAGTAATCTCGGACGTAGTTGGCCCTTCATCTGACTCACCGTTTTTGTCGGTTTCGTCAAGCCCACCGCTGGCGACGGGGTCAGATGGGATCGCACCGAGCGTGACGACAACCGTTCGTCCGGAAACGTCGCCCGAGTAGACCAGCGTGATGTCCTCTTCAATGAGCCCATCCGAAACGAGCGACGATTTCACCAGTTCGGCCGCCTGGAGGCCATCGTCGCCATAGACGAGCCGTACGCCATCGACCGGGTTTCCCGAGCGAACGGCTCCCATCAGATACCCGTCGTTGGTCAGGAGCTCGGCCGCATCATTCGCGAGTTCTTGGCGAGATGGGTCGAACCGCATCTCGACAAATACGGTGGCCGTACTCGTAGGAGGCACTCCCCGAAGTAGCTCGAGCATTGGCTCTGCTTCGTCGTCGAGCCCGAGAAGCACGCTCTTGCGCTCGATCATCTCGAATTCAGTTGGGTAGGCGTAGGTCACCAAGTCGTCCGCATCGAACGAGCGAAGGCTTGTCGCCAGATCAATGAGGAGCTGGGCCGTTAGTCGGTCGTCGACGGTCACCGCATCGAGTGTCTCGTCGACGAGGTCTTTCATCTTGAATGGGTTTCGTGCGCCCTGTGCGATTGCCTCGCCGATAAACCGCTGAAGGAAATCTTGTTGTCGTTCGATTCTCGAGATATCGCCGAGCCCTACATCGACCCAATTCCCCTCGACGTCGACGACCTGGTAGTAGCGCGACCTGACATATGCGAGCGCCTGCTCCGGCTCTAAGTAGTGACAACCTTTTGTCAGGACTTCGAAGCCGGTGTGGCTCACGCCGTAACGCGAGTCCCAGTCTCTCGCCGGCTCAGGAAAGTAGACGTCAACGCCACCGACAACGCTCACTAAGTCTTGGAAGCCAGCGAAGTCAATGTTGATGTAGTAGTCGATCTCGACGTCCATATTCTCTTTGATGGTGTCGATAAGCACGCCGTCGCCGCCGAATGCGTAGGCCGAGTTGATTCGGTCGACTCGGCCAGTTCCAGAAATCGGAACCCAGAGGTCACGAGGGATCGAGAACAGAGTGACGCTTTGGTTTGGTTCGTCGACGTGAGCGATGATCATGACGTCGCTCTGTCGTTCGCCTTGGCGACCGACTTGGATCGGGTCATTCGGATCAAGGCCAGCGGAGCTGTCTGACCCGACGAGCAAGAAGTTCAGCACCCGGTCTCCCGACTCAGCTTGGTCCTCGATCGGCCGTAGCGAACCTGGCAGCGCCACCCGGGTTAACTCTTCGGTTCGAGCCTGAGCACCCTGCAGGGCCCACGCCGCGATCACTGCGGTCGCGATCACCACACAGTTGAACAGGAGGAAGAACCGTTGCCGCCATGATCGACGGAGCTTGATGCCGCGCTGTTCTATCACGCTGCGCTCTTCTATCACGCTGCGCTCCCGTCAGCCGAGCGCAGACGTTCGGGTTGAATCGCGAGCACCGTGCCGCTCGCGATAGAGATCTTTGCGAGCGGCGTCGTCAGCGAATTACTGACACCGCGAGGTGACGACGCAACGAGGGTCTCGTTCTTTAGCCCGTAGACCAATCCCGACGTGGTGACCCCGGCGGCATCGCACCCGATCGGCAACAACGACACAATCTCGCCGATACGCCCAGAGATCGTGCGAGTCTCGTGAACGACCGAGATCTTTGCGTCTCCGACGTACGCGTCGACGTCAACCGACCGGAGGCGTTCCGACCCGAGAAGGAGCAGATTGGCCAGGTAATGATCGACCCTGCCTCCGTCGAGCCCAATAACGACAAGCAGGTCGGGGAAGTACGTGATTGCCTTTGTCAGCGCCAACTCGAGATCGGTCTCGTCCTTGTCGATCGAATGTCGCTCAACGAGTGCGCCGGAACGCTCCGCGGTTGCCAGCCCGGCAGCCGAGACAGAGTCGAAATCGCCGACCGCTACGTCAACCGAATAGCCGAGTGCGAGCGCATTATCGACACCCGAATCGGCACAGACAACGAGGTCTGGGTTAGGGATGACAGATGTGATGAGTGGGGGCGGCAGATCGCCGCCAGCAACGACGAGGAGAGTTCGAGGCACAACAGGAGCCAAGCTACCAGAATGAAGTAGCCTCGCTCGCATGCTGACGCGCAAGATCTTCAACGATGAACACGACCTCTTTCGCCAGGCCTTTCGGACATTTGTCGAGAAGGAAATCTCGCCCCATGTTGAGGAATGGGAAGTCGCTGGCCTCGTCGATACCGCAATGTTCAAGAAGGCTGGTGCCGCAGGTTTCCTCGGCATGGAAGTGCCAGAGTCTTTCGGTGGCGGCGGCGTTGACGACTTCCGGTTCAACATCATTATCAACGAAGAGATTCAGCGAGCGTCGGCTGCAGGGTCCGGCATGTGCATCACCCTGCACAACGACGTCTGCATGCCCTATTTCACCGACGCCGCCAACGATGAACAGAAAGCGCGATGGCTCCCTGGCGTTGTCTCTGGCGAGTTCATGACCGCAATTGCGATGACCGAGCCAGGAACGGGCTCGGACCTCGCCGGGATCCGGACAACCGCCATCCGCGACGGCGACACCTACATCGTCAACGGCACGAAGACATTCATCACCAACGGCATCAATTCGTCGCTCATCGTCGTCGCCGTCAAGACCGACCCCACCCAAGCTCATCGTGGCATGTCACTTCTTGTCATTGAGGACGGAATGGAAGGTTTTAGCAGGGGCCGCAACCTTGAGAAGATTGGTCTCCACGCGCAAGACACCGCTGAATTGGTCTTCGAAGATGTCCGTGTTCCCGCCGCCAACCTGCTTGGCGAAGAAGGAACCGGCTTCTTCCAGCTCGTGGCGAACCTGCCACGAGAGCGGCTCTCGCTCGCCGCAACCGCGGTGGCTCATGCTCAGCGCTCATTCGACATGACCATCGAGTACTGCAAAGACCGTCACGCCTTTGGCCAGCCAATCGGCTCCTTCCAAAACTCGAAGTTCGTGCTCGCCGAGATGAAAACCGACCTCGACATCGGCCAGGTCTTCATCGACCGTCAGACCGAGGCATACATCGACGGCGAACTCACTGCTGACGATGCGGCGGAAGCCAAGCTGTGGTGCACTGAGCTCCAGAATCGTGTTGCCGACCAGTGCCTCCAGCTCCATGGTGGCTACGGCTACATGGAGGAGTACCCCATCGCTCGAGCCTGGCGCGATGCTCGCGTGCAGAAAATCTATGGCGGCACCAACGAGATCATGAAGGAAATCATCGGCCGTTCACTCGGCTTCTAATCTTCATGGGCTCCGTATTCTCGATTGTCCTTGGTCTCCTTTTCGTCGCAAGCGGCGCCGGAATAGGCTTCATCAGCTACCAAGCCGCCACCGGCGCGCTCGGAAGAAATCGCAGCCGCGGCATCCGGATCGCATCGACCTTGGAGTCGGACGAGAGTTGGCGAGCTGGACACCGAGCTGCATTGGTTCCGTCACTTCTCGCTGCGGGCCAAATGGCGTTATGCGGACTCGTGCTTCTCTTCACATCAGGCGACGACACAGCCAAGCTCATCATCCTCGCATCGAGTGCGCTGCTCGTGACTGGCATGGCGGTGGCCACGCTGCTCGCCAACCAGGCTGCTCGCCTCGCCAACGACGGCACCAAGGACCGTGCCAATGAGCAAGCCAATGACGTAGGCGACGGCACCGTCCCCTAATCTCGGCGCATGAGCAGATCAGATCGCGTGCTGATGGGGCCGGGCCCCTGCAATCCGTATCCAGAAGTAGCCGAGGCAATGGTACGGCCGATGTTGGGCCACCTCGACCCCGAATTCATCGCCCTTCTTGACGAAACGAACGATCGGCTGAGGCAGGTTTGGCAGACCAGCAATGCCCTGACCTTCCCCCTCTCTGCCCCCGGCTCAGCGGGAATGGAGGCGTCGGTCGTCAACTTCATCGAGCCAGACGACGTGATGGTGATTGGCGTCAACGGTGTGTTTGGTGGCCGAATGTGCGACGTTGCCGAGCGTGCCGGCGCCACCGTTGTTCGAGTCGATGTCCCGTGGGGTCAGCCGGTAACCGCCGACCAACTCCTTAGCGCTCATCCGAATCCGAAGGTGATTGGTGTCGTCCACGCCGAGACGTCGACTGGCGTGCGAAGCGATCTGGCTGAGCTCTGCGCCGGCAAAGGCGAAGCTCTCGTCCTCGCCGACTGCGTCACCTCGCTCGGCGGCATACCAGTCGGCATAGACGAAGTCGGTGTCGACATCGCCTACTCCGGCACCCAGAAATGCCTTGGTGTTCCACCTGGCCTATCCCCCATGACCGTCAATGACAGAGCGCTCGAGCGCATAGTCGCCAAGCCGCAGTCATGGTTTCTCGACCTCAACATGATCGCCAAGTACGTGACGGGAAGCGAGGCTCGCGCCTACCACCACACCGCGCCGATCTCAATGATCTACGGCCTCTGGGCCGGTCTTGGCGCGGTACTCGATGAGGGGCTCGAAAATGCATGGGCCCGCCACGCGGAGGTTGGCGAAGCCCTCCAACTTGGCCTCGTTGACCGCGGCTTCGAACTGTTCGCCGCTGAGGGGCATCGCCTTCCTGAGCTCACGACAGTTGTCGTTCCGTCCGACCGTCTGCCAAACGGCATGACTGAGGCCGATGTGCGAGCCGCCCTGTTGAATCGTTATGGCATCGAGGTTGGCGGCGGGCTTGGAGAATTCGCAGGCAAGATCTGGCGCGTCGGGGCCATGGGCCACACCGCACGCCTACGCAACGTGACGCTCCTACTCGGAGCCCTCGACGAGATCTTCGCCAGCTGATTCGGGCGCGCTGGCCGCAAACGCGGCCTCTAACCGAGCAAGCCTGGCTTCAAGCTGGTTCACCCGTTCGGTGAGACCAGAAGATGATGATGTGCTACGACGCGGCGCCTCTTCAACGGTGGTCACGGGCTCCCCGAGGAGCAGGTGGGACCATCGTTCGTACATCTGGCCGACTGCTCGGCCGATCGACACAACGAAAGGCTCAGGGGTCTCGGTGAGCGACGCGAGCACTCGTTCGACATGCTCAACCGATTCGAAGCTGACGTAGCGCTCGGTTCGCGACTTCAGCTCCGCTGCTGTTTGCGGTCCACGGAGCGACAACACGGCGATCAATGAGAGCTGCTGGTCAGACAATGACCACTCTTCGTCAACGACGTGCTTGTGCTTCTCGGTGCGGCCGCTACCCGTCAGCGTGCGAGCCAGCTTCTGCTGGCGAAGGAGAAGCATCGCGTCAGAAACCTGGCGACTCGTGAAATCAACGACAGGCGACCGGCTGCTCTTCTGGTTACACGCGGTGGTCAATGCGTTTGTCGTGATGGGGTATTGGTCGGGGGTCGTGAACGACTTCTCGACGAGGCAACCAAGCACACGCACTTCTTCTTCCGAGAGGATCATGACCTGAAGATACACACGAATCGACTCACGACGTTGCGTTGACCCCGTAACACTGGGGTCAGGTACTACCGCAACACCGTAACACC
>RCMY010001276.1_pt1 | contig 24032 bp, 20 predicted proteins | sample 2041341 | NCBI WGS metagenome assembly RCMY01 (sample SAMN09708234, study PRJNA481090) | Marine sediment metagenome, whole genome shotgun sequencing project.
ACCGGTAGCCACACCAGCAAGGTGTCGTCGATGCTGATGTCGGTTTGCTCGAGTGGGATCTCGACCGACTCGATCTCTGCCGCTTTCGTGTTCCACTCGTCGTCGATCTCGATGACGGCCTCTTGCAGCTCGTACTCGAGCTGGTCAAGAGCATCAATTTTCTCGGCCGCTCGGTTTCGGGCTGTCTCAAGGCGAGCCTTGGTCGAAGACGATTGTCGGTTGCCGGACATCGCGCGTCGAGCCGCTGAGGCCATGCCCCTGGTCCGGCTCCGGCCGCCGAGAATGCCACCAAGGATGCTGCTTCCGAGGTCGACAATGTTCTGGCTGCGCCGACCGTCTGCTTGGTTCTCGAGCTCGGCAACTCGATCCTCAGCCTTGGCGAGGGCAGCCTGCACAGAGGTCGCCTTCTTTTCGAGCTTCTCCCTGATCTTGCCTGTTTCGGCATCAGCGGCATCATCTGCTGCGGCCGCACACCGTCGTTCGAAAACATCGGCGGCTTCATCTGGCCGTGACCAGAGCTTCAGATGAGAGTTGTGCTGAAGCGTCAGTGTCTCGTCGGCTCGGAGGGTCCGCTTTATGTCGGCGGTGAGTGATTTGAGGACCGTCTTGTTTAGCTTCGCCGTCGGGAAGACATACGCCGCGCCCTGCGGTGCCTCCGAAACGAAATCTCGGTCGTCGAAGTCGACGGCGATGCCCATGTCGGCGTCGATCTGATCGCCGTCGAGTGGGAAGAGGGCTTCCCACTCTTGCTGGTGTCGGAGATCGGCTTTGGTTTCGTCGAACAGGAGGTTCACCCTGGCCGCGATGTAGGGGATCAACCTGGTCGACCCGGCGGAGCCCCCGACTTCGTCAAGCCAGGTCGCACTGGCGTGTACGTAGCGAACGACAAGGTCGTCAGGGAGGCTTGGTGGGACTGACGACTCGTCACTGGCGAGTTCGGGACCAGCAGGGGTTGCTGGTGTCGAACTCGCCCCGGCTGCCCCTGCCGGCACGGTAGCGACTGCCTCTAGTCCGGCTGACAAGATCGCGTCACGTTTCGGGTCCATGAGCGAGGCGAGTTGGTCGCGAGTGAGTGGCCCCGCGAGGTAGCTCAGTGCCCATCGAGTGGTAAGAAGTCGCAACTCTGACGAGCGAGTGGTTCGCAGCATGAACTGCCGCTTGCCGAGCCCGCCGATTGTGCGTTCAACTTCGGCAATGTCGACTCCGCCATCAGCCGATCGGAGGCCGTCGACGAGTCGATTCTTGTCTTGCTCGGTTTGAAGTCGACCAATGAGCCACGTGCCCGCATTGCTGATTGCTTTGTAGTCGAGGTCGACTGGGTTCTGGGTCGAGAGTACGAGCCCAACACCGAAGGCCCGAGCCTGCTTCAGCAAGGTGAGGATCGGCTTCTTCGTTGGAGGGTTGCGCGTTGGTGGTGCGAGACCCATGACCTCGTCGATGTACACGAGTACACGGAGCTCGCCGGTTCCTGATTGAGACCTCATCCAGCTAATGAGTTTTGACAGAACGAGGGTTATCGCAAAGTGGCGCTCGGTCTCATCGAGGTGAGCGAGCGAGACGACGGCCGCGCGCGGGTCGCCGCTTGGCTTCCAAAGCATCGATTGGATGTCGAGTGGCGCGCCTTCGGCCCATGCGGCGAAGCTCGGCGAGGCGAGTAGGCCGTTGAGCTTCAGCACCAGGGTCTGACGATCTTTGGCCGGATAGAAGGTCTCAAGATCGAGCACGCCAAGCTTGCGGATCGGTGGGTCCATGAGTTGGCCGAGGAGTATCGGGAGGTCGAGCGCGGTACCTGCATCCCACGCCCGCATGATGAGGTTCGAGAGGAGGATGTGCTCTCGACCAGAGAGAGGATCGCTGTCGACGCCAACTAGCCCGAGTAAACCGCTCACGGTGCTGTCTGCCTCGTCTTGACGTACTGAGGGGTCGTCTGACTCGGGTGGCGTCAGGTTGCCCATCAGGTTGAGCGGAATGCCTGACGTCGAACCTGGGGTGTATACGACCGGGTCGGCGGCCGCGGCGAGGCGGCGGAGATCGGTCTCATCTTGGCCCCATCCTGCGAGCCCTGACTTCCACATCTCGGCTGTCTTGGCCGCGAGCTCTGGCACGGTCGTTTGTTCGACTCTGGCTGTTCCCTCGTCGATCCAGGGCGCAAAGTCTTCAGCCGACTGGTTGGGGAAGGTGAGGCAGAGATTTGACAGATCGCCCTTGGGGTCAAGCGCAAGCACCGGAATCCCTGACTGCAATGCCTCTTCGAGCAGCACGATTCCGAGGCCCGTTTTGCCGGAGCCTGTCATGCCGACGATCACCCCGTGGGTGGTGAAGTCGGCACTATCGAGTAGTACCTCCTCGCCCGATCGATCTCCGGTGTCCGCCGAGATGGTCTCGCCGATGAATAGCTTTCCTGGCTGTCGCTCCATGCCCGAAAGGCTAGTCGACGCCAAACTTGGTTGGAGGCTCCACCCAATTCGGTCAGTTTCGCGGCACAATGGTCCGGTTAACCGACAGAGGAGTACACAATGGGAATCTTTGAAAAGGCGAAGAAGGCCTTTGGTGGCGCCGCCGACAAGGCAGGCGACGTTCGTGAGACTGTCGGCGGTGCTGTAGAAGGCGCTATCGACAAGGCTGCCGATGCTGCTGATTCAGCAACCGGCGGCAAGTTCAGCGACCAGATCGACAAGGTCAAGGACATGGCCGACAAGATCGACGGCCACGCTGACGGCGCACTCGACGGTGCCGCTGACGCAGTTACTGATGCAGCAGACGCAGCTGGCGACGCAGCATCTGATGCATCTGACGCCGTCACCGACGCTGCCGACGACGCAACCAAGGGTTAAGTCTTCGAAGCAGAAAACATGTTGCTGTGGCTGTCACCTGTTGGCAGCCACAGTCGCGTGCACGGTTGGTTTCTGCTCAAGTCGAGTTGCAGCGCGCAGCGCTGCAACTCGGTTAGGGCTTCAGTTCGCCAGAACTGAAACCGGCGAGTGCGGCAACCAGCGCAATGTCGTCGCCAGTCGGCGGTGGCCCAACAATGCTGCGGAACTCAAGGTCGGGCACCAACCACGCCGCAAAGGTCTCTGCAAAATCGCCAGCGCCGGTTTGGAAATCTGGCGCACCTGATGATGGCCACCAGGGCGTCTCTGTAGCGCCGCGCTGCAGGAGCCACTGTTGGCGCTCCTCTGGCGAATTCAACGAGACATCGACCGCATGACCGAGTTCGTGGGCGAGCACTCGGGCGAGCGACTCAGGAGTCGAGCTTTCGCGCACGAAGATCTCGATCCGCTGCTCATGGCTCCATGTATACCCAGCGGCCGAACCCTCGCGAGGCAAGAACTCGATGCGCCACTCCGGGAGATGCACGACCCAGTCGTAGCCGATCAGCGTGAGCGTCTCTTCGCCGAGCTGCTGAGCTATGGGTGTCTCGTAGGTCACGAGCGGGGTTGGCCGTGTGGCAAGCGAGAGCGTTTGAGGGGGCTGGACGGCGGCCTCGGCCCTTCGATTATTCATGTGAACGAACGCGGCCGCACCGACTGTGGCGAGGATTGCCAGAGTGATCGCTGTGAGCCGGATTCGTGTCAACACGACATGTCACCTTTCCGGTATCGTTTTCGTCGTCTAATGCCCAGAGCTTAAGGCTTAACGGCCCGTGACGGCTTCGGTCATGTGCACGGCAAGCGAATCGAGCGTTTCGTGTGTGTTGAGTCCGCTGGTGCTTGGCATGAGGTAGACGGCTGAACCGGCGAGAAGATTGGGCTGCCAACCAGCCAGAGCAGACCGGTCTGTGGCAATTCGCCAGCCAGTCAGCCCCACGACGAGCAGGACCTTCGGCTGGGCCCAGCCCACAAGGCGTTCGAGTCGGCTGAATCCTGATCGAAATTCGGCGTCGGTCAGTTCGCTCGCGCGTGATGTGCAGCGTTTGGCCAAGTCGGTGAAGCCGACTTGATCACTGACGAGCGCGTCGCTCGGGATGCGATCGCTTGTGACGAGGCCCGCTGCCTGTGCTGCAGGCCAAAATCTGTTGCCCTTGTACCCAAATGCGACGCCCGTTTCGGCCGAGGCCGGGCTCGGGTTTAGCCCGCACACCAGAACTCTCAGACCGGGAGCGACGAGATCGGCCAGCGTGAATTCACGAACGAAGTCAGCGCTCGTGGCCCGGAATCCAGCACCCTCCGCGAAGGTGGCAATCGGAAACGGCAACGGGCCATCAACGGTGATTCTGACGTGAGTGCCGGTTGGCAGCGCACGGTGGAGGCGAGCGAGCCACATCGGGAGCCCAGCAAGATCGATTGTGGATTCCCTGCGAAGACCGACTTCGTCGCTGCTGGCCCGTACCTTTAGGTCGGTCAAGCGATCGCCTCGATGGTGTCGAGAACCGTCTGGGCCCGGTCGGGTCCCCATGGCAACGGCATCAATATCGGATGCTGTACACCCGCATCGATGTACGACCGCCACGCCGCACGGACTGTTGCCGCATCGCCGACAATATCGATCTCGTTGATCATGCGATCGCTGATTGACGCAAGCGCGCCGTCGCGGTTTCTTTCTGCTCTTGCTTGATCGAACGAGGCCATTTCGGCCTCGTAGCCAGCCTTGGCGAAGTTGCGCCGATAACCGGGAGCGGTCGCGTATCCATAGAGATCTCTACGAGCCAGCTTTTGGGTTGTCTCTGATCGCTCAGTCATGCCGAGATGAACGTAGCCGTAAATCATGGCTTCGCCGCCCTCGCGGACCTTGGCCACCGACCATGGAACATGGCTCGCAGGGATGTAATTCAGCAGCGCGCCATCGGCGATCTCTCCCGCCAGCGTCAACATGCGTGGGTTCAGCGCGGCCAGAACGATCTTTGGCTTTCGTTCACCCAGTCGGACCCCGAGTCGGAAGCCACGGCATGTGTAGAATTCGCCATCAAAATCGACCGGTTCGCCAGAAAGGCAAGCACGAAGCAGCGCAACATACTCTCGAGTTTGCGCCAATGGTCGGTCGGAGAACGAGGCGCCGTGCCATTGTTCGACGATGATTGGCGAACTCACCCCGAGCCCGATGAGAATGTCGCGATCTGGCTGAAGCGCTTGCAAGGTTGCCGCGGCCATAGCCACCGTTTGGGGAGTTCGCAGCTGGATCGGAATGATTCCGGTGCCAAGGCTGAGCGATGGCGCAACCGCTCCGGCGGCGCTCAGGAGCGAGAAGGCCTCGGGGCCCGTTGTTTCGGCTACCCAGAACGAGTCGAAACCTTTTTCGACTGCGGTTGTTGCTGAGGCGAGGGCGAGGTCGAGCCCGAGTGCGGTGTAGCTCGCGCAGGTGAGTCCGCGGGGAGGAGCAGTCATCGGCCGAACGATACCGGCGTGATCGAGGATTGATATGGCTCCCTAAGCGATCAGGAGGAAAGCGGTGCGATCCGGGTCGCGGCCTTCGCGATGAGCCACCCGATGCCCGCGCCAGCAACAATGTCAGAGGCATGGTGCATCCTGGTATGGAGACGAGACCATGCAACGATGGCCGCAAGCGACCACCAAAAAGGGCGGGCTGCTGGCACAGCGGCGGTGAGCAGCGTGGCGGCCACAGCACCGGAGCTCGAATGGCCAGAGGGGAAGCTGTGCGTCTTCGGCCGGCGTACATCGTGGATTGCGACGCCTTCCCACCCTTCGGGTCGTTCTCTTCGGATCAATGGCTTGATGCCGCCGTTCACGACAGCAGACTCGACCCCTAGGGTCACAGCCATTCGAATCGTGTGCGGAATAAGTGCAGGGTTGGCGACCGAAATGCACACGCCAAGGATGTGCCAGCCCATTGAATAGTCGGCGATCTCACTTGCGAGGTATGCGACTCGGTTGGCCAGCGGATTGCCACGCAAGAAGCCGAGCTTCTCGTCGACGGCAGCGTCGAACGGAGTAATGATCGGCGGAATGGTCATTCTGGGGTCTACCCAATGTGGCTGGCCTTCGCAACACTGACTTCACAACCCGCCGTTCACAAAACTACTCGTAATCAAACGATGCTCTACTGTGCGACCATGAGTGAGCTACCGAGCACTGTCATAACTGCAACCGAGGGCAACGTCCGCATCATCATGATCAACCGGCCAACGGTGAAGAATGCCGTAGACCGTCCAACGGCCGAGGCCCTTTCGGCTGCGTTCATCGACTTTGAAAACGACGATGATGTCGTCGCGGCCGTGCTTACAGGAATGGGTGACACGTTCTGCGCAGGCGCAGACCTTGGTGCGGTTGCCACTGGCCGGGGAAACAGGATGGCTATTGACGGCCCAGGGCCGATGGGGCCGACCCGGCTTCGTACCTCGAAGCCCGTCATCGCCGCTGTCGAGGGCTATGCCGTCGCCGGCGGGCTTGAACTCGCCATCTGGGCCGATCTTAGGGTCGCGGGCCGATCGGCTGTGTTTGGGGTCTATTGCCGACGCTGGGGCGTGCCGCTCGTCGATGGTGGGACGGTTCGTTTACCGCGCCTTATCGGGCAGTCTCACGCGATGGATTTGATCCTGACCGGTCGCGGCGTTTCCGGTGACGAGGCGGCTGCAATGGGCTTGGTCAATCGTGTTGTCGACGACGGCGCAGCGTTGCGAGCCGCAGTCGACCTCGGCCAGTCGCTCGCCGACTTTCCCCAGATGTGTATGCGGAGCGATCGAGCGTCGCTGCTTGAGCAATGGGGCTTGCGACACGACGACGCAATGCTCAACGAGATCAGCCTCGGATTAGAGGTCGTCGCATCGGGTGAGACGCAGGCTGGTGCGGCCCGCTTCGCCGCGGGGAAGGGCCGGCACGGGAGCTTCGACAATTTGTAGCGATCCGCCGTGTCCCGTAGGTTCTTGCCATGCGCCGGATACGCGCTGCTGACCGTGAGACGAGGACCGATACCTATGAGTGACACTGTTCTGTATGAAGCCGCCGAAGGCGTAGCCCTCATCACCTTGAACCGTCCCGAACGGCTCAACGCGTGGAATGCCGAACTCGGTACGGCCTATTTCGATGCACTCGACCGCGCAGTGGCCGACGATGCCATTAAAGCGATTGTCGTGACTGGTGCGGGCAAAGGATGGTGCGCGGGGGCCGATATGGATTTGCTCCAAGGCATTGGCAGTGGTGCTCAGACAACGAGCGTCGAGACGCGCACGGCCACGTATCCAATGGAGCTTGCCAAGCCCGTCATTGCTGCCGTCAACGGTGCGTGTGCCGGGCTCGGCCTCGTGGCCGCAGCGGCCTGTGACATGCGATTTGCGGCTGCTGGTGCCAAGTTCACCACGGCGTTCTCCCGCCGTGGCCTCATCGCCGAATATGGCTCGGCATGGATCCTTCCTCGGCTCGTCGGGCAAGCCAACGCAATGGACCTCTTGCTGTCTGGGCGTGTCGTGCTGGCCGAAGAAGCCAAGGAGCTCGGCCTTGTCAACAAGGTCGTCCCGCCAGATGAGCTCGTCGATTACGCAGTCGGGTATGCAAAGGAACTTGCGACCAAGGTGTCGCCAACGTCTATGTCAATCATGAAGCAACAGGTCTACGGGTATCTCGAACAAGACTTCGCGGGCGCTCTCGACGACTCTGTTGCCCGGATGAAGCGTTCCCTGCGGCGCTCTGATTTCAAAGAGGGTGTCGCCAGCTATCTCGAGAAGAGAGACCCAGCCTTCGGTCCGATTCTCGACGACGTGTAGGTCGTCGCCTCGCTAGCTAACTGGCTCGACTGCATCTTTCGCGAACGACGTCCACTTCTTGTAGTCAATCTTGCCGTTTGCGGCCCGCGTGAGCGAGTCGACCGCAAAGATCCGTCGTGGTGCCTTGTAGTGCGCCAAGCTGTTCTTCACGTGATCGATGACTGCGGCTTCGTCGATCTCTGCGCCCGCGAGCCGTTCAACTACGGCAACGATGGCCTGACCAAATCGTTCATCAGGCACACCGACGGCGATGGCGTCAACAACTGACGGGTGACCCTTGAGGCACTCTTCGACCTCTTCAGGAAACACCTTCTCGCCACCGGTGTTGATGCAGACCGACCCGCGACCGAGCAGCGTGATTGAACCGTCGGCCTCGATCGTGGCGAAGTCGCCAGGGAGCGAATAGCGCTTACCGGCAATTGTCGGGAATGTAGCTGCGCTCTTTACCTCGTCCTTGTAGTAACCAACGGGCATGAGCCCCTGAACACCTAGGCGTCCGGTTTCTCCCGATCCTGGGGTTACGAGCTCGCCGTCGTCAGTGATGACTACTGCATCGACGCCAAGATCAAACTTCGCGGTCGCAATGATGTTTGCATTGCTCGACGTGCTTGAGCCCATACCAAGCGCCTCAGACGAGCCGAGCGCATCCATGATGATGAGCTGAGGGATCTGGGCCAGTAGGCGCTCTTTCACCGGCTGGCTCCACATCACCCCAGAGCTAACCATTACGAAAAGATCGTTGAACTCCCAGCGACCTTGGTTGGCCTCGAGGGCGTCGGCGAGAGGCCGAGCAAAGGCATCGCCAACAATGGCCATGCCCGTGACCTTGCGTTGGCTGCACGCGTCGAGGAGTCCCTCTGGGTCGAGCGACCGATTCGGCATCGTGACGATGGTGCCGCCACCGAGTAGTTGGTTGAGCGCAGTAACGTGGCCGGTGCCGTGCATGAGAGGCGCCGCCGGAAGTCCGACAGTGGCAGGACGAGTCGCAATACTGGCGCGGTACTGATCGATCGTGACGTCGTCGGTTAGAGGCAGAGGGTGGGCGCGGCTGCCGAGTCGGCAAAGAGTATCTTGCTCCCACATGACACCCTTCGGCATCCCGGTGGTGCCACCGGTGTAGAGGAACCAGCGGTCGCTTCCCGAACGCCCCCATGGAGCGGCAACATTGGTGGACGTACCGCTGGCCGCCGCGGTCGCAAAGTCGGTGGCCCATTCGGGGCAGGGGCTCGTGCCATCGTCGACCCATAGCCAGAGCTTCACCTTTGGCAGCTGGGCTCGGATCCGCTCGATGGTTTCGGCAAACGAAGCGTGAAAGGTGACCACTGCGGCATCAGAGTTGTCCCAGAGATAGAGGAGCTCGTCGTCGGCGTAGCGGTAGTTGGTGTTGACCGGGACAAGGCCTGCTTTGAAAGAAGCGAAGACGCTGGTCATGTATTCAGGGCAGTTGTAGAGGTACTGGGCGACCTTGTCTTGTTTCACTACCCCTGCGGCCAGCATCGCATCGGCGACGCCGTTGGCGTTGGCGTTGAATTGGGTCCACGAAACTTCTTCGGCGCCGTGGGCGAGGGCCAACCCGTCTTGCCGCACTTCAGCGCAGACCTCGAAAAGGTCAGCGAAGTTCCATTCAGCCATTTCAGTCCCCTGTTGTTGTGGCGAGCGATGTCTCGGCGTATGACGCCCATCGCTTGTAGTCGACCTTGCCGTTTGCGGCTCGGTCAATGCTGGCAACGGCAAAGATCCGCTTTGGTGCTTTGTAACTCGCCAGCTGAGTCTTCACGTGTTCGATGAGAGATCCTTCATCAAGACTGCTGTTTGGTTCAAGTTCGACCACGGCGGTGACCGCCTGACCGAACCGTTCGTCTGGCACCCCGACCGCAACGGCATCGTGAATCGCAACGTGTGTCTTAAGGGCTTCTTCGACCTCTTCGGGGAACACCTTTTCGCCACCAGTGTTGATGCAGACCGATCCACGGCCGAGCAGTGTGATTGAACCATCGGCCTCGATAGTGGCGAAGTCGCCGGGGATCGAATACCGCACACCATCGACCACTGGGAAGGTCTCTGCCGACTTGTCAGGGTCTTTGTAGTATCCGACCGGAGTGCGACCCTTGATGCCGACTTTGCCGATCTCACCTGAACCTGGTTCGACCAATCGGCCATCGTCGGTGATCACAACCGACTTGTCCGAAAGTTTGAACTTGGCTGTTTCGGCCGAAGCGTCCTTGGATGATGTGGATGACCCAAGACCGATCGCTTCGGAGGATCCGTAGGTGTCAACCAGAATCAGCGATGGATTGTGGCGAAGCAGGCCCTCTTTCGAGTCACTTCCCCACATCACGCCGGACGAGATAATGACCCGGAGGCTCTGGAGTGTCCAGCGGTCTGGTTCGGCATCAAGGGCTCGAAGAATTGGCTTCGCGAAAGCGTCGCCGACGATGAAGGTGCTCTTGACGTTCTCGGCGTCGATGACGTCGAGGAATTCTTCGACGCTGAACTTTGTCCCTGGCAGTGACACAATTGAACCTCCGAGGTTCATTGTGTTGAGGGCGTTGAAGAGCCCTGTGCCGTGCATGAGCGGGCACGCAGGAATGCTGGCGGGCCCCGGTTTCGTTGTGCGCGCGACGACCGCTGGCGAGAGCCCGTCGTCGCCAACGTCGAGCTTGGCTGGCAGCGTGACTCGGTTGGTGGAATCGGTTGCCATGAGCAGGTCGTCTTGGCGCCACATGACACCCTTCGGCATACCAGTTGTGCCGCCGGTATAGAGAAGAAGGAGGTCGTCGCCATCCCGTCCCCATGGGCCTTTGACCCGGCCTGGGTTTGGAGTTGCTACCGCGTCCTCGTATGGGGTGGCCCACTCGGGGCACGGCCCAGTGCCATCGTCTAGCCACAGCCAGAACCGGATGTCGTGCAGTTGATCCCTGATGAGCTCAATGGTGCTTGCGAAGGTTCCTTCGAACACAACAGCGACACAGTCCGCATTCTCCCAGATGTACAACAGTTCGTGATCGGTGTAGCGGTAGTTGGTATTCACGTGGGTGAATGAGGCTTTGGAACACGCCGAGAACAGCTCGAGATACTCGTTGCGGTTGTGCATGTAGAACGCGACCTTGTCGCCTTGCTCGCATCCTCCGTCGAGGAGGAACTGGGCAAGGCCGTCTGCTCTCACTTCGAACTCGCTCCAGGTTCGACGGTGATAGCCGTCGACTAGGGCTTGGGCATCAGGGATCGTCTGAGCAACGGTTTCCCATACATCGGCATACGTCCATCCAGGCACGAAGGGGAGTCTAGAGAGAATGGCCAGCCGAGGGCCAATTGGGCGGCTGTGTGGTCAGCGCCTAAGTTTGCGCAGAGTCGACGCAGGAGAATCTCGTGAAGCTGAGCATGCCAATTGGCTATTCCGGAAACGTTAAACAGACGATCGATGAGGTTGTTGCCTACGAAGACGCGGGCGTTGATCTGGTCTGGGTGGCGGAGGCATACGGCATGGACGCCGCGACTTCGATGGGCTACATCGCGGCGAAGACCAAAACGGTCCAGATCGCTTCGGGCATCTTGCCCATCTACACCCGCACGCCGACTCTGCTGGCCATGACCGCAGTGGGGGTCGACGTGCTGAGCGAGGGTCGATGTGTGTTGGGGCTTGGTGCGTCTGGGCCCCAGGTAATCGAAGGGTGGCACGGGGTTCCGTATGATCGCCCAATCGGCCGGACCCGCGAGATCATCGAGATCTGTCGCGAGATTTGGGCTCGTGAGAGCAAGCTCAATCACGGTGGGCGGAATTACCAAATCCCACTCCCCGCTGATCAAGGAACCGGCCTCGGGAAGGCCCTAAAAATCATCACGCATCCGCCCCGTCCACAGATCCCGATCTTCCTGGCGTCACTCGGTCCAAAGAACGTCGAGATGACCGCAGAACTCGCTGATGGCTGGCTGCCCACCCTCTTTGTTCCCGAGCGGGCATCGGCGGTCTGGGGCCACGATCTCGAGCGCGGCTACGCCAAGCGCGACGGTGGACTGGGAAAGATGGACATCATCGCAGGAGGCCTGCTCGCCATTGGTGAGCAAGCCGAGGTTGCTAAATATCGCGACTATGGGCGTCAAGGAACGGCGCTCTATGTAGGCGGCATGGGAGCGGTCGGCCAGAACTTCTACAACTCACTCTTCTCTCGCTATGGATGGGAGTCTGAGGCCCACGAGATCCAGGAGCTCTATCTCAGTGGAAAGAAGGCCGAGGCCGAGGCCAAGGTGCCGGCGGAGTTCTTAGAGGCGTCGTCTCTCGTCGGCGACGAGAGTTATATCAAGGATCGCTTGGCGGCGTACGAAGAGGCCGGGGTCACGTATCTGAACGTCAGCCCCGTAGGCCCGGACCCGCTAGGCACGGTCAGGAAGCTGCGCGAACTTATTGGTTAGCGGTGATAAGCGCCGGGGCGTGAGAACACGTTCCGGCTCCACCTCTGTGGAGTGCCGACAACGGCCCTTGGATAGTCCTCGAAGAGCCATCGTGCGAAGTTGCGTCTGGTCCAAGGGGTAAGCCCTGCGATCGCAAGACTTGTCGTTGCTGCCCGCCGATTGGAGAGCACCTTAGACAGCCCGTTGGCCAGGGCGTGGTCGCGTTGCATGCCTTTTCTCAGGACCGATTCGTAGCGCCCGGCGACATCGCTTGGCTTTGCCGTTGACCCCATCTCGGCAATCGTGGAGGCCGCCAGCATCCCCGTCTCGAGTGCTTGTCCGATTCCCTCGCCCGACATTGGGTCGGTGGCGGCGGCTGCATCACCAATGAAAATCACTCGCCCATCGCTGAGCGGTAACTTGCCGAGTCGGGCTGGAATAGGCCACGCCGTGTGGCGCTTTTCGGGAATCGCGTCTGGGCCGAGGAACTTGGCGATATGAGGGCGCCGAAGCAGTTCGGGCCAGAGCTTCTTCATCTCTTGAATAGAGACCTGGCCGCCTCGTTGCACGCCAAAACCAACGTTGGCCGAGCCATCGCCGAGTGGGAACGACCAGACATATCCGGGGAGTACATCGGGTTCGAACCAACAGATGAGTTCGTTCTGAGCCCGCTCGCCGACGTTGGTGTAGTACTGGCGAAATGCGTGCCAGTCGCCGCGATAGCCCTCAAGGTTATGGCCCAACAGCTTGCGGGTTGGCGACCACATGCCATCAGCCGCAAGCAGCCATTGTGCCGAAATAGGCTCCGCTGGAGCGCCAGCACCGACGGTTTCGATCTCGACGCAATCGGCCGTCTGGCGGAGGGACGCGATCGCGCAGTCTTCGATGACAACAGCCCCGGCGGCTCGTGCGAGGTCGACTAATGCGGCATCGAGTTCAGTCCGCCGAGCGATCGCGGCGAATTGGCCTGCATCGCGAGGGAGAGGAAAAACTCGCTCAGTTCCGCTCGGGCCTACCAGGTGGACGTCATTGACGACCTTCCAACTCGGGACTGCTGCCGGATCAAACCCGAGCTCGTCGAGATGGCGCAGGCAACCCGTCGTGAGTCCGTCTCCACAACACTTGGCTCGCGGGAACGATGCTTTGTCGATCACGGTGACCGAGAGGCCAGCCCTCGCAAGCTGAATTGCGGCCGCACTGCCAGCCGGGCCAGCGCCGACAATCGCAACTGCTTGCCTCATCGTCGCCGACATTGCTACCCCCCGCTTGTGGTAGTGGTAGTGGTTTCCGCTGTCGTCGTTGTTGTCGCGGGTGCGGTGGTTGGCGCGGCTGTGGTTGGCGTGGTTGTGGTTGGCTCTGCCTCGGCGATGGTTGTCGTTGGCTCTGGTACCAGCGTTGTGGTGGTGGCTGCCTTGGTCGGGTTGCCGTTGCAGTCGAGTCCCTCGCCTGGCCGGTACACGGCAAAGACGGAGTCTTTCTTCACGGTGCCGTCTTCGTAGGTGAGCTGACGCGATGTCGTGACTCGGGTGCACGATCCCTGCGATGACTCCGCTCGACCGATGTCTTCAACTGTGATGTGCTTCGTTGAATAGAGAGTGACGGTGATCGAAGTGTCGGTGTAGGTCGGCCAGATCAGAATGCCGTACTCAGTGTCGTTTGTGAACTTGAAATCGGGGGCCGGGAACGACACCGTCGCTTCACGTCCGTATGGATATCGAGAGAAGTAGATCGAGTGACTCTGGTAGCTGTCGAAGTGCAGTCCCGCGAAGAAAACCGCGTTGAAGATCGTGGTGGTGAACTGGGATACACCGCCACCAACCTGAGCTTCGATAACGCCGTCGGCGATTGCACCGGCGGGAAGGAAGCCGTTCTCAAGGGTTCTGCGACCAACGAAGCCATTGAGGCTGAACTGCTCGCCTGGTTTCACGACGTGACCGCGAACGATGTCGGCCATCCGCTGGATGTTGGTGACTCGGTTCTCACAACAGTTGTGTTTGGTCGTGAAGGTGGAGACTTCTTCGATGATCCCGAGCTTTTCGAGCTCGGCGATTGCTTCAGCACCGTCAGACGCATCGGGCTGCAACACAATGTTGGCCGTCGTGTCGCCCATCAACGCGGCTCGAATGATCTGCGGGCTATCGGATTCGCAGCACACGATGCTTGACGAAGGCGGAATGATCACGGGCTTTCCGCCGACAACGTCAAAGCGAGCTCGCTCATCGGCCGATCCGAGGTTCGAGAAGAGCGTCGCCAAATCTTTCATCACCAGCACTTCGTTTAACTCCCAATCGGGCGTGCCGGTGTCGAGGCCGGTCAGCGCTACCCACGACCTCAGTTGAGCCGGCTCGACAGTGACGGTCTGGTCGAGGACCTCGAACACTCGACCGTTCGAGGTAGCGGCAGTGGCATCTTCTGCAATCTTGTTGAGCGTCTCATTGTCATTATCTGGCAACAGAGGCAATGGAGTGAGTTCGATCTTGTAGGGGGCGCCACCCTCGAGAGCCGCTTGCAACGCTGTTGCTAGCTCGCCGTCGGCGATGGTGGCCCCTTCAGCCCCTGGAATGACAGAGATGGCGGTCGCGGAGACATCAAACTGGGGCTCAATCGGCGTGCTGAGCATGGTGTCGATCAGCGTCGCTGTGGCCTCATCGGCAATCGTTTCGTCGACCGTGTAGGGGACGTCGATCGTGTCGGTCGAGAAGAAGGTGCCTGCCCAACGGAAGGGCTGAGCGAGGATAAAGCCTCCACGCCTGGCATCAAATGCGGCGTCGGCCAAAGCTGCGGCATCGACCCTGGCGCCGAGATCGGCGGCAGTCGATTCGATGCTGTCGTCGCCAACCATGACGACCACCTGTTGGGCGCCTAATTCCTTGTCGAGCTGAACTGCGGCGGCGAGGACGTCGTCGCGATCGAGTCCGCCGATGGGGACTCCTGCGACTTCGACGTTGCGGACAACACGGTCACCCGAAACCGCGGAATCGATGCCCCAGCCGGCACAGAGAAACATGAGGAGGCAGAGGGGGATTCCACCAATGAGTAATACACGACGCCGCGATTCAGACACAGTGTGTGAGTGTGCCACGATCAGGGGCCCAAGCGGCGGCGGCTTTCGCTGTCGACATGATCTTGTGACAAGATCCACACGTGGTCGCTAGGGGACCGAGCGTCGAGAACGGGAGAAGGCATGTCAAGACTGTGTGAAGATCGGGTTTGTATCGTGACGGGAGCTGGCCGCGGCATCGGCCGCGAACACGCTCTGATGCTGGCCGAACACGGCGCCAAAGTGATCGTAAATGATCTCGGCGGCTCGATGGATGGCGAAGGCGGTGACGTCTCCCCGGCCGAGGAAGTAGCGGCCGAGATTAGAGCGTTCGGCGGACAAGCCGAGGCGAATGGTGATGACGTTTCTGACTGGGAAGGCGCTCAGCGCATGATCAACCAGGCGGTCACCGCATTCGGGGGCCTGGACGTCGTCGTCAACAATGCGGGCATCCTCCGCGACCGGATGTTGACCAACATGACTGAGGGGGAGTGGGACGCTGTCATCAAGGTGCACTTGAAGGGCACCTTCGCTCCCTCCCGTTGGGCCGCCGCCTACTGGCGGGAACGGGCAAAGGCCGGCGAGACAAACAACGGCCGCATTATCAACACCAGCTCTGTCTCTGGCATCTATGGCAACCCTGGTCAGACTAATTACGGAGCAGCTAAGGCGGGCATCGCGGCGTTGACGATCATCTCTGCTCAAGAGTTACATCGTTACGGCGTTACCGTGAACGCGATTGCACCCGGAGCGCTGACCCGAATGACCGAGAACCTCGGCATGGGTCAACTCGACGAGGAAGGCAAAGAAGAGATGAGTCCTCGGTGGATCGCCCCGATCTGCACCTGGCTCGCGAGCGAGGAGTCGGCCCAAGTGACTGGTCGAGTCTTCGAAGCAAGCGGCCGTGTCCTCGGAATTGCCAACCAATGGCATCGAGGGCCTGTGGCTATGCCCGTCGACGACCCAACAGCGCTTGGTCCGATTGTGCGTGATCTGATGGCCGCCGCTCAACCGAACAGCGATATGCAGGGCCAGCCCGTCACCGGCCCTGGCTATCCAACTCCGTACGAATAACTCATAACCAAGAACATCTCGAAGGGACATAATTATGCCAATCAATCCTGATGCCGTCGGCGCCAAAGGCGAGCCACGATACTGGGCCTGGAACTCCAAAGACGCACTGCTATACGCCGTCGGCGTTGGTGCCGGTATGGAAGATCCTGTGGGAGCCGAACTTGCGTTCACCACCGAGAACACCGCGGGCGTTGAGCAGGCCGTTCTGCCGACATTCCCCGTTCTTGGCGGCTTCAATGCCCGTGGCGGAGCTTCGGCGATGTCACATGCAGGGACATTCGATCCACGCATGCTCGTGCATGGCGAGCAAGGGGTTGTGCTGCATCGCCCCGTCCCTGTCGAAGCCGAGATCGAAATCGTCGATGAGATCACTGGTATCTACGACAAAGGCAAGGGAGCGGTGGTTGCAACCAAGGCTGTCGCGACGCTCAAGAGTGACGGGTCACCGATGTTCGACCTGATGTCGGCAGTCTTCATCGTCGGCGAAGGTGGCTTCGGTGGTGACCGAGGACCTTCAGCCAAAGTTAACGTTGCCCCAGACTCTGATCCTGATGTCTCAATCACCTACCAGACACGCGATGACCAAGCGTTGATCTATCGACTCTCTGGCGACCGCAACCCCCTCCACTCCGATAAGCAATTCAGTGATGTCGGCGGGTTCCCGAAACCAATTCTTCACGGGCTCTGCACCTACGGATTCACTGGTCGAGCCTTGCTCCATGGGCTCTGCGACTCGGACGCAGCGCGGTTCAAGGCGATCGAAGGACGGTTCTCGTCACCGGTGCTGCCAGGCGAAGCGCTCACGGTCAACATGTGGAAAGACGCCGATGGCCATGCCATCTTCCAAACCCGCGGTGGCGACGGCCGAGTCGTACTCGACAACGGCGGCCTGACCTACAGCTAACAACCCGCAGCCCACCACATCTCGGTTTTGGGGGTGCCAGGACGCCCCGCGGGGCGTCCTGGCACCCCCAAAACGGCAGGGGAGCTGGTTAGAACAAGGATTGTTGGGGGCGTTCTATGCCGCGGAGCTCGTCGTAGTCGACCTCGACCCAACCAATGGTTCGGTCGCTGGCCAGCGTCTTCGCCTGTGGCTTGATTACTTGGGCCACGAACATGCCTCGCACCGGGGCGAGGTCGGGAATGCGATTGAGGAAGTCGAGATAGCGGGTGAGCTGTTCGACGCCGTCGATCTCGCCGCGACGCTTGATCTCGATCGCAACCGTATGACCATCGGCGTCACGACACAGCAGATCAACCGGTCCGATTTCGGTTGGATACTCGCGGCGCACGAGTTTCAGGCCGTCCTCGATCTTCGTCGGCTCGGTTGCGAGGAGTTCCTGCAGATGAGCTTCGACGCCGTCCTTCTGGAGACCGGGGTCGAGGCCCATTTCGACTGCGGTGTCGGTGATCACCTCGTGCATCGTGATCGTCAGACGCTCGTCTTTGGGATTAGTTACCGTCCAGACATCGTCGTTCGTGACGAGGATATTGGGGGCGTTCATCCAATTGAGTGGCTTGTACGCGCCGCCATCAGCATGAATCGCCACGCAGCCATCAGCCTTCACCATGATGAGGCGGGTCGCCTTTGGTAGATGAGCTGTTAGGCGTCCGTCGTAGTCGACGGTGCACTCGGCAATCACGATTCGCACCACGCCTTTGTAGCCGCGATTTCAGCGGATGAGGCCTACCTACTTACCTGGTCGGTGACGAGCAAGACGCTTTTGGATAAGCGCGCGCCGTTCCTGGAGCTCGCGATACGACAGTTGGTCAATCTCATTTGGGTCGACGCCAAATCCGGCTTTGACGCCGTCAAGGTCAAGCTGCCACGGTTCGTTTGCCACGCCAAGCTGTTGGGCGATCGACGCGCCATGGTTGGTGGCGAAGTGGGTTGCAATCTCGGTGACGATTTGGAACATGTCGAGGTCGGGAGCAAGTCGAGCGATTGCACTGTCGAGGAAGATCAGGTTCTTCACATACAGCATCAGCGACTTTGGCAGACGTGCCCCGTAGCCGAGCAACGCCTTTACGAGCCGCTGCATCTCTTTCGCCAACTCGTCCGGTGCCAACTTTGTTGGGTCAAGGGGAGGGCCGTCGAGACCGAGATCCTTGATCACAGCGGCAATGTCGGTGTCAGGCGGGAGCGCTCCAAGATCACGCAAGGCACAAACCTGACCGTGTACATCGTTGGTCATCGCCGACATCATCATGCGGAGAAAGGCCATTCGCTCGGTCTCGTTAAGCCGGCCCGTGATGCCGAAGTCGACGAGACCAGTACGACCATCGGGCAAAACAAACAGATTGCCGCCATGGAGGTCGCCGTGGAAGGTGCCGTGAAGAAAGGCACCTTCAAGGAAGCCGAGCATGCCGGTTCTGATGATGTCGTGAGTATCGATTCCAGCCGCGACCATGCCATCGACATCGTCGAACTTGAACCCATCGAGGCGTTCCATCACCAGCACCCGTGTGGTGACGAGCTCTGGGTGAGGGCGAGGTACTACGAACCCCTCGTTGCCGAGGTCGGCAAATACCTTTGCTAGGTCGAGCATGTTGGCTGCTTCGAGCGTGAAGTCGAGTTCTTCAACGATGGTCTCGGCAAAGAGCTCGACGAGTGCGGGGGGATTTGCGAGCGAGGCGACTGGGATACGGCCGACGAGAAACGGAGCGAGCCATGCGAGGACGTTGAGGTCCTGGTAGACGAGCCGATCTATGCCAGGCCGCTGCACCTTTACAACAACTGACTCACCCGTTGTCAGAACTGCGCCGTGAACCTGGGCAATCGAGGCGGCCGCTATTGGCTCGGCATCGAACTGGACGAAGACCTCATGCAAGGGACGGCCAAGCTCGGCCTCAACGCTGGCAACTATCTCGTGATAGGGCGCGGCGGGAACCTGGTCGCGACATTTGATGCACTCGGCGACGAGTTCCTCTGGAAACAACCCCTCGCCGGCGCTGATGATCTGAAGCAGCTTTATGTAGGTGGGGCCGAGTGACTCGGCGGCAAGGCGGATACGGCGTGAGATGCCGGACTTCGATTGTGGAGTTCCTTGCTCCTTGAACTTCCATCGAGCAACCGCATTGCCGAGTTGGCCAACGACGGTAAGCGCTCGCCCGATGGGGGGAATGCGTGGTGGGTGAGTGAGCGAAGGAATTCGCTTCGTTTGGGCAATCCGTCGCGCTTCGACGAGGGGGAGCCATTTGAGCTCGCGCCCTTCCCAGAGTGCATCTGCCCGTTGATTCGTGAGCGCCATCAGAACATTGTGCCTACTCGACACGCAAGAGCGGTGGCAGGTGGCTGATGACCATTCGGAACGTGTTGTCTGGAATCGAGACAACAGGAGCCATACCGACGCCCGGTGCGGTCTCGAGGCAGAGTTCAACCTCACGTGGGTAGACGTTATAGCCACCAGATTTGAACATCTCCGACAAGCGGCCGACGATCTGGATGTATCCGTCGTTTCGTCGAACTGCGAGGTCGCCGGTATGCATCCAACCGCCACCGGTAAACGCGGCCGCAGCGGCATCTGAGCGGTTCCAATAACCGTCCATTGTCCAGTCCCCGAAGACTTGAATCTCACCAGCCTCGTTTTCTGTCGCCTCGCGTTGGACGTCTTCGACCCAGATTCGAGATGGCACACGATTGTCGGGTAACCTGATAGTTGTGGTGAGCAGTTCGCCCGAATCGGTAAGTCCTGCGTAAGTGACGCCACCAATCGTCTCAGTCGAGCAGTAGCCCATGGTGCACTCGGTAGCACCGGTTGCTCGCTGAATCGTCCTCAGGAGCTCCTGTGGCATGCCTGCGCCTCCTCACGCAATCAGTTCGATCGATATGAGATCGCGAGCAGAGAACAAAGGGTCATTTGCGCAGAGCGTGTCACTCGGATGGGTCGTCGCGCCTTTGCCGAGGTAGTGATAGACAACGTCGACGGCCGGCTTCCAACTTGCGTCCGGTGTCGTCACGGTGACGGCTCCTGAAGGAGAAAGATCCACTCGGCGGCCAGCGCGGTGCCCTCAGTGCGATCGCTCTCAATCGCGGCGTCGACTCTGACCCGAAGCCGTTCTTCACTCTTGTCCACGACGTCTTCGACGGTGAAGGTGCACCGGATTGCAGCACCAGTCGGCACTGGTCTGAGGAAGCGGATGCGGTCAAAGCCGTAGTTGAGGCGGAACGCTACGTCGCCCTCAGGAAACTGAATGCTCTTGCCCATCTGAGTGAGATACGAGAGCATCAACGTTGTCTTGCGTATCGAGAACTCGTTGGCGAACTCAGCTGTTCAGAAGCGCTCGGCCATTCTTAGAAGCCGGGCTCTCGGCGCTCGATCATTGCGTTCACGCCCTTCATGAAGTCGGGCTCGGCCGACATCTCATTTGTGAGCACGAGCGACTCCTCAACAGATTCGCGAATGCTGCGGTGCAGATCGGCGTAGATCTGACGCCTCGTTTCTTTGAGCGAACGAGACGACACGGTGCTGGCCAGAGTTTTCGCGAAGTCGAGCGCCGAGTTCACCGACTCACCTGGTTCGGTCAACGAGTGGACGAGTCCAATGCGGTGGGCCTCGTCGGATAAGAAAACGCGAGAGGTCATGAGGAGTTCAGTGGCTCGGCTCAATCCGATGAGTCGTGGCAGCAACCACGAGAGTCCATATTCTGCGGGGAAGTTCAGCTTCCCATGGGCGACCGTGAACTTCATCCCTCGGTCCGCGATCCTGATATCGGCATAACACGCGAGCGCTAACCCGATCCCGGCCGCTGGTCCGTTGATCGCCGCGATGACAGGCTTGGTTAGGCCGAAGTGATAGGCGAGCTGGGCGTCGAACTCGTCTCGAACCCCGTAGCCCGGCGATGCTTCGTTGCCCCGCAACCCATCTTTGTAGTTACCGCGGTCGCCGTGCCCCTCAAGCGCCTGGCTGTCGCCACCAACGCAGAACGCCTTCCCCGCTCCGGTGACCACCACGGCACGAACTGCGTTGTCTGCCTCGGCCACGGCAAGACACGCCCGGTAGTCAGCGTGCATTCGGCCGGTCCACGCGTTGCCGCGTTCGGGTCGGTGCAAGGTGATGAGCGCAGTCCGTTCCCTGACCTCGTAGGTGGTGGCCTTGAGATCGAGTTCGTCTGCGTGCATGTGTGCTCCGTTATGTAGCGAGGATCTCGAGGCATCTGTCGGCCCACTCGGGTCGGCAGATCAACAAGTCAGGAAGATAGGGGTCGGGGTTGTTGTAAAGCAAGGGGGAGCCGTCGAGGCGAGAGCAATGCAGCCCTGCCGCAGTTGCGACGGCGGCAGGTGCACAGTTGTCCCATTCGTACTGCCCGCCGCTGTGGGCGTAGATGTCGGCGTGACCGAGTACGACGGCCATCGCCTTTGCTCCAGCTGATCCCATCTCGATGTATCGGGCGTTGAGCTCTGCCGCCAGCATCTGCACGGCCGGCGGTCGACGTGTCCGACTCACGATGACACGAGGAGCGTCGGGCGACGGGTTGGGGAGCACAGGCGCTACTGCAGTGCCAAGGGTGATTTCCATGGCAGGAAGCGCCACGGCGCCGGCAATTGGCTCACCGTTGTGGACTAGAGCGATGTGAACGGCCCAATCGGATCGGGGCGGCTCGGCAAATTCGCGAGTTCCGTCCAGAGGATCGACTATCCAGATCCGGTTCGCGCTCAGCCGGGCTCGTTCGTCGGCACCTTCTTCTGACAGCACCGCGTCGTCTGGGCGCGCATCAGCCAGGCGAGCAACGATGTGTTGGTGAGCGGCCTCGTCCCCCGCATCTTTAAGGGCTAAGTGGTTGATGCCTTGCGCGACGAGTTTGGCTCGAAGCTCAATGAGAATCTTGCCGGTCTCAGTGGCGATGTCTACCGCGAGTTGGTGGTCGGCGGGTGTAGCGATCACTGTTGTGCCCTTCATCGAACCACTGGCGTGGCTCGCTTCTTTTCAATCGGCGTGATGCCGCGAATTCGAACCAGTTAGGTCCGCTTCAGAGGCTTGTATTTGATCCGGTGGGGCTGCGAGTTTTCACCAAGCTCACGTTCTCGGAACTCTTCGTATTCAGTGAAGTTGCCTTCGAACCAGCGGACCTGCGAGTCGCCTTCGAACGCGAGGATGTGAGTGGCGATGCGATCGAGGAACCAACGATCGTGGCTGATGACCACGGCGCATCCTGGGAACCGCTCGAGACCGTCTTCCAGCGCTCGGAGGGTGTCGACGTCAAGATCATTTGTTGGCTCATCGAGTAGGACGACGTTGCCGCCCTTCTTGAGTACTCGTGCCAGGTGCACTCGATTACGCTCTCCGCCTGACAGCACACCGACGGTCTTCTGCTGATCGCTGCCACGAAAGTTGAACGATGCGACGTAGGCCCTGCCGTTGACCTCTCGGCCGCCGACGTCGAGGAGATCATTTCCTTCGGTGATCTCTTCGTAGACGGTTCTTTCTGGGTCGAGTGTGTCGCGCGACTGATCGACGTATGCCATCTCAACGGTGGCACCGATGGAGATCGACCCTTCGTCTGGTTGCTCGCCGTCGCCAGCAGCGGCTGCGATGAGCATTTTGAAGAGGGTCGTTTTGCCTGCACCGTTTCCGCCGATGACACCGACGATTCCGGCTTTCGGTAACGAGAACGAGAGGTCGTCGATGAGCAGCCTGTCGCCGAACCCCTTGGATAGGTTGCTGACTTCGATTACCTGATCGCCCAGCCGTCCTCCTGGCGGAATGTAGATCTGTACTTTCTCATCTCGAGGGTCGTACTTTTCTGCCTCGGCCCGAAGGCTCTCATACGCAGTGAGTCGCGCCTTGCCTTTCGACTGCCGTGCCTTGCTGCCCATTCGGACCCAGTCGAGTTCTCGTTCGAGAGTTCGTTGCTTCGCATCTTGAGCTTTCTGCTCACCGGCGAGGCGGTGCTGCTTCTGCTCGAGCCAACTGCTGTAGTTGCCCTCGAATGGGATGCCTTTGCCTCGGTCGAGTTCAAGAATCCATTTCGCGACGTTGTCGAGGAAGTATCGATCGTGGGTAATGGCTACGACTGTTCCTGGGTAGTCATGAAGATGACGTTCGAGCCAAGCAACCGATTCTGCGTCAAGGTGGTTGGTCGGCTCGTCGAGCAGGAGCAGGTCGGGCTTTGCGAGCAGCAACCGGCAAAGGGCAATCCGGCGGCGCTCACCACCGGAGAGGTGCTCGACTGATTCGGTGCCATCTGGAGTGCGTAACGCGTCCATTGCGATCTCGATGGTGCGCTGGAGATCCCAGCCGTTTGCTGCTTCGATCTCTGACTCGAGCTTGGCTTGGCGCGCCCCCAGCTTTTCGTAGTCGGCTTCCGGGTCAGCCCAGCCGGCCAGTACTTTCTCGTAGTCGGCGAGGAGTTGAACCGTGCCTCCGGCGCCATCCATGACATTGCCCTTTACGTCTTTCGACGCATCGAGTTGCGGCTCCTGCTCGAGATAGCCAACGGTGAATCCTGGGGTCAGTCGAGCATCGCCAGCAAAGCCGTCGTCAAGACCGCCCATGATTCGAAGCAGCGACGACTTTCCTGAGCCGTTAGACCCGAGCACGCCGATCTTCGCTCCGGGGTAGAACGCAAGCGTGATGTTTTCGAGCACTTGACGATCGGGCGGGTAGTACCGCCCCACCTTGTGCATCGTGTAAATAAATTGGGCCGACATGGGCGTGAGGTTATCGCTGAAGTCATTGGCCCGGACGCGACGATGCCCCAGACCAAGGTCTGGGGCATCGCGGAGAACCGTATTGGTTCGAGTTACTACTACCTCTTCTTCTTTGCTGCAGCTTTGCGGGCTGGTGCCTTCTTGGCTACAGCTTTGCGGGCTGGTGCCTTCTTGGCTACAGCTTTGCGGGCTGGTGCCTTCTTGGCTACAGCTTTGCGAGCCGG
>RCMY010001277.1_pt1 | contig 24028 bp, 18 predicted proteins | sample 2041341 | NCBI WGS metagenome assembly RCMY01 (sample SAMN09708234, study PRJNA481090) | Marine sediment metagenome, whole genome shotgun sequencing project.
GCCGCTGCGGTCGGTGACTCGACTACAACGAGGGAATGAGTCAGCTGGACAACACAACCTTCGACGCGGCGCGGCGCCATGACCTGACCGGGAGGGTCGCGATCATCACCGGGGGGAGCCGCGGCATCGGCCTCGCCCTCGCCAAAGGCTTTGGCGGCCAGGGCGCGAAGATCGTGATCACCAGCCGCAAGGCCGACGCCTGCGATGCTGCGGTCGCCGAGCTCGAAGCACTCGGCATCGAAGCGCTGTCGTTTCCCGGTCACATGGGCGATCTCGAATTCGTCACGCAGCTCGTCGAGGCCACCGTCGAGCGCTTTGGCGGCATCGACATCGTGGTGAACAACGCCGCCAACCCGCTGGCCCTCCCCATCGAGAACCTGACCGAAGAGGCCTGGGCCAAGTCCTTCGACGTCAACCTGCGCGGCCCGGTCTTCCTGATGCAGGCCGCCCTCCCGCACCTGCGCAAGAGCGAGCACGCCGCGATCCTCAACGTCATCTCCGCCGGTGCATTCATGGCAACGGCATTCCAGGCCATGTACGGCGCCGCCAAGTCTGCGCTGCTGGCCTACACCCGTTCCGCCGCCGGCGAGTTCGCCCAGGACGGCATTCGGGTGAACGCCTTGGCCCCGGGCACCACCGACACCACCATGACCCGCAACACCGGCGAAGAGGTATTTGCGCACATGAGCACGATCTCGATGCTCGGCCGCATGGCCGAACCCGCCGAAATGGTTGGCGCGGCATTGCTCCTGTGCAGCGACGCCGGCAGCTACATCACGGGCCAGTGCATCCTGGTCGACGGAGGGCTGACGCCGGCGCGCTGACGGACCGGAGCGATCGATGCTCGCGGGGGACATCTGAGGATGTGATAAGTTCCTCAGATGGATGTCGCAGAGGTTCCGCTGTGACCCGGCCGATCTATGAGGTCAAGGCCGAGTTTTTCAAGACGTTGAGCCATGCGGCACGCATCAGGGTTCTCGAGTTGCTGAGCGACGGACCACGGTCCGTGTCCGAACTTCTGCCCGACGTCGGCATCGAGGCCTCGCACCTGTCACAACAGCTCGCGATCCTGCGCCGGGCCGGTGTCGTCAGTTCAGAACGGCGCGGCAACTCGGTCATCTACTCGGTTGTCGATCCGCAGATCTTCGAGCTGCTCCAGTCGGCGAAAGAGATCATCATGACCTCGCTCGGCTTGGCCGAGGACCTGCTGGCCGATCTGGATTCGGTCGAATTCGGTGGCGCGTAGCCCGCACCCTGCCCTGCGGCCAACTGCAGCCTCAGCCGATGACTTCCATCAGGGCCTGGGTGAAGAGGTCGCGACCGGTCTCGTTGGGAAGCGTCAGGTCGTAGAAGCCATCGATGGGCACGAGGCTCGAGAAGTCGAAGAACTCGGCCCCGGCGGCGGTGACCGTTTCCTCGAGCGATGCGATCACCGAGTCGTGTCCGGCTCGGCCGTTGACATGCAGGAGAGCCAATTCGTCCGACATCGGCGGGGTCACGACGACGATGCGGACACCCGGCACCTTGGTCGCCCACCGTTCGATCGTGGCTGAAATGTCGGACAGGGCCGGCTCGCAGATGAGCGGAGCGCCGGCCGCGTAGCGTTTGGTCGCCTGTTCGACTTCGGCGACGATTCGATCCTCGACCCGGCCGGTCAGCACTCGACCGTCGCTGTAGACCTGTTCGGGCGGCAGGGTGAATCCTGGAAGCGAGTAGCTTGTCTCGAGCGGATCGGGGCCCAGCACAAGGTCGTAGGGATCAATGCCGGCAGCCTCGTCGACATCGCGAAAGATGTCCGTCCGGGCTGTCGCGATCTCCCCGTAACTCTCACCGATCGTGACGCAGTCTTGTCCGAGCAGCCAATGCGTGTCGATATCCCACACGATCTGCGATACCGATGGCAACACGTCGAGCGTGTGCTCCATCATGGCTGCTTGCACCGGCGGCGACGCGGAGTCGACCGACGCGTCGAACACATCGAATCCTTGTTCTCGCAGCAGGGCCACGTCGGTCCCGTACTTCATCTGCGAGTTGCCGGTCAGAATGACACTGGGAATCTCATCTGAGGCTGCGAGTCGGCGCTGCTCCTGGACCATGAGCGATTCGGCAGGTCCAAACCAATGGGGCGAGCGATGCGACGGCGTGCCCTGTTGCATCACGGCATGCACACGATCGAACCCGGAGACGACGAGCGATGAGAGTTCGGCGACATCGCCATAGGACGCGGGGTCGCCGACCTCGATCGGGGGACCCTCGTGGCCAAGGCTGTCTTCGAGAACGCCGAGTTGCGAGACCGTGTCCACGAGGGCGGCGGCCCACGCATCGCGGTTCTCGCCACAGGCCGCCTCGGCCTCGGTGAGCGCAGTCCATGCTGCGGCTGCAGCGTCGGCCGCCTCACCCGGGGGGAACGGTGCGAGCCATGCTGTTCGCCCGGCGGCATCGCTGCCGCTGGCGCACCCGCCGCCGACGACGAGACGAAGACGCAACGCTTCCAGCGCCGGGGGAGCGGTCGCAGGATCGAAAGCGACCGCGTCGTCCGTGCCTGTGGTGTCGGTCGAGGCCGCTCCCGACGAGCAACTCGAAGCGATGAGGAGGGTCGCGAACGCTGCAGCGGCAAGACGCCGGACCGAGTGACGTGTTGAGGTCATGAGATGACTATATGACGAGATGTTCATATGCTGACATCGGGTGTACCGGATTGTGGGATCGGCAAAACCGGCTGCTCGGCGTCATTTCGCCGGCAGCTACCAACCCGGCGTCACGCCGCGGTTGCCGCCAGCTTTGCGGCGGTGTAGGCCACCATCTTTTCGATGGTTTGGAAGTGCTCGAGCGTCACGTCGATCGGGTCGATCGTGAGGTCGTAGTTGCTCTCGAGCCAGTCGACGATCTGAATGACGCCGAGCGAATCGACATAGCCGGTCAGCAGTAGATCGGTATCGGCCCCGAGGTCGTCGGCGTCGAAGGCGATCTCGTCGCGAATGAGCTCGACGAGCTGCGAAGTGAGTCCTGCGGTGTCCATCACGGTCCCTCTTGTACCGGATCGGGCAGTGCGTTGGCCAGTGCCGCTCGAACCATTCGCCGATCGACCTTCCCGCTCGCAGTGGTTGGCATCGCGTCGACGACGTCGATGGACGTGGGCACCGCGTAGGGAGGCAGCATCGTCGCCAGCGAGGTGCGCAGCGCCGCGATATCGATCACATCGGTGGCGGTGATGACCGCGGCGAGCGTCGACGTGCCCTCGTCGTCGCCGATCAGCCCAACCACCGCCAACTCGACCCCGGGTTGATCGTGCAGCGCCTGTTCGACGCCCTCGAGTTCGACACGATGCCCCCGAACCTTCACCTGATGGTCGCGGCGGCCCACAAAGCGCAGCGTCGTTCCGTCGAACACCAACAGATCACCGGTCCGGTACCAGCGGCTTGTTGGATCGGCGCCGGAAGGTCGGAGCGCGAAGGCGGCCTCGGTCAGCTCGGGCCGGTTCCAGTACCCCTGCATGGTCGTGACGCCGCTCAACAATGCCTCGCCCGGCGTACCGTTCGGCACGGGAGTCCCGTCTTCGTCGACCAACGCAATCCGTACGTCGTCGATCATGTGGCCGATCGGAACGATCGAGTCCGGGTCCGGTGCGTCTGCGAACCAATGGGCGGTGACCCCATTTGTCTCGGCCGGGCCGTAGTAGTTGCAGTAGCGGGCGTTGGGGGTGTGCGTCATCAGTTCGGCCAGCGGGATCGGTGGCAGGGTTTCGCCGCCCAGGATCACCCGCTTGAGGCACGAGAGGTCGCGCGCTTCGAGGGCGCCCCGCCGCAGTAGCTGCAGTGCTGCAGTGGGGGCCGAGTACCAGTTCGTGGCCCGCTCGTCCTGCAGGAGCTGCGACAGGCTCGCCGGCATCTTGAGGTAGGGCTCTGGAATGAGCAGGGTCGTGGCGCCGGCGGCCGGCGCGGCGAGCACATCGAACAGCGAGATGTCGAAATGCAGGGGAGCGACGTTGGCCATGCGGTCATCGACCCGAAGGCCGAAATCGCCGATGGTGCGCTCGATCCAGGCCAGGCTGCTGCGATGCGTGTGCAGAATGCCCTTGGGGGCGCCGGTCGAGCCCGAGGTGTAGATGATGTACGCCGGATCATCGATCCGGGGCGGCGCCGGGACGGAATCCACGTCGGATTCCGCCACCGCAGCCCAGGGCACCGATGTGGCGCCGTCGGGCGCATGATCGGTGCCGATGAATGTCCGAAATCGGTGGCTGAACCCGTCGAATGAGCGACGCTTGTCATCCGCAGTGATCAGCACGTCGATATCGCAATCGTCGGCGATCGCGTCGACCATGAACGCCGGCGCCAGCGGATCGATCGGCACGTAGACGGCCCCGGCCCGCAACACGCCGTGGATGGCGATATAGCTTTCGACCGACTTGTGCAGGTACAGCCCGACGCGGTCGCCGCGCTGCACACCATGGGCGGTGAGCGTGGCCGCAAGCCGACCGGCAGCGACGTCGACCTCGGCGTAGGTGCGTTCCTGTTGGCCGCTGCGGACCGCGATGTGGTCGGGGAGTACCTCCGACGCCCGCCGAATGATGTCGGCGAGCGATTGCAGCGGACGCGCTGTGGCGTGCGCAGCGAATTGTTCGTGTTGTGCATCCAACGTCGTGCCCTTTTCGTACTCCGTAGTGCACACGGATCATTTTGTTCCCAGATCGGCACGTGTTGTGCCACTCTGAGTTGTCGCTCGTCCCACGGGGTTTACGTGGATGATCCACGGGCGGATGCACCCAGCGAGACCCATCATGGCCGAACAATCAGCACAATTCGACGGAGTGCTCGCTCGCGGCGCCGAAGCGCTGTTGTTCGTCGATCATCCGGTCAAGATTGCGGCGTCCACATGGGCGTCGGAGAGCATCCCCGGCTTCGACGCCATCGAGCGCGACCACGACAGCGAGTTCACCCGGTCGGGCTGGAAGGCCTGCGCCGAATACGGTTTACAGCGGGCGACCGTACCGACGGCTTTCGGCGGCGATGAACTCGACACGGTCACGGCTCTGCTGATGTTCGAGGGCCTCGGTCACGGCTGCGCCGACGCCGGCTTGGCCTTTGCGGTCAGCTGCCAAACCTGGGCGATGCTGCAGGGATTTCTGGCCGGCGCGAACGACGACCAGAAGCAGCGCTACCTGCCCGGCATCGCATCGGGCGATCTCATCGGCGCTTTTGCCATGAGCGAGCTCGAGTCCGGTTCAGACAGCTATTCCCTCGCCACAACCGCCACCCAAGTCGGATCGAACTTCGTCCTGAACGGCCGCAAGGCCTGGGTTACCGCCGCACCAATCGCCGACTTTGTGGTGTTGTTCGCCACCACCGACCCCGAGCTCGGCCGTTGGGGCATCTCCGCCTTTGTCGTGCCGATGGACCTTCCGGGCATCACCGTCGAGACCCGAACCAAGATGGGCATGCGGACCACGCCTTTCGGCGACATCGTTCTCGACGATGTCGAGGTGCCCGAAGCGGCGTTGCTCGGCGCGATCGGCAGTGGGGGAGCGGTTTTCAACGAGGCGGTCGCCAGCGAGCGCGCCTTCCTGTTCGCCACGCAGATCGGCGCGATGGAACGTCAGCTCGACCAGGCCATCGGGTTCGCCAATGACCGCGAGCAGTTCGGACAGTCGATCGGGCGGTTCCAGGCCGTGTCCCATCGCATCGCCGACATGGTGCACCGTCACGAGACGGCCCGAATCCTGCTCTACAAGACCGCGCTCGAGCATCGTCTCGGCCGGCCGTCGACCGCAACCGCGGCGATGACCAAGCTCTCCGTGTCCGAGGGGGCAGTCGCGTCGGGTGTCGACGCGGTCATGCTCCATGGCGCGCGCGGCTACGTCACCAGCTTCGGTGTCGAACAGCAGCTCAGAGATGCCGTGGGCAGCCTCGTCTACTCCGGTACGTCAGATATCCAACGCAACATCATCGCCAGACTCAAAGGTGTCCGAACATGACCATCTCATCCTCGAACGGCCAGCGCCTGTTGGCCGCGCTGCTCGTCATCGTCGCGTTCGCGATGATGATGCCGTCCCCGGCGTCGGCGCACACCGGCGATCAGTCCTATCTGTACCTCGACATCCTCGACGGCACGATCGAGGGACGGGTCGAGTATCCGATCAGCGACATCAACGAGGTGCTCGACCTCGGCCTGCGCCGTGACGAGGCGGGCTTTTTCGCCGATGTCGAGGCGGTCCGGGCCGACATTGTCGACTACACCGACGCCCACCTTTCGGTCAGCGAGGTCGGTGGCAGCCGGCTGCCTCTGGTGTTCACCGATCTCGAGTACCTCGAGCTGTCGGACGACGGCTACGGCATCTTCCACTTCGATGTCGACGCCACCTGGGACACCGTGCCCCGGCAATTCGACATCACGTTCAATCCATTCTTCGAGGTCATCGACGACTACGACGCGTTTCTGATCATCGGCGTCGACTTCAACGGCGGCGTGTTCGACAACGAGGCAAACTGGCTCCTCAACTTCGAGCAAGGCAGCGAAACGCAACTCGCCGACCTCGACGATGCGAGCTGGTGGAAGGGCTTCGTGGCCACGGTTGACCTCGGCGTCGACCACATCCGCATCGGAACCGACCACATCTTCTTCATCCTCGTGTTACTGGTCCCCGCCGTACTGATCAGCCGCAGCGTTACCAACAAGTGGGAGCCATCGGAAACCTTCGGTACGAGTCTCTGGCGAGTACTCAAGATCGCGACGATGTTCACGATCGCCCACTCGATAACGCTCACCATCGTGGGCCTCGGGGTGGTCGACATCCCGGGCGATGCCGTCAAGTGGATCGAAGCGGCCATCGCGTTCTCGATCGTGCTGGCCGCGTTGCACAACCTCTATCCGGTGTTCCACGACAGCGAGCACCTGTTGGCGTTCGGCTTCGGGCTTTTCCACGGACTCGGTTTTGCCGGCCTCCTCAGCGAACTCGGCTTGGGCCGCAGCAACAAGTTGTCGTCGCTGCTCGGCTTCAACGTCGGTGTCGAGCTCGGCCAAATCGCCATCATCTTGCTGGTGTTCCCGCTGCTGTTCCTGTTGCGCCGGACCCGCTGGTACCAGCCGTTCGCCACGATGGGCTCGGTCGCTCTGGCCTTCGTCGCCATGGTCTGGACGATCGAGCGGGTCACCGAACGGGATTCCGGCATCTCCGACCGTGTCGACAACTGGATGAGCTTCCCACGCATTCTCATCCCGCTGGCGGTGATGTACGTGGTCGGCGCCGTGATCTACAAGCGGGCATCCGACGCCGGCACGCTGATCGACGGTGGCACGGGTCCCGACCCGAGCGATGATCGTGAGACAAGCTTGGTTGGTGGGTAACAAACTCCGCGCCGCATGGGCGGACCCGACGTCCCGCCGATCGATCTGGAGCCTGATCGGGGTTTCGGGGCGGGCGGTGTTCTCGTTGCTCGCGCTCATTGCGCTGGCGAAGGCGCTCGGCACGAGCGGCTACGGAACGTACGCGGGCGTCGCTGCCTACGCAGCCCTCATCTCCCCGCTCAGCACCCTCGGGATCGGCGACGCCCTGGTGCAGCACGTGTCGCGCGACCGAGGTCGCATCAACTCGGCCTGGGGTCAGGTGTTGCTCAGCGGAGGTACCGCCGGCATCGCGCTTCTCGTGCTGTTCATGGTGGCTGCACGGGTGTTCCTCGACGTCGACATCTGGGCGATCCTCCTGATCTCGATGACCGAGTTCGTCGGTATGGGCCTGCTGACGAACCACATGAGGGCGAGCATGGCGCTCGATCGGTACGCGGCGGTGGCGGTCCACGCGATCGCAGATGGCCTGGCCCGCATGGCGGCGACCGCCGTGTTCTGGGCGATGGGCTCGGACGATCTGCGCGTCCTGGGCGCGTTGATGTTTCTCACGATGATGACCGCTTCGGTCGTGTCCGGGCTGTGGCTCTGGGGCTCGATCGGTCCGCCGGTGTTCAAACGGCGCGATCTGCCCCAATCGATACGTGAGGGGTTGCCGTTCACCGTTTCCCAGACCTCGGGTGCGACCCAGGCCAATGTCGACAAGGTCATGATGGTCGCCTACGGCAAGGACCTCGACAACGGCATCTATGCCGCAGGATTCCGCGTCGTCAGCTATTCGATGATGCCGATGATGGCGTTGTTCTCGGCCACGCTGCCCGACTTCTTTCGCGAGGGCGAAGGGGGAGTGGGAAAGGCCTTCGCGTACGCCAAGGAGGTCAGCGGCCGCGTGTTCGCAGCGGCAGCCCTTGCCGGCGTGGGTTCGATCGCCGCGGCCCCGTTTGCAGCATGGCTGTTGGCGGACCAGTTCAGCGGTGTGGTGCCGGTGGTAGCGGTATTCATGGCCTACCCCGCGTTGAAGGGCATGCAGTTTCTCGTCGGTGACTCGCTGACCGGGTCTGGATACCAGCTGTTTCGAGCCCGATCCCAAGTGGGTATCGCAGTCCTCAATGTCGCAATGAACCTGTACGCCATCCCGGCGTACAGCTGGAAGGGCGCGGCGGCGACCACCTACATCAGCGAGCTCGGCTTCGTCATCGTGTTGTGGATCGGTTTCCGACGGTTCCGCGCCGCCGAAGCCGACAACACCCGTCGCGATTGACACCGATCCTTTAGGGTTGCATTTCGGACCTCGGGACGGGAGAGACAGTGGGCACTTGCACCTGTGGCGCGAGTCTGGACGCAGCCGACGCGTTTTGCCGCGGCTGTGGCCAAGCCACCAGTCGGAACTGTCCCGGCTGTGATGCTCCGTCTGACAGTGCCGACCGATTCTGTCGGTCCTGCGGCACCTCCTTCGGTCCTGCGGAAGCGGCCCATCAAACACTGTGGGCCGAGGGGGAGAAGCGGCAGCTCACGGTGCTGTTCTGCGATCTTGTCGGGTCGACGGCCATGGGCCAAAGACTCGACGCCGACGCCTACACCGAGATCATCGAAGGGTATGTCGCGACCGCAGGCGGCGCGATCGAGGAGGTCGGGGGCTTTGTCGCTCAGGTCCAAGGGGACGGCATCGTGGCTTATTTCGGGTACCCGGAAGCCCATGAGGATGACACCGAACGTGCTGTGCAGGCGGGCCTGCTGATCCAACGAAGGATTCGCGAGTGGGCGGTGAACATCGACGACGCGTTGGTGAAGGCCTCGGCGCGGATCGGCATTCACACCGGGCCGGTCGTTCTGAACGAGGTCGGCCACGGCGTGCGAGAGCTGTTGGCTCTCGGCAACACCACCAACTACGCGGCCAGGGTCGAGAGTGTGACCCCGCCGGGCCAGGTCGGCGTTTCGCCGGCAACCCGCGAGCTGCTGCGAGGTCGACTGGTCGGCGAGCCGGGAGGACGTCACGAGGTGAAAGGCGTCGAGGGCGGCCTGGACCTCTTCATCGTCACCGGTCTGGCCGGCCGGGTGGATGTTGTACCCCGGGCCGATTTGTTGCACGGTCGCGAGGGCGAGTTCGAGTTGCTCATGGCCGCGTGGCACAGCACCAAGAACGGAATCGGTAGATCGATCGTCGTGTCGGGCGAGGCCGGCATAGGGAAGTCGAGCCTCATCTCCATGGTTCGAGCCAACATCGACGCCCCGATTATCCTCGCTGGTTGCTCGTCCACCGGCAGCGCCAACGCGTTCGATCCAATCCTCGGGCTCCTGCACAACGGCTTCGGCACGAAGCGTGACGGCGATCCAGCAGAGGCCGCCGCCGTTTGGGAGCGGCGCTTCGAGTCCAGCGCCGTGAAGACCGAAGACGCACTGCCGTACCTGCTCGCGTTGGCCGGCCTTCCATCCTCGACCCGGTATCCACTCCAGGTGCTGAGCCCGGAGCTTCAGCGCAAGCGCACCATCGCCGCCGTGGTTCTGGCGCAAACCCTGTTCGGCGAGAGCGGTCCGTGTGCGATCGTGGTCGAGGACCTGCATTGGGCCGACCCGTCGACCGTCGAAGTGCTCGAATCCATGGCCCGCGCAACGACGGGTGTTGCCACCTTGCTCGTCATGACGGCCCGTACCGAGTTTCGCTGGGCAGGAGTCGGGTCCATCGTCGCGGTCGAACGCCTCAACCCGGACGCGGCCAGAACCGTGGTCGAAAGCCAGCCTGGCGCCGAGCTCTTGGGCGCCGACCTGATCGACGAGCTCGTAGCAAGGGCCGATGGCGTTCCCCTGTACCTCGAGGAACTGACGGCTTCGGTGGTCGCCGGCACCAAATCAGCGGTTCCCGAGTCCCTCCAGGACTCGTTGATGGCTCGCCTCGATCGATCCGGTCACGCACGGGCGTTGGCACAGATCGCATCGCTCATCGGGAGGGCCTTCGACCGCGACCTGCTCGGCGCAATCGCAGCCCGAAACTCGGTCGAACTCGACCGGGGGTTGGAGCGACTGCTCAGCGAAAACATCATCGTCGAGCTCGGCGCTGACCGGTACATGTTCCGCCATGTGTTGCTGCGCGACGCCGCGGCCGAGTCCCTCGTTCGTCGCACGCGCATCCGTTTGAGCTGTGATGTGGTCGACGTGGTCGAAGAACAGTTCTCCGAAGTAGCGGCGAAAGAGCCCGCTCGCCTGGCGCGATATTGTGAGTCTGCCGACCGGGCCACCGAGGCGATCAGGTACCTCCGCATGGCAGCGGCACAGGCCGAAGCGCGGTCGGCGCCATCGGAAGCAGCCAGCTTGTTGCTGCGGGCAATCGACCTCTTCGACCAGCTGCCGGACGACGAGCGAACATCGTCTGCCGAGATACCGCTTCGCGCCGAGTTGATGGGGCCGCTCGCCATCCAACACGGCCTGCTCGGTGCACCGGAGGTGGCCAACGTCAAGCGGTTGGAACACCTCGAGGCGGCGTGCGACAACCTCGACGATCGGTTGGCGGCTCTGGCCACGCTCACCGAATATCGCAGCCAGGTTTCCCATGCCGGCCCACTGGTCGAGACCGGCGGACGACTGCTCGCTCTGGCCGCCGAGCACGATCTTCCTCACCTACAAGCCAAGGCCCACATGCTGTGCGGGGTCGGCGGCTCATCGGTGCTTCACCCGGATGAGACGATGGCTCATCTCGAAGCGGTCGAAGCATTGGCCGAGCGCGTCGAGTTGCCCGGCCCCCGCAACAATTACGACGCCGACACGCAAGTGCTGGCAGCCGCGACGAAGGCGGTGAACCTCGCGCTCATGGGCCGTATCGACGAGGCGCGAGAGCGCAGTGCCTTTGCGCTCGATCGGGCAACCAACACGTTGGATCACGCCTTCTCCCGGGGCAGCGCCCTGACCTTGGCGGCCACGGTGCACTTCGATCTGGTGCAACCCGACGGCGTGCTGCAATGCGCGCTCGAGGGTGTCGAATTGGGCGCCCGGCACGGGTTTGGCAACTTCGAGGCGATGAACCTGGTGCTCTACGGATGGGCGCTGACCCGCACGGGTTCCAACGGCGAGGCCGAGGTGGCCCGTGGGCTCGATCTACTCGAGAGTGCAACCGAGTCGTCGCTCCCGTTTCAACTTGCGCTCGCCGCTGACGAGGCGCTCGAGCGAGGCGCAATCGACGAAGCGAAGGCGTATGTGGCGGCCGCCACCGAACACGTCGAGGCGTCGAAGTCGCACGGCTTTCTGACCGTGCTGTGGCCGGCGATGGCCCACATCGAAATCGCCGGCGGGAACCTCGATGCCGCGGTTGAGCACCTGTCGTTGTCGGTCAAGATCGCCCGTCGGGTCGGCCATTGGGGCACGTCGTTGCGCGCCGCGTCGACCTGGTGTTCGCTCGACACGGCCGAGCGTTCCGACGAGGCGCTCGCTGCACTTCGCGAGGCTCGCACCGCACTGGTCGGCGGAGATGATGTACCGATGGTGATCGCGGCCGATGCGATCCTTGCAAACTCACTTCGGTGAGAGCGGCAGGCTTTCCAGACCCTCGAGGCTGTGGCCGATGAGGTGACGGAAGTGGCCCCACAGGCCGCTGACCGTTTCGGGGAACATGATCTTGTCCTTCATCAGTTCGTACCAGAACGTGGCGTAGGCGTACTTCCAGTGCAACCCGTAGTAGGGGTACTTCCAGTCAGGGCACACTTTGCCCGCGATGACCATCGCCGACACCAGTGCGCCCTCCTCGCTGTCCTGCGTGGTGTTGTTCCCGGCGAACCAGATGTTGCCGACCCCCTGCACGTTGTGCAGCGCCGCCTTCGACGTGTACATGTACGAGCCGAGAAACCGTCCGTGGCGCCACTTCACCGGCGGGAACAACTGATGCTTGGGCGGGTTTTCGGCCACATCGGTGCCATACATCGACACGTACACCGGCTCGGGTAGGTCCTCGACCATGTTCTGGATGAGCCACGTGGTGTAGGTCTTCGACAGGTCATAGGAGTAGTCGCCGGTCTGCTGCATGGCGTAGTCGGCGGTGAACTGCAGCACCTCCTTGCCCTCGCGAACGTTGGGCGAGAGCACGTCGATGTCCTGGTGGATGTAACACGACCCCGGGTTCAGCGGGAACGCTGTCTCCGAGATGTACTGCGACTGCTGTGGCCCCGACGGTGGGGTGTAATGCACGTTGTTGCCGTTGTCGAGCAGCATGCGATTGGTGGTCATGTCGGTGGTCAGCACCACCTCGTCGAATGCCACGGCCGGATCGTTGGTGTCGCCGTATTGCACCCAGGCTTGACCGGATGCGTCGGTCCACACCGCATTGGCCGGCGTGCTGGTGAGCACGGTTGCCCCCTGTGCCTTGGCGAGCTCGGCCATGGCGTTGACCCAGGCTCCCGATCCGTCGCGGAAGCGCTGCCAGCCGAGGCCGGGCGACGTGAACGACGCGAGCGGGCCGGGGTGAAATATCGGAGTGAAGAGAGGGAGGAGGTCCTCCATGGTGGCGGCGAGCAGCTGAGCGTTCTCGCCGTAGCCGTTGAGCACGCTGAGATACGGCCACAGGAAATATTCGACGAACTCCTTCGGCTGGGATGTGCGCTTGAGGTACTCGTCGATGGTTTCGTTTGTTCGCCCGCTGACCGGCGACGTGATGATCGCGGCGCGGAGGTCGTTTGCTGCGTCGACGTTGGCCTGGTTGTACAGGCCGAACGTCGGACCGGTTTGGTAGTCGGCGAAGTTGCCCCAGGCACCCTCGTCGCCGAACGATGCGGCGATGCGTATTTCGCCGTTGTCCTGCAATGTGACGTTTTCGAACCCCGGCCCTTCGAGCATCCGGTAGGTGTTCGGGTACAGGAGTGGACAGATGTACTGCACACCGACGTCGATGGGGTAGGTCTTGCCGCCGAGCGTGACCTGCTCGGTGTGGGAGTGGCCGCCGAGCACGGGGTCGTTGTGCAGCAGCGTGAGCTCGACCTGGTCGTTGGTCGTGGCCTGCGATGTGAGACACCACAGCAGCGCCACACCCGTTGCGCCCCCGCCGACCACGCAGATCTTCTTCTTCGCTCCCGACATCACAACTCCCAATCGTTGGTGCGGGACCCGCCGCAACGTTGAGCCTTCCACCAAATCGACATGCCCGCCAACGATGTGGTCGGGCCTGAAGCCCTTCCCGACCTGGTGTCGGCACTCACCTGAGCAATGCGGCTCAGCTGATCAGCTCGGTCGTGCGGTGCAGTTCGTCGATGTCGCCGGTGATCGGCACGAGAATCAATTCGTCGACGCCGCCGTTGCGACAGGCATCGACCGCCTGTCGGAGCGCGTCGGGTCCGGCGATGGTTTGTTGTTGCGCCATCCAGTTGGCTATCTCGGGTCCGAAAATCGCCAGGTAGGTCGCGGCATAGTCCTGAAGATCGGCGAGCTGGTCAGCGTCGGTGGTGTACCAGAAGCTCGACGTGATGTAGGGCGCCTCGGTGCGGCCGGCCGCATCCCATGCCTGGCGGAACCGTTCGACATCTGCCCCGATCGTGTCGATGGGTTCGGCCATCTTCTGCCCGCAAACGCCGTCGGCCCACTTTGCCGAGCGCGCCAACCCCTTGGGGCCTTGTGCCGCGGTGAGGAGCGGCGGGCCGCCGGGCTTGGTGGGGGAGGGGCCGACAGGATCGGCGCCGTCGAATGGCGCTTCGCCCGACCACAGCCGCCTGAGCTCGGCCACCTGTTCGTCGAGGCGGGCGTAGCGGCGATTGTCCGGACTGTTGGCGGCGCGGTAGTCGTGGCCCCGTCCGCCGATCCCGAGTCCGACCATCAAACGCCCAGCGGCCAACACGTCGAGCGTCGCGAGTTGTTTGGCCAGCCACGCCGTGGGGTGCATGGGTCCGATCACCACCGTGGGGATGATGGTGAGCCGGCTCGTCAATGCAGCAGCCGCGGACAGGATGACGGTCATTTCCTGGTTGTGATACGTCAGGCGCTCACCGCACGCGACCGATTCGTACGGTCCGGCTTCGATGGCGGCACACCAGTCGAGCGTGGTGGCGCGGTCGTAGTCGGTCGCCATCGTGGGGAGGGTCATGCCGAGCTTCACTTGGCGGCCCGCTTCGCCGGTGCTGCCTTTTTGGCCGGTGCCCGCTTCTTCGTCGGCGCCTTCTTCTTGGCTGGTGCCTTCTTTTTGGCCGGGGCCCGCTTCTTGGCCGGTGCTGCCTTTTTGGCCGGGGCCCGCTTCTTGGCTGGTGCCTTTTTCTTGGTGGCCGGGACAGCCGCACGTCCGGTGAGCGCCTGCAGCGAGCCGCCGCTGACCTCGAGCATCGCCCCGACGGTCCCGAGCCCCTCGCCGGCCTTGCTCACCGACGTTCCGACCTGGCGGAGTTGTTCCGACACCGTCGCCAGATCCTCGGCCACGGCCGACAGTCGATCGGCACTTGCCCCGAACTGGTTCATCACCGGGGGCATCATCGGCACCTTGTCGAGCTGCTCGCCGATCAAACCGAGCATCGACTGCACGGTGTTGATGTCGCGGCTGCTGCGCTCGATCGCGTCTGCCGCGAGCCCGGTGGCGGTGGAGATTGCGCTCTGCCCCTGACGGGCGCCGGTGCCGCCGAGCAATGCGCTCGCGCTCGAAGCGCCCTTGCCCGCGGTCTCCAGTGCTTCGCCGGCATCGCCGAGGATTTGCGGCAACGTTTGGAGGAGGTTGACGAGATCGTCACCATGGTCGCGCACGAACGCCACCGTCCGTCCGAGCGCGTCACGGTTGTCCCAGACGTACGTGACCGCCGAGGTGACCTTGTCCTTCTCGTCCCAGATGTTGTCCGCCAGCTCGAACGCGCGCCGGGGGTCGAGTGCCCCGGCAACGGTGCCGACGGTCTTGCCAATGCGATCGGTGAGTCCCATGACCATGCATCTTTGCCGCTGGCGCCCGCTTCACCAAGCGCAACCGCACGCGGGTTAGGATGCGTCATGGCTGCGTCTTCCTATCCGTCCTTCGATCAGAAGTTTGGCCGCGAAGGGCTGACCTTCGACGATGTGCTGTTGGTGCCCGGGGCATCCGACGTGCTGCCGGACGAGGTCTCCACCCGTACCCGCTTCAGCCGCAACATCGAGCTGCACATCCCGCTCGTGTCCGCCGCGATGGATACCGTCACCGAAGCACGGTTGGCCATCGCCATGGCCCGACACGGCGGACTCGGCGTCATCCACCGCAATCTGTCGATCGAAGACCAGGCGTCCGAAGTCGACAAGGTCAAGCGTTCCGAAGCCGGGATGATCGTCGAACCGGTCACCCTGCACCCCGAGGCGACGATCGCCGATGCCGAGGCGGTCATGTCCCGCTTCAAGATCTCGGGCGTGCCCATCACCGATCACGCGGGATTGTTGGTTGGCATTCTCACCAATCGCGACCTGCGTTTCGAGACCGACTATTCGCAGACCGTCGCCGACATCATGACCGTGAAGGGGCTCGTCACCGGGCCCGAGGGCACCACGCTCGAGCAAGCGCAGGTGTTGCTCGCCAAACATCGCATCGAAAAGCTGCCGATCGTCGACGACGCCGGCATTCTGCGGGGGCTCATCACGGTCAAGGACATCGAAAAGAAGGTCCAGTACCCCAACGCCACGAAGGACAGCCGCGGCCGTCTGCGCACTGCCGCAGCGATCGGCACCGGACCCGATTCGGTCGATCGGGCGCAGGCGCTGGTCGAGCGCGGCGTCGACGCCATCGTGGTCGACACCGCCCACGGCCATTCCCGGGGAGTGCTCGAAACGGTCGCGAAGGTGCGAGCCAACGTCGAGGTCGACCTCGTCGCCGGCAACGTGGCCACGGCAGCCGCCACCGCGGCGCTCATCGATGTCGGCGTCGACGCGGTCAAGGTGGGTATCGGACCGGGTTCCATCTGCACGACTCGGGTTGTTGCCGGCGTCGGCGTGCCGCAGATCACCGCCGTGTTCGATTCAGCGCAGGCCGCGCACGCGACCGGAATTCCCATCATCTCCGACGGTGGTGCCCAGTTCTCCGGCGACGTCGCCAAAGCGCTTGCGGCCGGCGCCAACTGCGTCATGGTCGGTTCGCTCCTCGCCGGTGTCGACGAAAGCCCCGGCGAGGTCGTGCTGTACCAAGGTGAGCGCTTCAAGGAGTACCGGGGCATGGGTTCGCTCGGCGCCATGAAGGGCCGCTCGTTCTCGAAGGACCGCTACTTCCAGGACCAGGTCGACGAAGCGTCGTTGGTCCCCGAGGGCATCGAAGGCCGAGTGGCCTACAAGGGCCCGGTCGCCAACGTCGTGCATCAGTTGGTCGGCGGCCTACGTCAGGCCATGGGGTACTGCGGGGTCGCCGACGTCGACGGCCTGCGCACCCGAGCCGAGTTCGTGCGTATCACCGGCGCCGCGCTACGCGAGAGTCACCCGCACGACATCATGATCACCAAGGAAGCCCCCAACTACCGCGCTCCGCAGTAGGCGGCCCACTCGTTGAGACGGCGAGTCGCGCCTCGTTGACGGTCGAGGGCGCGCAAAATCGGCAGGTTGACTCACCGGTGATCACGAGATCGCTCTACACTGCCGCTATGACTGCGACCCAGGTGCGGCCCCTCGCCGACCTCGACCCGAAAAACAGCGAGCCAAAGAAGATCAAACCCAGGCTGCGCGGTGTCTCGCACCGGATGGCCTTCATCGCTGCGCTCACCTTGATGCCGCTCATGATCGTCGCTGCGCCCCGGGTCGGGCCACGGTTCATCATCGCCATCTACTGCGCCGCCATCGTCGGACTCTTCGGCGTGTCGGCCTTGTACCACCGGGTCGACTGGGGCGACACCGGGTACAACATCATGCGGCGGCTCGATCACTCGATGATCTTCGTGGCGATCGCCGGCACGTACACCCCGATCGCCATCTTTGCGCTGCCGCCGTTCGAGCGGAACCTGGTGCTCGGCATCGTCTGGACCGGGGCGCTCATCGGTATCGCGGCACGATTGGTGTTCCACGACGCGCCCTACTGGGTCATCGCGGTGCCCTATGTGGTGGTCGGTTGGGTTGCGATCTTTGTGCTCGACGACATCTGGCGGTCGATGGGCGCTGCGGGGTTTGTCCTGCTCCTCGTCGGCGGCGGTCTCTACACGATCGGTGCCGGCATCTACGCCTTCCGCCGTCCCGACCCGTGGCCAACCATGTTCGGCTACCACGAGATCTTCCACCTGTTCGTCATCGGTGGAGCAGCCACGCACTACGTCGCCGTCGCGTTCTTCGCACTGCCGCACGCGTAGCGGCAGAGATCCGTCAGGCGCCCGTCACCAGCCAACGGTCGGTCGAGAGGCGCCAACCCAAGGTTGCAGCCCGCAGGGCCATGAAGATGGCAAGGGTGGCCCACAGCCAGCCGATGCCGAAGTCGAGTGCGCCGACGGCGATCGCAATTGGCGCGAAGATCACCGTGGCCACCCACATGGACTTGGCGAGAAACGCCATATCGCCGGCACCGATGAGGATGCCGTCGAGGGTGAAGGCCAACGCGTTGATCGGCTGCTGCACGGCGACGTGCCAGAACAGAAACCCCGCCGTCGCAACGACGGCAGCGTCGGTGCTGAAGACCCCGGGCAGAAACGGTTGGGCAGCGACGGCGAGCAGCGCAGCGACGGCGCCGGCTCCAACCGCCCACTGCATCATGCGCTTCGCTGCAGCCTTGGCCCCGTCGACGTCGTCGGCGCCGAGGAATCGCCCGATCATCGCCTGGCCGGCGATGGCGATGGCATCGAGCCCGAACGTGAGCACGGTCATCACGGCAAAGGCGATCTCGTGCGCGGCCAGGGGAATTGCGCCCATACGGGCTGCGACGCCGGTGAGGATGACCAAGGCCATCCGGAGCGCAACGGTGCGCAGAAACAGGTCGCGGCCCACCACGGAGAGCTGTCGCAGCACTGCGGTATCGGGGCGAAGCGACACCTGGTGGGCTCGCACAGCCCGAAGGATCCAGCTCAGGTACAGCCCGGCACCGACCCATTGGGCGATGACGGTGGCGAGCGCCGAGGCACCGATTCCCTGATCGAACCCGTAGATCAACACCAGCTCGATCACCAGGTTCAGCGCTGCGGTGCCGATCGCCACGATGAGCGGCCGTACCGTGTCCTGGAGGCCACGGAGGTAGCCGACCCCGGCGAGCATCAGCAGCATCGCCGGGACACCGAAGAGGCTGATCCGCAGGTAGGTGGTGGCGAACGTTCGTATCGGACCGGGCTGACCGAGCTCGCCGCCCAGGGCCGACAGCATGGGCCCCGTGGCCACCCACCCCACCCCGATAAGTGCGATTCCGATGGCGAACGCCAGCCACAGACTCTGCACCGCCTGGTGGGCGGCGTCCCCCTCGCGCCCGGCCCCGAGCAGCCTCGCCACCGCGGCCGTCGTGCCATAGGCGAGGAAGATGAAGACCGAGATGCCGATCAGCAGGGGCTGGGCGGCGAGGGCCAAGCCGTCGAGCTGCTCGGTTCCGAGGCGACCGACGACCGCCGTGTCGGCCAGGATGTACAGCGGTTCGGCGACGAGGGAGCCGAACGCAGGTAGCGCGAGGGCGGCGATTTCGCGATCGAGCGACCGGTCAGCCACGAAGAACCACGGGCCGGAGCACGAGCTCGTCGCCCATGCCGACCGCTTCGAACACCGCGAGGTCGTTGAAGCCGTTCACCAGTGCTTCGGGCCACGCCAATGTCCAGAATCGTGTGTCGTCTGCGACCACCTTGGTCTGGTTCCAACCGACGATCGTGCCATTGAGTACCGCGATGAGCAGGCGCTGTTCCGGCCCGTTTGCGTCGTCGTCGACAACGCCGCTGATATACACCGGAGGGCGGTCGTCAGCGTCGAAGTCGGCCAAGGCTTCGCTGACCGACGGCCGGTTGTCGGGCTGGTCGATGTTGAGGGTGAGGTCGGAGACCTGGCCGATGGTTTGATCCGTGACCGGGGTGCCCACCAGTGATCCGAACGCGCCCCATCGCCACAGACGCATCGCCGGATCTCCGGCGGGTACGACAGGGTCGAGCGACAACAGTTCGGCGTAGGCGGCCGCGCCATCGACGTCGTAGTAGATGCCGTTGTCGGGATCGCGGGTGTTGAGCGACCACTCGGTGAAGGTGCGAATGTCGGGACCGGAGTCGGGCTCACCCAGCATCGAACGGCCGTCGAGTGGCCACGGGGATTCGGCATCGAGCACGTCGAGGATGGTGGGCACGACATCGATGGTCTGGGTGGGGCGCTCGTCGATCCGGCCCTCGGTTTGGCCCGGTTCCTTGACGAACATCGGGGTGAACATCACCCGTGACTCGTTGCGGTTGCCGAGTCCGCGAATCGGATCGCCCGGCAAGAAGGACACACCGTGGTCGGCGGTGACGATGACGAGCGAGTCATCCCACTGATTCTTGTCCTTCAAGACCCTGATCATGTTGGACAGCATGCGGTCGGTCCACTGCAGCTGGAGGAGGTGTCGCTGCTGGGCGAACAGTGGGGCGAGGTCGGCTTCCCAGCTGAGCCGGGCGCCGAGTCCCTCGGCCACGACAGGGGCGTTGTAGCGACGTCCGTCGGGCAATCGCCACCACGGCTGGTGCGGGAGGACGGTGTGGATGACGCTGAGGTGTTGCGCACCGTCGGTGGGCAGGTTGTCGAGCCATGCATCGATCTTGACGTCGGCGCTCGGGTCGGACTGCGGAATGTTGAAGTCGATCTCGGCGTCATCGGCCGAACGATTTGGCGAGACGAAGCCCCACCACACATCGGCGCTGTCGCTCAGCAGCGTTCGGAACGAGGAGTTGCGTTCGGCTTCACCGCACAGCGCTGCGGGACACAACCGGGTGACCGATTCGTGCACGGTGAGCTCGTGGGTGGCGCCGAACATCGTGAAGAGGTTCTGCGGATGGTTGTCGACAACGGGCACCACCTTGGTGTCGGTCGGCAGTCGACCGGTGAAGATCGCCGGGACGGCCGTCGGCGTGGTCGGAGCGATCGACGTGTTGCTTCGGAACCAACTGCTCTGTTCGGCCAGTGATGCGAAACCCGGCCAGAGTTCGGCATCGATCTGGTCATCCCCGTCGAGCAACGAGAGCGTGGGCAGTTCGTCGAGAACGATCACCACGACGGAAGCGGGGTTGCCGAGCTCGAGGCTGGCAGCGTCGGCGGTGCCGTCGGCGAACGCGACTTCGGTCACCGGGGAGAAGAACAAGAACACGGCCAGAAACAGCGCGGGCGCGATCGCCAGGTAACGCAGGACCTGTCCAACGTCGTTGGACAACCATCGAAAGCTGGTGAACGCGATACCGGTGAACAGGGCCATGAGGACGAGTACGAAGGGTCCGGCCGATGTGGCCTCCTTCATCAACTCCAGCACGAGCAGTCCCACCAGCAGCCCGCACGAGGCGCTGTGCACGAATCGAGCGGGCACGGGACCGGCCGTTGCGTGCGTGAGGCGTCCAATCGTCCACAGCACGAGCGGGGGGAGGAAGATGACAACGATGCCGAGCGCAACGAGATCGAGCGCCGAGGTGCGTCTGAAAACCAGATCGGTGGCATTGCCCTGGAAGGTGTTCAAGACCGGTTGGGCAATGACGAGGCCGCACAGCCCGAGGAGTTCGAAGAAGGACCCGACGGGAGAGATCGCTGCGACCGCGGCGTTGGGGGACCCCCCGGCAGGGGGCGCAGTGACGGACATGGCCTCAGAGCTTACGGCGCCGCGGCATCGCCCCCGAGCCAGGCCAGATACGCATCCGGATTCGACCACGCTCCCGTCCTGCGGTCGAACTCGAGCGCCGCCGGCAGCATGAGGGCGTGATCGCCCGACCGGGCGGCGGTGGATGAAACGTGCTCGTACCCCTCCACCGGTAGGACGTGCTCCGGTGGCGGACGCTCGGGCCCTCTGGGGGCAACGGCAACCGTGGGGAGTGACGCGAGGGCGGCGTCGCGGGCGGCCGGATCGTTGTTGTAGAACACCGGATCGTGAATCTGGTGCCACTTGTCGGCCCCCATGATGACCACGTCGAAGCCAACGGCGATGTCCGCGATCAGCTGATGGTCGGTGGTCTCGACGAAGAGCCAAGGTACGTCGGCCGCGACCCGACGCAGCACGGCAAGCCGATCCTCGAAGCGCGGGATCTCGAGGTCCTCTTTGCCGAGGGCCACGAGTGAGAGCGTCAAAATGATCACGTCGAGTTGGTGGTCGCGGCGCGCCGCATCGGCCACCGCGAGATGCGCAGTGGTCGGAGGATTGAACGAGCCGGGGTAGACGCCTCGACGAGTTGGTCTATTCACCGCTAGAGTGCCCTCCGTTATGACGAATCAAACGGTACTCCGCGTGATCTAGCGCACCGGGAACCCCTCGTGCGCGTACAACCTCCCTCCGGGAGGTTGTTGCCTTTTTGGGGTGCCCATTTCTTCGGGCGGTGCTGAGCATCGACCGCGGTCGATATCGTTCGATCGGCAATATTCCCACAACACCGCATCGTTTCGGAGACGGTAATGCAACTCAATGGTGGCCAAGCACTGATCAAAGCACTCGAGAACGAGGGTGTAGAGATTGTATTTGGCATGCCTGGTGGGGCGATTCTGCCGGTGTACGACCCGATTCTCACCTCCTCGATTCGCCATATTCTCGTCCGACACGAACAAGGCGCCGGCCACATGGCCGAGGGGTATGCGCACGCCACGGGCCGTCCGGGTGTTGCCATGGTCACCAGTGGTCCGGCGGCGACCAACATCGTCACCCCCCTGGCCGATGCCTACATGGACTCCGTACCCATGGTCGCGATCACCGGCCAAGTCCCGTACGGAGCGATCGGCACCGACGCCTTCCAAGAAGCCGATACGACCGGCATCACGGCATCGGTCACCAAGCACAACTTCTTGGTGAGCGACGCCAAGGACATCGCCCAGACGGTTCACGAGGCGTTCCACATCGCGACGACGGGTCGCCCCGGGCCGGTGCTGGTCGACATCCCCAAGAACATCGTCGACTCCAACAATCCCGACGCCTATTTCGAATGGGTCGAGCCCACCGGCCCCAATCTTCCCGGCTACCAACCCCAACTCGATCCCGATCCGCAGCTCATCGCCGCGGCAATCGACCTCATCGAGCAGTCGCACAAGCCCGTGCTGTATGTCGGTGGTGGCGTACTGAAGGCCCGAGCGGCGGAAGCATTGTACGAATTGGCCGAACTGCTCGACATCCACGTGGTCACCACGCTGATGGCCCGGGGAGCGTTTCCCGACGATCATCGCCTGTGTCTCGGCATGCCGGGCATGCACGGCAACATGACCGCCGTGACGTCGATGCAGGAGTCCGACCTGCTGGTTGCCTTGGGTGCCCGTTTCGACGATCGGGTCACCGGCAAGCTCGACGGCTTCGCCAAGGATGCCAAGATCATCCACGCCGACATCGACGCCGCCGAACTCAACAAGATCCGCAAGGCCGATGTCGGCATTCAAGGTGATTGCAAGCGCACCATCGAGGCGATGATCGAAGCGATCAAATCTCGCGGCGGTGCGTCCACCCAGCCCGACCGGTCGGCGTGGAAGTCGCGCATCAGCGGACTGGGCGAGCGTTTCCCGCTCACCTACGAACCCAGTGTGCCGGGTGGTTCGCTCAAGCCGCAGTACTGCCTCGAACAACTGCGCGATCTCAGTCCAGAGGACACCATCGTGTGCAGCGGCGTCGGCCAGCACCAGATGTGGGCGTCGCAGTACTGGACCTTCCGCCACCCTTACACCTGGATCAACTCGGGTGGTCTCGGCACGATGGGGTTCTCCATCCCTGCGGCGATCGGCGCGAAGGCCGGTATGCCCGACCGCACCGTGTGGGCCGTGGACGGCGACGGTTGTTTCCAGATGACCGCCCAAGAACTCACCACCGCCACGGCCGAACGCATCCCGATCAAGGTGGCGTTGCTCAACAACGGGTACCTCGGCATGGTGAAACAGTGGCAGCAGATGTTCTACGACGAGCGGTACAGCGAGGTCTACCTCAACGAGACGCTGCCCGACTACGTGAAGTGGGCCGAAGCGATGGGCTGTGTTGCCATCCGCGTCGAATCGCCCGAGGAAGTGCAGCCGGCCATCGAAAAGGCCAATGAAATCAACGACCGACCCGTCGTCGTGGAATTCCGTACCGACGAAGAAGAGAAGGTGTTCCCAATGGTGCCGTCCGGTGCGACGAACTCTGAGATCATGGTCGACCCGAGCCAGGAGAATCTGCCCCGATGACCACGTCAGGCCGCTACCACACCATCGTCGTCAAGGTGGAGAACAAGGCCGGTGTTCTGGCCCGGGTGTCGGGTCTGTTCGCGCGGCGGGGTTTCAACATCCAGTCGCTCGCGGTCGCGCCGACCGACGTCGACGGCTTCAGCCGCATCACCTTCACCGTCGACGTGGACGATGCCCCGCTCGATCAGATCGTCAAGCAGCTCGACAAGCTCATCAACGTGGTCGACATCACCGAGCTTTCCGCCGACGAGTCGGTCAGTCGAGAGCTCATGGTCGTCAACGTCGCCGTATCCGAAGCCAACCGCGACGAGCTGATGGCGGTCGTCAACCGAGTCGACGCAGTGGTGCTCGACTCCACCGATGACCACATCATGGTGTCGCTTGGCGGCGACCCACAAAAAATCGACGTGCTCGAGCTGGCGCTCGAGCCCTTTGGCATCATCGAGCTGCAGCGAACCGGTCCGGTTGCCCTGCGGCGCTTCGCCGATGCCCCCAG
>RCMY010001278.1_pt1 | contig 24025 bp, 22 predicted proteins | sample 2041341 | NCBI WGS metagenome assembly RCMY01 (sample SAMN09708234, study PRJNA481090) | Marine sediment metagenome, whole genome shotgun sequencing project.
CAGAGGCAAAGAAACGTCAACTGACCCAAAAAGAGCTTTTGTACGAGTGCCTTAGGTCCGGTGGCATAGATATACCTGCCAATGAAGAAATTGATGGGCGTAGACGATAACTGATAAGTGTTATCTGTTACCTCGTGAATAGATAACTAATCAAAAATACTTGTCAGATAAGTAAAGAAAAGACCCTCTCTAAATAATCATTTTGAGAGTAACAGGGCAGGGGAATAGCATGCTGATTACCGAACTAGAAAGGCGCTTTGAAGACGCAGCAGTAAGCCTTCCGGTTGGCTTTGAGAAAGGTCAGGTGTTTACCCCTAGATTTCTAGCCACATGGGGTGCGGTCCTACTTAAGGAACATCTTGGTGAGACGTGGTCTGGCAATCTGCTCGACCCAGCATGTGGTGATGGTGAACTGCTAGATGCGGCTCTAGAACAGCTACCGAACGCTAAACTCTTTGGAATGGATATTGATTGCGAAGCTTCGCAAGCGGCCCAAACACGCTTGGGAACGTCTGCTATTATTAAGACTGAGGATATGTTGCTATCACCGGCTCTTAATCAGCGTCAGCAATATACCGGCCATGGCATTGGCGACAAACGTCGTCGACGACAAGGCGATAACGGCGGTGATAACAATACCCAATAAATTGAGAACCTGGCCGCGCATCACATCTGACATCGGCAGGATTAATATCAACAGCAGAACGCCTGCAATACACAGCAGCAGAATAAGTACATGCCGCAGAATGGGGCGATCACGGCCTGAACGACGCAAACTGTCTAGCAACTTTGTTAGTGGGGTCATAGAGTTAGACGTATAACTAAAAATTATTTATATATTTAATATAGCACGTTCAACAGCGCAGTTTTCGCCTCGCGATAAAATACTGTATATATTTACAGTAATATAGTTTTGTATTAAGCTGGAACTATGAAGCCGCAATTAGCCGAAGTACTCCGTCACCCAACAATCTGGCAAGCTGCCCGACGCTCGTCGACGCAGCCCAGCCTGGCTACCGGCTATGAACGCCTGAACCAGCAATTGCATTTGGGTGGCTGGCCGTTGGCGAGCAGCACTGAGCTGCTCGGCAGCGAACACGGCATCGGCGAATTGCAAATTTTACTGCCCGCGTTACGCACGCTTAGCCAGCAGGGCTGGCTGGCCTTGATCGCGCCGCCTTATTTGCCCTATGCGCCGGCACTGCAGCAGAGCGGTATTAACTTAAAACAGTTACTAATTGTGCAAAGCCGCAACATAGCCGATGCTTTATGGGCCAACGAGCAGCTGCTTCGCTGCGGCCATTTTAGCGCGGTGCTGAGCTGGTTCGGCAATGCCAACATTCGCTACGCGCAGTTACGCAAACTGCAAATTGCCGCCCAGGAGGGGCACAGCTGGGCTGTGCTGTTCCGGCCCGCGCAGCTGGCTGCGCAATCTTCACCGGCCAGCTTGCGCATTGTGCTGCAGGCCAAACCAGGACATGTGGGGTTACATATCCTGAAACAACCTGGCGGCTGGGCCGGGCAGCAACTGGTGTTACCGCGGCCGGCCGACCTGGTTGATGCAGCGCTGCCGGCTGAACAATGGCCGGTGCACCAGGGCCTACAAAAGTCAGCGACACAGCAACGCAACAATATGCCGCTGCATATTGTTGCCGATAAGCAGCCTGTTCACCCCGTTAGCATTCAGCAACCAGAGCAGTAAAACATGCTCTGGCTATGCATTTACCTACCCTTACTGCCGCTGGAGGTTTTTACCCGCAGCCAGACAGAAGATGCCGACCAAGGCGTTGTCGTCGTTGAAAAGCAGCGCGTGCTGCTGGGCAATACGGCGGCGTGCGCCAGCGGCATTGCCACCGGCTCATCATTAACAACCGCGCTGGCTTTAAATACGCAGCTACAGGTTGTTGAGCGTGACCCGCACGCAGAGCAAGCCAGCTTACGCACGCTGGCAAACTGGGCCTATCAATTCACTCCCTGCGTTTGTGCTTACCAGCACAATGCTTTGCTGCTGGAGGTTGCCGGCTGTTTAAAACTGTTCGATGGTTTGGCAAACCTGCTTACGGAAATTATTGATGGCCTGCAACAGCTTGGTTATCGTCAGCAAATTGGTTTGGCGCATACGCCGGAGGCGGCTTGTTTATTGGCGCGCAGTAGCTCAACCGTGCCGACAGAAATACCCACGTCACTGGAAACCCTGCAACGGCTACGCCCACTCTCGCTGGACTACCTGTGCTGCGAAAAATCCAGCATCGACAAATTACACAAAATGGGGTTTGGCTGCATAGGCGAGGTGTTAGACCTGCCCGCAGCCGCACTCGGTAAGCGCTTCGGGCTAGCGCTGCAACAGTATTTACAAAAAATCAGCGGCGAGCGCAAAGACCCTCAACATTTTATTCAGCCTGCACCCGTGTTTAGCAGCCGCCTGTTTTTTCTTGACGCGATTGAAAATAGCCAAATGCTCGTCTTCCCCATGCAGCGCCTGCTGGATGAGCTGTGCCAGTTTCTGCACAGTCGCCAACTGCACTGCCAGCAGTTTATCTGGCATATGCAACATATCGACAGGCAGAACAGTCAGCTAGTCATTCAGCTCACCCAGGCGCAGAGCGACAAAAGCAACTTTATGAACCTGAGCCGCATCAAGCTGGAGCAGTTTCGTATCAACACCGGCATTCATACGCTGGCTCTAAAAGCCCAGCAACTACTGCCGGCCAAAGCACATAGCGCGCAGCTTTTTCAAGACCATGACAGGTCGGTTAGCAAGGAGTCGATCAACGTGGTGCTGGACAAGCTTAAAGCGCGACTTGGAGAAAGTGTTAGCTATCAAATCTATTGCCGGGATGAACACCTGCCCGAACTGGCCAGCGCCATTGACGATGCCACACACGCTGGCGTAGACAAGGATGTTACGCAAAAGCCAGTCGCAGCCACAAGCTCAATACGCCCTGCCTGGTTACTGCCCCACCCTGCCCGCCTGCACGAACGCCAACAGCAATTGTACTGGCGCGGAAACTTACAATTACTACACGGTCCGGAGCGGATTGAAACGCGCTGGTGGGAGAAAACCGCGCGCCGCGATTATTTTATTGCGCAACACGAAAGCGGCGCGCGCTATTGGGTGTATCGCGACTTGCGCAGCCGGCAATGGTTTGTGCAGGGGGTTTTTGCTTAAGCGCAGGGTGCGCCGCGTGCGCATCAATGATGTGGCCGACTGCAAACTTTTGGTGCGCACGGCGCACCCTACTGATTTAGCGTGTCTTCTATTGATGGCTTTAAGATGATTCCTGCCTATGCCGAGCTGCATTGCCTGAGCAATTTCAGTTTTCTGCGCGGCGCATCGCATGCGCATGAACTGGTCGCCCAGGCAGCACAGCTTGGCTATAGCGCATTGGCTATTACCGACGAATGCTCGCTGGCGGGTATTGTTAAAGCACATGTAGCCGCTAAAGAACATGGACTCAAGCTTATTGTCGGCAGCGAATTTTATCTAACGGAAGGGGTCAGGCTGGCTATGCTGGCACCCTCAAAAGCCGCCTATGCCGATCTATCGACCTTGATCACCCTGGCCCGGCGGCGCAGTGCGAAAGGCGAATATCAGCTTGGCTTAGCCGATCTGGAGCTTGGCACACAGAAGAATCTGGTGATCTGGTTACCGGGCTATGAAAACGCGCACAACATCCGCCATGGGAAAAATCTAAAAACACTATTTAGCAAACGGCTATGGCTGGGCTTTAACAATTTACTTGCCAGCAATGCCCAACAAAGTTTTCACTATTTTCAACAACTGGCCGCACAGCTGGATATTCCCATGCTGGCCTGCGGCAATGTGCATATGCACTGCCGGCAACGCAAGCCGCTGCAAGACCTGCTAACGGCAATACGCTGTAACACCCCGGTGCAGCAGCTTGGTACTGAGTTGCAAAGCAATGGCGAGCAGCACTTACGCTCGCTGTCTACGTTGGCGCAGCTCTACCCGCCGCCGCTACTAACAGAAACGCTGCGGGTCAGCCGCCTGTGTGAGTTCTCACTGGATGAATTGCGCTACGAATATCCACGTGAACTCGTGCCGCCGACGTTGACCGCACACCAGTATCTAAAACAGCTAGTGATGCAAGGCGCTGAAAAGCGCTGGCTGCACGGCGTGCCGCCAAAAGTACAGCAGCAAATTACAACTGAGCTGACGCTGATTAAAGAGCTGCGCTACGAGTACTATTTTTTAACGGTGTTCGACATCGTTTATTTTGCCCGCAGCCAAAACATTCTGTGTCAGGGCCGCGGCTCGGCGGCTAACTCCGTGGTTTGCTATTGCCTGTTTATTACCGAAGTCAATCCGGACCAGTCTTCGCTATTGTTCGAACGTTTTATTTCCAAAGAGCGCAACGAGCCGCCGGATATTGACGTCGATTTCGAGCATGAACGGCGCGAGGAAGTCATTCAGTACATCTACAAAAAATACAGCCGCGAACACGCTGCCCTGGCCGCCACGGTAGTCACCTACCGACCGCGCAGCGCCATTCGCGATGTTGGCAAGGCGCTGGGGCTGGATGCGCTGTTTATCGACCAGCTAACAAAGTCGCTGGCCTGGTGGGACCGCCAGGGCGATTTGCAGCAGCGCTTTGAGGAGGCCAACATTCGCAACGGCTCACAGCTGGCACACTTATTTTTACAGGGTGTACAGGATATTCTGGGCTTTCCCCGCCATTTGTCGCAGCACGTAGGCGGCTTTGTCATTACCCGCAGTCCTATTAGTACGCTGGTGCCGGTGGAAAATGCCGCCATGCCCGAGCGCACGATTATCCAATGGGACAAGGAAGATATCGAAGCCCTGTGCCTGCTTAAAATCGATATATTAGCGCTGGGCATGTTAACGGCGATTCGCAAATGCTTCGATCTGATTAATGGCTATCAGGATATCGCCATCGGCATGGCAAAGGTGCCGAAGGAAGATCCTAAAACCTATAGCATGTTAAGTCGCGGCGACAGCATCGGCGTGTTTCAGGTTGAGTCACGCGCGCAAATTTCCATGCTGCCGCGCTTAAAACCACGCACATTTTACGACCTGGTTATTGAGGTCGCCATTGTTCGTCCCGGTCCTATTCAAGGCGATATGGTGCACCCATATTTACGTCGACGTGAGGGTAGCGAAATAGTGACGTATCCTAACGACGAAATAAAGGCGGTATTGGAGCGCACGCTGGGCGTACCCATCTTTCAGGAACAGGTCATCAAGCTCACCATGGTAGCCGCCGGCTTTAGCGGCGGTGAGGCCGACCAGCTGCGGCGCGCTATGGCAAGCTGGGGGCGTAACGGCAATCTACTGCAGTTTGAAAACAAGGTCATCGACGGCATGTTGGCGCGCGGCTATGATTTGGAATTCGCCCAACGCCTGTTTCGACAGATAAAAGGTTTCGGCAATTACGGCTTTCCGGAGTCGCACTCTGCCAGCTTCGCATTATTGGTGTATGTCTCGGCCTGGCTCAAATGCCATTATCCGGCCGCATTTTACTGCGCCCTTATCAATAGTCAGCCAATGGGTTTTTATTCCCCCTCACAGTTGCTGCAAGACGCCAGACGTCACGGCATTAAAGTGTTAGCCGTGGACGTGTTGCACAGCGACTGGGATTGCACTTTAGCATTGCAAGACGATACTGCCGCGGTATATGAGCAAGAACTGCAGCCGTCTTTGCGCTTGGGCTTACGTCTTGCAAAGGGCTTCAACACAGCCGCAGCCGAGCGCGTTCGGCAAGCGCACGAGCAGCGCCCAATACACAACGTAGAAGATCTCGCCACGCGGGCAAGACTAAATAAAAGGGAGATGGAAGTGCTGGTCAGTGCTAATGCGCTGAACGCACTCAGCGGCCACCGGCATCAGGCGCACTGGGAAAGCGCTGCCATTGAAGCCCCGCGCCCGCTTATTCACAACCATAGGCAATCATTGAATGACGATATTAACCTGCCGGCACCGTCGGAGGTGCAGGAGCTGCTGGCGGATTATGCAAGCACTGGCCTGACTTTAAAGCGCCACCCCATGGCTATCTTGCGCGAACACAAGCCCTTTACTCGCTGCAAAACAGCCAGCCAGCTGCAGCTACTAAACCACGGTCGATTCGTTAGAGTTGCCGGCGTTGTTACTGGCCGGCAGCGACCCGGCACCGCATCCGGCGTGGTGTTTCTAACGCTGGAAGACGAGACTGGCAATGTGAACGTCATCGTCTGGAAAAATGTACAGCAACAGTTTCGCCAGGCTCTACTAAATGCGAAGCTGCTGCTGGTTAAAGGTAGTATGGAGCGTAATGATTCTGTAGTGCATGTGATCGCCGGTGAGCTTGTCGACCAGAGCGATGCACTGCATGGCTTTAGCCACAAGTCGCGTGACTTTCATTAATGCATCCTGTCCTGACGCCTGTAAGAGAGTTAAAGCCTCACTGAAACAAGTGCTCCAGCGCCAAACCGATCGCCAATAGTTTGCGGTCAGAGCCGTCAGGGCCGTCTATCTCCAGGCCTACTGGCAAGCCGTTATAGGTTTCGTCAACCGGCAAGGTTAAACCAGGAATGCCGGCAATACTCGCCGGATCAGTGTTTCTAGTATAGGTAGCAAACGTCGGTGCCTGCGCTCCGTTCAGCTCGACAAATTCAGAGGAATTCTGAATAGGCCTGGCGGGTAACGGCGTGGTTGGAAAAATCGTCGCATCAAGATTGTGCTCGCTAAAATAGCGTCGGTAGCTTGCCTGCAGCTGTTTGCGCAGCGCCAGAGCTTGCGCATAAGTCTCGTTGCTAATGGCTTTGTTACCCGCAATCGAGGCAAATACAGATTGCACGTCAGCACTTTCAATGCTGTCGACAACTTGCTGATAACTGACACCAGTATTGTTCTCAGCCAAATACGCTTCCAAATCACGCGCGACTTCATACAGGATGATTGGCAGCGAGCCTTTTTCCAGCAGCCTGGCGAGATCGGGAATATCCACTTCCACCAGCGTAACACCGGCAGCGCGCAGACGATCAAGTACACGCTCGGTTACCAGCTGCGTTTGTATATCCAGATTTTGATAAAAATAGGCGCGGGGTACACCCAGCCGCAATTTTTTCAAACTCGCCTTCTTCAAGATATTTTCTTCACCGGCAATAGCCGCATCAAAAACGATCAAGTCTGCTACCGATTTGGCTATTGGGCCGGGCGTATCTGTTGTTTTGGAAAGCGGTGTCACGCCGCGCTGCGAATAGCGCCCCATGCTTGGCCGCAACGCACTAATACCGGTAAGCGCTGCAGGAATTCGTAGCATGCCGTTTGTGTCGGTGCCTAATGCAGCCGTCGCCAGCCCACCCGCTACCACCGCCGCAGCACCGCCACCGGCAAAAGTCTCAGCGGCACTGGGATTGGCAACCACGCCAAAGGCAGCGTTGTCGCCGGTAACCCCCAAAGCCAGCTCGTGCATATTGGTTTTGCCAAGAATAATTGCACCGGCTTGCTTGAGTGCATGTACCACTTCACTATCTTCTGTTGGCGTGTAGTTTTTTAGCGCCGGCGTACCCGCCGAGCTAGGCATGTTCGCAACGTGAATATTGTCTTTAACGACAATCGGTATGCCATGCAGTGGGCCAAGTACCTGCCCCTGAGCACGCATATCGTCCAGCTCCTGAGCACGTTGCCGGGCACCTCTTTCATCCAGAAATATGTAGGCGCGCAGGTGACGCTGTGCGCTTGCCTGGGAAATATAGCTGGCAACCAATTGCACACTGGTTGTCTTGCCTCTGTGCAGCAGCTTCTGTTGCTGTGCGATGTTCATATTGGTGTAATCGGCGGGCGATTTTGCGGAGCCCGCATTTTGACATGCTGTGGAGAGACTTAACGTAGCAACAAAAGCTAACCAGGTAACGCCTTTTAACACTATAAATTTCCCTATTTTGAATTTAGCACGATGATTTTTCTCTGCAACAGCGGAGCAGAATTACTTAGCCGAGAGCCCTCTTCAACCTCAGCTGAGGGCTTTTTTCAACCGCAGCTGATGGCGCTTTTCAACCTCCGCTGAGGGCTTTTTACACCCTCCGCTGAGGGCTCTTTTCAACCAAAAATATTTTGCAAAAAGATAAACGCGATAATCAACGGGCACACAAAGCGTACGTAGCTGGGCCAAATTTGCCAGAAGAGCGTACTCTTTATTTCCGGCGCCCCCTTGAGCAACTCTTGCAAAATACTATCGCGTTGCCATATCCAGCCGGCAAACAAACAAAACATAAAACCCAACAAGGGCTGACTGTAGCGCGTGGTGAGCGTCACCACAAAACCGAACAACGTCTCAAAGTTGATAATGACAAGCATACTCAGCGCGGTAATTATCGCACCGATGATCAGCGCCGCGCGCTTACGCTGCAACTGCAGGTTTTCAATGGCATAAGCAACCGGCACTTCCAGCATTGAAATAGAAGATGTCACTGCGGCGATGCTCATCAGCAAAAAAAACACCAGCGACACAAATACACCCACCAAGCCCATGGTATTAAACAGCGCCGGCAGCACAGTAAAAATCAACGTATCTTCAGCCAGCAACGCACCGTCCTCAGTAAAAATCTCTACCCCGTTATGCAGCGCAGCGTACATGGCAGGCAAAACCAAAAAGCCGGCCAGCACGGCAATGCTAATATCAATAATGGTAACCAGAAAGCCCAGCTGCGGCAGGTTTTCTTTGTCATTGACATAGGAGCCGTAGATCAACATCGTGCCGACGCCAAGTGACAGCGAGAAAAAAGCCGAACCCAGGGCACTAATAATGAGTTTCGGCGACAGTGCAGCACTGAGGTCCGGCACCAGATAGGCCTTGAGTCCATCCACCGCGCCGGGAAGCGTTTGTACGTAGAGGGCAAGCAATATTAGTATCACCAATAATACTGGCATCAGGCGACTGGACCATCTCTCAATACCAGTTTGCACACCCTCCGAGACAATACGAATGGTAATTAGCATAAACAGCATGGCGAGAATAATATTACGTGGCATGCTGAACTCGCTTAGCCAGTCTGCGACTGCATCAGCACCAACGATACGCGGCAGTGGCTCCATGAAGAAGCCAAACATCCAACCGCCTACCACGGCATAAAAACTGAGGATCAAACTGGCTACAATAATGCCATAGGTGCCGGTCAACACTCCCAAACGACGGCTCACCGGCCCGCTGGAGATAAGCCGTAATGCCTGCACTGCATTGGCGTGCGCATGCCGGCCAATGATTAGCTCGGCCATCAAAACCGGATACGCGAGGCAAAAAGCCAATACCAGATAGACCAGCAAAAATGCAGCACCGCCGTTGCTGGCCGCCTGGGTGGGAAAGCCCCAGATATTACCCAGCCCCACGGCGCTGCCGGCTGCTGCCATAATAAATCCAAAGCGCGAACTAAATTCCCCGCGTGGCTGACTCATTTTTAATGGCCTCTTTTATTTGTTGGTCGCGAGATCAATTAGCGACCGTAGTGTAGAGTATTGAATAGACCTGCCACAATGCGCGTTAACCTATATTTTTTTAACAGCGATTTTTGAAGAGTGTGTGCTAGTGCAGTGGATTGAACATAGCGCTGATGTAGCGCTATGTTCAATCCACTGCACTAGGTTAAAATAGCGAAACCAATTTGCAGGTTAAAATAATGATGCCAATACGGCTAAACGCTAAGTTTTGACAAGGACAATCACACTGAGGACTAACAACCATGGCCAATAGCTTTGATCCTAAAGATTTTCGGAATGCGCTAGGCAGTTTTGCTACCGGCGTCACAATCGTCACAACGGTCGGCAAAGACGGCGAACCGGTCGGCCTGACGGCGAACAGTTTCAGTTCGGTATCGTTAGACCCACCGATGATACTGTGGAGTTTAGCGAAGTCTGCGATGAGCATGCCATTATTTGAAGCAAGCGACTATTTTGCCGTGCATGTGCTTGATGTTGATCAACTCGACTTATCCAATCGCTTTGCAGCGCGTGGCGAAGATAAATTCGCTGGCCTTGAAACTATTGAAGGGGTGGGCGGCGTGCCCTTGCTGACCGACTTTTCCGCCCGCTTCCAATGCCGCAAGAGCTACGCCTACGAAGGTGGAGACCATACTATTTTTGTTGGCAAAGTGCTGGAGTTCGATGACTCAGGCAAACAGCCACTGCTGTTTCATGCCGGCCGCTACGCCGAGACCAAAACGCATAAAACCTTGCTCGGTATTCCGGCGGTGGATGACCATCATGAACTGAACGAAGATTTTTTGATGTACTTACTGGAGCGCGTCACACCACAGGTTACGCTACCATTTCACCGCGCCGTCGAGCAGCAAAATATCAGCGTCTGTGGCATGCACGTACTTGCGCTGCTAAGCGTTGGCGACGGTCGCACGGTTGAAAATATTCTGCAGCTGAATGAACTGGAACAGCTGGATGTGGTTGCCGAACTGAATAAAATGGAACAGGCCGGACTGGTCCGGCAGCAGAACTCAAAGGTTTACATCGAAGATAAAGGCAAAGACATGATCGTCAAACTGCTGGCCGTTGGTAAAGCGGTGGAGGCGGACGCGCTGTCGGTGCTGGACCATTACGAACAGCAGCAGTTTAAAGATATGCTTAAACGTATTATTGAACACACCGACACGGGTTTACCCGACCCTTTCACTCCCCGTTAAGGTGTGTGCCCCTTGTTGCTGTTTCGCTTGCCATGCAGCTTACTGTACGAATTTGTGACCCCACAGACTCGGCAGTGAGCTGACCGTAGGCGTATAACCCTCCCAGTCGATTTGCAGGCCGTCGCAACCGAACTCCATCGCAAAGCCGGTGGGGGTCGCCATATAAAATGACAACATCCTGTCGTTGGTGTGCCGCCCAAGGGTGGAGACAATGGGAATTTCGCGTGCATTGACGCGGTCAAGACAGTAGCCCACTTCGTCAACGGTTGGCACTTCAAGCATCAGATGTATGCAGCCGACCGGATTGTTGGCGTCTTCGAACAATGCCAAACTGTGGTGGCGTGGGTTGTTACAATGCATGAAATGCAGGCCCTGGCCTGGATCATTAGGGTCATCGCTAAACTTGAAATGCATGTAGTCAGTGTCGCCAAAACCCAGCACGTCTCGATAGAACTCGTGGGTGGCCTGCAACTTTGACGCGGGCAGCACGGCGTGGCCAAAGCCCATATCGCCGTTAAAGCCGGTTTGAAAGTGTGAAATGCCGACCGGCGATACAAACTTTCCATAATCTAGCGACGCGCCCCAGTACAGCTCAAGCGTATTGCCAGAGGGGTCTTGCAAACGAATAAACTCGCGTACACAGCGTGCCTTAGCTTGTTCGGCGCTACCTGCCTCAAAAGCTACGCCGGCTTTATCCAGCGCTTGCCGGGCTTGCCTAAATCCATCTTCACTATCGAGCTCCCAACCCGCCAGTCGGTAGTGGTCATGGTCGCTTTTTTCCACCGCGATGCGAAACGGTCGCGCGTCCATTCGCAGATATACTGTATCGCTCTGCTCAAGGTTCTCAGCATGCATCATGCCCAACACCTCGGTGCCATATTCCAGCCACTTGGCCGGGTCGGTTGCCTCAATAAAGACGTACCCTAAACTGCGAATTTCCATGCTAATGCCCCATGCTCAAGAAATGCCGCAGATTTTGCAGACCGGGCGTGCCCGGGTCAATAATAAGCCGGCACCCTACCATTCTTTAATGTATCTCGTTCGCGCGACCGACGCTATATTCGTCTGCGAAGACGAAAAAAAAAGCCTCTAAAAAGAGGCCTTTTCGTTAACACGTTTGCTTCTAGAAGAAACCCGACATTGCATAAGCCGTTTTCTTGAACATCAAGTCCGCAGCCTGCTCCAGTTTTAAATTAGCTTTGTTGGCGGTGGTCACGATACGTGTACGGTATTCTTTCTTATTGCCCACTTCAGAATACGTTTGTCTGCTGGTGCCGGCGTCTGACACTTTGGTATCAACCTGGCTGTCTTTTCGCACATACACGCCTTTCGGTGCTTTTTCTTTTATCTGTACATCACACACCAGCATGTAAGTAACGTCTTTCACCAACGCGCCAGATAACAGCTCCGCTGCACCACCGAGTACACCGCCGGCCGCAGCGCCGCGATAACGGTTGCCCCTGTTGGTCACCGAGCCTGCAACAGCGCCGGCAGCGATGGCGCCACCAATATAACCCTGACCTAGCGCGGCCTCGGCAGCGGTCGGCGAGGTTTTTTCAAGGTTTAGCACATAAGCGATCATTTGAAACTGTGCCGCGTCTGGATCATCCACCACGCGATATCCGTTGTCGTTCAAGCCAAACTGCTCGACTACAAACTGCTTGAACGCGCGCCGATCAAACTCCATAACGCCGCTTTTGACGTCGAGATATACCGTGCGTTTATCTTTGGCAACCGGATCAACGAACACCGATGTGCTGGTGCGCGCCTGTACGTCTAAATCCTTTTTAGCAATGCTTGTATATGTAGCTGCACAGCCGCTCAATAGGCTTGTTAGCGCCAACATACCGAGCAGTGTTGCGATTCGACTATTGACAATGTTCATGTGCTTACTCCGTCTTGATTAGCGATCTTTCTTTCCCTGGTCGATTCAATGTCTTCCAGTTACTTGTGTATCGACGACTACCAGTAATGACCGTAGTAGCTGCGATAGTAGCGGCAATTTCTATAAGCGCTCCAGCCGTAGCTGTAGATGTTTGCGCAGGTGTAGCCTGGTCGCCAATAGCTCGGCGCTTTTCTGACTTCCGGCTTGAGATCTTTCGCCATGGCGTCTTGCATATAGGCGGTAACTTTTGCTTCATCGGCCGCTGAAAATGGTTTTTCCATCACCTCGGCATTTAGCTGTCGTTGCATTGCAGCCATTTCCTCGTCTTCATTAGCAAACACCGCAGAAGCTGAAAGTAGCGTGAACATTAGCAGAGCGCTGACTTGTTTCATTGGAAACCTCCTTGGAATGATACCGGACAGAACTGCATCACAATTAACGTGTGTAAATTTGACAAACATTTTATGCCTCTGTTTACAAACTTGGCAAGGGGTGATTTTGTTTATTAGACACACGTTTTTGGTACGCGACCACTGCATGGCAGGCGTGCTTATTGCAGGCGCATAGTAGTCCGAACAGGCTTTTTATTCAGGGAAGGCTCGTTCCAGCAGTGCCACTTTCTTTCGCAGTTGCTCGAGCTCCTGCAATAATTGCAGTGTCAGGCCAATACCAGGAACGTTGACATCGAGGTCACGCTGTAGGCCCAGGGCACGCTGACAAAGGCGCAATTGATCGTGCGTGAAACGCCATTCCTGCTGCGTTCTGCCCTGTGGTTCCAGCACTCCGTAGGCAACCAATTCGAGTATAAACTCGTCGCTGACTGCGGTAATGCGACACAGTTCGGTAAAGTCATAGTGCACGACTGCTTCGGCCAGGACGTAGGCTCGGTCTGTCATATTGGTTACGCCTCCATCGCGGCGCGCGGGTTGAAGGCGCACTGCTGATTAAGCTGTTCGTAAAGCGCCCGTGTTGCATCGTCGAGCGGGTCAGGATTGACTATCTGCAAGATAACATATTGATCACCTGCAGGTGAACCGGGCATACCGCGCCCCTTGAGGCGCAGCTTATTGCCGGCCTGCGAGCCTGCGGGTATATTCAGCTTCACCTTGCCAGCCAGGGTCGGCGTTGCGACGCTCGCGCCCAGCGCGGCTTCCCATGGAGTAACGGGCAAGGTCAGATTGATATCCCTGCCATCGAGCACATATTGGCGGTGCGCATCGATATTCACTTCAAGATACAGATCACCGGCACGGCCTGCGCTGCCGGTCTCGCCGAGGCCTTTAAGCCGCAGCTGCTGGCCATCACTGACTCCGGCTGGAATGGAAATATCCAGCGTGCGTTCACGCATAACGATATGCTGGCCATCGCGTTCCGGGCTTTGAAACTGCACCCGCTTTTTAGCACCCTGAAACGCTTCTTCCAGCGTGATGCTGATTTGTGCGTTGCGGTCACCGCCCTGCATATCTTGTTGACGATGAAACTGACTGCCGGCACCCGCACTGGCACCGGAAAACTCATCGCCAAAAATATTTCGAAAGAAATCACTAAATCCGGCCATATCTTCGGCATGAAATTCGTGTTGCTGCCCAGCACCTCGTGCATGCCAGTCAGGCGGTGGCCTGAACTCTTCGCCTTGACGATAGCCATGCTTGCGCAGCTGGTCATAAGCCGCGCGCTTTTCGTCGTCTTTTAACGCCTCATAGGCTTCCGACACCTCCTTAAACTGGGCTTCAGCGTCCGCCTCTTTGCTGACATCGGGGTGATACTTACGCGCCAGCTTTCGATAGCTGCGCTTAATTTCGTCTTGCGAGGCGGTGTCAGCCAAACCGAGTATTTTGTAGTAGTCTTTAAATTCCACCAGGTAATTTCCAGTACATAGGTTAATTAAGAAGTGGGTATAAAAGGCATCGATTTCAAGTAGCAGATCCTACTTGTTTGAGACCCAACGCGCGTTACCCGAGCACCGCATATGCTTTTGCAATATATGAGTGCACGCTTTTCAAGCAATATTGTCGGCATTTTACGACATGGTCGACAGTTCAAGTCACTACATATTGCTTTAGACGTTAAGAGTCATAGTATAGGGATGCATTCGATTATAAAATAAAGCGCAGTAGGAATTAACCCTTAGCTGACAGCAATAGTGTCGATTAAGCGACAGCGAAAAGTCGCAACTCAGGAGATCCGCCATGAAACTCAGTCAAAAGCTCTCATTATCCGTACTTGCAATGACCTTGCTACTAGGTGCCGGTTGCGCAAATAATCTGGCACCCAGCGACACGGCTAGCGGCTTCTCAGTAGCAGAAGCGAACACCAGGGTAATAGCAGCCGATAACGAACCCGCGCCGCTTACGCCGCAAAATAGCGGTAAGCTAGACACTTCTGGCGGTGATGCACAGGAAGTTGCAGCACTTGATACTGCCAGCGCGCCAGCTGAAGATGCAGGAACGGCGTCAGACCTATTCCCTCCAAACGCTAAACCCGGGCATTGTTACGCGCGCGTACTCACCCCGGCAGAATTTGCAACCAGCGAAGAAAAGGTTATAGAAAAAGAAGCCAGCTTCCGCATTGAAATCATCCCGGCTGAGTACGAATGGGTCGACGAAGTTGTGGTTATTCAGGAAGCGACTACGAAACTCGAGGTCGTACCGGCCAAATATGAAACCGTTACCGAGCAAGTGCTGATAAAGCCCGAGAGTAAAAAAATCGTAGAAATACCCGCGCAGTATCGTGTTGAAGAAGAGAAAGTGCTGGACCAGCCGGCGCACACGATCTGGAAACGTACGTCCAGCCCCGTAGACGGCGCACTACAGACCAAGCTGGACAAAAGCACCGGCGAAGTGGTCTGTCTGGTCGAAGTGCCAGCGAGTTACAAGACTGTGAAGCAAACGCTGTTAGCAGAACCCGCACGCACTGAGGAGATAATCATCCCGGCCGAATACAAAGCGGTCACTAAAACCGTTGAGGTGGCACCGGCCACTACGCGTGAAATCAGCATATCCGAGCGAACCCAAGTGGTGCAGCGGCGGACTCTTGTAAAACCACCGCAGGAGCAAAAAGTCGAGATTCCAGCCAGTTACGAAACCGTGGTAAAGCGCAGCAAAGTCAGCGAAGAAAAACTGACGTGGCAAGAGGTGCTATGCGAAGAGAACATGTCACAGGCTGTGGTCGCAGACATTCAACAAAAGCTCTCTGACCAAGGCTACAATAGTGGTGCAGTGGATGGCTTGCTCGGCCAGAACACGCTGCAAGCGGTCAACGCCTATGCTAAAGCGAAAGACCTGCCTCTAGGCAAAAACTATATAACCATCGAAACCGCCGAAAGCCTTGGCGTGAACTATTAATTACGTAGGCTGCGCTGAGCGCACAATCGCTGCTTGCCAGCGTGCGCACGGCGCACCCTACGTGAACTTCACGCTGGCGCTGCCAACGCCAGCAAGTTCAAGCGTTAGTTCATCGCCTGCGACTACCGGCTCCAGCGGTACCAATGAGCCAGACAGAATCACGTCACCGGCATTAAAGGGAATGTCGTATTTACCAAGCGTATTGGCAAGCCAGGCAACCGCAGTTAAAGGATTACCTTGCACCGCTGAACCTAGACCTTCACTGAGGAAATCACCGTTTTTCTGCACCTTGATGTGCAATTCCGGCAAATTAAACTCACGTGGATCGACGCGCGCGTCACCCAAGACATACACGCCGCACGAGGCATTATCAGCAATGGTATCCTGGATTTTTATCTGCCAATTGCGAATGCGCGAATCGACTATTTCAAAACACGGCACGATACACTCGGTTGCCTGCAGCACATCTGCTTCGGTAATGTTTGCGCCAACCAGATCTTCTTTGAGTATAAAAGCAATTTCCGCTTCTGCTCGCGGTTGAATCAAATTACCGTTGATAGGAATGGCAGCGTTGTTTGGATACGCCATTTGCGCAGTGAGAAAACCAAAATCGGGCTGAAATACGCCGAGCATTTCCTGCACTGCGCTGCTGGTCACACCGATTTTCTTACCAATAATTTTCTCACCATCATCTTCCACGCGGCGGCTCACAAAACGTTGTGAGATATGATAAGCGTCGTCAATGCTGATGTCAGGCTCACGCTCGGTTAACGGTGTAAGCATTTGTTGCGTTCTGAGTGCATTGTATAGCTCATCACCCAGCCGATTAATTTTCGACTTATCCACTACGATGCTCCTGTTACCGTTAATCGTTTTGCAAGAAATCGAGACAGGTGCGATTGAACACCGCTTCGTGCTCCAGCATAAACCAATGGCCGCACTGCGACTGCAGCACCATGCGAATATCCTTGCAACCCTGCGCCAGCTTCATAATTCCCGTTAAGGGCATAAAGGTTTCGTTTACACCCCAAAAGCCCAGCACGGGGCAGCTAATATCACCCAGCCGCTGCTGCATATTTTGCACCTTCATGGTGGCCATGACCTGGCTATTCTGTATCTCAAAAATCTGCTTACGTTCTTCTACCAGACCGTCGGTGATATGCGCGGGATCGTAGACGAGATTTTTTAATACTGCTTTCATGTTCTCATGGGTAAGCTCTTGCCCACTCATAAAGAACTCACGCATGTTAGCCATGCCCTGCATTTCGAAATAGGCAGTCTGCTCTTCGAGACCGCCCGGTGCCATTAAGACCATTTTTTCAATGCGCTGTGGATAGTCAAGTGCCATCTTTATAGCTATGGCGCCACCCAACGAATTGCCGACCAGACTGCAGGTTGCTATACCCACCGCGTCCAGGGTTTTGATGATGCATTCAACGAACAACTCTAATGGATATTCTATGTCATCGGGCTTGTCGGAGAAGCCATAACCCAAGTGGTCGGGTATCAGCACGCGATAACCCTGTTGCACAAAGTGCGGATAATTTTGCTTAAAGTTACTGTAGCCGCTAGCACCGGGTCCGCTGCCATGAAGAAACACCAGCGCCGGACCGCTGCCCTCGTCGAGATAGTGAATTTTGTGGCCGTTGCCCAACGTTACATAGTTGCCTTCGGGCAAAGCGCCAATTTTGCTCATCGTTTTCTCCTTAACTTAGTCAGTTTTCATTCTATTGCAGCTTCGCGTCGCTATTCGACCACGGCAGGATTTGCCTGCGCCGGTGAACCTAAAAATGCAGCTTGCGAAGGTGGCCGTTTGCCGTTGGCATCCGTAATAGCATATTCCTGCGCCAACTCGGCACTAATGAAAATTTTACCGGAACGCTGCATAAGATTGGGATCGGCAGCCAAGGCGTCGATCACACGGCCAGTAAATTCGGTGGTTTCCGCCGCCTCTAGCATGCCAGCGTATTTGTCTGGCTCAGCGGCCACCACGGCCAGCGTACGCTCGGTTGTCATGAGGCCCATCCACAGCGACACAACGGCAACGTTGTAAGGTCGTAAGTCAACAGCCATATCATTTGCCATTTTATCGACCGCTGCCTTGCCAGCACCATAGGCAGGGCCGTGAATATAACAGCGACCACCAAACGACGACGTGTGAACGATTAGACCGCCGTTTTGGCGCACCATCATTGGCGCAGCGTAATAGCTGGCGACATAGTTTGAGCGCATGCCCACATCAAAAATATCCTGCAGCGCCAGAGGTTTTTCCCAAAAACCACCGCTGGCGGTTAGCTCGTCTGGCAGGCAGATCGCATTGTTGACCAGAATATCGAGTCGGCCCTGCTCTTTATCTATACGCTCGAACAAGCCTTTTACCTGCTCGTCGTCAGCATGGTCACAAATCACCGGGATACCTTTACCACTACGCTCGTCACATTGTTGAGCTGTTAGGTAAACCGTTCCCGGTAGCGGCGCATCCCCTTCCTCTCGGCTGCGACCCGTTACATATACAGTGGCACCCTGCTCCGCTAACGCTAACGCGATGCCCTTGCCAGCGCCGCGGCTGGCACCAGTGACCAGGACTACTCTTTCTGTCGCCAATCCCATAGGTATTTCTCGATGTCGCCACATATGCCCGCGTTTCACCACGCATTATCGCATCTCTTATCGAGCAGCGGATCGGCCGTTAATAATACTTAATTAGTAGATTTCGGGAGACGATCGTTGGTCCGGTATTTGCGACTCGCGTCGCTTTAAACGACCTTATGCAAAATTGTGGGAGCAATTTTAGCGGCAAACGCTAATCGGTTGATTAACGCGCGGCGCACGAACACATTGGGATTGGGATTGGGATTGGGATTGGGATTGGGATTGGGAACGAGCGTTGAGCCGCTGGTTAGCGGCTACCAACGAAGAACTCGGTTGAACCGATATATCGGTCGCGCTTAATTTCTATTTTTTGGCCGTTGACCTTGAGCGACACCGCGCGCGAATTTCCAACCCTGACTTCAAAAGGTCCCTGGCCTTTCAACTCCAACGTTTCACCCGCGTATTTAGTATCCATCACCAGCGGCCGCTTCTCAACATCGTACACTTCCACCCAACACTCACCGCTGAAGGTGAACTCTAATTGGTCCTGTTTTCCACCCGATGACGCTGAATCGCTGTTCTGACTACGGTCTGATGAGTACGCACTGCGACGGTCGTCATCTTTTTCATTATTACTCTGGCGTGCAGCGTTTTCGAGTTCATCGACGGTGGACGGCGCCGGTGTCGCGAATGGGCGTGAGTATCTGGCAGGTACATCTACACGCTTATCAGTGGTCGCAAGCTGCTGCTCGGACTCACTTTCGTCTGCTCGCACAGCATTCCGCTCGGATTGCCGGCCGGCAGCGTCATTCCCGGTCGCTCGCTCCCGGATCGCCTGGCCTTCATCGCGTCGCTCAGCAATCTCGTCTTCTGTTACGTATTCCAGCTGGTCCGAAGCAGATTCATTTGACGCAACGGCTGTGCCATCGTCATACGCTTGCTGAGTGCCAAAATAATCATCAGGTCCCCCTACAACTAATTGTGTAGAGTCACTGAATTGATGCTGCCTTATCGGTACCGGCTTGCCGTTCAGCGTCATGCTGACACCGCGCGAAAAGCCTACCAGCACATCGAACGGCGCTTCACCACGCAGCCTGAGCTGTTCGCCGGCGCGTTCAACGCCGAGCCGCAGGGCTGCTCCGTTGGCGTCGTATATTTCAACCCAGCAATCGGTGGTGAAATCCAGCACCAACTGATCACTGCCGCGTACAGCCACTTGCTCGCCATCAGACAAGGCTGACTCTGACTGCACTCTTCGATCAGCTTCACGATCAACGCCGCGAGACGATTGCCTATTGGTTCGCGTCGCGCGTTGTTGTATGCCTATATTGGATAGCGACGCACTGGTCGAACGGTCAGCAGCGGCCTGGGCTGTCAATCTTTCCCTACGCTCTCTGGCTGCAGCGGCAGGACTCTTGCCTGTGGGCACCGCTGTGTTACCGGCACTCGCCTGCTCGCCACTGTCGTCACTGCGAACGACTGCTCCGACGGCAATGTCGCGCGTTTCTGGTCGAGGGCTTTCAGCGGTTGCTGCGCGACTGGCGCTGGCGGCAACTTCGTCAATATTTTCAGGCCGTTTACGGGCCGCAGACGGTGTGTCTGCGATGGGGGCGGCGGTAGGCTCAGCCTCTGGCTGCGCGGCAGCAGGTTTTTCATCAGTCACCGCCGGCTCGGATGCAGGCTCGGATACCGCAACCGCTTCTTCTGTTTGCGCCGCAGCCTCCCCTTGCTCACTGGCAGCCGCTTCCGGGCGCTCATCGTCGCCGCCGAACCCGCCAAATTGAGACACTCCCCAAACCACAATCGCCAGGCAAACCATCGCCGCAACGCCGACACCAATGCTGAGTTTGAATTTGGAGTTGGATTTGGAATCAGGTTGCCGCTGCGCTGACGATCGCGTCGCCGCTGCTAAAACGACAGTATTGGTGCCGCTGTCATCTGACTGTGAATTGTAGAGATCAATAATCTGCTGTGGATCAAGCTCGACCAGGCGCGCATAGGCACGCAAGTAGCCGCTAAAATGTTCGCCTTCTGCCTGCGAATTATAGCGATTAGATTCAATGGCTCGCACGTGGCTTACCATTAAATTCAAGGCATTAGCGACATCTTTCTGAGAAAGTCCTTTAATCTCACGAGCACGACGTAACCGCTCACCGGCAGTTTTGCGGTAACCACTTTGGCCTGAAAGAATTTCCGTTTGGGCTGCTGTCATAACAACGGTCTAAATATCAAAATTAGAATAATCCCTGCTCGTACATTACTAACTATCATCGCATTTACGTACCAAAAAGTCAGGTAAAATCGGTTTGCATTGCACGCTTTCGTACTTTAATGCGATTATAAATCGAACAGAATAAATCGGCCACCAGTTTATATTGGTGTGTGGCTAGTCTTCAAAATACCTGATTTGTGTGACTTTTCCATCGACCAGGTCAACTATGTGCGAATATTTTTCTTTTGGCGGTGTACTGACACCGACGCCGCCACTGATGCCCGTCGACCCGCCAAAGCTGCCGCCACCAATAGAGATTCCCAAACCGGGACGCTTCTTGCTAAACGACAGCGTCGTGAGTGTGCCATCGGTGGTGGCCTGGGTCGCGGTGTGAGACGGCTTGCCCAGCGCCATATGCACCATATTTTCGGTGAAGCCGAGATTTATTTCACTGTTCTGTATCGCAGCCTGGGTCGCCGGCGGATAACTGTCGAATAACTCTTGCTGTTGTCTGATCCGGGAATTGGTGGTTGAGCAGGCGCTGAGCAACACCAGGCTCAGCGCGCAAACGATTATTTTGTCTGCTTTCATCAAAACGCCCCTCATGGCATTGCAACAGTGATATGACCAACAATTGCGTGAATGGTTTTAATTATGGCTGAGAAAGCCGCTGCGCCTAGCCCTGTTGGCGCCTGGGCGGCGGCGTGCCGATATGTGCTTCGCCACGTTGCACTGCTAATCTCATCTGTTTGTGGCGCTCAGCGAAGCGAGCTTTCTGGTCAGCGGTGAGTTGATTGTAGCATTGCGGGCACGCTACTCCGGGCTGGTAATGCGGCGATTCTTTATCCGCTTCCGCAATAGGATGGCGGCAGCCGTGGCATTGGTCGTACTGGCCTTTATTCAGGTCTTGATCGACGGCGACGCGGTTGTCGAACACGAAGCACTCGCCTCGCCACAGACTCGCTTCATTGGCTACGGTTTCGAGATATTTCAGAATGCCACCCTTGAGGTGATACACCTCTTCGAAACCTTGTTTTAACATATACGCTGAGGCTTTTTCGCAGCGAATACCGCCGGTGCAAAACATAGCGACTTTTTTCTGTTTGGCGGGGTTATGCTGTTGCTGCACGTAACTAGGAAATTGTCGGAATGTGGTTGTGCCAGGATTGACCGCGCCTTCGAACGTGCCGATGCCGACTTCATAATCGTTGCGTGTATCCAACACCAGCACGTCGGGGTCTTGCAATAAGGCATTCCAATCCTGTGGGTCGACGTAAGTGCCAACTTGCTCGTTCGGATCGATACCGGCTACGCCCATGCTGACAATTTCTTTTTTCAGCTTCACTTTCATGCGGTAGAACGGCACGTTGTCGTCGAATGATTCCTTGTGTTCGAGATCGGCCAGCCGCGGGTCGGATTTGAGGTAGCCTAACAGGCTGTCTATGCCGCGACGGCTGCCAGCCACGGTGCCATTGATGCCCTCTGCAGCTAACAGGATGGTACCTTTCAATTCATGCCGCTGGCACTGGCGCAGCAAAGGCTCGCGTAATTCTTCATAGTCCGGCAGCGCTGCAAACTTGTACAGTGCACAAACAGCAACGTCGTTCATGACTTATCGTGCTTGGAGCCGCCTTGACACGGCGGCGACATAGGCGCATTCCCATGTCGGGCCTGCCATTCAACTGGTGTGTAGGTATGCAACGCAAGTGCATGTATTTTATTAGAAACCTCGTCAGACAAGATTTTGTAAATACGCTGATGGCGCGCTACTTCACGCAACGGCTCAAATTCATCGCTGACTAAAACGACTTTGAAATGCGATTCCGACCCGGGCGGCACGTTATGTTGATTGCTCTCGTTGGTCACCTCAATATGTTGTAACGGCAAGGCATTCGCCAGCTTGGTTTCAATTTCAATTTGTACGGTCATAACACCACTCTTATAAAAAAAGTTCGCCTTTCTACACAAACAGTCCAGCGTTGTCCAGCAACATTGCGGCGGAGTAAAGCGCTCGCCGTAGTCATCGGCCAGCTCTTGGGCATGTTTGGTAAAAGCGGTCAAGCCATAGGCATTAACAGATTGGTATACGCGGCCGCTGTGTGGCGCAAAACCAATGCCCATGATTGAGCCGATATTGCCGTCATTGGCATTGCCAATTATACCCTCATCCAATAGGCCCAGCGCCATCATTGCGGTGATATCGCCGCCGGCACAGGGTGTAGCCAAACCGGTGTGCGGATGGCGTCGTAAATATAGGCTTATGTGGTCATCGGATTTCCCTATGCTACCGCTTTGCGGCGTAGCGTTGGTGCCTACATATTCACTGCCACTCGAATTTGCTCAAAATCAGGAAAGCCCTGCGAGAAATCATGACCAAGCAAACGCCGCACCTGGGTAGTCAGCTTTTTATGGTCGTCGATTTGTGACGCAACCAGCAGTTGATACGGTGCTGTACGCAAAAAACTCATTCAGCGTTTTTTCAGTTTGCACTGTCGGCAAACACAGTACGGCGCTGTCGAACGAAAATTGATGAGCGAGTTGAGAGGATTTCAATGGGCAATTAAATAGCTGTTTAGATTTTGCAACGTTGGCCGGCTTGGCACCAGCAAAAAATCAACCAGCGATGCCGGTGCATTTTAACATATTGCATGTCGTTTGATTATTTAGGGCGGTGTAGAATAGCAGTCGATTTCAACAATAGAATTCACCCGAATGACCACAGCAAAAAAAGTTGAGTATATTTCCGTCAACGACTATTTGCGCCAGGAAGCGCGTGGCGAGCAGCGGCACGAGTATGTACACGGCGTCATCTACGCGATGGTAGGCGGAACGGCTCGGCACAATATGATTACCAGCGCGATTTCGTCGGTCTTACGTGAGCATCTAAAAGGCAAACCTTGCACTGTGTTTATGTCTGATATGAAGGTTCAGGCAGGCAACGTTTTTTACTATCCTGACGTGATGGCCGTCTGCGCACCGGTCGAACCGAATTCGTTGTACCAAACCCAGCCGGTACTCCTCGTCGAAGTGTTATCAGCCTCCACCGAATCCAAAGACAGGCTGGAAAAACTAGTCGCTTATCAAAGCATCCCCAGCGTAAAAGAATATATGTTGGTGGCACAGGACAAGGTTGCTATCGATATTTACCGCCGCTGCGAAGACGGCTGGCAACTACAGTCATTCAGCTACGGTGATAACGTAACGCTGGCGTCATTGAATTACCAGACCAGGGCCGACACATTTTATGAAGACGTGTTGTCATCATTAAGGAACGGGAACGAAACAGCTTGACGGTATTGCGCCGGATTTTTGTTTGTCTTCAAGGCGTGGTAACAGGCGCATAGT
>RCMY010001279.1_pt1 | contig 24024 bp, 15 predicted proteins | sample 2041341 | NCBI WGS metagenome assembly RCMY01 (sample SAMN09708234, study PRJNA481090) | Marine sediment metagenome, whole genome shotgun sequencing project.
CTCTGTGATCCGAACGCCTTGCAGGTCAGAGTGTGTCATTATCCCACTGGGGCTTCAAAATGGAATCCTATTGAACACCGTCTATTTAGTGCCTGCCCGATAACTCCACAACCTGTTGAAGATAGTCGTTTTTTCGGTTATCCACGCGGATGAAGTCAGTTATAATTTCTTGCGTTGATGGCTGAAAACACCGGGAAACTGGCGAGTTCACGTCATTGTAGCCCTAAACTTCGCGAGATTTTTTCATGAGAGTTGTTAAACAGGCGCAGTCGAATTTTGGTCAGACCAAACGCTTCCTGCCATTCGGCAACAGACGCGGAAATGAAATACGTTTGTCCAAAACTGGAAAAGTAAGTGAGCATGAATCCGCCGGCGATCCAACGGAAGGTGCGCCTTATGAATTCAATTATGGATTCGCTATCTGATTAATCCCTTCGCCAGACTACTGATCGAATACTGAAAGCGTTTTAGCCTTCGCGATCGAAACAGATAGGATTGTAACGGCTTTGTATCGGCTCGCCGGGCTCAACGTCGGGCATGAACTTACGCCAATCGCCCGAGACCATCGTAGGAGCGGGAACGACTCTAGCCCCGTCTTCGAAGTAGGTTGTTGCCAGTACCATGCGGGAGTCCGTCGTGTTGTTGGGTCCTGCGGCGTGAAAGGAGAGGGAATGGTGAAAGCTAATCTCGCCCAACTCGAACGGCCCATCATCCACAACCACGCCTTGCTCTGTGAAAATATCGTTGACGGTCCGGTCGTAACTCGTGTCGAACCTGCTGGACTCAACGGATTTGACCAGCCGGTAGGTATCCATTCCAACCGCGAACGCGAGAGGGCCCATGTTTCGGGGGATGGCCTGAAGCGGAATCCACGCGGTGCAGACATTCTTGCTAGCGATAGGGAAATGATCGTCATCATAGTGCCAGGGCGTGCGTCCACAGCCGGGCTCTTTGGCCAGCGCGTTGTCATGGTAAAGCCTCACGCGTTGCACACCCATCAGCGCGGCGGCGATCTCAGCGATGCGCGGACTGAGGAAGAACTGCCGGAAAATGTCATGCGTAAGCCACATCATCTCAGCACTGCGAAAATCGAGCTTGGGGTTTTCGCCAAGCTTGGCCTGCAGACACGCTTCCGTCTCCAGCCGCAACAGCGCGAGAGCGCCGGGCGATAGCACCTGCTTCAGCTTTACGTAGCCATCACGATTGAATTGCGTAATCGCAAGCGGATCGAGTTCGTAACACGCATTGAGTTCGGCCTGCAGATCAGCCGGCTGTGGTAACGCCCCGACATCGGCAGGAATCGGACTCTGTTTAACCGAAGGATCTGATGCGCCGACAATGTCATTGTCGGCGCTGGCCATGTACTCATTCCACCATTGCTGATTGTCGTGATCCCATTCACTCGCAATCTCTTCAGCGCGATTCTGAGGCTTTAGGGAATTATCTGTCATTCAATCGATCCATGATACCTTGGCTTCTCGCAATGCCAGGCCGGCTTCCGTGTGCGCAAAAAGTGTCGTGCCGACGCGCTGCGGGAAGCGATAATCACCTGAAACCTTGTCGTGACAAGACGACAGATAGCCTGCCAATGGTTCACGTTGCAACATTTCATCGAGGCCGAAAGTGTCGTCGAAGGCGCAGCGCTGCAAATAAGACTCGAGCAACTCCGGTCTGTCACCGGGCACCACCGTTGTGTATTCAAGTACGCGAGTTTTTACATGCACGCCAAGGGTTCTCAGCGCCGCGTCTACCTGCGCGCCGTCGCTGTATGGTGTGCCTTTTCCGTCGAACAGGCTTGCACGATAGTGATCATAAAAACCGACGTAATGGCCGTCGCGCAATCCCTGCGCGATGAAGCCAAAACCGTCAGGCGAGAGAGCACTGCACATGCGGGCAAGCGCCTGCTCGAGTTCCTCGGCGGGCACGCAGTAAAGTGCATGTGTGGCCCATGCGATATCGTACTGACCAGGTTCTTCATCCCAATCCTGCAGCGTGCAGCAGAACTCGGCACCTGTATGGAACGGAGCAGCCAGCACCTGTTTGGCCTCACGCACGGAAAACGGGCTTGGGTCCAGCAAGTCGTAGTCGACCTTAAAGTCGCCAACTTGCGCGAGAGTGTCGATGCCAGCATAGGCCAGCAGGGCTTGCGGGAACTTTCCACTGCCGCAAGCGACGTCGATCAAGCGGACCCCATTTTTTTGCCCCTGCAGAGATTGGAAAGCGTCAGACCAATCATAGGCCTCAGCTAGGTGCCGGTAGTCAACGCGGGCCAGCTCGTAAAAGGCTTCCATTTCATCGCGGCCGGCATCACTCCAGTGATGGCAGCTACGCTCAAAAGTATCGGCTTGCACCGTGATTATTGCTCCTTAGTCGAGGGTCAGGCTCGTGTGGATGCACGCAGACCGCGCGGAACAATCGCCCGCTCGGCCCATTCAAACAGGAATTGCACCACGATGGCAAGACCTGCCGCCGGGACCGCACCTTCGAGAATCAGGCCAACGTCGTCGAGTCGGATGCCGGTTAGAATTGGTTGACCATATCCACCGGCCCCGATCAGAGCCCCGAGCGTGGCCGCACCGATATTGATAACGGCTGCCGTCTTGATTCCGGCGAGGATTGATAGCGCTGCCAGCGGCGCTTCCACTAAGCGTAAACGAGCGCCAGCGGGCAGCCCAAGCGCCTTTGCGGATTCAATCAGTTGCGTAGGAATACCAGTCAAACCAGTGTAAGTGTTGCGCACGATTGGGAGCAGGCTATAAATAAATAGCGCGATGACCGCCGGACCGGCGCCTATCCCGAAAAGCGGAATCATAAAGACAAGTAGTGCCAGTGCCGGAATTGTTTGTGCAATGCCTACAACGCCTAGAATGATCTGACCGGTACGGGGCCAACGCGCGGCTGCGATGCCAAGCGGCACCGCGATCAGTATGGCAGCGAGCAGCGAAACCGCTACCAGAGCGATGTGTTGTTTGGTATTGCGAAAAAAGCGCTCAATGCGCGTACTGGATTTGGCATCGACGGCGATGCCGAGGTTTTCGCGCACAAAATCGGCCGCAACTACCACCTCCTGCACTCCGTCCAGCTTGACCCGCGAATTCATCGCGATCATCTGGGTTTCATCTATCAAGCCTTGCATCTTGAGCACGGCAGTAATAGCGGCTGGCTGTTGTTTGGCGAGTTCGGCTCGGTATAGAAGTACCGCCTCGTAAGTCGGGAAGTAGCCCAGATCGTCTTCGAGTGTACGCAGTTCGTAATAGGCGATTTCAGCATCGGTCGTATAAAGATCGATCAGGTCAGCGTCGTCGGCAGCTAATCCCCGATATGCCAAATCGTGCTCGACGCCGAGTACATCCTGCTGCGGCAAGCCGTAGCGCTTTTGTAAGCCTGGCCAACCGTCGCCGCGCTCCATAAACTCAGTGCCGAAACGGAATACAAGTTCGGGGTGCGCTCGCAAGTCTGATATACGCCGGATGTCGAGATGTTCGGCAACTTGCTCGCTCATACCCAGGGCAAAGTTGTCACGAAAACCGAGTGATTCGCTCATGGCGAGGCCGGCCTCAGCGAGTAAGGCTCGCAGATCCGCTTTTGATGCAGGTTCGCTCTGCGCGAAAATCTCGTGCGTAAGCGTTCCCGTGTATTCTGCGTAGATATCTATCTCGCCCGAAACCAGCGCGTTAAACACCAGGCGTGTGCCCCCAAGTGCCTGACGATGCTCGACACTTGCATCGGTAGACGCGGCCATCGCGCGAATGAGTTCTCCGAGAACCACGCCCTCCGTGAAGTTCTTTGAACCGACGACGATGCTGCGCTCCTCAGCGGCGAGACACTTTCCCGCCAGCAACAGCACGCATAAAAACTTAATCGCAAAGCGTCGGGTCAACCGGGTATCTCCATGGCTTCAAGTGGTGAGCGTTGCGCCTGAATGAATCGCCGCACAAAATCATCGGCAGGTTCACGCAACAACTGCTCCATTGTGCCTTGCTGCACGATTCGACCATCGCGCAGCAGGATAACGGTATCCGCGAAGAAAGCGGCCTCACCCAAGTCGTGCGTCACCATCACCACCGTCTTGCCGAGATTTTTAAAGACTGCGCGCAGATCACTTTGAAGATCTAGACGGATCATAGGATCGAGCGCACCGAGCGGTTCATCGAGCAGCAGCACTTCAGGGTCTAGCATCAGGGCGCGCATCAAACTTACGCGTTGCTGCTGCCCTCCGGAAAGTTGGATTGGAAAACGATCCAGGGCATCGATGGGGAAGTGCGTGAGCTCGGCTAGTTCGGCAATACGCGTCGCGATACGCGCATCCGGCCAGCGCAAATACCGCGCCATCAGCGCCACATTGTCGCGCGCACAAAAGTGTGGGAACAGTCCTCCATCTTGGATAACATAGCCCATCCGCTGACGCAATGCGAGCAGGTTGTCCTGTTCGAGGCGCTGCCCCGAGAAATGGATGCTGCCCTCGTCGGGCGTCTGCAGACCAATGATTATGCGTAAGATTGTGGACTTCCCGCATCCGGACGGACCGATCAGAACCGTTGTCTGTCCGGGAGCAAAGGACAAGTCACAACGCTCAAGCGCGCAGACATCAGCGTAGTTCTTGGAGACCTGATTAAGCTCAAGCATGAAATGGCTGCTCAGATAATAGCAGACTATTACCGACTGCTATGTTGCAATACGACGCGGTTCGTAAACATCTATACGAGAATACCGCACGAATAGATACAAAAGCGAAACAGAATTACGGTAAAATTTTAAAGTAAATATGAGTATTAAAGATATACGGCAGGAGCTGACGCTCCTAAATAACGTCCCTCCACTGGAGGGACAGCACTATGCAAGTTGCCTTCACACCTATGAATCTGCCAGCAACCAGCGTGAGCTTATTCTCGGATGGTTCACAGACCATGCGATTCCGCAGCTCTCCACAGATAATGCTTCGTTTCTGAGTATCGGATGTGGGGCGGGTGAGCTCGACGAAAAAATTATGGCAGCAGGAAAAGCGCATTCGTCTACCGTTTCCTACGTGGGTCTTGAGCCGGATTCTCAGCAGTGTGAGCGTTTCATATCTCGTATGGTAGTCGAGAACGATCCAGATATCCGGGTAGAAGCGTATAACACCGGCTTCGAAGGGTTCACAGAAGAGCGTCGCTTCGACCTCGTTCTCATGGTGCACTCTCTCTACTATATGGATGACCCCAAACTGGCGCTCGAAAATGCTCTAAATCTGGTCAGTGAGTCTGGTCGACTCGTGATCTTGATCGCTTCGGACGATACCCTTAACGAGCTTGCCTCCTCGTTCTGGGCGCGAGAGAACGGTGGTTCAACTTGGTTCAGTGAGGACCTGAGCAGGCATCTCGAAGAACGCGGTATTACGTTCGAGCGCCAGCGCATCGAGGCAAAGCTAGATACTACGCTTTGTTGCGAACCCCTCTCCGAGCAGGGAGCCCGCATTGCAGACTTCGTTGCGCAGGTACCCACCGCAGAACTATCACCGCGCCTGCGGGGAATGATCTTCAGCTATCTTGAGGCAACTTCGCACCGCGCTGGCGACACGCGCTGGCTGCCACATAGTGTCGACGCTTTTATAATCTAGCGAGGCTCCGCATCAGACAGACAAGTCATGAAAGGGGCTCCGGCTGACCTCAGAAGTCGGTTAGACTTCCGTTATAACCGCTCAGGCGGTGGGTGAGGTTGAAATCCCGATGGCAACCGGAGCCGAGATGATGTTGTTGAATACGCTGTCGCGGTAGGTGGCCTATCCCAATCCCTGCCAATATCGCTTCGATTTTTTGATCGACGTTTTGCACATAGAACTTTTGCCCGTCGCTGCTCAAACCTTCACTGCGTTTTATGTAAACGGAGGAGGTATCGTGTGTGACGATGCGCCGCAGTTTGGGAAGGGTGGCTTTTAAGGTGTCATGATCTCTGACCAGGCCCGCCTGCAAATGACGGGATGCAATCACCGGCACCAGGTCGGCACCAGCCATTGCTATGGCTCGATAGCCCTTTTGTAACGGCACTGGCCCAGGCGAGCCTACAATCAGAACGCGCCCTAGCTCGAGAGCCTCCCAGCCACCGTTGAGCACACTTTCACAGACATCAATTTCGATTGCGGGGTGCTCTTGCAAAATGGCGGGCAATCAACTGACAGCAGCCGATTGGCGCTTGTTTACGACCTTGATTCGTTTTGATGCCGTGTACTTCGGACATTTTAAAACCAATCGTCAGTTACTGGCCGATTATCCCGCCATCAGCGGCTATGAGCGCGAGCTGTACCAGGTGCCCGGGGTGGCTGACACCGTCAGCTTTGAGCATATCAAGACGCATTATTACGCCAGCCACCTCACGATTAATCCCACCGGGGTCATCCCCCTGGGGCTGGCGCAAGATTTTACCGTAGCCCATAGCCGAGAGGGGCTCAAGGTCGCATAAGCCTTTGTGGCATAACTTTTGTTTGCAGAAAACACATGAACATACTCGCATTTGCAGCAACAAGTAGTACAAAGTCCATCAAGAATCATCTGCTCAAATACGCGGCCGGCCAGCTTGAAGATGCAGAAACAGAGATACTCGACATCAATGATTATGAATTGCCCTTATTCAGTGAAGACAGAGAAAACCAACTCGGTCAGCCTGAGCTAGCAAGGGAAATTTTGGATAAGATAGGTAACAGCAATGCGGTGATTATCTCTTTTGCCGAACACAATGGTTCATACACCGTGGCGTATAAAAACATCTTCGACTGGGCATCCCGCATAAATCCGAAAGTGTTTCAGAACAAGCCCATGGTGCTGCTTGACTGATCGTTTTCCCTCTTGTCATGACTCCTGTAGTTACGCATTCTCAGGACGCCCCTAATATAGTTCGATAGGCAATCTGACGTATTCCCTCATCATCACCTGAATTGAATGCGGGCTGCCCACAACAAGACTGGAGTTTTGGAACCTCAACAGTACACCCGACCTGCTCAAATAATGTTATTGATGCAAAGCCTACAGAGGGACGCATGGTATTTACCATGCAGGTAACAAATAGCCCTACGTTCTTTTCGGAGATATTCAGACAATCGATCGCATTAGATTGCGTTTCGTTAGCGTTACTAATTTTTTGAGACATTTACCGGTCCTTGTCAACGCAGGTGTCGTTGTGAAATATAAGAAGAGTAAACCGCATATCTGATCTATTCAACAGACGTTGATTTCGTAAGGTTTTGGGTATGTGAGCTAACTGCTGGATGTTGGATGTTGGATGTTGGATGTTGGATGTTGGAATAAGAAATACAATCCGGCTTTAGCTCTTATTGGGTATAGATTTTATTAGCTTAATGTATAAAAATGGTTTCAACACGAAGGCTGCCTAGCATCCTCAATGTAAGAATATAAGCAGAATTAACGCCCCTTTTGCGCCCAATCTATTATAAACAACGGGCGGCTTTCGATGAGATTGATCAGGAATTGCATGGCTGATTCTGCGGTGGGTGCGTCAGGCGCCCATCATATTCAATGTCCTATGACCTGGGCACAAGCTTCAGGAGCCGGCCGCCGGCTTTATCTTCCAGCAGCCAGATGGCGTCGTCCGGGCCTTGTTCGATTTCGCGGATGCGTTTATCCATGGCGTAGCGCGCGACTTCTTCAGCCTGTTCGCCGTCTAATTCAACACGCACAAGCGATTGGGTAGACAGACTGCCGAGCAACGCATTGCCGCGCCAATCGGCAAACCGTGCGCCGTCATAGATGATCAGGCCAGCGGGCGAAATCGCGGGTACCCAGTAGGCGGCCGGGGTATCGAATTCGGGCCGTGAGTCGTGGTCTGGAATCTTTTCGCCGCTGTAGTGGTCACCGTTGGAGACTTCCGGATATCCGTAGTTGTTGCCGGGCTCGACGAGGTTGAGCTCATCGCCGTGACGAGGCCCCATTTCGCTGCTCCACAGCTGGCCATTTGGCGCGAACGCCAAGCCCAATGGATTCCGGTGTCCGAGGCTCCATATTTCTGCGGTCACACCGCCCTCCGCTGCAAACGGGTTGTCTTCGGGCACGCTGCCGTCATCCAGCAGTCGCACCACCTTGCCCAGGTTGCTTTGCATATCCTGAGAGGGCGTGAACTTTTGCCGCTCGCCAGACGAGATAAACAGGAAGCCATCGGGCGAGAACGCAATGCGATGACCATAGTGGCCATGGCCGATGGTTTTCGGCACCTGTTCCCAAATGCGTTCTATATTGGTCAACTTGCCGCCGCTGGCGGTCAGTTGCAATGTGCCGCGTATCACGACCGCACCGCGGGTATCGTCACTGCCGGTTTCCGCATAACTGATATAGACGATATTGTTGTTGGCGAAGTCGGGATGCAGCACCACATCGCCAAGGCCGCCCTGACCGCCGTAGTCGACTTCTGGCAAGCCCGCGATCGCCGCAGACTTGTTGCCTTGCCGATCTACAATGAACAGCCGGCCAAGTCGCTCGGTCACCAGTAGCTGCCCATCGGGTAGAAAGGTCATAGCCCATGGCTCATCGAATGTTGTGACGGCGTAGGCATCAAACGGCGGCTTACCGGGCAACTCAACGATCTCACCAGCGAATGGCGCTGATTCGCTCACATTTGATTGTACTGCCACCGATTGTTCGCTGCTGGTACCGCAGGCCACCAAAGGAATGGCGCACAATGCCATAACCCAAAATTTCATGATTGTCTCCTGATAGAGGTAGCATGATGGTGTACAAGCCGAATTAACGCCCCTTTTGGGGGCCGGCCATGATTCGTGTTTATGCCGAGCTCGGCATAACCACGAATCTTGGCTAGACCTCTAATTGTCTAACTTTGCGTGCCTCCCCAGCAGAGCTGGGGGGTCTCCATTTTTTACTAGGGGGCCGGCCCCCGGATCGCCGCGCAGCACGCCGAGTAATTCACACTTTGACAAAAGGACTGTGCATCGCCCTGTCTGCCTGCTCAGCCGTCAGTTCTGCAACGGGGGCCTCAATGGTGCTGGTGCTGCGTTCGGTCATCAAGTTGTCGATGGCATTGATGTGTTCCAGCCCCAGCAGGTGGCCGAGCTGGTGCGCCAGCGTCCAATTGCTGGCAAGCGACACTGCCACGATGGCGCCGGGACGGTCGGGTGGATGGGTGGTGCAACCGGCCTGGGCCGGTACCAGCGTGCGCACGAAATAAATCACTAAGTCGTCGGTTTCGGCTTCGCCCCGGAAACCAAACAGCGCGCTCTGGTCATCCGTGGGGACGCCATCGCTTACGGCCATGGTATTGAAGCGGGCAATCGGCGCATCCGTGCCGGCAAACGTTTCGCGAGACACTTCCACCAGGTCGATCTGGTGCTGCCTGAGCAATTCCCGGGCATTGTGCAGCATGGCTTCGATGCGCACGACTTCCGGTTCTTCCAGCACCTTGGTATGGATGCGCACCGCGTTCCTGGCCGTGAGCGCGTGCTGCAGGTCGTACGGAGCGAGCACGATGCGTTCCAGGGGGCCGTCCGTGGTCGCCTGGTAGCGCATATTCCAGTAAAGCTCCGACACTTCCAGACTGTTGGCGATCGCCAGCTTGACCGCTCCATGCAAGGCTGCGCCACTGTTCGAAAAGCCCAGCACGTAGGCAGACCCATGGTGGTACACCGGCTGCCACACGCCCGGCGCGATATTGCTCAGTTGCGCGGTGTAGACAAGCTGGTTGTTGCTGGCAAAGGCAATATCCAGGTCCTGGTTGAGCGGAATCATGGGACTACCCACTGCCTGATAGGGCAGGCCGGTGCCCGCGAATTTAGGGTCGGCGCTGGCGGCAAAGCCTTTCAGCGGCTTTTCGTTGGGCGAGCCCGCAAACGCCAGGCCCCAGCGCCAGTGCGTGTGCATGCAGTCGTGTTCACAAAACGGGGCCATGCGCAGCGTGTCCAGGGTGTCGAGCGAATTTTGCCAGCGTGGGTCGGCCATCTCGGGCGTACCAATCACGGTATGCGCCTTCATGCGCGGGGCAAGGTGCAGATTGTCGAAGGTGCCCTGGCCGGCCAGCTTGATCAGGCGCTTGCGGATGCGTGGCAGGAAGTCGCTCTGATTGACCTTGCCTATATGGATTGCCGACAGGATATTGCCGAACATGACGGCTTGCAGGCTCGGACGCGACAGGGCAATTTTGGCAATGGCAATGCCCAGCAAGCGCAGCGGGGGTGGCAGTTGCAGAATCACGCTCGGGTTGGCCAGCGCGACCATGACCAGGTTCATCAGCTTGGAGTAATCGAGGTGCTGCAGCACGCCCTTGAGCTCGCGCTGTGCGGTCATGCTGCGATCAACCACGCGCGTGCGCTGGTTGCGCGCCACCAGGTTGGGGTTTCCGCCGCGGTAGTCGAGCGGCAAAAAGTAATCAAAGAACAGGTCCCAGTACGGCACCGCCGCCAGGTTGAGCGGGTCCATGCCGCGTTTTTCATTGGGCTCTGCGATCAGCAGCGGCATCACTAGCGTGTCCATGTCCGGATGCTGCATGATGCGCGGCGCACCGCCCGGGTTGGCAAAGCTGCCGTGGTAGCCGGCCCGGTCCGGGCGGGTGATCGTGATGGTAGCCTCGATCCCCAGGTCGACGCTTTGCCCGGCAATGGTCATTTTGCGCGGGACGCGCTTGTTACTCATGATCATGAAGTGCGGATAAAAGCGCCCCATGCCGACGATGCCGCCGGGCTCGAAGTCGGCGCGCTCCTGCATGCACACCAGGCTCATGACGACGCACAGGATATGCCGGTCGGTTTCGCTGTCGCCGGTGGCACCGACCGGTAATTCGCCCGCTTCCACGTTCGGAGCCGGCATGAAATCGGGACTGTTGAAGCGCGCCGCACTGACACTGGCGGGCGGCTGGTTGGGCTGGCGCGACGTGAGGTCGTACAGGAATACGCTGGCGAAACTCTGGTCATAATCAGCCGCCAACGGCCACCAGGGGTTGTTGCCCGGGTAGCTGCCGGAAGCGAGCATGAGGCCCTTGACAAAATATTTTTGCGTCAGCGGCAGCAGCAGCCGTTCCTGCGGCAGCGTGACTGCCAGGGGCGACCATTCCATCCCCAGCGCTGCTGTCATCCAGCCCTGGTCGACGCCATGCATGGCTGCAATGGTGCGCGACCAGACTTCCAGGTTCTCGACCCGGTTCATGGGCATGGCCTGGTTGAGTTCGCGCAGACCGCTATAGTCCCAGGTCCAGACGGATTGGGGCGCTGGGCCGAGTGCCGGATCTGGGGTGGGCCGGATGGCCGGGCCATTGATGCCGGGCTCGAATTCGGTCAGGCCGGTCGGATTGACTGCGGCGCCGGCCATGATCAGGGTGTCTTTGAGGATCTCGTCAAGGCTGGGCATGCAGACTCCCGATCATTGGTTGAGCAGTGGTTTGCGTGAGAGGGCGCCGTCAAACGCCAGCTGGCTGGCGCCTTCGCCGCGTCCCACGCCGACGCGCCGGGTGGTCCAGCACAGATAGCTGCCGTCGGCCCGGCGCGTGACGGAGGGCTGGCGCCGCACCAGCACGCCCTCGCGGGGAATTTCCGCGTCCTTCAGGCGAGCCAGGTCGGCCCGGTTGAGAATGTGTCCGAGCGGCGCGACCAGACTGGCGTCCGAGCGCGGCATGCGCGCCTGGACCAGGTCGATGGCGCGGTAGCCGGCCGCGCGCGGCAGGTAGGGAATCCAGCGTTCCGGCACGCGCGACATCAGCTGGTAGTCCAGTTGCGCAGTTTGGACCGGGCCCTTGCCTAACGGCGCCAGCTGGTCGCGCTCGCGGGCGCGTTCGCGCGCAGCGCCCGACGGCCCCTGTACCGCGCGCTCCACCGCCCACACCATATTGGCCATTTCGTCGCGCAGGAACAGCACTTCTTCGATCGGCGCGCCATCCTGCACCGCCACCGCGCCGGGCGGAATCAACAGGCCATCGGCCGCCGCGCCGTCGCGTCCTGCAATGGCAAACATGCGCCAGTGCCCATCCGGGCTGGCCTGGGCCGTGGGCTTGACCTCGAAGCGTTCGCCAAAGGTGGTGGTGTAGAGGACTGATTCGATGGTGGTGAGCGAGCCAAACGGCACATCGACCGGCACCACCAGCCAGTCATTTCCGTAGGTCAGGGCGAATTCTGCCACCAGCAAGCGCGCAAGGTCCCAGGGTTCGGTTTCGATCGCACCCACATTGATCTGGGCATCTTCCATTTCCCACAGGCGGTCGGCCGGCATGCCGGCGTAGCGCAACGGACTGGCCAGCAGGGCATGCACGGTGCGGGTTTTCTGCGCTGGTTCGGCGTCGGCCGGGGCATCGAGCTGCGCGTCGGGCGCAGGGTCAAAGCTGTACCAGTCGAGATCGCCGCCGCCATGCTCGGGCGCGCTCAGGACCGTGGCACCCGCGCCCACCTTGAAGCGGTATTCGAGCCGCTCGCCGATCCAGCAATCGCCTTCCTGCGCTTCGGGCAGGGGTGACACGTCAGCCCGATACCAGACCAGCCAGGGATCGATGACGGCGCGCAGTGCGACGTGCGCGACGTCATCGCCGGGGGCCAGCCAGGGCGGGAGCGCGGCGCCGGCACCTTCGAAAGCGCTGGCGGCGCTTTCGGCGTCGGCTAGTATTTTGCCGTCCAGCATACGCGCCAGGCGCAGCCACTGCGGGTCCAGGTCGGCCTGTGCGCCGCCAGGATATTTCAGCGGGTCTAAATCGAGCGGGCAGTTGGCACTGATGCTGGCGCCATGCTCTCCCAGCTTAGCTTCATCGAGCGCTGCCAGCAGGGTCGCACCAGCTTCGGCGCGCGCGCGCAGTCCGGGCGAGGCCGCGCCGGCTGGCTCGCGTTCGACCAACGGCTCGAGCAGATCCTGGGGAGCCTGGCCGAGCGCGAGGCCCTGCACTTCGCCGGAAGGCGCCCAGCGGTCGATTGCGCGCGTGCTGGTGACTACGCGCACGGTCAGCGGCGAACCGGCGTCTTCACCCTCGAACTCGCCTAGCTGCCACTGCCGAGCGAGCAGCCAGAGTGGATCGTGCACGCGCGCTTCAATGCCGGGGCGCGGGTCGCCAGTGCTAGCTTGTGGTTCCAGTCGGGTGCAGCTTGGCGGGCCGGCCAGGGACAGGATATCCAGCCCGGCGAAGCGTTCAGTGCTGAGGAATTCGAGTGGCATGGTTCACTCCTTGACGGCGAGGTAGGGCAGTATTGCTTCACTGCTGAATTCGGCCGAGACTTTGGCCCAGTCAATCACTGGCTCGCCCTGCAGCGACCAGTCGCGGAAGTACAGCGCTGGCAGCAGTTGTCCGACCCAGGGAATCTGCTGCAGCGTAAGGGTGCGCATGCGCACCAGCGTAAAAGCTTCCTCGAGCACGCGCACCAGACGTTCATCGTTCCAGGCGGCACTGTCGGGGCTTAAGGCCAACAGGATCGCCTGCGGTGCGCGTGCGCCCGGGCCGTTGGCATTGAGCGCAACGGCGGTGGCGGCGACGTCGGCAAAGGTGGGCGGCTGGTCAGGCTGCGTACTCTCGGTTTTTTTCAGGCGGCGCGGCACCACCTCGGTCCATTCGTCCAGCACCAGGCCGGAGACGGCACCGTTCAGCACGGCGGCACTCCCGCCCACGACTTCGGCCACCATGGTAGAGAGCGGTACTTGGGGCGGCTCGCCCTCGAACGGCAGCGCCACCCAGCGCCCGTAGGTGCCGGCAGGCGACTGCACCACCCGCAGCCACGGCGCCTGGCCCATGGCCGTGCGCACCAGCAGCGTTTCGCCATAGGCGCTGGTGGGTTTGCGAAAGGTGCCGCACCGCTGTAGCCAGGGGCGGATGTGGGTGCCGGCCTGCGCAATCACGCCAGCGGGGCCGACCGCGCCGCTCCACAGGTCTGCCTCGCCAGCTGCGGACGCCAGCACGCGCGGCAGCGTGACAAATGTGCCGCCAAATACCGTGGACAGGGCAAGCGATGCCAGTTCAACGCGGGCACTGGCGCTGGCCTCGCGGTCCAGCCGGGTCAGCAATGCGTCGGCCTTGGCCACGCGCTGACCGGCCTCGCCTACCAGTGCCTCGTGCGCGGCCTGCTGTTCGCCAGCGCTGGCGCCAAACTGGTTCTGGGCGGGCGCCGCGCGCAGGCCGAACTGGGCCAGCTCGTTCATGGTGAAGTCGGCCGCCGCAGCTGCCTTGAGCGCCGCCACCGCTTCGGTAGCGCGCGAAAGCAGTTCTTCGGTGTCGAGCGTCCGCCCGCGCGCGCCTTGCTGCACCGGCCGCCCCACATCGGCCACGCCGAGCGGCCGTCCGGCCGTCAGCAGGGCGCGCAGCATGCCCGCCAGTTCCCACAGGCGCACAATCCGGGCCAGGTCAGCGTCGAAAAATCCGTTCAGCCGGCTGCGCAGGCGCATTGCCAGGCTGCTGCTGGCGGCGCTGTCGCCATCGGCGTCGTACAGCACGTCGAGTGCGCACAGGTTGGCGTCGGCCAGAGTCAGGCGGCCATCGGCGGACAGCGCAATGGTGGCGGGGTCGCCAATGGCGCCCTGAGCCCAACGTTCCAGGCGCGGCTCGGCGCGTGCGCGCGGCGCTTCGGCATTCCAGCCGGGCAGTGCGGACGGCACCGGGTCGGGCACGATGATCGCCACCCGATGCTGGATCGGCAGGCCGGAGCGCGGTGTGCGTATGACCTCCGGCTCGGGCGGGGTGGCTTCGCCCGCACCCAGTACATCGAGCGCTGCGGCGGCGCGCGCCGGATTGCCCGAAGCGAGCTGGAACACCGCTTCGGCCAGCAGCACGTCGGCCACTGCATCATGGGTCTCTTCGAGTGCGCGGATTTCCGCCAGCACGGCGTCGTCTTCGCCATTCCGGGGCGTCTGCCATGCATCGGGCGGCACGATGTAGCGTTTGTCGTCCGGCCCGGCGAACAGTTTGGCGCGCACGGCTGCGGGATCGATCGCCAGCAGGCGCAGGCCATCGACCACGTCCGAGGCGGCTAGGCTTTCCTCGGCCGCGCGTTCGGGCTCGGTCAGCTTGGCGCCGCGCAGCGGGGCCAGCGTACGCAGTACATAAATGAAGCGGTCCAGTTCCAGTCCGGCGCCCGACAGTTCGTGCAGGCGCCGCTCCAGCCGGTAGCCGAGCAGCGCGCCCAGCGATTGGCCGCGTCGCATGCCTTCCAGCAGGGCTGTCGCATCGCGAACGCGCGCGCTGGACAGGTCGATGTCGAGTGCCTGCGTATTCGGGTCGCCGCGCCGGTGCGTCAGGCGCGCGCTGCGCAGGATGCCGGCCGTGACGGCGTGCGTGAGGCTGGGCGCATGCACGTAGCCGCCATCGTCGCGCGCATGCAGCACGGCCCGGCCATCGACCTGGCCGCCATCCTCCGGGGTGCTGAGAGTAATGTTTTCGATCATCCCGTAGGCGCCGATGAACGCGCCGGCCCCACCCAGCGCGCGCTGGTCATGGAGGCGCCGCGCTGCCGCGCCGGTCAGCCAGGCATCGAGCCGGTGCGAGCAACAGTCCAGCGTTTCGGCCAGCAGCAGGCGCCGTTCGTCGGCCGATGCGATGCCGGCGATTTCGCCCAGCGCCGCGCGTACTTCGGCCGACCAGGTGGTGCGGCGAAACAGCTCGCCCACCAGTTGCATGCCATCGGCACCACCCAGGCGGTCCGGCTGCGCTTCGGTGCCGCCGACCTGCTGCACCAGGGTTGGCTCGGCAGTCGCCGTCAGCGGGTTGCGGTCCGCCAGCGCTCGCAGGTCCAGCGTGCCGACCATCGCTTCCACGTGAAGCGCGGCTTCGTGCACGATGCTGTGCGCTGCGCCTGCGTTCGCGGCGTCCGGGCCGTGCGCGCTGACCGCATCGAAAGCGCGGGCCACCAGATCCCGGTCCACGCCTGCGCTGTTGACCATGATGGCCTGGCGCAGCATGCCGTGCGTGGCGACGCTGACAACGGCATCGCGCGCATGTTCGTCCGCCGCGCTGGCATGTCCGAGCAGCACCTGCAGCACGCTCTGGGCTTTTTGCAGGGGCGGCACTGGCTGCAGCAGGCCGGCCAGGAAGACCTGGTCGCTGTCGTGCACCAGCGGCAAGGCCAGGCTGCGCGTCTTGGGCGTCAATAACTGGTGGGCGTCCAGGGCATCCTGCGGCACGCCCGAGATGACGTTCAGCGTTTGCATTTTTTCGCCCGGACTGGCCTGGTGGGCCAGGTCGGGAAATGCCAGCGCAGTGGCGGTCTGAAATCCCGGACTGTCCGCGATCACCGAGCGCACGCGCAGCCCTTGCAGCACCGCGTCGGTGCCGAGGATGACTGGCAGGGTTTCGTCGAGCGGTCCCCGCATGACGCTGCGCGCGTCCGCCAGCGCAGCATCCCAGTAAATGCGGACACTGGTATTGATGAACGGTACCAGGCGGTTTTCGACAATGCCGCCGCGCAGCGCTCGCCAGTCGGCACCAGTCGAGACAACGGGCAGCAGGCCGTAGGGTTGCCGGCCCAGCCGCAGCGCCGGCAGCGGGCCGCGTCCGCGCACATGTGCCACCCAGTGGTCGCGCACGGCGTCCAGCGACGGGCTGTCGAGGCGTTTGTCGTCTTCACCCAGGCCGTGCTGCACCATGTGCCCGAGGCCGTCGGCCCAGGTGGTCGACCACAGCGCCGTGTTGAATGCAGCGGCGCGAGCCTGCTGGCGATCGGTCGCGCCGTCGAGTGTGCCCAGGGCCGAGGCGTCGATGCCGAGCGCGCGCGCCAGCACAAAGGCGTTGGATAGCGTGTCAGGCGCGGCCGGGGGATCAAGCGCGGGCGGCCCGGGTGGCGTGCGCCGGCTCCAGTCGGCACGTGCCGCGTCGGTATTGTTGGTCGGCGTGCCCTGGGCCAGGAATTGCGCGCCATCCGTGTAACTGTGCGCGCGCACCAGCCGCTCCAGGCGCGCAGCGCCGGCGGCCCGATCGAGTGCCGCGCGCACGCCATACACCAGCACACGGCGCACGTCCTGGCCTGGCAACGGCAGCGCCACGGTGAGCGCCATGCCGACCCTTTCGGCCTCGTTGAAGTCCACCAGCCAGCGCAGCGAAGCGTCCAGCGGCGGCAGGTCCTGCGCGTCCAGTGCCAGTGGTGCCAGGTCGCCATGTTCGGCCAACCCCACCGGCAGTTCGTCCGGAATGGCGCGTCCGCTGACGGTCACTGGCGCAGCGCCATCCTGTTCAATGCGTACAAAAAAGCGGTCCGGCAGGGTGCGCGCCACCGCTGCGCGTAGCAGGCGCTCGCTGGTCGGACCGAACTGCGGCTCTGGCGGCATCGCGGATTGCGGCGCCTGCACGGGCTGTGCGCGCCCATTGGTAGGCCTCAGCGCATGCGCTATCCACGGCGCGCGCCGCTGACCCACCGCCGCCACCAGCGTTGGCCACGGCAGCGTGCTGTCGGCCCCCGCCCAGGCCGCTTTCCAGTACGCCATGCCAGCCTCGCGTTCTGGCGCGCTCACGCCTTCGTCGAGCGTTTCAGCGTGCAGCGCATCGTGGTAGATGCGCACCCGTAGCGCGGCCCGGTCGGGGCTGGAGCGCGCTTCTACACGCACCGGCAGCAGCACTAGCGGCACATCGCCTTCCAACTCGATGGCGGGGGTGAGCAGGCGTTCCAGGCCCGCGCGCAGTACTTCGTCGGCATTGACTAGGGCGCCGCTGGCGGCACTGCGCGCTGCGGCCAGCGCGTCGATGCGCTGGCGTGCTGCGCTGGCACCGGCGGCGTCACCACTGGCCTGGAGTTGGGCCAGGCGGGCCCGTTCGGCCGCCAACGCATTGCTGCCGTCGGCAATCTGGCGTGCCAGCCGGGCACGCCCAGCGACGGAGGAGGCCAGAGTCTGGCGCAGGAGTTCGAGATCGGCCATCAGAGTGTCGCCTTGTCAACCATGGTTTTGGCCAGGAATACCGCCCGCGCAGGTAGCTGGAACAGCATGTGGGCGACTGCGGCGCTGGACGCGCCCCAGCGCAAGTCGCCAAATGCCAGATCAGTGTGGCGCGTGGCGTCCAGGAACTGGCCTGGCTGGCCCACGCCGAAGTCGTTCCATATCAGGTTGTCGCGCGTAGGTGCAGGCGTGGGGCGCGAAGGATCGAGACCGAAGCGCGGTTCGGTCGGGTTTTCGGACAGCGTGAACCAAATCTTTTCGTTGGACCGTTTGAGGCGTTCGGCCGTCAGCGCAAACCCGACCAGCAGCACGTTGGGCGGCAAGAAGACGTGGAACAGTGCAGGAGCGGGAGGCGCTGCCTCGAACAGGGGAATATTCTGCGCATCCATCCCGACCTGTAGTGCCGTATGCGCCACCACGCCCGGATAGCGCCGCACCAGGTCGCCGCGCACCAGAAACACGACCTGGCCGTCCAGCGCCTTGTTGACGTGCTTGCCCAGCGCGCCAGCCTGCCATGCCGGTTCGTGCAGGTCTGCCAGCAGTTCGGCGGCACCGCTCCAGAACGAGGAGAAGTAGGTGCCGCGCTGATCGGTCGGGAATTCGCGCCACAGCAGTTCGCGCGCCATTTCGTGATTGAGGCCGGCCAGGTAAGCCTCGATGAAGCGGTTATTCGTCTGCAGCACGGTGGCCATGTCGGGACGCTCGATCAGACCAAGGCCAGGCACCATCCATTCGCGGTCATAGCGATGCAGCGGTTCGTACATCGGGTAGCGAAAGCGCGGGTGCACCATGACCGGTTCGATCTGGCCGTCGTCGAACCAGTCGGCGCGCAGCCAGGCTGGCAGGTGCCCGCTGCCGCCGACAAGGCGCGCTTTGATGCGTGCGGGCACGGTCACGGCGGGGTCGAGCTTGGCCACCAGGCCCAGCGCCGGTGCCTGGACCTGGGCGCGCGGCGGCTCGGCAAAGGTATCTTGCTGTACCAGTTTGGTACTCAGTGCGCGCAGGGTGTCGAGCAGCTGGGGCCCATCCACGCGCAGCATCGGCAGGGCCAGCGCGCGCATGCGCTCGGCGCCACGCTGCAATTGTTCGGCAGGTACATCGACCTGGTGCGTGCGCGCAAACTGCTCCACCTGGCCAGCCAGTTCGCGCAAAGATTCCACGCTGGCTAGCACGCGCGCCGGATCGTCCGCGCGCTCGGCTTGCGCCAGGCGCAGCCGTTTGGCGTCGGCCAGCCGTACTGGCACCGTCTGGCGCCCAGCCTCCAGGGCCAGCTCGCCCAGGGTTTGCAGCATGGCCAGGTGCGCCGCCCCGGTCAATGCTGCCTCGCGTTCACCTTCCATGCGCCGTGCGCTGGGCATGGTGCCGAGCACGCGGTCGGCCAGCGCCGTGAGCAAACCTTGCCGCAGGTCGACTATCTGCGCCAGCTGCATCTGTTCCATGCTTTGCAGGGTGAGCCGCTCCGTCGCGGCTGGTCTGGCAAGGTCGGCCTGCCAGCCCTGCAGCAGACTAGCGGCACTGGCGCCGTGGCGGACCCGCGCGGCGATGGCATCGTTCATCATTGCGCTGGCGCTGCTGCTGATGCCATGAACGCCGTCCGGCGCGGCATAGTCCAGCACCCAGGATGCGGTCATGCCATCGGCGCGCACGGTCAGGCGCTCCACGGCCAGTGCGCGCTGCGCCTGGTTGCGCACTGCTGCGGCCACGACCGGGCCGCGCGTGCGGGTCAGGCGCCTGAATGCGCCGCTGGTGACTGATACCGGCAGGCTCGATGCGCGGATCGCGCTCCAGATGCTGCGCTCGGCGGCTTGCGGCAGTTTGGCATGCACGCGCTCGGTGAGCGCCAGCAGGGAAGCTTCCGAAAAGCGTGCCAGGTGGCGCCGGTGCAATGAGGCGCTGACGTGGCGCGCCAGTTGCGCCAGGCGCAGCGCTCGGTTAGATGCTTCCAGACCAGCCATCTGGTTCCAGGCTGCGCGCATCAAGTCATTTTGCTCGGCCTGTACCACGCGCGTGCCCAGACCCGCGACGATGCGGTCGGCCGGGTTCAGGTTCAGTTCGCGCAGCCAGGCTGGCTGCGCCGCTGCCGCTGCAGCGTCCAGCACAGCGTCTTCGATGCGCGTCTGGCGCGCATGCGTGCCGCCATACAGAGGCGGTGCCACCACGGGCGGGCCGGGGTCGGCCGCGTGTGCCTGCAGGTCGGGGCGGTTGAGCTGGACGGCTAGCGCCGCCGTCACTTCCGGTGCCCAGCGCTGCTGTTCGGCGCTCGGCCAATTCTGCTCGGGCGCGGTTTCCGGGCTTTGCGGCGACACCACCGGTCCGGTCACGACAATTTCTGCGCCAGGATCAGCGGCGCCCAGTTCCAGCCCCGGCCAGGCGTGCGAGGCATCGATCCGGCGCCGGCCCACGCCGGGCGGAGCGACTGCCGGCAGCAGCTTGCGCGCCAGGCTTTCAAAATTGCCATCCTCGGCGGTGCCAAAGCTCCAGCTGTAGTACACCGGCAGGGCCACCATGTCGAACGGATCGCCACCGCCAAAGTCGTCCTTGCTGCCCCAGGCCGGCACCAGCGTGCTGGCGGATGCCAACCCCGCACCCGCGCCTCTGCCAAGGCCGGCCTGCGCCCCCGCAAGGAAGGTCGGCACCAGGCACGCGACGTAATGGGTATGGTCGTCCAGACGGCGCGGGCACACCAGACGGCTCAGGTTGTGACGTGCATTGCTTTCGCTCAGACGCTGCTCCAGGGGCGGTGCTGCCTTCGCTCCCATGACCTGGGCATGCGCCCAGGCCCAGGCGTCGTGCAGGCTTTGCAGCTGGTCGCGCCGGATCCGCGCAAGGCGCAGCGAGCCGCGCGTATCACCCCATTCCAGGTGGCGCCGTTCAGCCACCACTAGCGTGAGCCATGGCACCAGCCGGCCCTGAGCGTCCGGCCCGGCCGGTGTGAACAGCCAGGGCAGGTCGGGCCGGTCGAATTCAATATGCACCAGGTCGTCGACTTCGGCATTGTTCACGTCCGCCTTCGGGAAGGTGTGTATCACCTGGCTCGCATCGATCCCGGTCACGTCGGCCGGGCCGTACACCTTCACCGTCATGTCGGCGTCGAGCGCACCACGCTCGTCGAGCACCGGCACGCGCACTTCGACGCTGGCGCGCGCCGGCAAGGTCCAGCTGAAGGGGGTGCTGAGCGCCGCCGCGATGCCCGCACGCGCATGCGGCAGGAAAACGTAGTGGTCCAGCACCACCTCTTCGAGTGGCGCGTGCAGTGCGCTGACCACGTCGGCAACTTTGAAGGCCGCACCGGCCAGGGATTTCAAGGTATCGGCCATCATGCGACTCCCAGACGTGCCAGTTGCAGGTCCGCGCCCAGGAACTGCTCGGCCGCGTGCGTATAAGAGGTGGTCGCGGCACCCTGCGCCGCCAGCGTGGTTTTGGAGACGAACTGCACTTCACCCGCATGCGCCAGCACGATCGGGTCGGCCGCACTGTCGTAGCGGCTGGCCCCGCGCAGTTCGCTGCGTCCGGTCGCGCCGGCCGCCAGCGCAAACAGGGGCGTGCTCATCATCAGCGTGTCGAACTGCGCGGCGCCGTACACTCCGCTCTCGCCGGAGTCATCGCAGACAAAGGTTTCGTAGCGCAGCTGGACTTCTCGCGCGGCCGTGGCAGGCGGCGCCTCGCCGGCCGAGCGGATGCGCGCTCCCGCCGGCATCGGTTCAAAGTCGGGGCGCGAGAGCTTCTGGTCGTCGCTCAGGTCGAGGAAGTTCCCTGCCGAGAAAAGATCGCTCACTCCGCTCAGCGCGCCCGCCGCGACACCATTGATCAGCGGTACCCCGAAATGCACGCGCCGCATCCCTGCCGGTACCGGGCTTGCGCCCACCCGCGTGATCACGATTTCGAGTGGCACCGCGTGCTGGCGCACATCAAACATGCCCATCGGGTGCACGGTCAGGGCCACCGCGCTCGGCGCTGCCGTGGCCACGCGCACGGCGCGGTCGCCATTCGGTGGCAACAGCGCCTGCCAGGCGCCCGGGTTGTGGTGGATTGCGTCGTGCACCAGCTGGCGCGGGTCGGCCGGCTGTGGCGGCGGATTGTCTGCATCGCCCCACACATAGGGACCAACGTCGATCGAGATCGAGATAAAGAAGAATTCGGCCTCGGCACTGCCCTGAGCCCGCCATGGCGCCGGGCCGGAAAGATGCAGTTCGATGTTGACGCCCATCAGCGTGACGCCGCTGACACGCACCGTCAGGCCGATGCTGGCATCGATCAGGAACGAGAAGCTGGGTGCAAACAGGATCAGTGCATCAAAAATGAAGTGGCCGCTGATCTGCACCGGGCCGAGGTCGGCCGCCATTTCGGTACGCGACCCGAGTTGCACGCTGTTGCCGGTGAGGGCGAAGTAGGATTCTGAGCGCAGGATGAGCACGGCCGGAGGCGACAGATCCATGCCGAGCCGGCGCATGCCGCACAGTTCGCGCGGTGGATCGTAGCGCGGATGAAAGCCACCGGCCGAGACGGCAAACTCCGGGCTGCCGCTGTAGCGTAGCAGTATGCCGATATCGCCAAATACGGAAAACCCGGCAATCCGCGAGCCATTGAGCGATACCAGCACCAGCATGTGGTCCGGCGTGATCTCGCCATACACGCTGGCGCGCAGGTCGACAATCGGTAGCTGCGGCGCGGGCAGTACAATGCGCACGCGCCCGATGATGACGATGCGCGGGTCGGGCAGCGAAATGATGACGCCGATCTGCGCCGTCAGGAAGCTTACCGGCCGCCCCCAGCCCAGTTCCATCATGGGGCCGATGGCGAAGGCGCCGCGCTCGAACGGGAAGACATGTTCCAGCGTGGCCAGGATGGCGGGGGCGGCTGCCACCGGATCGGGCGGGAACATCAAATGGTCAAGCGCGCCATCGGCGATCCCGGCGCGCAGGGCATCGGTGTCGAGCTTGTGCTCGATGGCCACCACCCCGCCCACGGCATTGAGGGTGAAGCCGAAGGTCAGGTCGATCGGCGGCAGGAACGTCACCGACATGACCACCACCAGCCCAAAGCTGGGCTCCAGGGTCAACAGGCCAACTGCCTTCACTTCGATGGGACCCAGACGCAGTTCCAGCGCGCCGCCAAAGCCGTCCGGACGCACGCTCAGGAAACCGCCGCCCCGTACCACGCCCGCGTCGAGCTTCAGGCCGATGCCGCTGGGTGGCTTGACCGACAACGACAGCGGGTTCTCGTCAGCGATCACGCGGGCCGGGTCGATGCGCAGGTAAACGCCGGCGCCATCGACCGTGGCCACAATGACGCCGCCCAGGTCGGCCGTGATGGATGCGCCCACGCCTATGGTGTTGGGCATTGCCTGTGGCAGTTCCAGCGCCAGTTCGCGCACGTCGAACGGGCCGACCTTGGGGCTGGCCGGCAAGACCACGCGGGTGCCGGCCCCGCCGCCCAGAGTTAGGCCATGCACGCTGTCCACATTGAGCGAAAAATTGGCCTGCACCGAGCCACTGCCGCCGAGCAGGCTCGCCAGCGCGGGACCGCCGAAACCGGCCTCGGCCCCGGTCAGTTCAAACGCGATCGACAGCGGCGGACTGGCACCATCGAGGTTCAGGCGCGCGCGCAGTGTGGCGCGCACAAAACCAAAGGTGGGCGGTCCGGCGAACAGCACCCGGCCAGGCGCCGACAGTGTAAACACCAGCGCCTTGTCCTGCAGAGTGATAAGCGGGATCGACGGCAGTCCGAACTGCTTCATCAGTCCGGTCGGCAGCACGCCGGCCCAATTGATCCTGGCCATCAGGAGCGCAATCAGGCTGCTGCCATTGACCTTGGTGGCGGCCCCCTGGATAGCTTGCAAGGCTTGCCCGAGCGCGCTTGCTGCGCCGCTGAAGTCGCCCAGCGCCAGTCTTGCCGGCACCAGGTCCAGCGCGGCGCGCGCCGCTGCCAGCAGGGCCGCCACCTCGCCAGCGCCATCAGGAAAATCCGGCAAGCCAAGTGCGGTGGCAAAGTCCGCCAGCGAGCCCAGCACGGCCGCTCGCAACTCCGTGAGGCGCCGGTGCACGAATTCGATGGCGCCGGCCAGCAGCTCGTTGCCGAGGGTGAGGTCGGGCAGGCGTTCGGCCAGTGCGACGGCGGCGTCGCGAACGCCGGCCACGGTTTCGGCGGCGGCCAGGCCCTGCACGGCCAACACGATCGGCCCGGCAAGCGGCGGCGCCAGCCCGCGAAAGGCCAGGCG